>Ga0335069_10001442_pt1 | contig 38497 bp, 29 predicted proteins | sample Lox_Sample_11_FD_206714 | JGI IMG/M metagenome (GOLD analysis project Ga0335069, IMG submission 206714) | Soil microbial communities from Loxahatchee National Wildlife Refuge, Florida, United States - Lox_Sample_1.1 | ecosystem: Environmental > Terrestrial > Soil > Wetlands | place: USA...
CAAGCACGAGCAGGATGTGGGCGCGTCCACCGTAGCGATGCGCCTCTCCGATGAGAGCGGAGTAGCCTGAGGTGATCGCCGATCTGAGAGTTGGAGAAAACAGCAGAAATCCCGTCGCCAAAGCCGCGATGAAGAAAACAAACTGCGCCGCGTGAACCAGCATCATGACGAGCGTAGTTAGCGATTCACCCGCTCGCGAATCTCGCGGTGAGTCCGGTTCGGATGATGTATTTGCGGTCGCCGTCACGGGTCGAAGTCGGTCTAAGGAACGCTCCCCTGCGCCTGCCCGCCTCGCAGCATAAGCCATGCCATCAATCGACGTATTTTATGGGTAGATGGGCAAAAACTTGTGGAGCCTGAGGACACAAATGAGTCTTTCCGATGCAACCGGAGTTCGAAGTTGTCTGGGACTGATTGGGGAGATCGACGCTGCCCGATGCTTTGGCGTCGGGCAGCGCGATTTTTCGAGCGGTAGACTTACTAGCGTCTCTTACAAATCGATAACGACTCGCCCGCGCGTTTTTCCGGCGAGGATTTCGCCGGCGAGCCTCGGGACATCTTCGAGTTTGCTGTGCGATGTCATCGTAGCGAGCTTTTGCAGATCCAGATCGGTCGAGAGTCGCCGCCACGCCGCTTCGCGCTTTTCGCGCGGCGCCATCACCGAATCGATCCCGACCAGTGTTACGTCGCGAATCAGGAACGGCATGACCGTCGCGGGGAGGTCGGGGCCCTGCGCGAGCCCGCATGCGGCGACTGCGCCGTCATATTTCGTCTGCGCGATAACGTTGGCCAGCGTGTGACTGCCGACGGAATCGACCGCGGCGGCCCATCGCTCTTTTCCCAGCGGGCGCCCGGGTTCAGAAAGCTCGCGGGCGTTAATCACTTCGTCGGCTCCAAGCGATCGCAAGTACGAACCTTCCTGCTCAGCCCGGCGCGATGACGCGATCACTCGATAGCCGAGCTTCTTGAGCAGCGCGATTGCGACCGAGCCCACGCCGCCCGCCGCGCCTGTCACCAGTACGTCGCCGCTCTTTGGCGTGATCCCCTGCTTCTCCAGCTCCAGGATGCAAAGCATCGACGTGTAGCCGGCCGTACCTATCGCCATCGCGTCCTTCGTCGAAATATTGTCGGCGAGGCGAACGAGCCAGTCGCCCTTGACGCGGGCGCGCTGCGCGTAGCCGCCGTAATGGCCTTCGCTGATCCCGTAGCCGTTGAGCACCACGCGATCTCCCTCGCGAAATTTCGGGTTCTGCGATTTCAAAACTTTTCCGGCGAGATCGATACCGGGAATCATCGGGAATTTCCGGATAACAGGAGCGCGTCCGGTAATCGCAAGTCCATCCTTGTAATTCACGGTCGAATATTCGACCGCGACCGTCACATCGCCCTCCATGAGGTCGCTGTCGGTCATCTCGGTCAACGCTACTTTTTGGGTGTCGCCCTCTTTGGTCACGAGTAACGCGCGAAACTTGTCTGCCATGGTTGTCCTCTTTTACAGCGCGCCACTGTGCGCGCGAAGCGAAATCCTGTGCCGAGCGTCGTATCGGAGCGGTTCCGTCTTAGTCGAAAATCGCGGATTACGACATCGAGGCTGTTTCCGCATCTTTACACACAGTTCAACCTAAAACGGAACTCCCGCGAAGGGTTTGACAAGGGAATCCGGACCGTCCGAGAGTATCTGACGTCTGAAATCCTATGGATGAAGAGGAAAATCCATGCAGACTGACGACATTATTGCAATCGAGCAGCTACTCAATCGCTATTGCTTCGCGGTCGACAAGGGCAGCGCGGACGACGTCGCGCCGCTTTTCCATGAAAGCGCCGTCCTGAAGCCGATTTACGCGGGCGATCCTCCCGCGAACGGTCGGGCCGCGATCCATCAGTGGTACGTGAACTACCACAAGCAGATGCACAGCACCGTCGACCATCTCCGGCATTGCATCAGCAATCCTCTTGTCGAAGTGTCAGGCAACGAGGCGAGCGCGCAATGCTATCTGTCGGCCGATGCGGTCGCTAAAGCGACCGGCAAGCCCTTCTGGGTCGCGGGCTATTATCGCGACAGGCTGGTCAAAGAGGGCGGCCGATGGTTTTTCAAGGAACGTGAAATCCACGTCCACTATCAGGCCCAAAGCGAGCCGAGAAAATAGCCAACCCCGCTACGACTTGAGCGACGCGCTCGAGAGCTCGTGGTACTCGGCCGCAACCCGAAACGCTCCTGCCGCCCGCTCGAACGTGTCGAACGTCGCGATTCCGCGCTGGCGCGCGAGATCGCTGCCTTCCGCGACGATCGGCGATCGGAATTCGGGCTGTATGTGCTGTGATTCGACCGCGATCGCGAATGGCTTTTTCGCACGCTCGGCAAATTTCGCGAGCCGATCGAGCAGCGGGATATTCTGCTTCGCATCGTTGGGTCCGGTCGCGCCGCCGAATCCCGGGCCCGGCCTGAACTCCATCAGGATCGCGTCGATCACGGGATCGCGATCGAGCGTGTCGAGTACGCGATCGACATTGTCGAGGCCGCCGCCCGCGGGTCCGAGCGTCCATGCCGCATCAAACGGATTCTTGTAGCTGCCGCCGATCACCTGGAAGAAACTCGCAAACTCGGCATAGGTTGATTCCGACAGCGTCGGGACTTCCAGCCCGTGATGCGCAAACGTGTCGCTGATCACAACCGACTGTCCTCCCGTCATCGCCACCAGCGCCATCCCGCGACCCTTCACCGGCTTCGCACGTGTGAGAAGCTCCATCGCGTCGAGCATCGCTTCAAGCCCGAACACTTCGACTGCGCCGCTCTGACGCATCGCTGCGTGCCACACGGCCGACGGCGTGGCGAGCGACCCCGTATGCGAGAACGTGGCGCGGGCGCCCGATTCCGTCAGGCCCCCCTTCCATACCAGCACGGGAACTCGCGCCGAGGCGCGCTTGAGACTCTCGAAGAAATGTCGCCCGTCGCGCACGCCCTCGACGTAGATTCCGATAGCGCGCGTCGTTGGATCCGCGGCCATTACGTCGAGGTAGTCAGCCGCCTCCAAGATGAGGGCGTTGCCGATCGACGCCGCCATACTAACGTTGATCGCGCGCCCTGGCGCCTGCATCGCGAAGCTGATCGCGTGCGTGCCGCTCTGCGAGACGAAGCATACGTCTCCCGGATCGCCGGCGCGGAGATTCGCGTTATTCAGCAGGCCAAGTCCAGGATTGCACAGTCCCATGCAGTTGGGCCCGACCAGTGCTATTTCCGATTTGGACGCAAGCTTCTTCAGTTCCGCTTCGAGTTCGATTCCGATCGGTTCTCCGGTCTCGGAAAAACCCGCAGTGAAGTATCCGATACCGGCGACTCCCGCATCGATGCATTCCTTGAGCGTCTGCGGCGCGATCTTTCGCGGGACCGCGGCGATCGCGTAGTCGATCGGTTCTTTAATTTCCGAGATGGATCTGAAGTTCTTGACGCCGAGCGCTTCGACTGCGGCAGCCTCCTTGGGATCTGGCTGCACCGAGTAGCGCGTACCTTTGAGACCGGACACAGAACGAAGCCACATGAAATTGCGCGTCGCGCGATCCCCAATCACTGCGACGGTGCGAGGTTTGAGAGCGCGCGCAAGATTCTCGTGACGACGCGCCCGCAGCCGCGCCGCTTCGGTCCCACCGGCAGCGGCCGCACGCGAGGCGGCGTCGAAATCGAGCAGGATTCGAGCATCGAGGGCGCACAACCCGGACGCGTATGCGACGACCGGATTCAGGTCCATCTCCTTGATCTCCGGTCTGCTCGCCGCGAACTGGGAAAGCTTCGCAAGAAGTGAGGCGACAGCCGTGCGATCGATCTTCGGTCCGCCGCGTACGCCGTCGAGCAGTGCCGCACCACGCAACTCCGAGAGCGTCGCAGCCGCCTCCCGTTCGTCAACCGGAGCGATTCTGACGACGGTATCTTTCAGCACGTCGACGAAGATTCCACCCAGCCCGACCATCACCATCGCGCCGAACTGCGGATCGCTCGTGATGCCGGCCAGCAGCTCCAGTCCGCCGGCGGCCATCGCCTGCACGGCGACGCCGTCGAATCGTGCGCCGGGCGCTTTTTTCGAAAGGCTTGAACGAATTTGATCGAACGCTGCACGCACGTCGTTCTCGGATTTCAAACCGAGGACGACGCCGCCGACATCGCTCTTATGGGTGACATCGGGCGACAGCACTTTGAGCACGACCGGGAAACCGCACTGCTTCGCAGCCGCTGCGGCCTCGCCGGCGCTGGCAGCCGGAACGGGCATCGCGGTGGCGATTCCAATCGCCTCAACGATGCGTTTGGATTCGATTTCTGATAGCGCGCTGCGTTTTTCAGCCGCAGCGCGCGCGATGATTTCGTCGACTATTTTTGCACTCACGGTGCTCAATCTATAGTCGGAACCGAAACTTGAAAAAATCCTGCACGAGATCCGGCAGGCGTTTGCGTGAAAAATCTTATCCGCAGCCGGGCAAGCAGCAGTCGTTTTTCCGTCAGCGCGGTGCGCAGATCACTTGAGGAAGCACAAGCGGTATAAGCATCGGGGTCTTGCGTGCGTAGGCGTCATACGCGTCGTCGCCCAGTTCCTTGCGCAGGAAGCGTTCTTCGCGTCGCGCTTTCGCGTAAAACGCGAGGGTTATAATCGCGACGCCGAGCAACGCGAACGACGTTCCCTTCTGAGTCGCTGTGGCCAACGCAGCAAGGATGAGACCCGAATAAATCGGATGGCGCGCCAACCTATATGGACCTGTGTCGATGACACGGTGATCGGCTTTCTTCACCACCCAATCCGACCACAGAGGCCCCAGATGAATGCGCGCCCACCAGGTGAAGGAAAGCCCGCCCGCCGTTAGCGCGACCAACATCCAGTTCATCGCATGGCCGAAGCGCCAAAGCTGCGTTTGCGCAAAGTAGCGATAGCTCGTCGGAAACGCGAAGAGCAGGATCAAACCTGCGTAAAAGAGAACGCGAAAAAATAGCTCGACGGGTATGGCGTCTCTCTTTTCGGTGCGATTGGACCAAAGCATCGCAACCGTCCACGACAGCAGCCACGCGGCCCACAGACCGTAAATCGTATGTTCCGGCGTCATCGAAAGTTCTCGTGACGATCGCCGGCGACGGTCTCCGTGCTGAGAGCCTTCAAGTCGGATTTCAAGGCTCTCTGGGATCCAGCAGTGGAGCTAAGTCGTCTCGCGGTTGGCCACCTCGACGGAGCAGCTAGTGTCCTGAGTTAGAAATTCGTCGCAGAATTCGAGCTTCTTCACCCCAAAAGTTAGAGCTTCGTTGTCTGTCATTCCCGCGCGTCTGATTTGTCCGGCGCGCGAGGAATCCCGGATTCCGGGACCCCTCGCGCGCCAGCCACGCGCGGGGGTGACAGAAAAAGCCTCAATCATCTTATTCAACGGATTTACAACTCAGGACACTAGTCACAAGTTGCACGTTGTAGCTCACAACTTTGTGAAGCCGTCGGCGCTCCACTGTTCCGAGCCGACGCCGTTGTGAACGAAGAACAGCCCGTCGGGATCGTACTTCTTTTTGATCTCAGCGAGCCGGGAATAATTGCTTCCCCAGTACGAATGTTGGAAATCCTTCTCGAAATAGTTGCTCTCGCTGCAATACGCTCCGCCATTCGGCGCGACCGCACGAAGTTGTTCCATGCATTGACGGACACGCTGCGTGGCTTTGCGGCCTTCCTCCACCGATGGTTCATGACCCGCAATGCCGGGATAGGCAGGTCCCTGGGCGTTGCCCATGATTGCGAGCGCAAAGGCGTTTATCACTGCCGGGTTGGTTGCCGTGTCTTTGGCGGCGGCGATCGCTTCTGGCGGCGCGCCTGCGAGCCCCTTGTTGAAGTGCAGCTCAATGCCTGAGTGTCGAGAAGCGGCAAACAGCGCGCCGGCCAGACGCTCCTGAGCGGCATCTTCGAGCAGCGACGCGGGCAACCATAGCGACTCGTAGTCCCAGATGAACCAACCGCACTCGCCCGTGTTGCCCCTCCACCAGGCGTTTTTCTCGCCAGACCGGTTCTCGAAAGTGATGGCCGGGTTCGGAATCACGTGCACAAGCAGGTAGTCCAGGAGCGTTCGCAGGGGATTGCCGGTTCGAGGAACCGCGATCTCGGCCCAATGATCCTTCCACCACTGCATGTCCCAAAAACGCCGCCCCGGTATGCTCCCCATCACAACCCGCCCTTCAATCGAACATCCATTCGAGCGCTTCACCCAGTCCAGGAAGGGCTGCCACGCCTTTTGAACCTGCTCATTATCCAATCCGTGGGAGAGCATCTGGATGGAGAATCTATTGTCAGGCCCGATGTGCGCCTGCTCGCCCCAATGATCGTTGAAGAGATTTTCGCGGTAAAAGGTCACGAACTGGCGAAGCAGCCGCCGATAGTCATCGTCTGATGCCGCTTTGAGCGTGAAGTTGACGGTGCCGAAGAACTCGGGAAGATCATGAACGCGCAGCGTCATCTTGCTCACCACCCCGAAGGTGCCGCCACCGCCGCCCTTTAGCGCCCAGAACAGATCGGGGTTGTTGCACGCATTCGCGATGAGAATCTTGCCCTCGGCCGTAACAACTTCAGCTTCGAGCAGGCTCGACGCCGCAGTCCCATAGTGCTTGGAGAGACTTCCAAAGCCACCGCCCTGTACGAGACCTGCCAGGCCCACGGTCAGGCATCCTCCCCCTTGAACGTATTTCCCGCCTTTGGTCGTGACCGCATCGTAAGCCTGTATGTCGATTGTTCCCGCGCCAACGGTCACCGCAGGTTGCGGTTGCATCGTGTGTTCGCATCCCTGCGGCACGAACGCGTCGTGCATCGTTATGTCGTTCATGTGGCGCGTCCAGATCAGGAGAGAATCAGGCGCGTTGGAGGTGCCCTGGTAGCTGTGGCCGCCTCCCTTGACGACCAGGCGCAGATTGTTTTCGCGGGCAAAATTTACCGCCGCGGCAATATCGTTGGCATTTCTCGCGGCGACCGCGTAAACGCTCGGTTGAGTCGTCCAGGCGTCGAGCCATCCGAGGGTCTGCGTCAGGCCGGGTTGCTCGCCGATGTAGTAGGGGCTTCTAAGCTGTTCCCAAAGAAGCTTCGACGCATCGCTCGTGGGATCGGCCTTGTACATCGAGATGGGGGAATTTATCGGAACCAAATTCCCGCCGACCGCATCGTTGAGCGCCTTCCAGGATGACTCCGAAGGCCATCCGGGATCGGATGGACGGCGACGGCTGAACTTTGGACCTGCCGCCCAGAGGCCGGATGGAAGAAGCGGCAACAGCGCGGCAGATCCGATGGTCCTTAGGAAAGCTCTTCTGTTCATTGATCCATCTCCCGGTGATTCTATCGATGCGTCGATGCTGTTTGCTTCTCGGTCCTCGCAGTCTTCATTCGGCGTGACGGTGGAACCAAAGAGTTGACGAGAAAGTCAACGGTTGCTTCCTCGGCGGCCTGGTCGCTGATGTCTTGCGAGGCGGGATCGCCGCGGCGATTTCGGGCAAACCAAGTGACCGTCTCGAGAATCAATCGTGCGGCCACGGCGGGATACGGCACAGGCCGGAACTGTCCTGCCTCGATGCGCAATTCGATAAAGCGTGTGAGCCGCGAGATCAGATGCGGGCGCATCTTGCCGTAAAAGAGCGCTGCAAGTTCGGGCATGTCGAGGGCGGAACGCTCCAGCATCGTGGTCGCGTGCCGATTTCGATCGACGCTCGCATAGAGTTCGCGCACGACAGCCTCGAGCTCCGCCGATGGATCGTGGGCCTGCGCCCGTTTGATCGCAGCGGAAAGCAACGGCATCCCCAGGTCCCTGCGGAAGCGTTCGGTGAGCCGTTTGACGATCGCTCCGGGCGCGGGCGTGCGCACGGGAAACGAAAGCGACTCAGCGTCGTTCTCCTGCGTGAGGCCTCGATCGACGACGAGATAGAACAGTGCCTCCTTGCTCTCGACATAGTTGTAGAGCAAGCCTTGCGAAACCCCCATCTCACGGGCGATATCCGCCATCTGCGCGCGGCGAAATCCCTTGGCTGAAAAAACGCGGACCGCAGCGTCGATTAGACTTGAGATTCGGTTGGCCGGTCTGATCCTCACGACGTTTTCCCGTTATCGACTTCGCCCAAGTTGATAATTCACCAGAGCCATCCCCTGGTGACTGTCACCTCACCTATCATCCCACCCAGTTCGTGAGGCACGCAGACGTACTTGTAGGTTCCGGGAACTGTGAACGTGTAACTAAATGTCTGACCCGGCGGCAGGAAACCCGAGTCGAATGGGGGGGGCCCGGCAGGACTTTCAACATCGCCGGCGCGCGCGGCGAGATCCCGACGGTTTGTGGCGTCGTGCACCATGTGGCCGACGTTTTGCCATCGCACGGTGGTTCCAACGCGGATCGTAAGCTTGTCCGGCTCGAAGAACCCGCCCAGCGGCGAATCCTGCATTAACACTATTTTCGGTCCTCGCGTCATCCAGATCACCACCACAAGGCCCGCCGCGACGGTCGCCAAAGCGATAAAAAGTATCGGACGAAACCTCATACCGCGCGCTCCGGAGGCCGGGGTTGCCTTACTCGGAAGGCCGCCCTCCTCATTTTTCATCGCCACGATTATAACTGAATGACTCATTCAGTCAAGGATTGGATATGGAGGCGTCCACAACCGACGCAGTGCGGCGGCCGTGCGACTTGCACGCCGGCGCGTTCCGTTTATCCTCTCGGATGCGATAAGAAATGGGCCAGGCCTTTCGGATGAACACGAAGCGTCATCCGAAGTTGGAGTTACCGTAATAATGACGCCGAAATATCTTGACGCTGAACATAACGCATTTCGCGAAGCCTTGCGCACCCACATCGAACGCCACGTCAAGCCCGATGCGCTCAAATGGGAGGATGCGCGACGCATCCCGCGCCAGGCATGGCTCGAACTCGGCAAATCCGGATTTCTGTCGCCGTGGATCGATTCTCAATACGGCGGCAGCGGCGTTGATTTCGGATACAGCGCAATTGTGCGCGAAGAGATGGTGCGCTCCGGTTCGGCGGGATTGTCCGAAGGCGTGGCGGTGCACGCCGATATCGCAGCGCCGTACATCGATCGAATCGGAACGCCGGAGCAGAAGGCGCGATGGCTCCCGGGATGCGTGAGCGGCAAGATCATAGCGGCGCTCGGAATGAGCGAACCCGACGCGGGCTCTGATGTCGCCGGTATCCGAACCACGGCGGTCCGCGATGGCGACAACTACATCATCAACGGACAGAAAATTTTCATCACCAACGGCATCAACTGCGACGTCATCATTCTCGCGGTGCGCACGACCGCGGCAGGCAAGACAGACGTACGTCACGGTGGAGTAAGCCTCATCGTCGTCGAAGCGGGAACCCCGGGATTCATCAAGCATCGCCAGCTGGACAAGATGGGTCTCCACGGTCAGGACACGGCGGAACTCTTCTTCGAAGATTGTCGCGTGCCCGTATCGAATCTCTTGGGCGTCGAAGGCGGAGGCTTCAAATACCTGATGCAAAACCTCCAGCGCGAGCGCCTTATCGTCGCGGTCGGATGTCAGGCGTATTCGGAATGGATGTTGGATAAGACCGTGGAATACACCAAAGGACGCAAGGCGTTCGGAAAGCCGATCGCATCGTTTCAGAACAGTGCGTTCAAGATTGCCGAGATGGCGACCGAGGTGAAAATCGGGCGCGCGTTTATCGACGGACTGATCGACGACTTCATCGAGGGCAAGCGCGATCTCACGACTGAAGTCTCGATGGCGAAATGGTGGACGAGCGACAAGGCAAATCGAATCGCGTATGAATGCGTGCAGCTTCACGGCGGATACGGCTACATGCGCGAATTTGAGATCTGCCGCGATTACACTGACGTTCGCGCGATGCCTATCTACGCGGGCGCCAACGAGATCATGAAACAGATCATCGCACGCCGGATGGGCATCGAAGTGTAGCCCAACCGCCTTTCGCGCTGATTTCTCCGTTAATCTCCGCGCGGAGCATCCCAATTGGGATGCCGCGGAGACTCGCATCGTCTTATCCAGCTGAGCCAAACGCTTAAGTTTGTGAGGATTTGCGACCAACAAGCTGGAATAAAATTTGCTCATAAACCGGGCCGAGCGGAAGAAGGGAGCCTAATACCTTTCGAAAACTGCGGCTGGATTTGATGTCCCCTGCGGCATGATGTACCCACCGTGTGTATCTATCGGATACGGCTGTAACCCTTCGTCGCGATGACAGGAAACGGTTTGAAACGCTTTAGAAGAAGATGAGGAGCAGGATCGTTATGTCAGAAATTTCGTCGGCGAAAAAATCAAAAGTGCTGAATTGGCTGCCTTCGGCTGCGATTGCTGCCGCCACGGCGATGGTGATCGCATCGGCAGCGCCGGTGCGCGCCCAGGATGTGGCCGCAGCCGCCAACAACTACAAGGATTCCTGCGCTGATTGTCATGGTGCAAGCGGAAAGGGCGATGGCCCGAAGGCCGCGAAGCTAAAGACCAAGGCTGCCGACTACACCAACTGCGCTGAAATGAAGAAGCTCGACGACGATTACATGTTCAAGATCATCAAGAACGGCGGCGAGTCGCTGGGCAAGCCCAAAGATATGGCCGATTTCGGAAAGGCCTACGACGACGACGAGATTAAGGGTTTGGTCGCGTACGTCCGTTCCTTCTGCAAACAGTGAGCGTCGTAATCCGTGGCTGATGATATCAAAGGGCAGCCGGGCGGGTCTGAACCCGGACCCGCCGGCTCCCAAGGAACACGCCCTGAGGGGGGACCATCCGTTCCCCCTCTTCCAAGTCTGGTTCGCAACCGGATAAGCGTCGTTGGCGCGCTGATCGCCGTCGTCACGCTGGCGAACATCTTCCTGCTGTTCCTCGTGATGCTGGAGACGCGGCCGAATCCGTATTTCGGCATCTTTGTCTACCTCTTGTTCCCCGGGGTCGCGCTGTTCGGACTCCTGCTGATTCCGATCGGGATGTTTTATGAGCGTCGCCGCCGTCGGCGTCTTCTGGGGCAGCCTGGGGCTTATCGGCAATTCGAGATTACCACCAACACCGTCCTCACGATCCTGGGATTTGCGTTCATCTTCATTACGGCTACCGCCGCGGCGAGTTACTACTCGTATCAGTTCACGGAATCGGATTCGTTCTGCGGCCAGACCTGCCACGAGCCTATGAAGCCGCAGTGGACGGCCTATCAGCATTCTCCGCACGCGCGCGTCGATTGCGTGGATTGCCATGTCGGTCAGGGCGCGACTTATTTCCTTCGCGCAAAGCTGGCGGGGCTCAATCAACTTAACGCCGTAATGAGGTCGGATTACCCCAGACCGATCACCGATCCCATCAGTAATATGCGACCGGTGCGGGCGGCATGTGAGCAATGCCACTGGCCGGAAAAGTTTTACGGCGTCGATTACAAAGTTTTCCCTCACACCGCGTTGGACGAGAAGAACTCTGACCGGACGATCCGGATGCTGATCAATACGGGCGGCGGGAGCGCCGAATTCGGACAGCACGCCGGAATTCACTGGCACATGAATCTTGCCAACACTGTGACTTTCGTTGCCAGCGACAAACAGGAACAGGTGATCCCGTGGGTGCGGATGAAAAGCGCCGACGGAACGGTCGTCGATTATCTCGACAAGACCAGCTCGATCACGCCCAAGCAGATCCAGGAATCACCCAAGCAAACGATGGACTGCGTGACCTGTCATTCGCGCCCCGCCCATCGATTCCGCGCTCCGACGGTCGCCGTCGATCATGCGTTCGAGGCCGGAGCGCTCGATCGCGATCTGCCTTCCTTGAAACAGCAGGCGGTCAAGCTGCTGAGCAAGCACTACGAATCCGAGGATAAAGCGGTCGAGGACATCGCTACCACTCTGGACGGTTTCTATCGCACGAAATACCCGGCGATTTACACGGCAAACCTGCCGCAGATAAAGGCTGCGATCACTACGTTGCAGTCGATCTTCGAGAACAATTTCTTCCTCTTCATGAAAGTCGATTGGAGGACTTATCCCGATAATATCGGTCACCTCAATTATCCGGGATGCTTCCGGTGCCACGACGGAAACCACGTCAGCGCGGACGGCCGAGTGTTATCCAACGACTGCGAAACCTGCCACATCATTCTGGCGCCCGCCGAGGCGAGCGCCAAACCGTCTGCCGGCAATGCTGCGGCTTCGAAGGCGCAGGCGGCCAGTCCTCCACCGCAGACGATCAAAGATGGCGCGACGCCGTCTTCCGAACAAGGCTGGCTGACACTGGCGCACGTCAAGTTTCAGCATCCGACCGCTCTCGAACATATGAATAACTGCGACAGTTGTCACAAAGGCGCCAGACTATAAGACGGCGCGTCGAACAATATGGATGTCGCTATGAAACAAGGAGAAACGCGATGGCAACGGGGACCGGCATAATTGGCGTAATCGCCGCACTGTTTATTCTGGCGGGGATAAAAATCATGAGGGAGTATCAGCGTGGCGTTATTTTCCGCCTCGGGCGGTTGATGCCATTTCGCGGCCCCGGCCTGATCTTCGTGATTCCGATAATCGAGCGGATGGTTCGGATCGATCTGCGTACCGTCACCCTCGACATCCCGCCCCAGGACGTCATCACCAAGGACAACGTGAGCGTCAAGATCAGCGCGGTGCTTTACTTCCGCGTGATCGACCCATCGCGCGCGGTCACCGAGGTCGCAAACTACCTGTTCGCCACGATGCAGCTCGCGCAGACCACGCTGCGTTCCGTCGGCGGCCAGACCGAGCTCGATGAAATCTTGAGTCAGCGCGACAAGGTGAATGCCCGTATCCAGGAGATCATTGACACGCAGACCGAGCCGTGGGGCATCAAGGTAGTGCTGGTCGAGTTGAAGAACATCGACCTTCCGCAGGATATGCAGCGCGCAATCGCAGCGCAGGCCGAGGCGGAACGCGAACGACGCGCGAAGGTTATCGCGGCAGAGGGCGAATTCCAGGCTGCCAAACGCCTCTCCGAAGCGGCGGAAATCATGAGCCACAGCCCGATCACGCTCCAGCTCCGCTACCTGCAGACGCTGGCCGAGATCGCGACCGAGCACAACTCGACGACTGTGTTCCCGCTCCCGATCGACTTGCTCGAGCCGTTCCGCAAGCTGACCAACGGAGCCGGCAACTTCAGCAGTCCGAAGTAACAAAGGGGTATCGCCGCGGCGCCCGTTGGGGGACGGCGCCGCGGCTGATTGCACGGCGCTGACGTATAGCAGTATACGTCGGCGCCGTTTGGAATTCGGACCTCCGGCAGCCGCGACTTCGGCGTTTCCGTTCTCGATTTCCCTTTTTCGCTTCCTTTTTTCATCAATTTGTCACTGGCGTTTTGCATCCACTTTGAGATAGCATCGCCCGCGGTGCTACCCCCGCGGCCTATCCAGTGGGACAGGCGCTCCTGCCTGTCCGCGATTCTCGTTGCCGTGCTCGCCCTCGTTTACGGATGCGGCAGCCCCGGCCGCCCGAACGCGTCGGGGGATCCGCCCGCGGCGAAAACCATTTACGTCGCCAATGGCTGCAACGGCACGGTCACGGCGTACCCGGTCGGGAGCAACGGAAATATCGCGCCGATCGTGCCGAACCCCGCGCTATGCCAATCGAATTCCATAGCCGTGGACAGGAATTCCGGCGACATATACGTGGCAAATTTCGGCGCCGGCACGGTCAATGTCTTCGGAAAAGGGAGCAAAGGGTCCGTCGCTCCCGAGCGCATACTCGCGCCGCCCGCCCAGGGATCGATAGCCGTCGGCGCGGACGGCCGACTATATCTGCGAACTTATAACAGCATCCTGATCTACGCACCCGGCGCGAGTGGGGCCGATAAGCCAGTCTCGATCATCAACGGAAGTAATACGGGCCTTACAGACTGGGGCGGAATTGCGGTAGACGGCGACGGAAACATTGCCGCTGACAGCAAAGGCGCCGTGCTGATATTTGCTCCAAACAGCAGCGGCGACGTCGCGCCCAACGCGACGGTTCCCGTCCCGCAGACGAACGCAACCGTAGGAGGGTGTGCGTTCGACAAAACCGGCAATCTTTATATCTCGTACAATCTCTCATATTTTGGCACCTATATCCCACCCGAAGTGGCGGTCTATTCCAAAGACCAGGGCGGTTATACACAATCATCACTATTTGTTGACCCCACGGCGTTTGAATTTGGCTATGTCGCAGTCGATTCGCAAGGCCGCATTTACGTCGGTCGTCCTTCGTTCGGCATCGCGATTTACGCACCCGGAAGCAGTGGCTTGACGACGCCAACCGCAACTCTCACCGGAGTTGGCGGGCCTTTTGTGCTCGACGATCTCGGACAAATTTTTCTTGCGGAAGGAAGCAGCGTCGCCGTGTTTCCACCGGGATCCGAGGGCAGCGCGTCGCCGGAGTCGGTCATCGCTGCACAAGGAACCGGTCTATCGGGTCCCGCAGGCATGGCCGTTTTCCACGACGGCTCGATCTACCTCTCTGGTTTTTTGGTCGACCGGGCCGGGCCACTAAGCGTCATCCGAAGGTTTGCAGCCGGCGCGATCGATCAGGGGACGCCGATTTCCACCGTCAGCGACGGCCTCATGCCGGAGGATCTGAGCTCTCTGGCCCTCGACGGTGCGGGGAATCAGTATGTGCTGAGCTCGGAAGCGCACGGCGTATTGGAGTTTGCGGCCGGAAGCAACGGAATTCCAACGTTCCCGATTGCCACGATCGCCGGCGCCGACACCGGCTTGGATGGAGATCTGCGCGGTCCAAGCGGAGTCGCGATCGATCCTCACGGATACGTCTGCGTGACTTACATTGACTATAGTGGTTCGCCGAGCCCGACCGGCGGAATCCTCAAATTTCCGCCCGGAAGCAACGGCAATCAAACTCCGGCAGCCTCGATCGCCGGACCGCATACGGCTCTGAGTTCCCCGCTAGCCATAGCCATCGATGCTTCTGGAAAACTGTATGTTGTAGACAACGGAAGGATTCTGATGTTCGCGCCCAATGCCGAGGGCGATGCGTCGCCGAGCGCAATCATTTCAGGCCCGCACACGCAATTGGGGCATGCGTACGCTTTCGCGCTCGACCACTCGGCCGACATCTTTGTGCTGACCGGGTCCGCGGATGATAGTATGCCCTTGCCGTCTTCTACGCCCCCGGCAATTTTGGAGTTTGCAGCGGGCAGCGTCGGCGATGCTTCTCCGATTACTGTGATCAGCGGACCGGCTACCGAAATGTTGCTCCCCACGTCAATCGCGATCTCGCCTTAGGCGCTGAACTTTCGGTCTGCTGCCAACTCTGCAATGATCCGCCCGTGGTCGTGTCCTGCCGGGGCGCGGCGCCGGGGCGAAAATGAAGCGTCGATTCGAAAATTACCAAACGAACCCAAATGAGCAGTCGCGCGGCGCTACGATTTGTCGCGTCGTCAGAGCCGGTGGAAAATCTGTGAAAAAACCAAACGAACCCAAATGAGCAGGTTCGCTTTTCTTTCGCTATAGACTGCCCGAAGTATGGGCTCTTTTTGAGAATGGGCAGGGCCTCAACATGACAGCTAACCCGGAAGACATCCCGCATCGTATCGAGAAGATCGCGCCGCTTCTGAAGGAAAAGGCATCCGCGTGCGTCGAGGCCCGATGCGTTGTCGAGCCGAGCATGCGTGCGATGGTCGAAGCGGGGCTGTTTCGAATCTCGCAGCCACGCAACGTCGGCGGTTACGAGATGGACTTGCGCACGGTTGCCGATGCGGTCACCGCCGTATCGGAAGCATGCGCCTCCAGCGGGTGGGTGCTGATGGTGATGGCGGCGCATCACTTTTGTCTGGCGTCATTTCCGGAATCGGCGCAGGAAGAAGTCTTCGGCGGTGGTCGCGACGGTCTCGTCGCCGGCGCCCTCTCGTGGCAGGGGCGCGCGAAACAGGTCGACGGCGGATATCTCGTCAATGGACGATGGCAGTTCTGCAGCGGCGTCGATCGTTCGAATTTCGTGATGCTCGGATGCAGCGACGAAGCGACCGGCGCGCCGTTCGTGCACATCGTCGTTCCGACCGGCGAGATTATCGTTGATGACACGTGGCATGTGCTCGGTCTTGAAGGCACGGGCAGCAGGGATGTCGTCGCACGCGATCTTTTCGTTCCCGCAAATCGCGCGATTGATACCGCCGCTATGATGAAAGGACTCTCGACCCATGCGCGTCGCCAGGCGACCAAGGTGTATCGCGTATCGTGCGAATCGATGCTCTCGCTATCGGTCGCGACGGCAGTGCTGGGCTCGGCGAAAGCGGCGCTGGCAAGATTTATCGAGCGAACCGCCGAGCGCCGTGCGATCAACACGGCAGCGCGCAAGGCCGATCACGGACCGACGCAGCTTCGAATCGCCGAGGCCTCAGCGGAAATCAAATGCGCTCAGATGATCATCCATGACTCAGCGGGGATCCTCGCGCGAGTAGCTGACTCGGGCAGCGATCCCGCCGATATCGGTTATCGGGCGACGGTGAAATGGCAGGCCGCGTATGCCGCCGAACTATGTCGGCGCGCGGCGTCGCGTCTATATGCAGGATCAGGCGCGCACGGGGTTTACAATCACAGCGCACTTCAGGCGGCGTTCAGGAATGTAAGCGTGGGAGCCCAGCACGCCAGCATCGATTTCGACTCATCCGGCGAGGCTTACGGCCGAATGATCTTCCGCGATCTGAATCCAATCAAATCCTAGGCTTGGAGTCCCAAGCAGTCGGCTGTAACCACGTCCGCATCGGCCACGTCTAGCATGGTGAGGGTCGGAAACAGCGGACCCGTTCAGGAGGCAGTAAAGGAATGAAGCGCAAGGCTAAGGTCGCGATGTTCTGGGCGGGGCTGATCGCGATTGGCGCAGCAGCAGTTGCAATACCCGCGATGGCTCATGGGCCGGGCGGACCAGGAGGACCGGGCGGACCAGGTCACGAGCTCTTCCTGTTGGCGCGCGCGGCCGGCATCACGCACGAACAGATTCACAACGCTCTTACTTCGGACACAAATCTCAAGACCGATTTCACAAACGTAAAGACTGCGCACGCAGCTCTGATCAACTGTCTGCTCACGACGCCGAAGTCGTGCAGCGCCCAGATAACGGCGTATGCCAACGCAAAGCAGGCGCTCGCGACCGAAGAAATGACGGTGTGGCAGACTCTGTTCCAGAGCGCTCCCAACTTGGCCCAGGCGCAGACCGTGAACAACGAGTTGCAACAACTCGAAACTCAGCGCCACCAGATTTTCCAACAGATCTTTGGATCCGGCGGCGACGTTCCCCCGCCGCCGATGTGAGGTTAAGCAGGTTATCCTCCCTGCATGCAGGTGCTCCTCCACCTGCGTCTCGCGCGCCGCACTCGGAGCGGATCCCCGGGTGCGGCGCATTTTTTCTGACGGGACGCGCAATCTCGATTTCGAAACGCTTCGGGCAGGTTTATTGGAAGATCGGTTCCGGCGCCTGAGAAAAACTGTCGCCCGAGCCGCAACTGCACGCGCCGGTCCCGGAACCGTTGGCTATGAGAAAGAAGCAAAAGCTCGTCAGCTCGTCGGCGTGATCCAACTCGAGAATGGACGTCTGAAATTCGCCGAGCGATACGCCCTTTACCTGACCGCCCGCAGGTACGGAGGCGGCTGCTTCAGTGTGAGTCTCCCAGGCGCGCAGGCCCTCAACGTGCGGGAGTCCACAGCACGCCTGCATCTCTTCGATATCGTCAAACACGTAGATCATTGCGCACAGCGTCCCGCGCGTAATCGACGCGTTCGATTTCATTTTGCTCCTCCCTGCGGACCTGTCGGGGGCTTTGTGTCCCTCGCCAGGCCTTACCCGAGCTTATACTACGAGGCCACGGCAGATTCATGCGGGAGCACAGCGAATCCTCAACACAGTGCGCCTCGCGGAGTCGGAAGGGGCGTTGGCAGATCATCGATTGGCCCGACGATCTCGCGGTCGAATTCGATCGGGTCACGGAGTCTGTCCGCGCAGATACTTGTCTTCGAAGAACTCGAACGCGGCGATTTTCTTACGCATCAGCTCGCACAATTCGGGTTGCTGCGCCGCCAGATTGCAGCGCTCGTCGCGGTCGCGACCGAGATCGAAGAGCATGTCAGGACCGCCGGTCGCGTCGAAGATGTATTTCCATTTCCCGTCGCGTACCGCGAACAAATAGTCGCCGGAGTTTGTGAGAAAGAATGCGTCGGTCGGGCGCGCCGGATCGAACATGCTGTGCCCCTGCCATTCGCCCGCCGGATCGACGCCTAGAATATCCGCAATAGTCGGAACGAGATCGACGTGCTGCCCGACGGGCTCGTACCTGCGTCCGAGAGCGAACAGGCGCGGATTCCAGAGCATCAGAGGCACGTGCACTTCTTCTTCGTACACGGACATTCCATGACCGCGCTGCTCATGCGGATCGCGGAACGCCTCGCCATGATCGCCGGTGACGACAACGAGCGTGTCGTTCGCAAGATTTCGCTTGCGCAACGCCGCGAACAATCGGCCAAGCTGCCGATCGGTCTCATGCACGACATTCAGATAGCTGGACAGATCTTTGGCAAGGGGATGTGATTTCTCGTCCGGTACGAAATCGATCGGAACGACGCCCGGTCCGAGGCGATACGGATCGTGCGTCTGATCGGTCCAACAGAAAGCAAAGAACGGATGCCCGTGCTGTTCGTCGACCCACTGGATAAGACGATCGATCAGGCATCGATCTTCCGTGCCCCACGAACTGATTTTGTTACATCCGAGCTCGGCGTAGCCTTCGGTATCGCTGTATCCGTCGTTTTGAAGAAGCCATCGCTCCTGACCCCAATCAAGATCTCCGCTGTGCAGGTAGACGGTATTGAAGCCTCGCCGGCGCAAAAGCGCCCCAAGAGACGGCGGGAGTTTCCGTCCCGACCACGGTGGGTACGACCACGGCAATCCCGGATACATCGAAAAATTGAGCGCGCGGAACGAGAGATAGGTGTAACTCGCCTGCGCGTAAAAATTGTCGAAGACGAGTGCGTTCGATGATTCTGTGGCAAGATTCGGCGTCGACTGAAACGGGCTTCCATAAAGCGTCATGTATTTGGTCCCGACGGACTCCATCACGACGACGATCACATTGCGCGGGCGTCGCGAGGCCGGTACTTCGAAATAGCTGCCGGGAGGTTCGCCGCGTTCCTTGTACGGTCGGAAATCGGCGAGATATCGGGGTGGGAAGTCCGTGGGAAACGTGAGATGCGGCCCCACGATGCCAACCGCCGTAGAGCGAGCGAGTTCCATGTGCGGGTTTAGCGCGAGTCGCGGGTTGTTCAGCGGATTCGATCCGAGCTTGTGCTGTATCACGCCGATTACGAGCCACGCTCCGACTGCGGCGACCGCTAAGGCTCGGTATCGCGGACGAAAATCGGTCGATAACGTCAGCACCAGAAACGTCGTTGGACCTGCAAACAGCATGATGAGCGCCCATATGCTGATTCGCTCGGTGATCGAGGAGCGCGCCGCCGCCGCGTCATGCACCAGCCGCAACAAGTCGAAGCTCAACGGCCGACTGAAGAATTGACAAACCTGGAAATTCACGACGCTGTACACAATGCACAAGGTCGTGAATCCGAGCATCGCGCCGCGCACGACGCGTACGATCGCAGGACGGCGGACGAAAGCGCGGGCAGCTGCCGCCCAAATCAGAACGACGAGAGCGGCGAATACGACGTCTTTGACGCTCGCCGCTGGCAGGTTCCACAGCGATTCGTCGGGCCGTGCGAAGAATAGCTGCGCGAATTTGGCGCTGATCAGGAAGATGACAAACCAGAAACCGGTTTGAACGGGGCTTAACGAACGGCAAGACAATTTCACGATCAACAACAAGGCCGGAGAGAATCGGTCGCCCGACCGAGCCCCCGTAACGCCTGCGTCACAGTTTATTCATAATCCCGAAACGAAGAGAAGCGCGGCGGTGCACGCGTTCGACTCGCGAATTTGGCGGGGACTTCGGGACCTGCTAATTATTCGCTTCGGGAGAAGCTTGCTATGGCAGCATCACACAAGGGCGAGTGTTTCTGCGGCGCGGTTCGCGTCGAAGTTTCGGGCGAACCCGAGGTCATGGGGTATTGCCATTGCCGCTCATGCCGATCGTGGTCAGGCGGTCCGGTCAATGCGTTTTCGCTGTGGAAACCGGAGGCCGTGCGTATAACTGCCGGCGCGGAGCATCTGGCGACCTTCCAAAAGACTCCGGTTAGTCAGCGGCAGTTTTGCAGGAAATGCGGGGGTCACGTGATGACGAACCATCCGCCGCTTGGGATGGTGGATGTCTTTGCGGCAACGATACCTACGCTGAAATTCAATCCCAGCGTCCACGTGAACTACGCTGAGACGGTAATGCCGATGCGAGACGGCCTACCGAAGTTGAAGGATTTTCCCAAAGAGTTCGGGGGCTCGGGCGAAATCGTGCCGGAGTAGTTGTTCGGGAGCGCGAGGTTTCCTACCCTTACCGATTCCAGCTTCCATAGCCGCCGTAAGGGCCTTGATATGAGCCCGGTCCATACGGGTACGGTCTTCCGTAGCTTGCGGGCGGCGGGCTATACGCAGGAGGTCGATAGTTCCATCCCGCCTGAGGATATGTGTATCCCGGATAAGCAGGGCGTGCATCCGACCACCCCGGCGCAGCTCCGTACGCGCCGCCATAACCGTAACCATAGGCGCCCGGTGGCCGCGCTACCGCACCTGGATAACCACCGCGGTAGGCTATCCAGGCCTGCGCCGGCATCGAAATCAACGAGACCGCGAGAACGGCCGCGGCGAACAGCAGATATTTCGACTCAGTCACAACGATTTCCTCACTGGATTGTCTTCTGAGGAAGTGGCGCCGTCCGAGAACTAAACGGGACCTGTTTGGCATCTGCAGGCGGTTTGAAGCCGAAATCCGCCTCGGCAAGATTTGGCTGCAGATTCCAATCTGAGAATTCGACCAGAAAGCGGGGAAGATTCTGAGCGTCCGTATAAGTGACGGCGAGGCGGCGCGGAAGCGCCCGTTCGCCGGAGTCGATCCAGATTTCCCAGTTTACACCGCGACTGATAAATGCAAGATGCTCGCAGGCCTGGCCGTCAACCGTGGCGGGGCCGACGACAAAGGCGCTGACGAGATTGTTCGTGAGCATCGCGTACGGATCGCTGAACATCACGTCCGCGGAGGGAAAGTGGATGCCGGTCTTTTGCTCGATAACCTTCAGCATTCCATCGATGTTTTCCGGCGCGCTGTCGATCGAATACACGTGATTGTTCGCGGAATACGCGGCGAAAGTCTTGCCGTCGTAATAGAAATCGAAGTTTGGCGCTTCTCCTGTAACGCGGACACTTAGCTTGTTGGGGCGTTGGAGTGCGACATCGGATTGCGCAAACAGAGTGACGAACTGCCCCGTTTTGGCGGGAACCTCAACCGTACTACGCGAACGATAGGTGAACGCTCGCGTTGCACTCAGTGTCGCGCTCATGCTCTTGAGCAGCTCCAACGCATGTTGCTCCATCATGGGGGTAGGAGCTTTCCCGGCCGCTTGCGAAGCGCGCCCGGGTTTGCCGGAACCTTGCGCCGCAGGCGGAGCGTTCTGAGCGCGCGCCTGTCCAACATACAGAAGCGCGGCGCAAAGAATAACTATTGCAGCCCCGCCGTGCACTGATGGTTTCCTGCAGCTTGCGTTCGCAGCCACTTCGGGATCTCCTCATTTTAATAGCTATTGCTTGAACATCAGCGGGGGTCCGCTGACTCGTTTGCCCTTGAGATCGAAGGTCACCTCGACGTGATCAGCGATCCTGATGAAGGGAATGCCAGCGTCCATCCCGTAGTCTTTGCGATCGAAAGCCATCGTCCCGGTTATGTGTCCCGAGCCGGTCCCTTTGCCCGACACCGTCAGGTTGAGCGTCTCGGGGTTTGTTACTCCGCGTATCGTGAAATCGCCATTCACGACAAACGAGTCGGGTCCGGTTTGCGCGATGCTCTTCGACACGAACGTAATCACGGGTTGCTGCTCGACGTTAAAAAAGTCCGCGCTCTTCAGTGTGCTGTCCTTCATGCTGCTGCCGGTATTAACGCTCGCGGCTTGTACGGTAATTTGCAAAACGCCCGTCGTGACATCAGTAGATGTGAAAGTCAGAGAGGCATCCCATTTGTCGAAGGTACCGGCGATCTCTATCGAAGCCTTCACGTAGAACTTGATGGTGCTGTCCTGCCGCGAGATTTTGAAGACAGGCACGTCCGCCTGCGCCCAGGCGGCAAACGGAGCGAACGCAAGAAGGCAAAGTAAGGCGACCCGGATGCCCCACCGTTTAATAGTAGGCTGTGGCACTGTTGTCCTCGACGATCAGAAAAGGGCGGGCTCGCTCCGACGCCCGCCACATTTGAACCCGCTTGGCTTCAGGAAGAAATGTCTTGCAGAATAGCAGGGGCCGCATCCTGAATTTGCGGCCCGTGCGTCTTTCGGATGGTCGCTCACGAACCTTTTTGACGTCGTTCTGCCCAACGCTTCTTCATCAGCTCAGACAGGCGTCTTCTTCCGGCCGCAGTGAGTCCGCCGCGTTTCTTCCCGGCTGACGCCTTGGGCGCCGCGGCCTTCTTCGACGCCGCACGCCGCGCAGCCCATCGCTTCTTCATCGCTTCGGAAATACGCTGCCTTCCCGCCGCGCTCAGCTTGCCCCGTTTTTGGCCCTGCGCCTGTGGCCGAGGCGATATGGCTCCCTCCAGCGCCACGATCGCCTGGCTGATACGATCCCTCTCTGACTTTAGCTGCGAGATTATTCCACTTACGTCCACTGTCTCCCTCCTCGGAAACTTGCTCCTGATTAACCACACCTACATGAATTGACTCGCGAACGGAATAGATGGATGGGTGGAAAATTTGCTTTTCAGTACCAGCTAGTAATCGTGAGACCTGGATCGAAGATTCTTGCGTTATCGATAAGCAGTCCCCACCGTTAAACTCTGACGACATCCTGTCGCTGGTATCTTCAGAAACCGGATGCACCGTTCGATCGCGTCGTTAACCGCAGGACTTGATCTCGACGGCGTGTTGGGAGCCTGGCTAAAAAGGCAGAAACAAATTTTCAGACCTGATGGACGATTCTTCCGCCGACCATCGTGAGCAACACTGTGATCTTTCCGATCTCGCGCGGTTCGATTTCAAAGATGTTCTGGGACACTATTATTAGGTCGGCAAATTTCCCGACTTCCAGTGACCCCTCATTCTTCTGCCGCCCTCCTGCCAGCGCAGCTCCGAGCGTGTACCCTTCGATTGCCTGTGCCGGGGTAATTCGCTCTTGCGGCATCGGTCCTCTCGTGACGAGAGCCTGCATTGCCTCCCATGGATTCAAAGTGTACGCGGGAAAGTCGCTGCCGAAGGCCAGCCGCCCACCGCCGGAGACAACCGAATGCCAGGGAAATGCCAAACGCATCTTCTGGGGTCCGACGCAGGCCTCCTGCTCGTTCCAGACAGCTTCGGCGAAGAGAGGATGTATGCTGGCGATCACGCCAAGTGCTGCAAATCTCGAAAAGTCGTCATGGCTGACGTGCTCGGCGTGCTCGATTCGCAGAATCGAAGCGTTCAAATTGGTCCGACGGGCGACGCCGTAGGCGTCGAGAATTTCCCGAACCGACCGATCGCCGACGGCGTGCGCAAGAACGATGAAACCACGGCGGTTCATTTCGACTACCGCCTCTGTAAACTCACGGCGGCCCCACAGAAGTTCACCGCGCACACCGACGCCATCCTGGTAGGGCTCAATCATCGCCCCTGTATGCATTTCCACAAGTCCGTCCTGGAAGAACTTCACCAAGCCGGCGTCTATCCAATCGTCATGATTTAGACGGCGCGCCTGCTCCATAGACTCGATCTGCTCGGGCGTAAGCCTCGGCGGGCTGGCGACCGTCGCGACCAGCATGCGCATGGTCAGTTCACCTTGTCGTCGTAGCTCGTCGAAAATGCCTATGCGCCTGATATCGAATCCGGCGCTGTGCAAGCGCACCAATCCGAACTCGTTGGCTTCGCGAAATACTTTGCGATAGGTCTCGGCAGCGTGTTGACGATCGGCTTTCGGAGTGAGACGGGAAAGCGCCATGCGGCCAGCGCCTTCCCTAAGGATTCCAGTCGGCTCTCCGGTGGCAGCGTCACGACAGATCTCTCCGCCGTCGGGATCGGGCGTATCGCGTGTGATCCCCGCCGCTTCCAGCGCTTTGCTGTTGGCGAAAACGTGATGGCCGTCGAAAATCAGCACGGGACGATCACCGACAAGATCATCAAGCTCTCTTCTTCCTATTCTCGAGGCCTCGCCAGTCAGCAAAGCCCAGCCCAAAATGACGGGATCATGCGGCTTTGCCGAAAGGCGCGCCCTGAGCGCCTGGCGAACCTGCGCGACGGTCTGAGCACGAAATTCACAGTAAAATTCGCGATGGAGCTCCATGCTTAGGTGACAGTGGGTGTCGACAAGACCCGGGAGAACCATTCGGCCAGCCGCATCGATGACCTGCGTTCGAGATCCGCGGTACGCCTCGACATCGATGTTGGAACCGACCGCTATTATTTTGCCATTGCGAATTGCGACGGCTTCAGCCCACGGCTGCTTCGCATTGAGAGTGTAGAGCTTTCCGCGTGCGACAATGACATCCGCCGGCTCGCGTGGCTGTTCTGACACGGTGTGGCCCCTTGCTCGGTTGCTGTCCATCGGTCGTTGCCGGGCACAGCGGAATGAAGTGTTAATGCTATTGGCGGCTTTTGCCAAGACCGAGCCGCGCGGACGCGTAACTCAGCGAGGAGCGAACGCGATTGTAATCCTCAACGATCGGAAAACAGATGATCCGTTGAAAGAGGTCCGCGACACGATGAAATCCCAGGACGCTTTCATCGAGAATTTCGAAGGCGTGATACAGGCCTACGGGCCAATCAGCCTCGAGAGTAACGGCCGTGTCGCGTTGCGTAGCTTGGGTGACTTTCTCGTTACCCGGATTTATTATCTCCGTACCAAGACGTACAGGCGTTTGGTATCACCAAGCTCTCAAGCACGAAAGCCCGCGTGGTCATCGGCCTTCGAATCAATCGAAATTGGCCATCTACTCGATCAGTGTGGGAATTTTGGAAAAATCGCCCGAACCACAACTACATGCTCCCGCTCGCGAGCCATTTGTTATGAGGTTAAAAGGATTCTGCAGAGCTTCATGGATTCCCCTCCGGCGAACCCGGGCGGTCCGCAGTCGATTGCCGAAATAGCCCCCTCGCGATTCGGTGTTCCGTATATCACGAACCCTTCAGTCAGTGATTGGCGGTTTGTCGTAGGAGAGTCCGTTGACGAGCGCCGCGGCGAACAAGGATCAAGCGGCCTCCAAATTTCGACTGGAAAATTGGTGCGCCGTCGCAGACTCGAACTGCGGACCCGCTGATTAAGAGTCAGCTGCTCTACCAACTGAGCTAACGGCGCACCTTGTGGAGATGCTTACCTAACAGGATGTTTGGGGTGAGTGAAGGGATTTGAACCCTCGACCACCGGAGCCACAATCCGGTGCTCTGCCAACTGAGCTACACTCACCGCCCCGGGCGCGAACAACCCGTTGAACCAACTTTTATATCGCGTAATCTCGCGTGACGCATCACTTGCGGGATCGTTTTTCGCGTGGCGCGCCAGAAGGGAGTTGAACCCCTGACCCGCGGCTTAGAAGGCCGCTGCTCTATCCGCTGAGCTACTGGCGCGAAATCGGGGCGAGCCGATTTGAACGGCCGACCCCCTGCTCCCAAGGCAGGTGCGCTACCAGGCTGCGCTACGCCCCGTGACAGTCTCGATTAACATACGCTTCGATCCCTCTCAACTGTCACGTCCGATTGGGGTTCAAATTCGGGCCTCGTCTCGATGCGATCGCTATGCATGATCTCTCATGCGCGCAGGCAATCCAATCAGTATTCCTTCGTGCAGTCGCCATAGCCGAATCGCGCGTATCGCTTCGCAAGCGACGATTCGATTGCAATTTGCGAATCGACCATAGCCCCTCGAATTTATAGTGGATTCTGCGCTTGCGAACATCCATGTTTCGCATTTCACGAAATCTCCATGACGCGATCGGATGAAATTGTTTTGCGAAATGCTTCGTAATCTTTTAGGCACAGCGCTTGCTCTCGGCTTTGGTTGCGCTGCGAGTCTCTCCCCGAGAACAAAACCAGCGCCTGTCCCCAAGCCTGGCCGGGCTATTATCGCTGGTCGCCCCAACCCGCGATGGAAAAATAGCCCGGCCTTTTTCTTTTTTTTCACAGATTTTCGTTTTTCACAGATTTCCGCGGTCTCCCCTGTCGCCCGCGTTAATGGAGATATGGCGCTTCTGTCGAACGACGCTTCTTGATTTTTTCGCTGGTCGGATCGGAAAATTCGGAATTCGGAGAGTTTGCACAAAAGCGCCTTATATCCGACCATCAGCACACAATGATTCCAAACACCCTGCTCGTCGCCAATCGGGGCGAAATAGCCGTCCGTATCATTCGCGCCGCCGCCGAATTGGGAATCCGCACTGTCGCCATCTATTCCGAAGACGACGCCCGTTCGCTCCATATCCGAAAGGCGGATGAAGCCCGTGCTCTTCGGGGACGAGGAGCCGCCGCTTACCTCAACGGCGCCCAAGTAATCGCCGCCGCGCGCGAAGCAGGATGCGATGCGATTCATCCCGGATATGGGTTTCTGGCCGAGAACGCGGCGTTCGCCCGTCAATGCCGCGAGGCCGGGATTACGTTCGTCGGACCGCGCCCCGAAGTTCTCGATCTTTTCGGCGACAAGGTTCGCGCGCGCGAACTCGCAGGTCGATTCGGAGTGCCTCTTCTCGAAGGAACCTCGGGCGCAACCTCGCTTGAGGACGTGCGCAAATTTATGGAGTCGCTGGGCGAAGCCGGCGCAATCATGATCAAAGCCGTTGGCGGCGGCGGCGGTCGCGGGATGCGGGCCGTCCATCGCCTCGAGGACATCGAAGAAGCTTACAAACGATGTCAGTCCGAGGCGCGCGCCGCCTTCGGCATTTCCGACGTTTACGTCGAGCGCCTGATGCCCCGCGCACGTCACATCGAGGTCCAGGTATTTGGCGACGGTTCCGGCAGCGTAAGCCATCTGTGGGAACGCGAATGCACGATTCAACGGCGCAATCAGAAGCTGATCGAAATCGCGCCCAGCCCGGATCTTCCCGCCGGCGTCCGAGATCGTCTTACCGCTGCTGCCGTTCGGATGGCCGAAGCGGTTCGTTACGACAACCTCGGAACGTTCGAGTTTCTGGTCGAAGCGGTCGCCGGCGATGATCATGCAGCGTTCGCGTTTATCGAGGCGAATCCCAGGTTGCAGGTTGAGCACACGGTCACCGAAGAAGTGACCGGAGTCGATCTCGTCAAGCTGCAAATACAGCTTGCGGCCGGCCGTTCGATCTCCGACATGAATCTGCTTCAGGCCGATATCCCCCGACCGCGAGGCTATGCGATGCAGCTTCGGATCAATGCGGAATCGATGGGCGAAGACGGGATGGCGAAACCGTCGGGCGGCACCGTGACGGCTTTCGAGCCGCCGTCGGGGCCGGGGCTGCGCACCGACACTTACGCCTACTCAGGATATACGACAAATCCGAGTTTCGACTCGCTGTTAGCGAAACTGATTTGTCATAGCGGGTCGCCGAACTTCGCGGATCTCGTCAAGAAGGCGTACCGCGCGCTGTGCGAGTTCCGGATCGAAGGCGTGCCTACCAATACAGGTTTCCTTCAGAACCTGATGCAACATCCGGCGTTCGCCGACAATCGCGTCTATACGCGCTTCATCGAAGACCATATCGGTGAACTCGCGGCGCAAAACGGCGCCGGGTCTCATCGCCGGCTCTACTTCGATCAACCCAGCCCTTCGCCCACTCCGCGTCTGGCAGGCGCACGAATCAATTCGAGCGATCCGCTCGCGGTGCTCCATCATGGCAAGAGCGCGGCTGCGTCGGCCATTCCAGCCGCGGTGGAAGCGGCAATCGCCGCTCAACCCGACCATCACGTGGCGGGACCCGAAGGAACCACGGCGACGCTCGCCCCGATGCAGGGTACGATCGTCGCAATCGATGTGCGTGAAGGCGATCGCGTGCGCTCGGGCCGGCAGCTTCTCGTGATGGAAGCGATGAAGATGGAGCACGTGATCGCGGCGCATATCTCCGGAATCGTCCGCCAGATCGCGGTCGCGCCGGGAGATGCGGTTTTCGAAGGTCACCCTCTTGTCTTTATCGAAGAGGCCGAAGTCGAGGCGGCGGGAGCGACTGAGGCGCGAAAAATCGATCTGGATTTCATCCGACCCGATCTCGCTGAAGTCCATGAACGTCATGCGGTCGGACTCGATCCCGCGCGGCCCGATATGGTGGAACGCCGCCGCAAGACGCATCAGCGCACTGCGCGCGAGAACATCTACGATCTCTGCGATCCCGGCACCTTCGTCGAGTACGGACCGATCGTGATCGCGGCTCAGCGACGACGCCGCCAACTCGACGATCTGATCAAGCGCACTCCGGCCGACGGAATGATCGCGGGCCTCGGGATGGTAAACGGACACCTGTTCGACGAGTCGCGCGCTCGATGCGTCCTGATGTCCTATGACTACACGGTACTCGCAGGCACCCAGGGCCAGCAGAACCATCGCAAGAAGGACAGGATGTTCGAGATCGCGGAGAGATTCCGCCTGCCAGTCGTTTTCTTCACGGAGGGCGGCGGCGGACGCCCAGGCGATACCGATGGTGTCGGAGTGGCGGGCCTCGATTGTATGGCTTTCGCGTACTGGGGCGCGCTGAGCGGGCTGGTGCCCATCGTGGGAATCAATTCGGGACGATGCTTCGCCGGAAACGCGGCGCTGCTTGGATGCTGCGACGTCGTGATCGCAACGGCGAATTCCAATATCGGGATGGGCGGCCCGGCGATGATCGAGGGCGGCGGCTTGGGAATCTTCCGTCCGGAAGAAGTCGGTCCGATGGACATCCAGAAGCAGAACGGCGTCGTCGATATCGCAGTTGATGACGAAGCCGAAGCCGTCGCCGTCGCCAAGAAGTACATCTCCTATTTCCAGGGGCCGGTATCCAAATGGGAATGCGCCGATCAGCGGCTCCTAAGGACGATCATCCCGGAAAATCGATTGCGCATTTACGACGTTCGCAAGGTTATCGAGACGCTCGCCGACAGCGGTTCGGTGCTCGAACTCCGGCGCGATTTCGGGCTTGGGATGGTCACGGCGTTGATTCGTATCGAGGGTCGCCCGGTGGGTGTCGTAGCGAACAACCCGACTCATCTTGCGGGTGCGATCGACAGTCCCGGTGCGGACAAGGCTGCGCGTTTCATGCAGCTTTGTGACGCATTCGACATCCCGATCCTGTTCCTGTGCGACACGCCAGGAATCATGGTGGGACCAGAAGTGGAAAAGACCGCGCTCGTGAGGCATGCGGCGCGGATGTTTGTAACCGGCGCAAGCCTCTCGGTGCCGTTCTTTACGATCGTACTTCGCAAAGGTTACGGACTCGGTGCGCAGGCGATGGCGGGCGGCAGCTTCAAGGCTTCGGTCTTCACCATCGCATGGCCCACTGGAGAGTTCGGCGGGATGGGACTGGAAGGCGCCGTAAAGCTTGGATATCGCAACGAGCTGGCTGCAGTCGAGGATTCCGCAGCGCGGAAAAAGCTCTTCGACGAGATGGTCAAGCGTATGTACGAGCACGGCAAAGCCGTGAACACCGCATCGCATTTTGAGATCGATGACGTGATCGATCCGCTGGATTCGCGCAAATGGATAATGGGCGCGCTACGTTCGAATCCGCCGCCCCCGCCGCGCACCGGGAAGAAACGACCCTGCGTCGATACGTGGTGAACGTAGCCGGATAGCCGGAATCACCGTCTAAGTGCTTGAGGCCGGCCTCCGGTTCGCCAAGGCACCCCTTTTGCACTTTAGGCAGGTAGAAACGTTTGTTCCTGCTAGTTAATGCCGGACGTTCTTGAGGGAAGAAGCGCGGGGGAGATCTGTCATCGCTAAGCAGATTGGACAAATTACCCGGATCGTTGAGACTTCACCCCGAACGCCGGCGCCGCGGGGACGAACAATTTTTTCAATTTTAAAGCCTGAAATCCTGCTTGTTCTTGTCCTCGGCCTGGCGATCTTCATGCCCGCTTTAGGTGGTGCTCCACTTCTGGACTGGGACGAGGCCACGTATGCGGAAATAGCGCATGAGGCTTTGGCTTCGCATGATTTTGCGGATTTCACCTGGAACGGAGCTCCCTACGTCAAGAAGCCTCCGTTGCTATTTTGGGCGATAGCTGCCTCTTTTCGTGCATTGGGCGAAAGCGAATTCTCCGCGCGCTTCCCGTGCGCGCTCTTCGCGCTGGGCACGATGCTCGTACTGTATTTGAGCGGCTTGTGGGCGGCGGGCCGCGTCGTCGGGACGTTGGCCGCGTTGATCCCACTGGGCTTCTATTTTTTCGTCGCCCGTGGAGGCAGAGAATGTGCGACTGATGCGCCGCTGATATTTTTCAGCTCTTTCGCGGTGTATCTAACGCTGAAGGGACGTGCGAATCGCTCGTGGATGTGGCTGGCAGGCGCTGGGGTCGGTCTTGCGATTCTCAGCAAAGGCGCAGCCGGACTCATACCGGCTATCACGTTGGGCGTCGCGATATTCGTCCTACCTGGTTTTTCATCGATCGGCGTGAGCGGCTTTGCGTTGTTCATCGGAGTCGCGTGTGTTGTCGCTGCGCCCTGGTATGTGCACAGCGCATTGCATAATCCACTATTTTGGAAAAGTTTCGTGCAACACGAAACGCTCGCCCGGCTGAGCGCGCATCTGGAGGACGAATTCCAGCCGGCGAGTTTCACAATCCGCACCTACCTCGACCAGATATCCTTCTTGTGGCCGATATCGATTGGGGTCGTTGCGGCGCTGGCTCCGCGCGTGAAGCAACGCGGCACGCGCACGGCGCTGGCTGAGATACTCCGCGGCGATACAGGCGCGGCGGTCTCGATCTGGGTACTGTGGCTCGCAGTCGCCCTCATGGCTGCGATCATCGTTCAGACGCGACTCGGCTGGTATATCCTGCCTGCGCTGATTCCTACAGCGTTGCTCGCGGCGGCGGCGCTCGGATCGATGCTGTTGCAGCAGGGCGCGTATCGTGGGTATCGAATCGCGGGCGCACTCGTCGCGCTCATGCTGATTGCCATTCAACTGCCCGCAAGACACGCGGATATTCAGGATTCGCTTGCCGACCAGCGCTCGAAAAGCACGCCGACGCGAACGATGGCGCTCAAAGCGCGCGAAACCGCGGTCGCGCACGGTGGTGACGGCGAGCTCTATTTCGCAGGCGTCGAACTGCCGGCGCTGGTTTACTACAGCCGCCTGCATTGCAACTTTGTGAAGCCGGAGGAATTGCTCGAAACCGGCGGGATCACGGATCAGGAATCCGCGCCGATGAGCATCGGCTATCACGATCTTATGTACGTGAGTCCGGATGGCGAGGCTGAGTTCGTTTCAAATCTCGAAACCGAATGGGGCGTCGCGCCGGATTTCGCTCCGACGAATTTGGGCGCGCAGCACCAATCGCCGGATGTCAGCCAGTCGAGCGAACTCTAGCTCGCCTCACCTGGTCAGCCATTTCGGATTGTTGATTCGCAGCGCTTCGGCAAGCGACTCGCGTACGTGCTCATGAACCGCACGATCCTCGATCGAAATCGTCCCTGCACGAATGCGGTCCGCCAGCTCGCGACTGAGATCTTCGACTTCGCCGTCATGCCCGAGAATTGCGCGCAATCGCGCGCGTTCCTCGGCGGCCTGCTTCTGGCCGAGTTCCAGCTCGCGACGAACCGTGCTCAGGACGTTGGCCGACACGCGCGTCTGAAAGCGATGGTACCCGTCGAGAGTCGGCATCAACTCCTGCTCAAGATACTTGATGACGACCTTGAGAAGATGTTTCGCGTCAGGAATGCTTGCCGGCATCTCAGTCCCTGCCCTCGATTAGAGTGATGAAGTCCCACAGCGGCTCTTCGATGCGCCGCCCGATCGCGCTGCGCTCGAGCACTTCTTCGTCAATCCCGCGCGCGCCCATCCCGAGGCACCCGATTCCCCACTTGACGCATCCCCACGCTTCCCAAAATCGCACGTGCTCGGGATCGACCGAGTGACCACTGGCCTTTTCGTACGCCGCGAACAGATCCTCGCGCGTGCCGAATCCTCCTACCGGTTTCGGTCCGCCGAAACGCCACGTTTTGACGCATACCCATCCGAGGTCCTGCATCGGATCTCCGGTCTGCGCGATTTCCCAATCGAGCACGAGGCGGATGCCGTCGTTCTCGCCGACAATCAGGTTGCCGTGACGAAAATCTCCGTGAACAACGGTATGGCGCTGATTTTTTGGGATGTGCTCAGACGCCCACTTGATGCCCATCTCGATCGCCGGATGGCGAAAGCCGCGCAGATCTACGACCTTGCGCTGCATTTCGATCACATCGGCGGCAAATTGACGCTTGAGGAATGGTGCTTCGCGCGGATCGATTCGATGAATAGCGGCGAGGATCTCGCCGCATTGCGCAGCCATGATCTTGCGCGCCGGAGCGAAGCGTTGTTCGCGCAGAATTTTCGGCGCGAGCGTTTCTCCTTCGACGAATTCCGTGATGTATCCGCCGCCAAGTCCGTCGGTGTCGTCAAAGATCGCTCGGACGCGCGGCGCAGGAACGCCTGCCTTGACTGCGGCGATCATGATCCGCGCATCTTCTTCGGCGTTGAGATGCGGCATCAGCTCGGCCAGCGCCGCGAACGGATCGCTCGGATCGAGCTGCTTCGTGCTGGCGAGCTGAAGAATGTACGTGCCGCGCTTGCCCCCGCACTCGGCGTCGAAAGCCCACGTCGTTTTGTTTGCGCCGCCGGTCAGCCGCTTGAGATCGAAAATCGTCCCGGGAGCGCCCATATGGCGCGCCACCGCAGCCTGAAGCCGCACCGCGAAATCATTACTGCTCATACGGTTGTGATCGAATCCGCTCTCCCGCTCTAATCCATCGACGCCCTTGAAGGATCGCGGAAGAAACCGAACAGATACTGCGCAACGCGGCGCATCTGGATTTCCTCCGATCCCTCGGTGATGCGATAGCGGCGATGATGTCGGAAGATATGCTCGAACGGCTTATGGCGCGAATAACCGATACCGCCGTGGACCTGCATCGCGCGATCCGCGGCATCGCACACCAGCCGGTTCGCGCGATAGTTGCACATCGCGACCTTGTCGGAGATTTTCTGCGCTACCTCGGGCTTGGACATCTTATCCATCTGCCACGCGGTCTTGTAGATCAGATTGCGCAGCATCTCCGCCTCGGTATGCAGCTCAACCAGCGGCCATTGAATAGCCTGGTTGACCGCCAGCGCCTTGCCAAAGGGCTTGCGCTCCTTGGAGTACTTGACCGCTTCGTTGATGCAGTATTGCGCCGCGCCTAGCGACGACGCCGCCTGGCGAATCCGATTTTCGTGCACGAAGTGCTGCGCAACCGCGAGGCCGTTCTCCGGATCGCCGAGGATCGCATCGGCAGGGACGTAAATGTCCTTGAACGACACGCGCGGATGGTCGGTCGGCATGTTGAAGGTCCACATCCATTCTTCGATTTTGAATCCCGCGCTGCTGGTCGGGACGATGAAGCATGTGATGCCGCGGGCGCTGCCGTCTTTGCCGGCGGTGCGCGCGAAAACAAAATCGTGGGTTGCGACGTGGAGACCCGTGTTCCACATCTTCGCACCGTTGATGCGCCATCCGTCGCCGTCGCGCACTCCGCGCGTTTCCATCCAGGTCGCATCGGAGCCGTGATTCGGCTCCGTCAATCCGAACGCGACGCGAATGGATCCATCGAGGATGCCGGGGATGAAATGCTTCTTCTGTTCTGCGTTGCCGAAGTCGCGAAACATCAGGACCGTAGGCAGATTGCCCACGATCGAGCTTTCGTTCTGGAGATCGCAGTGGAGGCCCAATCCCTTGGCGGCGAGATATTCGCGGATGATCGCCATCCCGAGATTGGTGCCGTCCTTGCCGCCGTACTCCTTGGGCAGCGCGTAGCGATAATGCCCGGCCTTGTCGGCGCGGCGATGCATCTCGCGCAGCAGGTCTTCCCATTCCTTGCGCGGGAGACCACCGTGTTCGAAATCTGTGCGCGCCCATTCGCGGCGATGGTCGAAGAACCGGATGTTGTCGTTTTCGCGTTCAAGCGGCTTGATTTCGCGCTCAATGAATTCGTCGAGTTCTTTAAGGTAAGCCTTTATGTCCTGCGGTATATCGAAATCCACGGTTCTCTTGCCTCCGATGCCAGTAGGACCCGCGGGTGGGGTCGTGGGCGGATTGTAGCGAAATCTATCTTTAGCGAAAGAGTCGCGCATCGCTTCGTGACGTGCAATTCCCCGCAGTGTGCGATATACGCTGCCAGCGAACCCGAGGTAAGAATGAGTAAGAATCTGTCGCCTATCCGCTTTGGGGTGCTCGGCGCCGCAAAGATCGTTCCCAACGCTCTGACAACGCCCGCGCGCGAAGTCGACGGGGTCGAAGTAGTAGCGGTCGCCGCGCGCGATTTTCAGCGCGCCCGAGAATTCGCGACTCTGAACCAAATCCCCCGCGTCGTGCGCACCTACGACGAATTGATCAGCGATCCCGGGATCGACGTTATCTACAATCCGCTTCCCAATTCGCTCCATTGCGAATGGAGCATCCGCGCGATGCGTGCAGGCAAGCACGTGCTATGCGAAAAACCGATCGCCTCGAATGCGAGCGAAGCTGAGCAGATGGCACGCGTCGCGAAAGAAACCGGTCGCGTCCTTGTCGAGGCTTTCCATTATCACTATCACCCGCTGGCTGAGCGCATCCGCACGATTATCCGTGGCGGTCAACTCGGCAAACTCTCGTACGTCGAGGGCGTGTTCACCGTTCCGATTCCGCCCGACAATATTCGCTACGATTTGAGCCTGGCAGGCGGCGCGACGATGGACCTCGGATGTTACCCGCTGCACATGATTACTCACTTCACCGGGCTGCGCGCGAAAGTTCTGGGAGCAAGGGCGCTTACGGGACCGGAGCGTATCGACGTCACGATGGAGACCAACCTTGAGCTTGCAGGCGGCGTTGCGGCGCGGATGAAGTGCTCGATGGCGACGGACTCCACGATCACTGCAACATTCAGCGCGCGAGGCGAGCGCGGCGAGCTGAATGTTGTAAATCCCGTCGGCCCGCATTGGGGCAATCAGCTCACCTTCAAGATTGACGGTGAGGAAAAGCGCGAGAGTATCAAGGGTGACCCAACTTATACGTATCAGTTGCGCGCCTTCGCAGCGCTCATCCGCGGCGAAGGAACCTTCCCGACCGATGCCGAGGACGCGATCGCAAATATGAAGCTCATCGATGACATCTATCGCGCATCCGGTCTTGGAATCCGCGCCGCCTAGGTTCCCGTGCCGGAAAGGCTGACGGTCTGAGGGCCGCCAGCCGCGTTGTCCTGAATCGTCAACGCGCCCGTGACGTAGCCCTGCGCTGACGGCGTAAAAAACACGAAGATCTCACAACTGCCACGGGGCGCAAGCGGCGCGACGCAAGCATTGATTTGCAAGAAACCGGCGCCGACCGAAACGTTGGTAACGATCAGCGGAGTATTTCCGGCATTGACGAGAGTCACCTCGCTGGGCCAACTGAGCGTACCCAGGCGCTGATATCCAAATTGGAGGCTCGCCGGCCTAACCACGCCGAGCGCGGCGGTTGGCGTCGCTATGGGCGTAGCGGATGGAGTCGCGGTTCGCGTGGGCTTCGGCGTCCGGGTCGGAACCGGAGTCGGGGTCCTCGTCGGAGTTGCCGTGCGAGTGGCAGTCGCGGTCCGGCTTGGTGTTGGCGTCGTAGTCGGAGTCGCGGTTCGCGTCGGCGTCGCCGTCCGAGTTGGAATAGGAGTCGGAGTCCGAGTCTGAGTCGCCGTGCGGGTGGCAGTGGCCGTCGGCGTTGCCGCAACGGTCGGTGTGGAAGTTACGGTCGGGGTATATGTTGGGGTCGGCGTCGGAGAAACGGTTGGCGTCGCCGAGCCGCCATTGTTGAAAGCCACCACGTTCACCGAGTACGCCGGGAAGTTGTGTGAGAAATTCGAGCCCAACCCAGTCACCGGAGCGATCGCTACATCGGCGGAGCCAATGCCGGTCATCGCTGCGTTGTCCTGCGCAACGCCGTACGAGTAAATCGTGCCGTTGGGGCCAGGAGTCGCGTTGTTGATGGTAACATTGGCGTTCAAGGCGTTGGTGGCGCTTTTGTTGACCACTACCAGCGCGAGCGAACCGTCGCTTCGCTTCGCGGCGCACGCGCTCAGCAGCGGATAGTCACTGGTCGAAGCGAGGAGCTGATCGCCGCCGCGCGCGAAATACTGCAGCAGCCTCGAGACGTAGTATGTGGGATAGGCGTCGGCGGGTCCGGCGGGGTTCGCGCTGTCGACCAGACCATAGTCGCCGTATTGGCGCCATCCATAGAGGCTCGAGGAATTGTTATTGCCGGTCTCCTGTCCATTGCGCAGGTCCCACCACATAACCGCGTTGAATTCCGTTTGCATCGCGGCGCATACGCTGTCCGCAAGGAAAAGCCCGTTGACGAGGCTGGTCGTCTGTTTACCCGGGTTGGTGTAGACGGAGTTGTTCTCCGTGCAGTCCAGTTCGACGCCGGTCGCGGGGGCGCCCAGATAGTCATTCAACTGCTGGCGCAAATCGGCGGCGTCGGTGGCCCAGGAACCGGAGGAAACCAGCAACCCCTGATCGTATTCCGAACCCGGCGCTTCAATGTAGCGATGGTAGATTAGGAAATCCGGCGTAACTCCCAGGCTGCGCAGCGTCGCGAGCATCACCGGCGTCCATCCGTTGTGCGACACTCCGGTCCGCGGATTAACGGCGGAGTGGTCTGTATAGTTCGCATAGCTGTCCTCGCCCGTCACCGCCACCGCACCAACCTTGATAGTCGGATCCGCGGCCTTCATCTGGCTGTAGTACTGCGCGAAGCGTTGCGCGTAGGTGTAGGGATCGTGCGGGCGGGTGTTGTTGTCGGTCTCCCACGAACCGTAAACCTCGTTTCCGATTTCCCAATACTTGAAACCGTAATGATTGGTGACGTTCGAATTGTTGACCCACGCCGCTGCTTCAGCGGGCGTGCCCGAGCCATAGTTGGCCGTTATGAAGACCTGCGCGCCGACCGTCGTCGCGACGTGAGCGAAATCGGAGAACGCGGTCGCCCAGTGCCAAGTGTTGCTGTCGGTTGTGTTGCTGGCCCAATGGTAATCGTCGGACAGCGAGCCACCGGGAAAACGCATGGCCTGATTCCCCATCGCGCTCAGCAGGTTGATGGTGGTGGGCGTGTTGAAGACGCTGTCCCAGACAGCGGTGTTGACGCCGAAATGGCGAGCGTCGACGGTGCGCAACGCCTGTGCCGCGTTGACCGTGACATTCACGACGGCGGGCGCCGGCTTGGCGGTGAACGAGATTGTGTCCACATAGAATTGCGGCTGAGTAGTGCCGGTGCGATCCTGAATCCAGAAACCGTCGAGGTCGGGCTGGTTCTGTACGCCCAGTGACGCCAGCGGAATAGTGATCTGTTGCCACGTATTGGCCGCCAGCGCCGGAATCGTCACCGCGGTCTGCGGCGTGCCGTTGAGCGTCGCCTGGACCTGCAGCAACTGCTTGCCCGCGACGCCTCCGTTGATCCAGAAAACAAGGTTGCTATATAGGCTCGAATCGAAGGCCGCCTGATGAAGATAAAGCGCCTGCCACGGTCCGGCGCTGACCGCGATCGAGCCGCTCCCGGATTGCATCGGCTGGGTGTTGCTGAGGTTCACTGTCGCCCAGCTCCAGTTCTGCCAGCCGTTGACGAGGCTGTCGGTGTAAACCAATTGGTCCGATTGAGCCCGCGCCGTGCCGGCGATCGCGACAAAGGCTACGACAGGAATCAGTGAAAACAACAGGAGTGCAATACCGGATCGCTTGTCCGATCGCGCATCGACACTTGGATGACTCTTCACAACTCTGTCCCCCCATTCGGAGCCCAACTGTACTGTCTGACGAATCTTACTCCAACCTGACGGTTTACGGAAATAAGCCGCGCAGCAATGAAAATCGTTCACTTGCTGTCGCGGAGCATGCACTGGATTCAATGGTGTAAAATGAACCCGCGTCGCGCAACTTCTTTAGACGGAGCGCTGGAAATGGCGCGATTGGACATTCTTTGACAGAGGTTAGGTTACGGCCGCTTGTTTTTGACGGAGCGCTTAGTATTGTCACCGCGAGGAGGGCGCCATGAAAATCGCAGTGACCATCTGCCGCCTGTTGCTGGGATTGGTTTTCCTGGTTTTCGGACTTAACGGATTTCTGCATTTCATTCCCAACGTGCAGATGCCTGACGGCGCGATCGCCTTCGTGACCGCGCTGGCCAGGAGCGGATATATGATGCCGCTGCTGTTTTCCGCGCAGGTCGTCGCAGGCGTGCTTCTGCTCTCGGGTTTTTTTGTACCCTT
>Ga0335069_10001443_pt1 | contig 38486 bp, 30 predicted proteins | sample Lox_Sample_11_FD_206714 | JGI IMG/M metagenome (GOLD analysis project Ga0335069, IMG submission 206714) | Soil microbial communities from Loxahatchee National Wildlife Refuge, Florida, United States - Lox_Sample_1.1 | ecosystem: Environmental > Terrestrial > Soil > Wetlands | place: USA...
GTGGTTTGAATCTCTTTGCCCTGGTTGGACTCGAGCATTATCTTCTGCAAATCCGCATATACGATGTTCATGGTCTGCCCATGTGAAATGTGCGGCGCCAACAGTACTCCGAGAACGAAAAAACTTGCGACAAAATACTTCATGCTGCCTCCTTGCTAATATTGTGTACCGATGGTAAACTCGAATGCGTTCTTTCTCTCATCTTCTTTAGGGTTCAGATTGAATCCGAGCTCGAGTCGAATAGGCCCCATGGGCGAGAACCAGCGTATACCGAACCCCCCCGTTGTCTTCAGAGAAAAACTGTCCAGGGTGTCGAAGCCGTCTCCGGCATCGAAAAAGATGACCCCTTTTAACCCGGCCGGTTTGAAAATGGGGAATATCCATTCCAGGTTGCAGAAGGCCTCATTAATGCCACCTATCACTTCACCGTTCGTGTCCGTAGGTCCAGCCTCTCCGTACTTGAACCCTCGTATGGAATTGAGGCCTCCGATGAAGAATTTCTCAAAAATCGGCACACTCACCCCACTGTACTGTCTTATCGTGCCTGCGGTGGCTTTGATGAAGAAGGCGCTGTCCAAAAACGATACAGGGAAGTACTTGCCCGCATATCCGACCACGGATACGAACTTGTTATCGCCGAGGAGCGGTCCGCCAGCGTACTCGACCGTAATGGCTGAATGGGAGCCCTTCGTGGGGTTCATGACATTATCGATGGTATTTCTTGCCAACGTGAGGGAGACGGCGCTCGTGACGCTCGATCCCGACTGGTTCTGGACGTACGCGCTTGCATCATCTTCTACGTTATAGACGTCCACATTTTCCAGCCTATATTGTACGGTCGTCTTTACAAAGTCCGTAAGAGGGCGGGTAAGTGAGAGGCTGCCGCCCTGCCGTTTATAATCATAAGTGTCGAAGATTCTCGTAAAGTTAAAGGCGCTCGCGCCCGCGTGGAGGTTCTTGTCGAAAATATAAGGCTCCAGGTACGAAATCCTGAATTCATGCGTTATGCTGCCTAAAGAAGCCTCCAGAGATAAGTTCCTTCCGGTTCCAAGGAGGTTTTCCTGGGAAATAGTACCGGTCACGAAGGCATTTTCTGCGGTGCTATAACCCACTCCCACGCTCAACGTTCCTGTTGGGCGCTCTTCCACAGAAATATCCATATTGGCCTTGGCGGGGTCCTCGGTCTTGATGAGTTTCATGTCAATGTCTTTGAAGTAGGTCGTGTTGGTGAGCTTCCTTTTGCTTTCTTTGAGGCTTGACGAGGAGAACCTGTCCCCTTCGGCAAACTTCAGCTCCCTTCGTATGACCTTATCCCGTGTCTTGGCATTGCCAATGATATTGATCCGGTTAAAGTAAACCTCCGTCCCCTTGGATATGTTGAAAACCATATTTACCGTCTTTGTCTTGTCATCAATGACGTTAAGAGGAGCTACATCACAGAAGGCATAGCCCTTGTCCTGATATAGATCGGTGAGGGTGAGAACATCCTCATGATAGAGGCTCGATCGAAAAATATTCCCTGTTTTACTTTTCAATTTGCCCGTAAGCTCATCCTTGGGAAACATCAGATCGCCGGCGAAATCTATGGTCCCGTTCTTATAGATGTCTCCTTCTTGCACGCCTAATGTAATGGTGATAGACTTGCCATCTTTAGAAACGGCAATATCAGGCACGCCTATGTTGGCTCTCACGTACCCGTTATCGTTATAAAAGGCCTCAACATTCTTCCGGTCTTCTTCAAGGTTATCCTCGTCGAGGATGCCTGAACCGGTTATCCACGAGAAAAGCCCTTTTTCTTTTGTGCGCATGTACCTTTTGAGAACACTCGGCTTAAACGCCTTATTGCCAACAAAGACGATCTTTTTTACGTGGGCCTGACTGGGTTCGTCAACAGTGATCGTGACGGTAGCGTTGTACTCCTCGCCGTAATCGATTTCATAGTTAATAGCGGTGGCGTAGTAACCTTTACTGGCATAGAATTTTTTGAGCTCGTCGATGCTCTCTTTGATTCTATCCGTGTTGAGAACGGTATTTGTCCTTATCTTCAGTTTTTCTACCAGATCCGAGGTCTTAATCTTTTTGTTTCCTGATATATAAATTGCCTTGATGGGTGGCCTTTCGATCACCACGAAGGTGACGATCTTTCCTTTGTCGGTATCCTTTACATCGATCTGTACGTCACTGAAGAAACCGGTCTTGTAGATGTTTTTCATGTCCTCTTTGACTTTATCCGCATTATACGCTTCGTTTTCTTTCGATTTTACGGCATTGAGGACAAAGCCGGTGTCAATCCTCTCGTTACCGGCAATCTCGATTTTAAATATCCTGTCGGCATCAAGGGCGAAAATGCTTGCCGGGCACGCAATAATAAGCAAAGAGATGAGAAGGATTCTCAATTTTCCCATACGATTAGCAAAATTACCAGAAAAAGCGCGTATTGTAAAGGCAAAAAACCATGATCGAAAAGAGTCTTGATATTTTGCCCGCTGAGTGTTCACACAAGAACCAATTTCACCTGTGTTTTTCTACGCCCATTTTCCTGCACATGTGGGAGAGCGGACAGGTACTACAGAAGGGCGATATGGGACGACAGATGCGCTTTCCAAAGGTTACAAGCAGGGTATTGTATACGATCCAGTATTTCCGCGGCAGTATCTGTCTTAAAGCGTCCTCAGTTTCATGCGGGTTCCTGGTTGATATGAACCCCAGTCTGTTTGAGATCCTGTGAACATGTGTGTCCACGCAAATGCCCGGCTTGCCGAACCCCTCGGTGACCACGAGGTTGGCCGTCTTCCTCCCCACGCCCTTCATGGTCAGGAGTTCATCGATTGAATCAGGGACGTGTCCGCCGTATTTTTCCGCTACCATCCGGGAAACCTCTTTCAAGGTCCGAGATTTGTTCCGGTAGAAGCCTACAGGGTAAATAAGTGCCGCAAGTTCCTTTTCGGGCATACTCATGATATCTTGAGGAGTCTTTGCCCGCTTTAGAAGTCTTGCCATCACCTTCTCCGTGAGTTCATCCTTTGTCCTGAGGCTTAAGAGCGTGCCGACCAGTACGAGGAACGGGTCTTTCTTCGATTTCCGGGATATACTCGTCACCGCAGGCACATCTTCGGGGAAGAGTCTTTGAAGTATATCTATCATTTCCTCGAAAGGAAATCTCACGACTCGCACTCTGCTTGGTTTGGCGCGTCTCATCGTTTCTTTCCCTGCTCATCCCCGGTATCGGCCAGGAAAACCTCCGTGATACTCCTCATCGCTTCCGTATGAGTGCCTTCCCAATAGACCTTTTTGCAATGAGGACATGTTTTGAATCGGCTGTGATGATGATAGGTATACTCGGGGATGAGCCCTTCGATAGCTTCTTTGGACGCGGCCTGAAGAAGGGTATTGCATGCGAGGCATCTCGTCATGAAACGGGCGCGGTCAAGTACAGGCCGTATCAGGTGTCCGATTTCTTTGAGCTGTGCTTCCGTGTCATTTGATCTCACGAAGACCACCGGTTGATAGGCAATGGGTTTCGTCCTTTTTGTCAGTAGAAGAGGGGGGTCTGCCAATTTCCTGTATGGCTCGAGCGTGTCCTCTGCTTTCGTAAACGAGATCGTGTCGAAGCCAAGCATACGCAAACGTTTGGCGAGTCTTCCGAGGGTAATATCACAGATAAACCTCATCTTGTGACGAGCGCCCTCGCGAGAGTTTTCACCTTCGCTTTGATCTCTTCTTCGGCCGCTATATATCTCTCTTCCATGATGACTTCTCCCATGCAGATCACCGTGTCCACAATAGAGCCGTTTGACGCGTAGACAATATCGGAGTAGATGTCGAAGTTGGGAACGAACTCGGGCCCCGCAATATCGACAAGGACAATGTCGGGGCTTTTGCCGACCTCAATCTGCCATTCACCGAGATGAAAGATCCTGGCCGCGATCCCGGTGGCAAGATCAAACGTCCGCCTTGCGGGAAGCATGGTGGGATCATGGGAAAGAAACTTTGCAAGAAGGGATGAGAACTTCATCGTCTCGATAAGATCGAGATGATTGTTCGAGGCGCAGCCATCCGTGCCGAAGCAGTAAGGGATATCATTCGATTCCATGAGGGTGTGGGGAAAGATACTGTCCACCGAGAGTTTCAGGTTAGAGACAGGAACATGCACGAGCTTTGCATCCGTCTTTTTCAGGATGGACGCGTCTGAAGCGGTGAGCATACATCCGTGACAGCCTATGTAGCGATCTGAAAGCAGGTCTATGTCACGAAGGAACTCGACGGGCGTGACCCCGTACTTCTGTATGGAGAAGTCTATTTCCTGCTGTGTTTCCATGAGGTGCATATGAATGAGAATGTCCCTCTGCTTAGAGAAATCTCTCATCCATTCAAGGCTTTTCTTTGAAACGGTGTAGATAGCATGGGGACCGAATGTGAACGTGACGTTAGGCCTGTATTTGTCTGAAAGCTCAAAGAGCCGTGTATTCTCCTCTAGCTGCTCGTCACTCTTCTTCTCGTCAAACATGTCGATGAAAACGGCGCTTACAAATCCCCGTATCCCCATATCGCAGGCCGCCTGAGCCGTTGCTTCCCAGTGCCAGTACATATCGTTGAATGAGGTGATACCATTCTTGATCATTTCAAGGCATGCGAGTTTTGCGCCCCAGTAAACGTCTTCTTCAGTGAGCTTTGCCTCCAGGGGCCAAATCTTTTCTTCGAGCCATCTCTTAAGAGGCATGTCGTCTGCGTAGCCCCTGAAAAGAGTCATGGCCGCATGTGTATGACCGTTGATGAGAGAGGGAAGGGCAGCCTTGTTTCTTCCATTTATCACTTTATCGGCCCTGCGCATGCAGCCGGGATCGATCTCTTCAATAAGGCCGTTGTTGATGAAAATGTTCGTTGTAGTTTCTCCGAGGAGAACATCTTTAATGAGTATTTTCACGATATGCCCCTGGTGACGAGCGACTCAATCACGATTTCAATGGTTTTGACATTCTTCCGCACGTTCTCTCTTATCTGTTCCATAGTGAGCGGGACCCGAAGAATTCCGTTGCAGTAGTTATCGACACAACAGAGACTTGCGTACGGTATCCCATATTCCATGCAGAGCGTTGCCTCCGACGCCATGGTCATACCGACGACGTGGCCATAAGGTTTGAGCAACGCTATCTCGGCTTTTGTCTCAAGTCGGGGTCCTAAGGTCTCAATGTAGACACCTCCGGAGCGAACCTTTATACGGTGCTCTCTCAATAAATTGGCGAGTGATATCCTGAGATCCTGATCCATTGTCGGCACGATGAAATGCATTTCTCGGTCAAAAAACGTTGGTATCTTCCAGATTGCAATGAAATCGTCGGGAATGATGAACATCCCCGGTTTTAAGGAAATCCTGAGGCTTCCCACTGAGTTTATTGCCACGACCTTTCGTACTGCCAAATCCTTCAGGGCGCGGATGTTGGCCTTATGGTTGATCATATGGGGGGGCACAGGCCTCGCCGTGTGCCTTTGGAGAAAGATCACGTCTTTTTCTTCTCTAATCTCGACCAAGCCATGAACGGTCTTTATCCGTCTTACGTTCCAGGACGAAAAAAGGGGAGATTCCATGAAAGAGGTACCGCCTATTATAGCGATGGGCTGATTTACGGGCGATTTATGTTTCATGGGTTCTCCCGACGATTAAGAGAAATCTGTCTTCGTCTATTACTTTGATTCCGAGTGCCCGCGCTTTGTCTAATTTCGAACCGGCTTCCTCTCCGGCAACGACGTAATCCACATTCCTGCTTACCGATGAGGCGGTTTGCGCTCCGAGCACTTCCACCGCGCCTCTCGCCTGATCCCTCGACATGCTTTTTAGAGAACCTGTGAAGACGAAGGTGAGCCCGGCGAGTTTGGTGGAACCTTTTTCTTTGTATTCAAGTACAACACCCGCGGCAAAGATACGCTCGATGGTCTTTCTGTTCTTTTTGTCCTTGAAGAAGCTGACAATGCTTCCTGCCACTTCAGGTCCTATTTCCCTCACAGTGAGAAGGGCATCCATATCTGTCTCCATGAGCGTATAGATGTCCTTGTATCGTTCAGCCAGGAGAGCGGCAACATGCTCACCCACGTTTCTGATACCCAGCGCGTAAACGAATCGTGCAAAGGACCTGTTTCTGGAGGCATCGATGGCCTCCATGATGTTTTGTGCTGATTTTTCGGCCATCCTTTCCAGGGCACTCAAGTCTTTCTTTTCCAAATAGTAGAGGTCGGACACATCCTGAATGATCCGTTTGTCAACGAGCTGCTCAATAAGCTTGGTTCCCAGTCCATCAATGTCCATGGCCCTTTTGGAAGCAAAATGTTCTATTCTGCCTTTTATCTGGGCAGGACAGTTGATATTCACGCAGCGCCAGATGGCTTCACCTTCCGGTCTCACGATGGCCTCATGACAGACAGGACACGTGCGGGGCATGACGAAAGGCTTTTCTGAGCCGGACCGCTTGTCCTTCACGACCCTCACCACCTCCGGGATAACATCTCCTGCCCTCGTGACGACGACCGTATCACCTATCCGGACATCCTTTCGCCTGATTTCGTCTTCATTATGGAGTGTTGCCCGTGAAACTTCTACACCCCCGATAGCCGCCGGAGTGAGCACGGCCACAGGGGTGAGCGCGCCCGTCCTACCGACGCTCACCATGATATCATCGATCACGCTCAACGCTTCACGGGCCTCGAACTTGAAGGCTACGGCCCACCGCGGAGATCGGGAGACCGCACCGAGTTTATTCTGTTCCTCAATATTGTTTACTTTGATAACAGTGCCGTCAATCTCGTAAGGGATCCGGTCCCGCATGCCTTCGATATAATGATAGTGATCTATGACCTCACCCATGTTTTCGCAGAGTTTGGCCAGAGGGTTGACCCTGAAGCCCCACGCCTTCAGATACTGGAGAAACTGAAACTGAGTTTTGGGATTTGCCCCTATAATCTGACCCGGCGCATAGCAGAAGATGTTGAGCTTTCTGTCTGACGTAATCCTAGGGTCCAATTGTCGGATGGAGCCGCTCGCAGCATTTCTTGGGTTTGCGAAGAGCGGCTCGCCGGATTCCGCTCGGGTCTCGTTGAGGGCGATAAACTCCTTTTTTCCCATATACACTTCTCCTCGAACTTCGAGGCGCTCGGGCACAGGCACGTGTCCCTGGGCAAGAAGGCGCGTAGGAATCGAGCGTATGGTTTTCAGGTTTTGTGTGACGTCTTCACCTACGTATCCGTCGCCTCTGGTTGAGCCGAGGGCGAACAAGCCGTTAACATAGACAAGCTCGACGGCAAGCCCGTCTATCTTCACCTCTATGACATACTCAATCAAGTCGGTTTTGAGGAGCTTTTTTACCCGCTTATCGAAATCGACTATTTCTTGAACAGTCATAGCGTTTTGGAGGCTCAGCATGGGAACTGTGTGTGTAACGGTGGAAAACTCATCGAGCGGTGTTGCACCCACTCTCTGGGTGGGAGAGTTACTGTCGAAGAATTCAGGGTATTTCATCTCGAGATCTGTGAGGTCCTTGAGGAGGCGGTCGTACTCTGCGTCGGAGACTTGTGGGTCATCAAGCACGTAATAGCGGTAATTATGATATTCCAGAGTCTTTCTCAACTCTTCGATCCGCGCTTGTACCTGCCCTTTGTCCATATCGGTAACAATCGTAATTCACTAATTATAATACAATTGATTAGAAATAATGTATCATATACTATACAATGTCAGGGAGTCCAGCAAATTTGGATGCACTAACAGACGGTACAGAGCCTGAAATGAGATTTGCGGCATAACGGCCTTTGCGCATGGTTCTTGAATGACGAACAATCGCGTCCACCATTAGGCACCAACATGCAAATGGTGTGGAGGTAAGGTTGGAGATCGTTGGTTTCTTTCGAAACATACCCATCAAAAAGAAGTTGATTCTGCTGTGCGTTCTCACTACGGCTTCAGGGCTTTTTCTTGCCGGTATTGTATTTATTGTAAATGAAGTGTTCTCTTCCAAAGCAGTCCTTATGCAGGAGCTTAAGGGGATTGCGGATACCGTGGGAAAGAGTAGCGCCGGGGCGCTCGTCACCCACGACAGGCAAGGGATGGAAGAAACCCTGGGTCATTTAAATTTCATGCCTCATATCATGTATGCCGCCGTCTACGATGTTGAGGGGAGGGTATTTGCGCACTACCAGCGAGGCGATTATAAGCCATTGCCACAGGCTGGCGCTTCGGGGGAGCAAGGCTATCATTTCGGCATACGGCATCTGGCCATATTCCAGAACATTGTTTCGGATGAGAAACCCATCGGCGCGGTGTACATGGTTTATGACCTGAACAAGTTCTATTTCACGGTTTTTCGGCACGGAGTGATGCTGTGCGCCGTCATGGCACTCTCTTTGCTGATAAGCTACCTCTTGTCATCCAGGTTGCAGAAGATAGTAACGGAGCCGCTTTTGGAGCTCACATCTCTCATGGGCGTCATCTCGAAGAAAGAAGATTATGCCTTACGAGCCGTGGCGCGCAACAAAGACGAAACCGGTTACCTGGCGCAGGGTTTCAACGAGATGCTCAAAAAAATGCAGGAGAGAGACGGAGAGTTGAAGGACTATCGGAGACACCTGGAAAAGCTCGTCGAAAAGCGGACCGAAGAGTTGAGCGAGATAAACAGACATTTGCAGCAGGAGCTTGTAAAACGCGAATCAGCGGAGAGGGCGCTCAGGGAATCGGAGGACATGTACCGAACTATCTTCGAGAACACAGGCAACGCGAGCATTATCGTAGAAGACGATACCACAATATCCCTTGCCAATACGGAATTTGAAAAACTGTCGGGCTACTCCCTTCAGGATATAGAGAAGAAGAAATCCTGGATTGAGTTCTTCGATAAGGCGTATGCCGAACAAATGAAAGAATACCATTATTTGAGGCGTATCAATCCACTCGCCGCGCCCAAGCAGTATGAAGCACGGTTTGTCGACAAATCAGGCGTAACAAAAGATGTCTATCTGACGGTAGCGTTGATTCCAGGCACAAAGAAGAGCGTTCTATCGATCCTCGATATCGATGACCGAAAGGACCTCGAGGAACAGCTGAGGCAATCCCAGAAGATGGAGGCCATAGGCCAGCTTGCAGGCGGCATCGCGCATGATTTCAATAATATTCTCACCACCGTTATCGGTTACAGCGGCATGCTGCAGATGAAGATGGATCCGGAAAGCCCGCTCAAGGAGTATGTCGAATCGATCATGAGTTCGGCAGAGAGGGCCACCCATCTCACACAGGGGCTCCTCGCCTTTGGCCGCAAACAGGTGCTTGCACCAAAGATCATCGACCTCAACGATACCATACGGAACGTGGAAAAACTCTTGAGGAGACTCATCGGGGAAGATATTGAACTGGTGACAGCATTCAATCAGTCCGCTGTAATGATTTTCGCCGACTCCGGCCAGCTGAGCCAGGTTCTCATGAATCTCGCTGCCAACGCGCGGGACGCTATGCCCGACGGAGGCATTCTCACGATAAGGACCGAAATCGCAACACTCGAAGGAGACCCGGCCAAACTCTACAACAGTAAGCCGCGTAAATATGCCCTGCTCACCGTGTCCGACACGGGCTCAGGAATGGACAAGGACACCTCGAGGAAGATCTTCGAACCTTTCTTCACTACAAAAGAGGTGGGAAAGGGCACCGGTCTCGGACTATCCATCGTGTACGGTATCGTAAGACAGCATCAGGGTCTGATAGATGTGGTGAGTGAGCCCGGCAAAGGGACCCTCTTCAAAATCTATTTTCCTCTCAAGAGGCCCTCCGACGATAAGCGGGCTGATTCTCCTGTCCAAGAAATCCGCGGGGGGCAAGAGACTATCCTTGTTGCAGAAGACGATCCGCACGTGAGAGAGTTGACGAGAGATATCCTGGAGGAATACGGGTATCACGTGATCGAAGCGTGCGATGGAGAAGACGCGGTTGCCAAGTTCCGACAAAAGGAGGGGGAAATATCCCTGGCGGTACTTGATGTGATCATGCCCAAAAAAAATGGCAAGATGGTCCAGGAAGAAATCACGGGGATACGACCCGACATCAAAACGATATTCATGAGCGGCTATACGGCAGATATTATCCATAAAAAGGGTGTCTTCGAAGAGGGTATCCACTTCATCGCAAAACCGATCATCTCACACACGCTCTTGCGGAAAGTGCGCGAGGTCCTTGACGGCTAACCTTTGGATAATTGAACGAGAACGCACCCGTCTCGTATTAAGTCCGTGTGAAATAAGACTTTTGAAAGGCTTGCCGGGAGATATTTTTCTTGACAAAACCGCTCATATCAATGTATTTTTGCTATGTTTTATCCAATTCACTCAATGAGGGTGGCGTGTGTTTAAGTCGTTGAAGCTGAGATTCATACTTATTCTTGTGTTTTTGATCGTCTTCGCCGTTTTTCTCCTGCCTAACGTGTACGAACCGCAGGGCCAAATGAAGAAATATCTGCCGTCGAGTAAGATTCGCTTGGGACTTGATCTGAAAGGTGGCATGGATTTGTTGCTCGAGCTTGACATGGAAAAGCTCATGGAGAATATGGTAGATCGGAAATTTAATGCCCTAAAAGACGCGATGATTGCCGAGGGAATTCGTTTCCTTGCCCTCGACAAGAAGGAATACTCGGTGCTCATCACTGTGAGACAGGACCAGAAGGAAAAGCTTTATAACCTTATAGGAAACAGATTCTCCGAGCTGAAGGCGGGGACGTCAAAAACTGAAGGAGACACGATTCAGCTTGAATTTCTGCTGCCAGAGAAAGAACTGTCTACCATAAAGGACAACGCGGTGCACCAGGCCCTTGAAACCATACGGAATAGGATAGACCAGTTCGGCGTCTCCGAACCCGTTATCGTCCAGCAGGGGGCGAACCAGATAGTCGTTCAGCTGCCGGGCGTCAAAGACCCTCAGAGGGCTCTTGAGTTAATAGGAAGGACAGCACAGCTCGAGTTTAAACTGGTCGACGAAGAAAATATGTCGAGAGCCGCGGCGGGCCAGGTACCCGAAGGCGACGAGCTGCTCATGGAGAGACGCAAGAACCGGGAGACCGGGGTTGCTACAACATCACCAATCCTCGTGAAAAAGCAGGCCGATCTGACGGGCGATCTTTTGACGGATGCCCGGGTACAATACGGATCGGGCCGTGGCGGCTTAGGGAGCGAGATTGCGGTGGGCATCGAGTTCAATCAGGAAGGCGCGGATCGTTTTGATAAAATCACCGCCGCGAATATCGACAAGCGGCTCGCCATCGTTCTCGACAATGTGGTCTATTCAGCCCCGGTGATTCGAACGAGAATATCCGGAGGCAAGGCCCAGATCACTGGTAATTTTACCGTCGATGAGGCCACGGACCTTGCCAATGTCCTCAGAAACGGTGCGCTTCCGGCGCCTGTGAAGGTGGTACATAACCTCACCATCGGACCGGCCTTAGGCCAGGATTCCATCAGGATGGGCATGCAGGCTGCCATCCTTGGCGCCGTTCTCGTGGTTCTATTTATGATCTATTATTACAAGCTATCAGGCATTGTTGCAGACATAGCCCTGTTCCTCAACCTTATTTATCTCCTCGGTGTGTTCAACATTTTCAACTTTACCCTCACACTGCCCGGTATTGCCGGCATTATCCTCACCATGGGCATCGGCGTAGACACGAACGTCATCATCTTTGAGAGGATCAGGGAGGAGTTGCGTCTCGGTAAAACCGTGAGGGCTGCTATCGATGCCGGGTACTCCAGGGCCTGGCTTACGATCATTGACGCGCACGTCACGACCCTCATCACCACGGTCGTTCTGTTTACCTTCGGCACCGGACCCATACAGGGGTTTGCCCTGACACTGGGTATCGGCATCGTTATCAACCTCTTTACTGCCGTCTTCGGATCGAAGCTGATCTTTGACTGGATTGTCGTAAAATACAAGCCAAGGAGTTTAAGCATCTGATGGAATTTCGGGAAATCATAAAAGGCACAAAGATAGATTTTATCGGCATGAGAAACAAGATGTTTATCTTTTCGGCGATACTCGTCTTGCTCGGTATTATCGGCTTTATCATGGTATCTATGGGTAAAGCGAACCTGAGTGAAGATTTTACCGGCGGTGCAAACCTCCTTATCAATTTCAACCAATCTGTGAACATCGGGGAGCTGAGAAGCGTGCTGACAAATAATGGCATCCATGATGTTCAGATACAGCAGGTGAGTGGTACGAATCAATTCTTCATTAAGACGAAGATTAGCGACACGGAAAAAGAAAAGGTTGTTGACAAGATTCAACGGGTATTCAGCAATAGCCTTCAGGACAAAAAATATGAGGTCTTAAGCAGCAATATGGTCGGTCCGGCCGTGGGAAAGACGCTTAAGAGATCGGCTATCGTTGCCGTCATTCTGTCGCTCATAGGCATCATCATATATATCGCCTTGAGGTTCAACTTTGTTTTCGGCGTTGCCGCCACCATCGCCACCTTCCATGATGTTCTCGTCATGCTCGGGCTGTTTTTCGTGCTGGGCAGAGAGATGAATATCCTTTTTATTACGGCGCTTCTGACCATAGCCGGCTATTCATTGACGGACACGGTGGTCGTATATGACAGGATCCGCGAGAACATGGCCAAGATGAAAGCCAAGTCAGATCTGGGAGATGTTATCAATAACAGTATCAACGAGGTTTTGAGCAGAACGATCATTACCTCCATGACTGTGGTGCTGGTTATCGCGGCCCTTCTCGTCCTTGGGGGCAGGGTACTTTTTGATTTCTCGTTAGCTCTCCTCATCGGGGTGCTTATCGGAACTTACTCCTCGATTTTTGTGGCTAGCCCCCTTATCTTCCTCTGGAGAAGAAAGCTCCGTTGAAATATCACCCGAAGCTTACCATTCCTCAGCCCAAGAACTCGCCCGCGTAGATTCGCTCAGATCTTTCCGGAAGACATATCTCGGAGGATTATGAAAGCTAAGCTCGAAGATGTCCTGAGAGAAAAGGAGAGGGAGCTCAAGCTTCACAAAAGGTTTCTCCATCTGAGGGCTCTTTGCGAGCAAGAGGTTTTTGCCGGCTCGAATTTGCCTCTCAGGCCCCACGTCGAGACACTGAAGGACGTTCTCGAACAGCTGATCCCTGACCCCAAGGAGCGCGGCGAAGAGATGTTCTCAGGGGAGATATTTGCGCTACTCGGAGCGCTTTACCTGCACGATATTGGATTAACGAAAACTGTTGACTGGTGCCTTAACAAAGAGATTTTGGAACAGATAGATGATCCGGGAAAACAAATCTTTCTCAACTATGAAATAGGAAAGAAACTAAGAATACCGGAAAGCGCCATCGAGATTATCAATGATTTGGTCCTTGCCCACACGGTAACGAAGATCCCCTCCGAGTGGGAGATTGTAGATGAGGGTTCCAAAGCGCTCATCCGCAGCCCCAGGACATTGGCCTACCTTTTCAATTTTGCTCACCTGCTCGTTGATATGTTCTATTCCGATATGAGATATCTGGCCCTCAAACGCTACGGGAGTCCGCAGATCATACTGAAACCGCACAGGGCCTCCATTGGTCTTGACGCCAATGCAGGTGTCATCACCATAAGGTATGGCGCCCGATTTCCTTACGAACTGCACGCTATAGAGAACGCCAGAAGGTATGTCGAGAACATGTTTGTACGATTCAAAAACGAGGTAAACGGCAGAATGGGCTTTCAGTACAAAAAGATTGTCTGGGAAATTGCCCTCGATTCTTCCTTTGGCAGGAATATTCCTGCCACGCCTAAGCTCTCCGCATACAGCGAGTTTGAGGAAGCCCCCATTGAACGCTGGGAAGAAGCAAACGCCATTATTGACAGGCTCTTTGATCACGGGCATGCCCTTATTGTCGGGGACGCGAGTGTCGGAAAAACCACGGTACTCAAATCGTTCGTCATATCACAACTTATGAGCATGGTGAGTAATGTTTTTTACTGCGAGATGTGGTCCCATCCGACAGGGGAGTTGAGAAATGCCATCGGGCAGAAGCCGGGGCCCTCCCGTCCTCAAGAATTCGATATTGTCTCCGCGTGCAAAGAACTCCTGGAAGAGGGACCCTGTTTTTTTGTTATCGATTCCGTGGAAAGGCTCGTGTCCATTGACGCAAAAGAGATAGAAAAATTCGAGAGATTTCTTGATTTTTGCCGCAAAGAGAAGAATATCTACGTGATTATTTGCGGCGACAAAGAGACCTTCTTCGGCTGGCAGCGTTTTTTCGACGCGCTACATGGGCCGTTGCTACTTGAGATTAAGACCACGCCCCCTCACGGGACATCTGTCGGATCACACGATACTCCACACTACAAACCGATAGAATGTGAGCTTTTGCAGGCAAACCTGGATCCCGCCAGGGTGATCGATGATCTGTTTCAGGGATTCAGGGACAGCTTTGAATTCCGATCCATTATGGCCCACTTCATCGACGGACAGCAGGGACTGACCGAACGATATAGCGTGGAGGAAATATTCTATGAGACCGCTCTGCCCCAAGAAACCATTGCAAGGTATATGGAAACGCTCACCGAAAAGGATATCCTTAAGAAGACCGAAACGCTTGATGGCGCCTACTATTCGTTAAGCAGCCGCTATTTCAAAGAACCGATCCATACTTTCCTTAAGCTCGATGCTTTCGAGGAGAAGAGAACGATCCGGACGATCCTCAAGAACAGCTCGTTAAACGGGGTGCTCATCGACGCCGCTGCCTTAAGCCTTATAGAGAAGTGGAAGGAACACATGGCCTTTACCAAAGAAGAAGCGGGCATTGTCCTGGCGAGCCTTATTGAGCGCCAGAAAGACTACGGATGTTTTTTTGAGAAGATAAAGAAGGACGGAAAGGGCATAGATATTCAGCCGATCCTGAAACTAATGCGTATGAGCGACGTTGAAAGAAGGGCAAAAGCGGTAGGACTTATTACCGATATCCAGGATAAAGATATGATCAATCCGCTTCTGCTCCAGTTGAAAAAGGAGAATGTCGGGGAGATCAAGGATCTTCTGATCAAAGGTATCAGCCGAACGGGCAAGAAGAAGGCAATCATTGCCGCCATGAACACCCTGAAGGAACGCGAGGAGACGGGCTTAAGGGCCGAGGCGATAGAATTCTTACACGCTTTTCTCGGGGAGAATTCCTATGAACTGCTCGCTGACATCAGGGAGATCGATGAGAATCCCGCAATCATCGAACGCATAGATCAATTGCTCGCTAAACGGGCGGGATCCGTGTGATACCGTACATGTAAGGCCGCAGGGCCTCAGGCACGGTAACGAAGCCTTCTTTGGTCTGGTAATTCTCGAGGACGGCCATGACGGTCCTCCCGATGGCAAGACCCGATCCGTTGAGTGTGTGCAGCAACTCCGCCTTGCCGTTTGTTTTTCGATACCGGATCTTTGCTCTGCGGGCCTGGAACGACTCGAAATTGCTGCAGGAGGATATCTCCCGGTATATATTTTGTCCCGGAAGCCACACCTCTATATCGTACGTCTTTGCCGAGGAGAATCCGAGATCACCGGTGCATAAGAGGGAAACCCGGTAATGAATGTTGAGGTTCTTGAGCACGTCTTCGGCATCGAGGAGAAGCCCCTCAAGTTCATCGTAGGAGTTATCCGGGTTAGCAAATTTGACGAGTTCCACCTTGTTGAATTGGTGTTGCCGGGTGAGTCCGCGAGTATCTTTGCCATGCGCGCCTGCTTCCTTTCTGAAACAAGGGGTATAGGCCACGTACTTTATGGGTAGCTCTTCCTCCTTCACGATTTCGTTGCTGTGGATATTTGTAACCGGGACCTCTGCCGTAGGAATCAGGAAATAATCGACACCCTCGAGGTGAAAGAGTTCTTCCTCGAATTTCGGCAGTTGGCCCGTCCCTGTCATTGTTTCTCTGTTGACCATAAAAGGCGGTAAGACCTCCGTATATCCGTGTTTCCGTACATGAAGATCAAGCATGAAATTGATGAGCGAGCGCTCAAGGAGCGCCCCATACGATTTGTATAGTGTGAAGCGTGAACCGGTAATTTTCGCCGCCCTCTTGAAATCGAGGATGTCGAGTGCCTCGCCCAGGTCCCAATGCGCGAGAGGATCAAAAGCGAAGGATGGCTTTTCGCCCCAGTACCTTACTACTTTGTTGTCTTCATCGGTGGTGCCTACGGGAACGGACTCATGAGGGATATTAGGAATAATGAGAAGGGTATCCTCCCATTCTTTCTCGACGCCCTTTAACTGTTCGTCGAGATCGCTGATCTGTTTGCCCAGTGTCCTTAAGTGTTCTGTCTTTTCCGGAGGAGTTTGGCCAGCCTTTCTTGACCGTGCGATTTCATCGGAGAGGGCATTCTTTTCATTCTTCATCTTCTCCGATTCCTGAATCAGTCTCCGTCTCTTTCCGTCGATAGCGGTCACACGGGCTGTGTCGAAAGCCGTACCCCTCTTCTTGAGTGATTCTTCCACGACACCGATATTTTCTCTGACGACTTTAGGGTCTATCATTTAGTCCTCCAGTAAATCTTGATTAAATTCTAACGGCTTGTACGCGTAAATCGCTCCAGACGGTGTGTAGACAGGCTGTCCGTCGATAAGTAACATAACCCCCTTTGCGTTCCTGAAGTTTCCGAGAAAAGAGTTGACGATAGAGAAGGTCCTCAAGATCTCCGAAATGGCCGATGGTTTGGCTTCCAAAAAGGCTCTCGAGAAATTAACGTATATGATGCCGTCAGAATCTGCAGTAAAGTCTTTTAGCATGGCCCCTTCGGGGATGACCTTAAGGTTTTTCAGGTTCTTCATAATCAGATCCCCTTTGTCCTTATCGGCCATGTTATTTCGAATATCAAATTTTCTCTCGACAAGCCTGTCCTCGTCCTTGGGCGCATAGACGAGCAGGGTGTCCTTCTGCATAAAGGTAATGATCTGTTGCGGTTTCTTCATCCATAAGTCCTTGTAAAGGTACGCCGTGGCTAACCCGATGAGAAAAAGAACCAGGACCAGGGCCGCAAGGAAGGATTTGCGCACCCGGGGCGGTTTGTTTTCGAACTCCCGATACTGGCGCAGATAGAGATTGGGTCTCTTCTTTTTACGCATCCTTCACGACTCCGAGACCTCCCTGAGGAAGTCATCCGCTTTCATGACCTTGAGGAGAGGATATATGGCAGAGTTTCTATAGGCGTTGACACAGTGTTCGTGAATATCCTTCTTAAAGGCAGCGCTCGCATCTTCCAGAATAATCGTGTAGAAATCGTGGCAGATGGCGTCGAACGCAGTCGCCAACACGCAAAAATGCGTGTTAATGCCCCCCACTGCTACGCAGTCCACGCCGAGAGTCCTGAGCGTCTGGTCCAGATCTGTCTTGAAAAAGGCGCTGAACCTTCTTTTTTCCAGAATAATGTCTGTGGGCTCAACTTCCAGATCGGAGAGCGGTCGGGACCCCTTGGTTCCTCGGATCGCATGGGGCTTCATCCTGCCTTTGAAGATGAAATCTCCCTCGAGGAAGCTGTCGCAGGCGAAAATCACGGGTATTGAGAGGTCGCGACATCGCTTAAGCGTGGCCCTCACACGGGGTACGATCTTCTCTTCTTCCCGCTCGCCCTTCTTTTCGCCGCTTAAGTTACCCTCGAGCATGTCGACGATGATAAGTGCCGGTTTCATGCTCTCTTTCCTTTCGGTGTTTTCAGAAAGAGCTTTTCAAAATTATGGCACATAACCGTTCCGAGTTCCTCTAAATCTTTGCCTCGCAGAAAGGCTATCTTTTCGATAGTGAGCTTTACGTATGAAGGAACGTTTCGCTTGCCCCTGTGGGGACTGGGTGTGAGAAAAGGGGCGTCGGTCTCGGCGAGCAATCTGTCGTCAGGCACGTATTGAACGACTTTTTGGAGCTCCTGCGCTTTGGTATACGTTATGGTCCCCGGTATGGAAATATAAAAACCCAGGTGGAGAAACTTTTTCACATAATCAAGATCGTACGAATAACAGTGGATCACTCCGCCGCACTCATTCGCGCTCGCCTCTTTGAGAATTGCATAGGTTTCCTCTCTCGCATCACGAGAATGGACAATGATGGGCAGGCCAAGTGTTTGCGCCAGCTCCAGTTGTTGCCTGAATGCTTTGATCTGTGCTTCCCGCGGAGAATGGTTCTTGAAGTAATCGAGGCCTATTTCCCCGTAGGCCACTATTTTTGGATGCGCGGCCAGATGCCTTATCTTATCCGCTACATCGGGACCGTAGGCATTGCTGTTGTGGGGGTGGATTCCGAGCGCGCCGTAGACCATCGGAAAGCCGTCGATTATTTCGATGACTTTGTTGAAGTAGGCTTCCTCCGTGCCTACGGTAAGCATATAGTGAAGGCCTTCCCGCACAGACTGCTTAATGACGTCGCCCCGGTCCTCATCGTAGGATTCCATTTCCAGATGGCAATGGGAGTCTGCGAACATGGTGTTTTATAACATATTTTTTGCGACCAGCGCAATCTACTGGGGCTCGCGTCGCCCCCTCCGTAAGCCAAGCTGTCGGAGCCTCCCCCTCGGTCTCGCTTATGCGAGACGCATGCTACGCCTGAGACTGGGGCTCACGTCATATCCCCCAGTAACGAAGCTGTCGGAGCCTCCCCCTCTCGCTCAGGGCTGTAAAGGTCATAGCCGTTCCCGTGAGAGCTTGATCCAAGATATAGCGTTCACCAAAGGCTCATTTAAAACGCATATTTTTGTCGATTATGATAGAATGGACTATGCATGAAAAATTATAGTCGGTTTCGACAACAGGGAATAGAAGGAGCGCTATTGTGGGTGAGGTTTAATGCAGGTGAAAAAGGACGACAGTCTTGATCCGACGGTGAGGCCCGATCCTGATGCCCTTCTCAAGGAAGTGGAGCGTGAAGAGACAAAGGGCGGCCGCTTAAAGATCTTTCTCGGGTATGCTCCGGGCGTGGGAAAGACCTACGCCATGCTGCAGGAGGCCCATGTCCTGAAGAACCGGGGAGAGGACGTGGTGGTAGGCCTCGTAGAGACGCATAAACGGGCAGAAACAGAGGCGCTGCTTGCCGATCTTCAGATCGTTCCGAGAAAGTCCGTGCCTTACGAAAATATCATTCTCGAAGAGTTCGACGTTGATGCCGTACTCGCACGCCGGCCTTCGATCGTGCTTGTCGACGAACTTGCCCACACGAATGCCCCCGAGAGTCGCCACCCCAAACGGTATCAGGACGTGGAGGAGCTCCTTGAAAGAGGTATCGATGTATATACCACGGTGAACATACAACACTTCCAGAGCCAGGTGGATGTGGTGGAGAGTATCACGGGTATTAGAATGCAGGAAACCGTGCCGGATTCCGTGCTTGACAGGGCGGATGAAGTGCAGGTCATCGACATCCCGCTCGAGGAACTTTCCGAACGGCTGAAGGAAGGAAAGGTCTATGTACCTGAGAGGGCAAAAAGAGCCATGGAGAATTTCTTTCAGCGTGGGAATCTTGTGGCATTGAGAGAACTGACGCTCACTCTTGCCGCGCGGAAGATGGACTCGGAACTCCTCAATTATATGAAGGCCAAGGCGATCACAGGTATCTGGCCCGCGGGAGAGAGGCTTGTAGTCTGCATTGCACCCAACCAGTACGCCGAGCAATTGCTGCGCCGCGCCTATAATATCGCGCACGATACGCATGCCGATTGGTATGCCGTCTATGTGAATGCGCCGTCCCTCAAAGAGCCATCGGAGGCGGAAAAGGGATATCTGGCAAATGCCCTGAATCTGGCTGAAGAACTGGGCGCAAAGACTCTAACCCTGACCGGAACTGATATCGCCGATGAAATACTCCGTTTTGCCGGGGAGAAGAGTATCACCCATATCGTCATCGGAAAACCGTTAAGGTCTCCCCTATCCAGATTTTGGAAAGAATCCCCCATTGATCGCTTGCTCCAGGCGAAGACTGATTGCGAAATCCACCTCGTGACCCCCATGGTTACCAAGAAAGAAGTGGTGGTAAGGCCTGACACGAGGGTGTTTGCTTTTCACCCTAAAGCCTACGCGGTCCCGCTCGTCATGATTGCCGCCATTACCGGTCTCAACTTTTTTCTCCAGACGGTTATCCATCCGAGGACGCTCGTATTTCTCTATCTCGTTGCAACCATAGCGAGCGCGCTTTTCTTCGGCATGATGCCCTCCTTATTCGCGTCCATAGTGAGCCTCTTGATTTTTGACTACTTCTTCGTGGAGCCCCGTTTTAGCTTCAGTATGTATCACACCTACGATGTGGTTAATGTGGTGGTATTCTTTTTCACCTCCGTGGTCGTGGGCCATCTCGTCAAGATAACCAGACAGCAGAACCGTTCCCTGCAACTTCGTGTGGAGCGGATCTCCCTCATCGAAGAGATGAGCAAGGAACTTCTCATGATGCCCCCAGTGGAGCAACTCGTGGACGGGTTTACGGAGAACCCGACGGACCTGAAGAATATTCTTCCTCTGTTACGCACAACTGTGCTCGACGACATCAGTCATATTCTGATCAAGTACATCACGAAGGTGACGGATGTGCCGGCCTTCGTACTCTTCAGCCGGAAGGACGGCGCACTTCAGGTGTGGGCAAAGAGCAGACCGGATACAAACTTGAGCCCCCACGAAATTGCCGTGGCCGAATGGACCTACCGGCATGGAGAGATTGCCGGCGCCGGCACTCAGACCTTAGCCGATGTCAAGGTCTGTTTTGTGCCCATGAAAACTCAGGAAGAGACGGTCGGTGTCATAGGCATTAGCCATTCATATAAGGGGCTACTTTTGGACCAGCGCAGAATACTGAGCGCCATATCGGGGCTGTCATCGCTCGGCGCCGTGCGTTGGATACATGTATAGGGTCGTGCCGACGTTGGGGGGGTAGGACTGCCCGCAAGAGAACTACTTAACAGGATACGGTTGCCTGCAATTCTCTATGCACGAAGAGTATTGCGCCACCGCCTTCTCCACCTCATCTTGGAAAGTGAGCTTGTTGTGGGTGTTTGCATAGTCATCCTCAATATTCCGTATTTGATGCGTATGCCGATAAAGACATTCCTGCTGACAGTCCGGAAAAGCCCCCCGTTCCCTTCCGTTCGTTTGGGTTCTAGCGGGGAAAACAATGAAGAGCGTTGCCACGCAGAGAACGGCTATTGTCGCTAAGAGAACGGCCAGGAGGCTGGATAGTTTGAAACGGTTCATTTGTTTCCTCCGTGAGCATCGGTTTTTTTGGAAAGGTTATCCATGGCAAGGTTCAGTTCCAAAACATTGACCATTGTATCTGCCCAGAAATATTGCTTCTGCGCCACACGCTCAATGGTCTTCTCCACGATTTCGCCCGAAAGACCACGTTCTCTCGCCACTCGCGCCTTTTGAACGAGGGCTGACTGTACACTGATGTGGGGATCAAGTCCGCTTGCCGAAGCGAGGACGAGGTCGGCAGGCAGGGGCGTAGCGCTTTCAAGACCATTCTCTGTGCGAAGCGACGCTACCCTGGCTGTCACGTCTTTAAGGAATGAGCTATTCGACGGTCCCGCGTTGCTGCCTCCGGAATTACTTGCGTCATAGGGTTTGGGGAGCGCTGAGGGACGCCCATGAAAATAGGCCGGGCCGGAAAAATCCTGGCCGATGAGTCTGCTTCCCACTATTCTGTCATTTGACCTGATGAGGCTACCCTGCGCCTGATAGTTCATCGTGAGATTCGATATGCCGCTTACGATGAAGGGATAAACAAGTCCTGTTAAAACGGACATCACGATGAAGGTGAGCACAGAGCGAATGAGATATTTCATGGCACGCCTCCTTAAGCGAGATGCAAAAGCATGATCGCGAGATCGATGAGTTTGATGCCTATGAAGGGCAAAATGAGTCCGCCCACGCCGTAGATCACGAGGTTTCTCGTCAAAAGGTTCATAGCCGTGGTAGGACGGTACTTGATGCCCTTGAGCGATAAGGGTATGAGCATGGGGATGATTATGGCATTGAATATTATGGCTGAAAGGATCGCACTGGCAGGCGTTGCGAGCCTCATAATGTTGAGCAGGCCGAGCACAGGGAAGGCGCTAACGAAGATGGCGGGGATGATGGCGAAATATTTGGCCACGTCATTAGCCACACTGAAGGTGGTGAGTGCTCCACGTGTCATGAGGATCTGTTTTCCGATCTCGACGATATCCAGGAGCTTGGTCGGATTCGAGTCGAGGTCCACCATATTTGCTGCCTCCCGGGACGCCTGTGTGCCCGCGTTCATGGCAACGGCCACATCGGCCTGGGCGAGTGCCGGCGCGTCATTGGTACCGTCTCCGATCATAGCGACGAGATTGCCTTCCGCCTGATACGTGCGAATGAGCTTCAATTTTTCCTCAGGGCGGGCCTGGGCAACGAAATCGTCAATGCCTGCCTCGGCCGCTATGGCGGCGGCTGTGAGCGGATTATCGCCGGTGATCATGATTGACCGAATACCGAGGAGGCGAAGCTGATGGAGCCGTTCCTTGATACCTTCCTTGAGCATATCTTTGAGATAGATGACACCGAGTGCCTTTGCGGAATCGGCTACCACAAGAGGGGTCCCGCCCTCGCGGCCGATGCGGTCCACAGACATAGCCACGCTTTCCGGCACCGCCCCGCCTTTCTCGACCACGAACTGAAAGACCGCATCTGCGGCACCCTTGCGAATTTCCCTTCCATCCCAGGTGATGCCGCTCATTCTTAGTTCAGGAGTAAACGGAATGAAGACGGCCCCCGAGGCGGTCTTGATGTCGCGACCGTGGACGCTCAAATGGTGTTTGGCTAAGGCCACGATGCTCCTGCCTTCCGGCGTCTCATCTGCCAGCGAGGCCAGAAGAGCGGCTTCCATCAACTCCTCACCCGAGATGCCCGAAGCGGTGATGAAATCGGCGGCCATACGGTTTCCCAGTGTGATAGTTCCGGTTTTGTCGAGGAGTACCACGTTGACATCGCCAGAGGCCTCTACAGCCCTGCCCGAGAGTGCGATCACATTGTGCCGGATGAGCCGGTCCATGCCGGCGATACCTATAGCAGGCAGCAGACCGCCGATTGTTGTCGGTATGAGGCACACGAGGAGGGCCACAAGCACAGGCACCGTGGTGCCAACACCCGTATACGCTGCAAAAGGCGAAAGGGTAGCGACGACCACGAGAAAGAGCACCGTGAGTCCCACGAGGAGTATTTCGAGGGCGCGCTCGTTGGGTGTCTTTTGTCGCTTTGCGCTTTCCACCATGGAGATCATATGATCAAGAAAGGTCTCACCTGGATTTGCCGTTATGCGCACGGTAATGCGTCCGGACAAGACACGCGTGCCCCCTGTGACACCACTGCGGTCTCCTTTTGCCTCCCGAATAACCGGGGCGGATTCACCGGTCACGGCCGATTCATCGACCAGGGCCACGCCTTCCACGATCTCTCCATCGCTCGGCACCGGATCATTGTCTTCTACGATCACGCAATCGTCCTTGCGCAGGGAAAGGGCAGGAATGGTTTCAGGTGTTCCGTCCGATCCTATCCGTTTGGCGTGGGCCTCGCTCCTGGCCCGTCGCAGCGTCTCCGCCTGCGCTTTTCCGCGCCCTTCTGCTAGGGCTTCGGCGAAATTGGCAAAGAGCACCGTGAACCAGAGCCATATGCTGATATGAACGCTGAACCCGAATGGGCCGCTGTGTACAAGATCGCTGATCGATATGATCGTGGTGATGACCGAGACTATTTCCACCACGAACATAACGGGATTGCGCCACAGGGTCCTGGGATCGAGCCTCAAAAAAGAGCCTTTAATGGAGGAACGCATGAGGCCGGGTTTCCAGAAGCTAGTTTTTTGATTTTCCACGGCGGATTTCCTCCTCAGAATGTGTGACCGGCAAGAATCATGAGATGCTCAAGAAAAGGTCCGAGCACCAGAGCGGGAAAGAACGTAAGGGCCCCTACGACGACGACCACGCTCACGAGCAAACCGGCAAAGAGCGGGCTCGCTGTGGGGAATGTAGCGGTTGTGGCCGGCACTATTTTCTTCCGGGCCAGAGAGCCTGCGACGGCGAGGGCCGGGAGAATGGTCATGAACCGCCCCACGATCATGACGAAGCTCAAGGTAAGGTTATAAAAGACTGTATTAGCATTGAGGCCGGCAAAAGCCGAACCGTTATTGCCCGCAGCGGAGAAGAAGGCATAGAGTATCTCGGAGAGGCCATGCGGTCCAGCGTTACCAAGGCTCGCGAGCCCCGTTTTCGTGGTCACGGCTATGGCGGCGAAGATGAGCGACGCAATGGCAGGGGCCACGATCACGATCACAGCCATGATCATTTCATACGATTCGAGTTTTTTTCCGAGAAACTCCGGTGTGCGGCCGATCATGAGTCCGGCGAGAAACATGGCGAGAATAGCGTACATGAGCATACCGATGAGGCCCACACCCACGCCACCAAAAATGACCTCGCCTATGGCCATGTTGAACATACAGATAAGGCCGGCGAGCGGCATGGCGCTGTCGTGCATGCTATTGACCGACCCGTTGGATGTGACGGTTGTAGTCTCAGCCCAGAGAGCCGACTGAGTGACACCGAAGCGGACCTCCTTACCCTCCATATTGATCCCGTCTTTGATGCCGGCTTTTAAAAGGAGCGGGTTTGTGCTCCACTCGGCCGCGAGCACGCCACAAAGACCCACCAAGAAAAGCACCATCATCGCGACAAAAATAGCCAGGCCCTGTTGCCGGTTATTTACCATCCTGCCGAAAGTAAAAGGCAAGGCTGCCGGTATGAGAAGAATGGCAAAAAGTTCCAATGCGTTGGAGATGGGAGTCGGGTTCTCGAAGGGATGGGCCGAATTTGCGTTGAAGAAACCGCCGCCGTTGGAGCCAAGCTGTTTGATGGCGATCTGCGAGGCCGCGGGGCCCACGGCTATGACCTGTTCGGCCCCTTTAAGTGTCTCAGCCTTTACGTAAGGATGAAAGCTCTGTACAACACCCTGGGACACAAGGAGGAATGCGAAAATAATGCTTAAGGGGAGAAGCACGTAGAGCACGACCCGGGTCATATCGACCCAGAAGTTGCCGATAGTCTCCTTCAATTTATAGGTGAAGGCCCGGACGAGCGGCAACAGAACCGCTACGCCCACTGCGGAGGAGACAAAGTTCTGCACAGTCATTCCGAGCATCTGGGTCAGATAACTCATAGTCGTCTCCCCGCCGTAGGCCTGCCAGTTTGTGTTGGTAACAAACGAAACGGCTGTATTGAGCGCCGTGTCCCAGCGTACTGCGCCGAAGTCCATGGGGTTGAGAGGCAGATGCCCCTGGGCGAGCTGCAGGACGAATAGGGCCACAAAACCGATGCCGTTGAAGATGAGAAAAGCGAAGGCGTACTGCCTCCATGACATGTCCTCGGATTCCTGCACCATGCAAAGTCTCAAGATCAGACGTTCGAGAGGGCGAACGAGCGGTGTCATAAAGGTGGGTCTTCCGGAGAAGACACTCGCCATGTAGCTGCCCATGGGCACGGCCAGGAGTACGAGAACGACAAGAAAGATTATAATGAATGATATGTCTGTGGCCATAGAACGCTACCTCCCTGTGCCATCCTTCAACAATGTAAACATTATTATCTGATTGGGTATAAATTTGGCGTTAAAAGATCGGCGCAAGGCATAAAGAAAACATAAAGATCAGGATTTCACGCTATAGTGTATGTGTTTCTTTACGCCCGTCCGTGGGCGCATAATCAAATCCACTGCGGAGCGGTTCTGGGGGATCGTGGCGCATCTATTCTCGCCTATTTTATCTTTCCGGCTGAGATCGAAACGTACGATGAAATCGAGAATGTTGGATTAAGGGGTTTAAGATGTTTGCAATCACTCGTGGGCTATCAGGCGATAGCCGACGCCCGGTTCCGTTATGATATATACGGGCTGCGACGGATCGGTCTCGATTTTACGCCTGAGCTGAGCCACGTAGACGCGCAGGTATTGGGTTTGGTCCTGATAATTGGGCCCCCATATCGCACGCAAGAGCTGCCTGTGGGTGACAACGCGACCGGTCTGTAAGGCCAGGTATTTGAGGATTTCGTATTCTGTGGGCGTGAGCTTCACCTCTTCGCCGTCTAAAAGCACGAGACGACGGGCCAAATCTATAGTGAGTCTGCCCAGGGATAGCACCGGCTCATCTTCGGATTTGGCTACATGGCGTAAGGCCACACGAAGCCTGGCGAGAAGCTCTCCCATGTTGAAAGGCTTGGTGACGTAATCGTCGGCGCCCACATCGAGTGCCCCAATCTTATCCTCTTCGTCTTCGCGCACCGAGAGAACAATGATGGGCGTCCTGGTCCACTCACGGAGCCTTTTGATGACCTCCACGCCGCTCTGATCGGGTAGGCCGAGATCGAGTATAATAAGATCGGGATGGAAGATCGCGGTCTGGTTTAAACCTTCCTGCGCTGAGGCCGCCTCGGCCACCTCGTATCCATAACCGGCAAGCGCCATCTTTAACATCAGCCGTATCTGTTTCTCATCATCAATAACCAGAATACGCGCGCCCTCAGAGAGCATGGGATACCTCCTCCCGGGTATCGGACAGAGGTCCCGGTTGTTCCGGCACGGGTAGAAAGAAGACAAACTGAGTGCCTGTGTCGTAGGAAGGGTCAACCCATATCTTGCCGCCGTGGGCCTCGACAATCCCCTTGCAGATTGATAAACCCATGCCTGTTCCGCTTGTCTTTTTAGCGGAATTGAGGCGGTAGAACTTGTCAAAAACCCGTTCCCTTTCGGGGTGAGGAATTGTGGGGCCGCGGTCGGCGATTGAGACATAGAGCAAACCCTCTGCGTATCGAGCGGCGACAGAGATCGTGCCCCCTTCGGGGGAATACTTGACTGCGTTTTCGAGAAGATTCATGAGCACATGTTCAACAAGGCCGAAATCGGCCTTTACCAGAGGAAGACCCTGGGGTATCTTCACGTCCAACGGATGAGGTTGAAGCATGTCCTTCATCTCCCTTAATGCCACACCCACAACGTCCTCGACATCACACCACTGGGTATTGAGCTTGAGTATACCACTCTCCAAGCGGACCATATCGAGCAGATTCCCCACAAGACGGTTGAGACGCTGGGCGCCCTGGTTTATGGTATGGAGCAGCGTCTTCTCTGTGTTTGCGTTGTATGCTGTTTCCTTGCAAATAAGACTCGTGACCGCGCCTGTGATCGCGGCAAGAGGCGTACGCAGGTCGTGCGAGATCGAATTGAGGAGCGCCGCGTGGAGCTTCTCTGATTCCGAAAGCCACTTAGCTTGCTCGGCCTCGTGTGCGAGGTTGACCCGGATAATAGCCACAGCAGCAAGATTGGAAAATGCCTCAATAAGCTGAAGTTGCTCAGAGGTGAGAGCTCTTTCCGCCGGTTTCGTCTTGACGGCGAGGGCGGCAAGGGTCTTATCTTCCGCTTTGACGGGAAAGAAGAGCCACTCTGCTGCAGAGAGCACCTCCGTTCCCTTGCCGGCCTTCTCCCCATGCCCCATGACCCAGCGCGTGACCGCCTGTTCTTTGTCGTCAAAGAGTCTATCATGCGCCGGATAAGCCGCCACTTCAAGGAGCGCATCTGTATCGACGCTGCGGACAAGCATGACAACCTCACCGCTCACGCTCTCGGCCACCTTTTGTACGACCATTTGTAATACCCGTTGCAGATCGCTTTCCGCTGCGATCTTTCGGCTCAAATCATACAGTGCAAGGGTCCTTAATTCCCTCTCCTGAGTCTTTGCAAGTTCGGTACGAAGTCTTGTTGCCATTGTGCCGGTAACGATGGCCACGATGAGAAACATGGCAAAGATGAAAAAGTGGCGCATGTCATGAACGCTGAGGCTGAAGACAGGAGGTACGAAGAAAAAATCGAAAGCGAATACGCTCAAGCCCGCAGCGAAAAAGGAAGGCCTGCGGCCCCATCGCACGGCGGCGACGAGTACCGGCAGGAGATACAAAATCGCGATATTGATGAGGTCAAAATAAGGGGCAAGAAGCTTGCCGATGAAAGTTGTGAAGATGACCGCTAAAAGCGCTCCTCCGTAGTGCACAAAGGACCGTCGAATCCATACAGATTCTTTGTCTATCTCTGGGTCTCGCTCGCCGCTGCCGATCGGGTCTATATTCATCGCTTTATGGCCGTGGTGAAGTCAAGTATACCATGTCACAAGCAGTGTTTTCTACCCGTTCACATGTGCAACTGTTTTCAAACGCGGCTGAGGGTGTATATCTTAAACAGCGTGACAGATATTTGACCGCCTTTTTAAGTTCTATCGCAGGCCAATTTCCCTCTTCAGAACCCGAGACGTTCGTTGACCAGGAACACAGTCATGTCGGTACGAACCGGCCTTTTAGCCATGGTAACGAAGATGTTGCATATCCGCTGTGGCGACGCACAATCGACACAAACCCCCGTTTCAGCACAGGGAGTCTTGAGCCCGATCCTCCTGGCATTCATAGGCGCTGTGAACTCCCTCACCTTCTTGTACGCCGAGTTCGCATCTTTCACCACCTTATTGATGCCGCACACGAGAATCACCTTTTTTGGACCGAACATCATTGAGGCGACCCGGTTCCCCGTGCCGTCGATGTTGAAAATCATACCGTCTTCGGTAATGGCATTTGCGCTGCTTAAGAAAACGTCGGCAGTCAGAATCTGTCTGCGCTCACCTATAAAATCCTCCATGGAGAGTTTTTGGAGGGAGGGGTTGAGGACCTTGATCTGACGTTCCTCAGCGGCTTCGAAGAAGCCGATCTGATTAAGCGTGACTGAGCCTCCCACACCCACCGTCGCACCCTCCGGGATCATATTGAAAATGGATTCCAGAAGAGTTTTCATATCAGTAACCCAGTGCGCATCAAAGTTATTTTTCTTTAACGCCGCGACCGTTCTTGCCGCTTGAAGATCATGAAACCACGGATGAAACTCGCTTTCCATCATCACACCTCCTGTTGTTCCTATGGGTCCGCTACACCATATTCATATCACGAATCATCCGCGTGAGGAAATAAACCATTAAGCGATAATGCGACCGATTCCTGCACTTCGAGAAAACGGCGCAGATCCGACAATTTGGCGGAAGGACCTACTTGACGCCTGACAAACGGAGCCTAAACCGGGCTCGGCCGTTTACCGGGGCCGTTCAGGACGACCGTAGGTGACGCCTCGAACGGGCTCTTCTTCGATGGCGTCTTTTAAAGCCTTGAGTGTATCCTCGCACAAAAGGGTTATCTTGCGCTTTTCATTCAGCGAGATCTCAAGTGAACGGACATTAGTGTTTTCTCGTGAGAGCGCCAGGATTTTATGCCTGATTTCACCAAACCGGCCATAACTTGATCGCGCTTTCGCGAGATCGGCTTCGTCGATAAGCCCCGGGGTCTCCTTTAATCCGCTCAAGGCGCTTAAGACCCGTTCGTCTTCTTTACTCATCGAGGCCTCCATCCTGTTCATCTTCTCGTTGCTTTCTTCCGAGATGTGCGGTGCGAGGAGGGTTTCAATCCGGAGTGCGCTGATCTCAGCGACCGTGGCGAGACGCATGATTTTGTTCGCCTCTGCTGCACCCCCATTTGTCGTCACCACGTGAGAAAGCGCTGTAATCATCTCGCCTACGGCCTCGTGTGCGGGACCGTAGGCCAAATCATAGGCCTTGAGGTTTGAATTCTTCACCGCAAGCGTCAAGAGGTCCTTATCGATGCGTTGGAATTCTGTAAAAGCCTGCGAGAATTGGGTGAACAGATCCGCCTCATTCTGCTTAAGATTCGTTTTGAGAAGCCGCTCCAATTCCTCGCGTTGTCGCTCTACCTCTTCGGTGGCGCGCCTGGCTTGATCGGCAAAGGTTATTGAGTCTTTGTCTGTAATAGCCATAACGGCGCTCTTCTCCGCCTCGGAGGCGGACGAAACGCCAAACCGCATGCGGCCGACCAGATCAACCAGCCTTGCTTTTTGAGCCAGTTCTTTCACCGGATTATGTTCTTTGTGGAAATGAGCGGCCACAAGAACGAAGAGAAGCATGATGATTGCCCCGGGAACCATCCAGAAAAGCTCCTTAATGCTCGGCCTGATTGTCATCTTTCCTCCGTCGTGTGAGAGATAAGTTGTACCATGTTCCCACACTATTCGATTGTCACTTATGACAAGATAGCACGCGTAGATGCAGCATGCAATATGACTCCTTCATGGAAGTTCGAAAGAACATCTTCTCCACAATTGAGTTGAGCGCTCGCTTCCTACCCGGTGTGTGACAAAATTGCACTGCGAGGGCTTACTCCACGTACTGCACAGGCGCGGGCGCCTTGATAATGACAGATTTCTTCCATCGTCCCGACAAATAATAGGTGAGGCTGACCGCCATGGTTACAAGGAAGCTAAGGGCGACCGCCGCCCATATACCCCTGATCCCGAGACTTGTCTTTGACAAATACCACGAAAGGGGTACCCGCACAAGCCAGAGCGATAACAGTGAAAACGTCATGGTTATAATGGTATGCCCCGCGCCGTTTATCACGCCGTTCGATATGAACATGATGCCGAAGAAAATGTAACAGGAGCCTACAATATGCAGATAGCTGATGCCGATGCCCATGACCTTTGCGTCGTCTCCCAGGCCGAACATGATCAGTATGATTCTCGAAAGCAAGACAACCGTTACCGATATGAGAACGGTGATGCAGGAGGTCATGACCACACCCCACCTGAATATGTCTTTTACCCGTTGCGGCCTGTGAGCGCCCAAGTTCTGTCCCGTGAGTGCGGCTACCGCCATGCTCATGGACATGGCGGGCATGAAGGCGAACATATCAACCCGTACTACTGCCCCGAAAGCATTCGTGGCTGCGCTGCCGAAGGAGTTCACGAACGTCGAGACGAACATGCTGCTGATGGAGATCAAGGATTGCTGCACGATTGAGGGGAGGCCGATTCGAAAGAGGAGCGCAGTGATGTGCTTATCCAGCGCGAGCCTTCTCAGATTGAACGCCACAAAATGGCCTTTCCGATTGAGATATAAGATACTGATCCCCACTGCTATGGCCTGCGATATCAGCGTGGCGTAAGCTGCCCCGTTAAGCCCGTGGCTCACGAAAGGGCCGAAACCGCCGATGAGAAAAGGATCAAGCACCGCGTTAATCCCGATCCCGACGGACATGAACATGAGCGGCGTCACGGTGTCACCGATGCCCCGGAGTATGGAGTTTATGAGAAGTCCCAGGTAAAAGAGTATGAAGCCGGCAAGCGTTATTTTGAGATAGCTCGATGCCATGGCGAAATTCTCCTGAGGCGTATCCATCATCTTAAGAAGGAAATCGCTCGACAGTATGGCGGCGACGGTCAAGACGCATCCTATAATGAGTGCCAGGGCAAACGAATTATCTACCGCTTTCTCAACCATCTTATAGTGTTTTGCCCCGTAATACTGCGAGATGAGTATGGTGGATGCCATGGATATACCCATAGCCAGCCCGATCAGAGTGAAAAAGACAGGGAAGCTGACCCCCACGGCGCCCACGGCGTCTTCTCCCACGAGGTGTCCCACCCATATAGTATTCACAATGCTGTAACCGATCTGGATGAGGTTCCCTACAAGCATAGGGATTGAAAAGCGCAAAAGGTGCCGAGGGATGCTGCCCACGGTCATATCGGTTCCGAATTTCTTTTCCATCCGTTCTCCTTAATACTGCGGACAAAATACTATATTGCCGCACAAATTCAAAGGGCTTTTTGCTTGACCGATTGCTATCCCGTGCTCAATCTTTTTTGCGTCCTATGTCGGACAGATTGCTTTCCGAAGCTTTAAAGCCGATCGCCGCATGGCGATCCGTGCCGTCCAATCGACAGGCAGCCTTCTTACGGATAAAGCATGGTGTGTTGCACCGGGAGAACGACTTACATCTGTTTGAAGAGATGAAGATAATTGCGGCTCACCGTAAGCAGTTCGGGCCTCTCTTTGAGCTTTAACGTTCCCCGCCCGGTAAGCGAACGGCTTACCCTGTCTATCCTGGATACGTTCACGATGATGCCCCGGTGTATCTGCCAGAACTGGTTGGGATCAAGCTCCGCCGCCAGTTCCTTGATACTCTTCTTGATGAGTGATTCACCCTGTTTCGTCATGACGATGGTGTACTTATCCTCGGCCCTGAAGTAGTCCACTTCTTCTACCGGTATGAGCCGCACACTCTCCTTGTGCTGAGTCCTGATCCAGCGGAGAAACTCCGGCGCTACCCCGCCGTTAAGCTTCAAAAGAAGCTCCTCTACGACGTGGGCCAGCTCTTTTGGCGGTTCAGAGGAAGCATCGAGCTGGCTTTTGAGGCGTGTTACTGTCTGAATCAGCCGGTCTTTCGAGACGGGCTTCAACAAGTAATCCACGGCCTCTCGTTCAAATGCTTCTACCGCGTACTGATCAAAAGCCGTGACAAATACGATGCGACAGAGGCCGGCAATCTGACTCGCCACATCCATGCCGCTTACGCCCGGCATCCTGATGTCAAGGAAGGCAATCTGTGGGCGCTCGGTTTCAATTAAAGCAAGCGCCTCTTTCCCGTTCTTTGCCTCCCCGCATATAGCAAGCTCGGGCCAGATCTCCCCAAGCAGAGATTTGAGATATGTGCGTAATTCCTTTTCATCATCGGCGATGATGGCCTTATACGTCATGTTCGGGTACCTCGATCACAGCTCGCACACCCGTTGGTTTGTTTTCTTCCAGAGTGAAGCGGCCGTTTTCTCCAAAGAGCAATTTCAAACGCTCTTTCACGTTCGCTATGCCGACCCCATTTTTCTGATAAGCCGAGAATCCCATGCCCGTGTCCACCACTTCAATCCTGATACGGCCATCCTGCTTTGTTGCTCTGACAGCCACGGTTCCTCCATCTATTGTGGGTTCAAGACCGTGTTTTATGGCGTTCTCCACGATGGGTTGGATGAGCATGGGAGGAAAGGGCTGTTGTCCCAAGGCATCGGGAAATTCGATGGTGAAGCTGAGTCGCTCGTCCATCCTGATCTTTTGTATGTTCAGATATGACCTGATCATCTCCATCTCCTGACTCAGGGTTGTGGTCTCGGGAAGGGTCCTCGACAGAGAGGTGCGGAGGTATCGAATCAAATCGGTGAGCATGGATTTGCCTTTTGCCGGGTCCGTGTCTACAAGGCTTAACACGTTGGAAAGCGTATTGAAGAGAAAATGGGGTTCAATCTGGGCCTGAAGCAGCCTGAGTCTTGCTTCGAGGGCCTCTTTCTCGCTCAAGAGTCGATTGACCCGCTCTTCCTCAATGATGCGTCTGGTGCTTTTGAGTCGCGCTTTGGAATAAAAGAAGTAGGCGACTACGCTCGTTATGGTAATGGCAGAGACGATGGTGGCAACTAAATCCTTGTCAGGCACTTTGAGCGTGATGGAATATAACCGATTAAGCGCAAAAGCGCCGATGACAAGACCGATCGTCATTCCGACCGTGATGCCGATCGCGAATACGAAGAATAGGGTGGCCCGTCTTTCCGGCTTGAAGATCTCGAGCATGAGCATAGTGGTCAAACAGACAGAGAAGCCGAAACAGAGAGACATTACCAGGTTCACGCGAAACGGATTTTCACCCGTCACGGTCAGCAGCCCAGCAATGATAAAACAGATGATGACTGTATAGAGCAAATCCATCAGCACATGTTTCGCATCGTGGTGTACTATTATCTTTTCCATGGTCGTTTCACCGGATCATTTCCATTTAGAAGGTATATTTAACCCCCATCATCAGTTGATAATCGAGAATGCTGCCAAACTCCGTATTTTTGTTCCCGCCATCGAGCGTGCTCACGGAAAACAATTCCAGATGGTTACCCAGAGAGTATGTCACAAGCGGGGTCAATTGACAAGAGCCGTCGTCAAGGTTCTGGGTTAAGCGCAGCGTGAGATCGATGTTGTTCATGATATTGTTCTGGGTATACTGGAGGAGGGCATAATTTCTGCGCAGGAACTTAAGTCCCGTGTCAGCCGCCTGACCGAGAGACATGGCGGCCAGCCCCGAGAGGGGTCCGCCGCCAAACTGATTGGCGGCTGCCTGTCGTAAAATGTAATACCGGTCTGCCTGTGCATCGCTCAATCCGGCTCCGTTGTGAGCGTATTCCAGGGTGAGCGTGCCCTTTGATTCGAAGGTATAGGAGCCACCTATGAGGATAACGGGGGTGAGCGCATGATTACTCTGATAGATCGGTTGAAGGGAAGCGCCGAGAGGAGAATAGTCTTTCTGAGGATAGAGTGCCTTGCTGCCTTGCGTGAGGGCACCTTCGGCATAAAGTAGTACCGCATCTGATACAGTCCATCCTCCGAAAAATCCGAGCGAATTCTTGCCTGAGTCCTGCCGGTGAGAGAAGATAGTGGAAGCATAGTTCTCGCGGCCCGTATAGTCGACTTTGAGGGAGTAGGTCTTCTCGAAAGGTGCGGGGCCGGTAATTTTGTTTCGCCCTTCATCCGTATTAGCGATAAGCGAGACAGTCCAGAAACTTGCAGGCAAAAAGACCAGGCGAGCGAAATCCATGCCGGGCACCTCAAGATAGGGATTACGCCGGCCGTTGTCAGGAAAGAAAGGATTGGATGGGGAAAACAGAAATGAAGGCCCCCATTGCAGATTTTCGCGTCCGTAAGAGAGAAAGAGGTTCTCACGCATCTTTAACCGGGCGAGCCACTCATTCACATACCAGTCGTTATCCCAGTCGGTATCGCCATCGCGGATACCGGAATTCCAGTCGCTCAATTCAAGCCGCATCCTCGGTTTAGCGCTCAAATCCAGCGGGTCCGCGCTGAAACGCAGGTCAGGCCGTAGCTCCAGATCGCCGAGATAGCGCGGTATTTGCAGAAAACTGTTACCCGGGTTCTGGCTTGAGGCGGCCGGCTCTTGAACGGTGCCATAGGCGAGGGTCCGGAAATCCATTGAGAAGCGTTCTGCCAGGATCTTCGTGACCGGCGCCTCAGATGATGTCTTGGTCTCGTCTGCCGCCGTCCGATCGGACCACAATCCTGAGACAAACACGCATAGGATTATGGTGAAGAGGATATATTTTCTTGTTGTCACACGGCGGCCCATTCCCGTTCTCCTATCTTGTCAGGAGGTTTAAATTGAACGTGGAGTCGGGTACCTTCTTGATCGACACCTTGCGATAGTCCATGGTCGTCACGTCTTCCTTTATGATGGCGCTCGTAATGATCATCTTGGAAATGAATTCCCGCGGGCTTCCATCGATGACGATACTGTTCTTGTATTCAAATACGGCTGTCTTAAACATCTTTCCCGAAACCGTATAGAATTCGGCCTTAAGCCCCACGAGCCGTTCCTTTGATATCCAGTACTTTATCTTGTCATAGGTGGCCCTGTTATCGATGGCGCTCAAGTCGAAGAGGTAACAGGGTTCGCCGGCGAAAGTCTCCTCGGAAGCATGGACGATTTTATAATCGCCTGCGTAGTTTGTCGACGCTATGTCTCCATTGGCGGCACCGCCCATGAGTTTCTGTCTGGGGGAAATGGGCACCGGCTTGGAAAGTCCCGGCTTGGCGAACCACATGTTGCGGTCCAGCATCAGGATCTTCTGACCCTTGACGTTCGGGGGCGCGAGAAATTCCGCCAGGGAATTGAAATTTCTTGCCGTGACTCTAATGGTCCTCTGTTGTTCTCGACCGGCCTCGATGGATTCGATTAGGATCTCCCACTCGACCCCTTCGGCGTTGCCCCGGGCCTCATCTGCTTTCTTGAGGATCTCCTGCGGAGTCAGGGCTGCGTGGGCCCGGGGAGCGGGTGGACTGAGAAAGAACATCATGACAAAGCCGAGAACCATCAAATATCTTGCCGCAGATTGATTATTCATAATCATTATACCTCCTTTGATCCGTTGTATCTTTCTTGTTTGGACTCTCGCATAGCATCCATGCCGACCCGTCCATCAACAATGTTTCGTTACACATGGCCCAGTGCGTCCACCACGTTTTGTCGCGCTGCCCGCCGCGCCGGAATGATGGCAGCCGTGAGTGAAAGCACGATAAGACAGAGAATCAATACGAGGAGGGTTTGCGGTACAAAGCTGACAGTCAAAGGCACCGGCGTCGAACTGCCCGGAGGGGTGTACGTGGGCGAAAGGGCGCGTATTGCCGCCCATCCTCCGACGTGCAGCACGACTCCGATCAAGCTGCCGATAAAGCCGAGGAGTCCGCCCTCCATAGCGAAGAGCAACGACACACCCCTCCTTTTTAGGCCGAGCGCCCTCAATGTCCCTATTTCCCTTGTCCTTTCCAGAACCGCCATACCCATAGTATTTACGGTGCTCATAACAACGATGACGAGCACGATGGAGAAGATGAAAAGGAACATCATGTCGAACATGCCCCGTACCTTTGAGTAAAATAATGACAGCTCGTTCCAGGTTTTTATCTCACAGTCAATGCCGGACTTTTTCATCTTAGCTGAGAGCAGGTTTCGCATGCCCTCGGTCTTTTTCGTATCATCGAGCAGAACCACAATCTTCTCCGCCATCTGTGTGTTAAGAAGAGATTGGGCGAAGTCGTAGGTGAAACGCATGTACTTGTCATTGGTCGCGTCCGAGCCCGAATCGTACACACCGGAGACCTGGATATCCATGGCGTTCATCTGACCGGAAAGCGTAGGGGTCATGACAACCCCGTCCTTGCCCGGTGTGAGATTCAGAAGCTTGGACAGATCCTGTGCCATCTCAATGCCGTACGTCTTATTATCGTTCAGCGTTTTGCCCTTGATGGGCCTGAAAGCTGCCCAGGCCCCCTTAATGACTTTATCGTCCTCGGGGATAACGCCCTGCGCCAGAAAGATTGTGGACACGGTTCCGTTGGTGACGATGCCGCTCACACTAATCTCGGGCGTTGCCAGAACGACATCCTTCTCGTCGGTGGTGAGCTTTGTGACTTTCTGTATTTCTTCTCTGGAGAACATATACCGCTCGGGATCGAGCTTACCCTTGTCAAGCCAACCCGCTTTATAGATGGTGAGGTGGCCTAAACCCTCTCCCCGGATGGCCGACGTCTGTAAACCCTGATAGGTGTTGCTCACATAGCCGCGAAACAGGCTGATAGCCGCAAAACCCACGCCTATAGCGAGAAGCGTCACCAGGGAGCGACGCTTATTTCTGAGAATATTCCGAATAGCAAGTATCATCCATCGTATCATGACTCAATACCTCCATCAATGATTTGGCCGTCCTCGAGACGGACGAGCCTTTTTACCCGATCAAGCAACCGTTGATCGTGGGTAGAGAAGATAAAGGTGATCTGGTCTTTTTCATTCAAGTCGCGCATGATGGAAATGATCATGCGTGCGGTTTCGGAGTCCAAATTTGCCGTGGGTTCGTCGGCGATGACCAGCAAAGGATTGTTTACGAGGGCCCTGGCGATGGCCACCCTCTGCTGCTGCCCGCCTGACATCTTGGAGGGGCGATGGCCCACGAATTCACTCAAGCCCACCTCTTCGAGTCTGTGTAATGCTCTTGTTTTCGCCTCACCGAGGCAGACGCCCTGAATTTGAAGAGGAAGCATGACGTTCTCTAAAGCTGAAAGAACGGGAACAAGGTTAAACCCCTGGAACACGTAGCCGATCGTCTCGTTTCGGAGATCGCTCCTCTGATTATCCGAAAGGGTGCGAACGTCCCTTTCGGCAATTGCCAGATCTCCGTGTGTCGGCTCATCGATGGCGCCGATGAGATTTAGCAGCGTGGTCTTGCCGGAACCTGACGGGCCCCATATGCCGACGAACTCTCCCTTGTCGATCGTCAGATCGATCCCCCGAAGGGCATGTACCGTTGTCTCACCGAGGAAATAGTCCTTCTTGATGTGTTTCATTCGAATAAGGGGCATGATTCATCCTCCTTTCTGAGATTGTGAGCTATGCTTGCGTACCGTTCTTTTTGGTCATGATGTGATTGCCCGGCGCGGGCAAGACCTGTGAATAGTCCTGATGCGTAGTGAGATGTGCCGTATGTTTTATGCATCGTGGGCCATCCTTTGTTTCTCTTCATAGAGCCATTGTATCCCAAAGATCTCGCGTACAAAACGATATGGCGACGAACTGATCCATGGGGCGATAAAAGGGAGACAATAAGCGTGAAAGGAATTCCCGGCTTAACTATCTGCCAGGCTTTGGTAGTGGGTCAGTCTGAAAAACCAAACTGACCCACTACCCAGGCTTTTCCCGGTTTATTATTCGGCGCCGAACTGATATAATGCAAATCGCAGAGTCTATCTATACAAGGAGAGAAATGTGACTATCTTGCAGGCTGTGGTATATGGATTGGTTCAAGGTTTGGGGGAATTCCTGCCCATATCGAGCTCGGCGCACCTCATCCTGGTTCCCTGGTTTTTTCGGTGGACGGACCCGGGGCTCACCTTCGATGTGGCCCTCCATGTGGGTACCCTCGTGGCGGTGGTTATCTATTTCTGGAAAGACTGGGTGCGTCTTCTGGCCAAAGGTTTTACTGACATCCGCAGCAG
>Ga0335069_10001444_pt1 | contig 38473 bp, 59 predicted proteins | sample Lox_Sample_11_FD_206714 | JGI IMG/M metagenome (GOLD analysis project Ga0335069, IMG submission 206714) | Soil microbial communities from Loxahatchee National Wildlife Refuge, Florida, United States - Lox_Sample_1.1 | ecosystem: Environmental > Terrestrial > Soil > Wetlands | place: USA...
GCGGTTCCGCTTAAGGTGGCTGTTCCTAATTCTCTCACGATAGATTCGACTAAGGTATCGACAACGACTCAGACGCAGGGAGTGGGTATCGCCACTAGAACGGCCGGATCGTTGAAAAACATCTTTTCCGATGCGACGATCGATTTCGTGATTCAGTTCGATGGATCTGACACGGCTGCGGTTTACTTCTCTGAAACGACTGGCGGAACATCTAACGCCCTAGACAAAAACAATGCGACCGCGAGCATCGCTTCCGGAAACATTCTAACCTATGATTTCACTATTCCAATTTCAGGATGGAGCGGATGAATAAAAACGACCTAAAGGAAGCAGTCAAAGAGGCGCATAAAGAATGGCTCGAATCTAAATTTGCTGAGTTTGGCAGATGGTCATTGGGCGCAATTGCTGTATTGATTTTTGGAGCTCTTATGTATTTTGTATTGTGGATTACTGGATGGCATAACGAATCAGTTCCATCTCCAGGAACCGATAGTCATGTTAAACCATTTACTGGAAAGAAATTAGAGGGTTAATATGGCTAATCCTAGCACCCAAAATCAAACAGCCACAAATTCCATCTTAGATGAATTCAACAAACAAGCTTATCTTGGAAACCAATACGTCGTCGGAGTCAATGCGATTACGATTGGTTCGGTCGGGACTGAATATCCTCTTTTAGTCATGACTAATTCTTCTAGTCCATCCACTTCTCTTGCCCCGGCGCTTTCTTGTTTCCATAATCTTAGAAAGTTTTCTTGTGGTGATATTTCAGGTTCAACGGGAGTTTTGTTTCGGGTTTATTTGAATCCAACCAGCGTTTCCGGAGGTAGTTCCGTTACGCCAGTGAATGTCAGATCGGGCAGCAGCAATAAAAGCGTTTGCACTGTACTTAAACAACCCACCGTCGGAACAAAGGGAACTTTTTTGGCTGAATTTCCAGTGGGATGGGCAGCCCAAAATCAAAGTAATGCGATGATTATTGTGGATCCAGGTGATAGTCTTTTGATCACAGGAGAGCCTGTGTCTGGATCTACTACGGCCGTGGCGGAAGCCGTTTGGTACGAACTCTGATGAAACTCACGGTTCAGAGATTTAGTTTTCAAGAAAAATGCACGATTGGTCATCTTCTCATCGACGGGAAAGATTCGGGCATTTTCACACTTGAGGACAAAGTCAGAGAACAGCCTGGGATCCAAGTCGATCTTTGGAAGATTCCTGGCGAAACAGCCATTCCTCGAGGAACCTATAAGATCATCATTACTTTCTCAGAGCATTTTCAGCGAGATTTGCCGCTTCTAGTCGATGTTCCGGGATATCAGGGAGTCAGAATCCATACTGGAAACATCGATAGCGATACCGAAGGGTGCATTTTGGTTGGGAAAACTTGGGCCGGCGGTGACTATATTGGTCAAAGCAGGGAAGCTTTTAATGAAATATTTCCGTTGATGAAATCAGCAAGTGCGATTGAAATAGAGGTAGTTTAACCTTGAAATAAGGGGGATCTATTATGGCTTGGTTGCTTGCAAATTGGACTAGTCTGGCTGTGGCTGTTCTTTCTGTGGCCGAAATTCTTTCACTCTTCATAAAGGGGAATGGAACGATTGCCGGCATTATTAACGCGATTAAGGGAATTCCTGGCGTGAAGGACCCTGGCATCGGGGAATAATGGTTTTAGCGATTTTGAATGCTATTGCTGCCATACCAAGCCTGCTTGGGTATTTGCAAACTTTTGCTGCCCAGGTAGTGCTTTGGTATGTGCAGAGTCAGAATAACACGACTCTTTCGGCTATTGCCGATGCGGCAGCCTTTGCCGCCAAAGCCCAAACGGAGGCTGATCGATATGCGGCTGCCCAAAAGTGGAAAGACGCTCTTTCTCGGCCTAGGATTTCTGCTTAGTTCCTGCAGAAATTCCCATCCTCCCGCGATTGAAATTTGTATCGGCGACGGATTCGGAGGAGCAGACTGTATTGAGGCTGACGGAACTCAGAGATATCGAGCTCCTTCGGAGTTGAAGAATTACTGGATGACGAATCAGCCCGATATGCAAAACTTCTCGAGCTGGTGTTACGACACGTCGCCACAGATCACAGGCCGATTTATGGACCGCATTTCCATGGCGACGGGCCGATAACTCTTAAGCCGAAACGGGCGTTCCGAGAGTAAGCAAAATCCCGTTCGGAAGACCCGCGGCCAGATCCACCGCCAAAGAACCAGACAATGCCTGTCCCTGAACGGCTCCAGACGCGCTCACCGTCACCGTGCCAGAGCCAACGAGCGGCTGTAGCATGGCCGAGAGACCGTCTCCTGCCGGAGTGATGGTTGCAAGGCTTGCATCCGACACAGACCAGCTTAGTGGTCCATCAAATACATCCGACGTAGCAACGCCATTGAAAGCGGGCTGCGCGGTCACCTGTGCTTTCTGTCCAAGTCTCAAACTCATAAATGTGATCTCCTCGCCATCTTGATTGAAAAATACAATCGAGAGCCTGCGACGGCCATCAGACTCAGGAAATACTTTCAGTATAAACCAGGCAATCCATAAACCCGACAGATAACCGAGAAGAAAAAATAAGACCGACCAAAAGAAGTTCATTCTGTCACCATTTTCCAAACTCGAGCGGAGTATTGACGTGTGCCTGAGAAAAAAAGTCAATTCCCGGCTTCACTGGATCAAAGGTTTCCCCGTATCGATCACAATCTAGTTCTTTATTGATATGCGTGAAGGGAAGAACGAGCTCCATTTTTTTACCGCAATGTTCCATGTAGTCGCCTTTTGTGAACTCGAGAAACAATGGGAATGCGTCTTCATTGATAATGTGAATCGACGCTTCTGGAAAGTTATATCTTTTACACCAGACGCTTTGCCAGCCGGTATTCGCGTCATTGATCCAGTCCGCCATTCGACGAGAAAGCACGAAACTGTCCGAGTCAATGTAGATCAGCTTTTTAGCGCGACTCGTTTGAATGTAATGATTCATGGCATAGAGTCCACGCCAGCAGTATGGATACCAATCTCCGCCGCCGTGATTAAGCCTTAAGTTGAATCGAATCGATTCGAAATCGAACGAGTCGGTGAGCTGCTTCCAAAGATCATCTGGAGATGCGTTGTCGAGAAGTAAAATTCGATCGAACTGAAGTTCTCCCTGGATGTTTAGATAATAATCAAGAAATTTGACGGTTCTCGCTAAGCGCGAAGATCCTGATTTATCTTCACCCTCGAGGAAACTTGTTGTCCAAAGAATGGTGCTCACAAAATCTCGTTTAGCACGGGAATAAACTTATCAGCAGTCATATTGGCGACGACCTTTTGCCAGCCAGGAAATTTGCGATAATCTCCCTTTTTAAAGCCAGAGCCATAGGTCTGGTAATAGCGATTAGGAGTGTTCGCATCTGGCTCAATGGCTCGAAACTTATAGGTTTGAGAGCCTTTTCTAATCGGTGCGACATGGATGGGATCTACAAGAGTATATCCCGCCACAATCCATGTGTCGGTACATCCAGCTAGATGAATCATTCCTCCATCAAGTCCAATAATACATTTGGCTCCAGCGATGACGCCCGCGGCCTGGCAAAGAGTTGTTTTGTTGGTCAGATCAATTCCCTTCGCGCGGTCGATCGGCAGAAGCTGCGCCTTAAGTTCCATCTCATTAAACCCGATCTCAGCTTTTTCTTTTCCGATGAATACGGGCGTATAGCCTTTCGCCAACACATAGTCGATGAGTGCGTTCATGGTTGGAATCGGCATGGCTTTGATGGGTTCAGAGGCCGAGCTCACGAGACAAACATATTTTTCCGGCAAATGGAATTCCTTAATGAAGAGTTCTTCTGGCCTCACCTGGAGATAGTTTTTCTTGTTCAGATCATAGATGTGTCGATCTGAAAGCATATGGAAGCCATAATCAACCGGATGAGTACGCATACACGTATGATTGGTAATCCACTGCGTGCTCATTCCCTGAATGTCGTGCCGAAACTTAGCCTCTGCTCTCGAGAAGGGTCGAACGGTGCTGAGCGGAGGTAATACGTGTTTGGCGAATTCGAGCAAATAGTCAGGAACCCAGACATGGAAATGCGTCTCGGGATAATTCCGAATATTGTAGTCTACGGCCACGAGCTCGCAGATTAAATCGCCTGCCCCGCCATCGGTCAGAATATTATGGAATTCCGCGGGAGTTTTATGGATGGCCGAGATAAATGGATCTGGTGTCTCTGTTTTTGTTTGCGATTGGATCATGTTTCGAGCAATATTTTTTGGGTTTAATAACGCGGGCCGCGCATCCTTTTCTCCAGCATTTGTTAAGTCGATGATCTAAACACAACATGTCTTTATTGCAAACTCGTTTTAAACAGCCTGGATGTCGGCATGGGCCCCAATCAGAATCGTGCATTTGTTCCCCCTATTGTCTTGGATGGCTTATTCTCTTCCTCAGCCTCAAGCGCGAAAGCCAACAACTCTTCAAGCGTTGGGGCGGCAACACTATAAGATCCGATCGGAGTATTTGGATACCATCGGAGTGTCCAAATCTCATCGGTAGCTATGGCCCTAGCTTTTGATTCGTCATCCTTCCAGTCTGGCGGACATTCAAGCTGGTCTTTGTCATCGCACCATTTCTGAGCGGATTCGTAGTCATCCCGGTGCACGTTGTGCTCCAAGTACAGTCCGCATTTGTGTTTTGGAAGCTTCACTTTTTCCCCTTCGCAGACCAACCTGGACTTTCAAGCATAGATAAGCGCTTACTCAGTCCGCGACACCAGCTGAGCAAGAAGCCAACCAGAACCCATAAAACATCTTGAACTTGAAACTTCATTTCTCATCCTTCGCGTTCATCTCAGGACAATCCTTGCTTTTGTAACAGACGATGCATTGAAGCCAAACCCTGGCATACCGATTGTAAGTACAGACCGTATTCAAGCTCCATCGATGCCTTCCAATTAGACAATTGAACCGTTCCTTCCACCAACGGAACAGTGAGCATCCGAGAGGTCTCATGTCACAGTCCAGAAAGACTTATTGCCTACATTTGCAGTATTCATTGTCACAGAGTTTTCCGCCTTGGATGCACGTCTTCTCCTCGGGAATTGACTCAATGGGCCTATTCCACTTATCCAAAAGCTTGAATATCGACTTTTTCCAGAATTCTGGGGCAAGAGCGGACACCGTATGTAACATGGCCCTATACTCATCTCGCTCTTCAATTATTTCTGTTAGATAAGCGCATTCGCCGCATCTGACTCGGCCATGCGGTTCACAGGTGTTCATCATTTCTCCTTTGCAAACCGGGAAAGCATGTTCTCAAAAGTCATGTAGCACGCTCATGACCTCGTTCTCGCGCTCCCTTGGCGAATAGTATTTATTCATGGGCTCATCATCGGACACCATGATATACCCGCCGTAATATCCGTTGTGCTCGACCCTCGACTCAATCGTGACATATCCGGTGCTGGTCTTTATCTTTGTTCCCATTGTTTCGATGACTTCGCAGTTGTCGCGGTCATCTTTGACCGGAGACCATTCCGCGTTCTCAGCCTCAAGAATGGTCGCCCCGATGAGCGCCTCTGCGCCCGACACATTGGCGATAAAACAATGCGCGCAACAATCCCCCTCCCATGTCAGAAACAGCTTTCCAGTCTCCGTGTCGAGAATTATCAGGTCCTTTTCTTGATTTATTGACGCAGATTTAATGAATCGACCCACGAGTGCCTTGATGCCTAGATTCTTCATGCGGTAATTTTTACTCATCATTCCTCCTTTGCAGTCTTGTGAAAACACTTCTCTTTCCATTGTTCAATGAAGAAATCTACGCTTGGAACTCTTTTGATGTGGTATTCCTCGGTAGGGGCGGCGGAATGGGTCTCGATTTCTAGTTCATCGGAACCCTCCCAATATGAGGCTGTGAAGCTAACGCCGTATTCTTTTGCGAAGCGTAGAAGCTTGTTTAAATCATATCGATCGCTCATTGTCCCTCCGACACGTTCTTGTGAAGACTCTCTTCGAGCCAGTCGGCGATTGTTTCTGGAGATCTCCACAAAACACCGAATCTTCCCGCGTCAATTCCTGGTTTGAAGTGTCTGACTCATTTCTTTCCCTCAAGTAAGTTCGCGTCAGGTAAGTTTTCCAGCCGCTCTATTTGATTCTGTGCGGCTTGGAGTTGAGAGCGAAGCCCATCAATCTCGGCGCGAGCCTCCCGCAAGGAATGTTCCAAACGATCCACCGCGCCAGCGAGCGAAGATACTTCATGCTTATCTGCCTTTCGTTCGATTTGAGATTCAAGACTTCTTAGATCATACCCAGTTCCAGAAAAGGGATTCGTGTGCAGCATGATTTACTCCTTCGCGTACTGAGACGGTGTGTTCTCGATAGCGGCGCGGGCGATGATACTGAACTCGCAAGCCATGTCTGCCGCCTCTTCTCTTCCGACCTTCGTAGGTTCTTTTTTGGCTATCTTTCTGAGCGCATCTTCATAACGCTCAATTCTCGCCTGATCCCATAGTTGCTGTCGGAACGCAAAACGGTCAGTTATCCCCTTCAGTTCGCAAATCTCTTCCGCCATGCGCCCAGCACGATAACGCCAATCGCAGTCCGGGAATTCCTCGCGGTAACGCTCTAAAATAACGTGCGGCTTCATTCCTCCGCCTTTCCGTGCCCACTAGGACACTTCTTAAAAACGCCAGTGCTGGTCACTTTCCATGACTCATAAACGCCCCATCGGGTTTCAGATCTTTTCCCTACCTGGCGACACACTGGCGTAACTACCGACTTAGGCCCCATTGCTGGGGGATGTCCAAGTCGGGGCTTAGGAATTGGCTGGATGGGAAATCCATACGCCTTCTCACCATTCATGGCTACCAATTCACTCTTCATGCTTCACGTTCTTCTCGGGCACATTGTCCGTCCGTTTCTTCAGACATCTCCGACAAGTTACGTCGTTCCAATCGGTGCTCATATTCGGATTGGCTTGACCACAAAGAGCTATAGGCATTCCAGGCCCATCCGCTGGCGCAATCATCTTGTGCGTTTTACTCATGACATGTTCCTACGAGGTCTCTTCTTGGTTTTCGGAAGCGCCCGGATGGCCTTTGCCCTAGCTTGCCCGGCCCGAGCCTCTTCCAACATCTTCCCGAGCTGAATCACGGTCTGGTTCCTGAAGTTCTCAATCTTGGATTTCAAGATGTCGAACTCACACCATGCGGCGGCTTCCCGAACTTTCGACTCATTGCTCATGCGGACCTCAGAAGCGGAAGCGTGGCGATCAGACAACTCATGTGAATCGCCTGGTCAGCGCCGATCACGACAAAGAAGTCATGGACGCGCTTCTCGGCCCATAGCTTCTTGGTCATCCGAGACGTGACGTAGTCCACGCCGAAGTGGGCCGCTCCATTCATCAAGGCATAGGCCAAGGCGGAACCAAGCGGCGCAGTCCAACAAATACTCAAGAACAACGCGCCGGTATAAACCCCAATGTGCTTTCCGAGCCATACGTTCGAGCTGCTCTTTCCTTGGGCCATCGCGTTTGTCTGGAGAACAAAGTCACAGACGAAATGCGCCCAGATTATTAGATAAATTAACTTGGTCATGTCACAGTCTCTTCACATATCTTCTCTTCGAAAATTTTTTTAGCCGTCGCCGTCGCCGTCGCCGGAGCCGGAGCCGGAGCCGTAGCCGTCGCCGTCGCCGTCGCCGGAGCCGGAGCCGGAGCCGTAGCCGTCGCCGTCGCCGTCGCCGGAGCCGGAGCCGGAGCCGTAGCCGGAGCCGTAGCCGTAGCCGGAGCCGTCGCCGGAGCCTACGCCGTCGCCGGAGCCGGAGCCGTCGCCGTAGCCGTCGCCGTAGCCGGAGCCGGAGCCGTAGCCGTAGCCGGAGCCGTAGCCGTAGCCGTAGCCGTAGCCGGAGCCGTAGCCGTCGCCGGAGCCTACGCCGTCGCCGGAGCCTCGTTGCTCATTCATGAAATCACCTCTTCCCATCCGAGAACGGACAGTAATTTATCCCCCCACTCTCTCGAAACGATGTTCTTAATATCGTCGGCGGTCATGGGCGACTCATCCCGATTGGCCTGTTTCAGTGCCAACCTACATCCGGCGGCACATGCCCCAGTGAGAAGGCGAAACTCATTGAGCGTAAACTTATGAGTCCGTCCTATTTTTTTGATCGATTCGCGAAGGGCTTCCATAGAGGGGCGCCGTGTTGGATCTTTCCAAAGTGCATCCGCCACGGCGCTTGCGATGGTATCACCGTGAGCGCACCAATGGGTTCCGGCTAACGTAACGAAAAACCGCCTCTTCCCGCTTGAAAGCTTATAAATCTCAACCGTATGTCCATCGGAGGTTTGGCTGATGCGGATAGGCCCAATGATGTCTTCCATTAGCCCATCACGGTAAAGCTTTCTCACCTTCATCGAGTTAGTTCTTCCAATCTTGAATAGACTTGAAAGCTTCATCGGTCATCTCCGCAAGCTCGAGACCATTTGGATTGATAATGGTTACAGATGGAAGCTTGGCGCCGATAGAATGTCCGCCATTGGGTTTGAGACCGTTTGCCGCGACGTCGCTGATGGAACCGGACTTATCCCTCGTATAAAATCGCCAGAGCCGATAAGCATTATTGAGTGTCACCATTTGTGTGGCCGGATCAAACTCGGAAACTACACCGGCGTGAACTCCGGCTACATTGCCCCTCACAATTACCTTTTTCCCAATCATTTTATTATTTGCCATATTTACCTTTCTGTTTTTATCAAACCCTTTGCGCACTCTTCACGACTTTGCTTTCTTCTTTGTTTTCCCTTTCGCACGAATCGCACAGGCCTCTTTGAGGCTAGCGAGAGAGGAATCCCAAATCTTCGATTTGATCTCTCGCCAAAACACCGCTTTCGACGAGGCATCGGCGGCGGAGGCGGCGGCGTAGGCGGAGGCGGCGGCGGAGGCGTAGGCGTAGGCGGCGTCGGCGGCTCCGGCGACGGCGGAGGCGTAGGCGGCGTCGGCGGAGGCGGCGGAGGCGTAGGCGGCGGCGTAGGCGGAGGCGGCGGCGGCGGAGGCGGCGGCGGCGGAGGCGTAGGCGGCGTAGGCGGCGTAGGCAGCGGCGGAGGCAGCGGCGAGCCTCGCTCGCATCGCCTCTCTCATTTTGGGCTTCAATTCAAGACAGAAGGCGCGCATTTCAGTCCACTCGCCAAATTTGAACTGACGAAGCGTTTTTGCTTCCGACTTCAAATCGAGCGCATCCGCCAAAATTGGAAGCGTCTTCGTGATGGAGTGATGAACCAAAAATTCGGTGCGCTCCCTGTGCTTGCCGTCTCGAGTTCCTATGAGTTTCGGGATCAATGGCTTAAGCTTTTGTCTTGATTCGTCATCCATTTGGTCATTCAGTCGAATCGCGTATTGAGTTAAGGCGGGGCATGCACACTCGGGATGATCCGAAAATCCACCGCTGGTCACATAATCCACAGCTTGCATGACGCAAACCTGCCCGCTTAGTTCCTTTCCGGTTCCGGCGCGAAGCCTGAGTTTCTTGATCTCTTTCCATCGCTCCTGATTAATTTCCACCTTCTTGTCTCCTTTTCTCAAGCATGTTCACAGTTTAAATCTCCATGACCCAACCACAGCGGCGCTCATTAAGAGAATCCAGTAAATCAACTCAAGTAGTCTGCGTTTTAATTCTGATGTCATGTGGTCTTTCTCCATTGAGCGCCTCCCATGCAAGCAGCCTCATCGCGCCTTCAGGACAGGGCTGATCCCACGGTTCTTTTGTTATGGCCTCTAGCGCGGCCCTCAGCTTGGATGTTATCTTCTCGTGCTCATTGAGTAAGTTATTGTATGCATTCTTCCATCCCTCAAGCTCGCGTGCGCGCTCATCTTCAGCCTTAAACTTTTGATCCGCCTGCCACATCTCATGAATCATTGATGGCTTATCAAATGCACCCATATCAAACTCCTTTCGTCAAAAATTTACCTGGACCGACTTTCAGAGCTAAGTCGGCCCGGCGAAATCAATCATGTCCTCAGTCACGGCCTTTTTGGCGGCGGCAAGAATTTGAAGCTGGGTCTTGAATGAACGCAGGATCTCGCGGCTTTGTGCGGCGATGGCGTCCGCTGTGGCCGGGTCCAGCTTGTTGTTCTTGACCTCATTCAGAGTTTCCCAAAGACGGGTCCTAAGTGTAACTGCGCTTAACTTGTCCATTTCGACTCCTCATCAATGCCTTGTTCAATGTCCTGTTTTGGAGTCTGATCTCGTAGGCACTCATTCGAGACCTGACCTCATCCTTGATGAGCATCGTTAAATAATGGGCCTCCCAAAAGGCCCCGAACTTCTTTTTGGCGCGGAACTTTCTGTCGTAGTCTTTCTTCTCAGCCTTGAGACCTGGCCGCTTCCAGTATTCCGCTAGATAGGCTTTCATCTTCCGCTTATATGCCGGGGTCTTGCGGATCAGTTTCATTCGCGCTTTAACGCGCTCTTTAGCAGCCCGGTACCATTCCTTTTTTTCGAGAAGCAACCGAGCGCGGTTCTTGTTCCGGTATTCGATGTCGTAAAGGCGCTTCAGTTCCTTGCGCTCGGCAACGGTCCGGTTCTTCCGCCGCGAAAGGCCGAAGCAGCGCCTATGGCACCATTTCGGTTCGCGGCCATAGTTGATGTAGCTCTGCTTGGCTTCAAACTTAGCTCCGCAGTGCTGACATTTCTTAATCATTCATTGCTCCGCACTGCCTTTCACAGAAATAGTTTCTTTCAAAAATGGTCTGGCATGAGTTCCGGCCCAAACCTCGAGCGGTCCTGGGCCGTAATGTTGCCACAATCTCCGCTTCAGCCGCCATTCGGGAGTCTCGAATCCCTTCGCTTCGCCATAAAGTGGTTGATTCGTCTTAACATCTAAAAGTTCAAAATCCGGAACGTAGAGGATCCTAGCCGCGGTCAGATAAATATGCGGCTCGGCTTGGACAAAAACAATTTCTTTCGCCTTTTCTCTCATTTGATAAATCCAACAAACGGCGCTTTCTAGTTTGCTTCGATGCGAATGACCCTTGGCGCACAGAGACGCCTCATTTCCGTATTTCATCGGTCTCTATCGAAGTTCGGGCTAAAGGTTTCCACCTGATCGCTTTCCATGGCGGCAATATAGGCATAGGCGCGATCGACGAAATCCTTTACTTCGCCCGTGATGGGCTTGTTGGTCTTTTCGGCTTTTCCTTCGATATAGACGATGTAGCTTTTAAGGTCGTCAAGCTGGATTTCTTCGAGTTTTCTTTTGTTGTATTGGCCAAACGGAACGCGGTAGCCATCGTCTTTGTATATGCCATCGCCTGGCTCTGGGTTCTCTGGGTGTATTCCATAAGAACTTCCCACAGGAGAGTCGGCCAATCGACTGCCCTCATCGAGATCAGGGCTAAACTGGGTGCCAAAACCACAAAGCGCGAGAGCTCTTCCAACTGCACCCGTTTCAGCTTTTTCAGCATGATCCGAAAATCCTGCCTTGTCTTCAAACTTATGAGCAATGGCCATAATTCGTCCGGACTCATTTCGGATAATGGCTTTTGCGAACGTCTCGTCTTTTTGGCGGTTAACTTCTGTTTCAATGGACCATTCCTTTCGTTCTTCACGAAACCACACGAGCCTGTGCGCGACTTGTAGATAATCCTTCCCCTTGATGTTCATAAGGGGCAGTTCGGTCCCTGATTTCAGCTTGATTGTCTTCATCTATCCTCTGCTCTAATCCACAAAAAAAGCACTCATCTGGGTTGCAAGTCATGTTTTTATGCTGCGCTTCCGCTTCAGCGAATGCTCGTTCTAGTTCCAACTCCTCTGGGTTCATACAGCGCCGCATTCCTTCGCGTCGTCTTTCAAAATGATCTTAGCCAAAGCCGCCATCGCACCGAGATTGATGTTGACTAGGATCAATTGCGATGGGTCGGTCAAATCCAATTCTGCGGTCTTGACGGCGAGTTCGGCAAGTGATTGCGCGTGCGTTTTCATATCTCCCCTTTCCTGGGATTTATTCAAAGTAAGTTCTCTTCGCAACCATTCAAGTATGAATGTTAAGCAACAATTTTAGGGACAATTCTCACTGTTTTATAGGTTGTGGTTTTGACGAGGTCGTGCTTGGCGAGTTCCTCGAGCGAGTAGAACTTGGTCACTTCTTTCATGCCGGCGAGAGACTGGCGCGTGACTTCGGCCACGTCTACCAGGAAATCCTTCGTCGAGAACGGCCCAAATTCCTTCGCAGCGGCCTTGATCTCGGCCAACTCCTCAGATGTCTTTCTAATGATTTCTTCCAATTGTGCGGCTCTCTTTAACATTTTATTCGTCGGTTTTTTCATTTGATCAACCAGCCTTTCATACTGAAAGGGAATGCATGCAGTATGCCGACGCGCGTCAAGGCTATATCGAATCTGGGGCGATAAAGCTGTGTAAAAAGTAGTCACTCGCCTAAAACTTCTACAGCGCTCCGCGCACAATCTGGTGGAAATGCGAAGTTATGCACTAAGCTCTAGTAATCATTTGCATTAATTTCTAATTGAGAATGATTCTCAAAATCAAATACGAATTGTTTTGGAAATTGCGTAAATTTTCTTGTAACCCCTTAGAAATCCCCGAAAGGGGATCGCGTCGTTTGTCTTTGGTTCCCAGGGGCTGAAATTACATGAAAGCCCCCTTCCTCCCCGTCGTTTCCATCTCCATTGAACTTTTACAAGCATTGGCTACAATAAAGTAAATAGGCAGTACGGCGCACATCGGAACCACTAATCTTCGTTTTCGGGCGGAGTGTATCAAATGGATGACCGATTCAATTCTGACTCGACCGTCTATAAGAAACCCGATGAATTCCCTTCATGGAAGGAATCGTTTACGGTCTTGGAGTATTTTCAAAAGGCGTTCTCTCTCGGTCAGCAAAATCACCGCTGTGTTCAAAACATGAGAAAGTTTTTCCCTCGAACTTATGAGGAAGCGGAAAGGCTTGCTTTTAAGACGATGCCACTTTAGCGTTTGTTGCATGAGACTTGTTCAGTTCATCAACAACCGCACCGAAGAACTCATGCACGACCAGGAGGAAATCAAAACCTACTCGCTGGCGAGGGATGCGGAAGGTGAAGCGCTTCGTTCTTTTCTTCGAATGACTCGTTCAGCGCTTCAGTTCTTCATGCTGTTTAAAATTTTCTTTCACTATCTCGCCGTGAAGTGCGGACTCGTTTCTGCGCCTGGTGCGCCGCTTGCTCAAAAAAAGATTGACGAGCACAATAAAAAACTGAAAAAGCTTGGAATGAAAGACTTGAAAATGGTGACGGGGGAGAAATCGAATGCCTAGGACGCCTGAAGAGATTAACCAGGAGTTCGCTAATACATGTGCCGCTCTCGGCGACAGCTATCATCAGCGGGACGTTGTACTGCCCGAAAAGATCTCTCGCTTGGTTGAAAAGGTTTCTGATCTTAGAAAAGAACATGCAGAAGCAGTCAAGGCGCAGGAACAGGCGAAGGCCGTCCAGTGAGCGAAAAAGACTGGAAGCGCGAGAGGATTTGGCAGACGCTCGAGAGCCATTATCCTGACGAGATCAAACTGATCCACCAGATGCAGCACAAGGACATGAAGCTGTTTGGCAAGATTCAGCCGGCGACTGATAAGAAACTCGATGAGCTCATGGACCGTGTCGTGAGAGACAATAAGCGCCGCAGGGGGGAAATTTAATGTGGCCTTTTGGAACCGCTAAACGAAATACACGATTTACCTCAACCGACACAATTCTTAAACAGATGCAGGAGCGCCGCCCGCTCCCCATGGGAGTGAAAGATTTCCATGAATGGTCGGATAGAATTATTGCCGGCGCCTGTATTCCCGGCGTCACGCCGCGATCTCAGAAGTTTGCTCTCGCCGACATGATTCTTCATCTGGGTCCGACTGAGTCTCATAAGGAAGATGCGTTCTTCATTCACTCGCTTAGAAAGGCTGCCGTCAATCAAGTGGCTGATGAGATGCGGCGCTCGATTCGAGACGACGCAAAGGCTGAGCTCGCTAAACAGGAAGAGACCGCTAAGAAGCTTGAGATCGAGAAGCGTCATGAAGACCAGATGGCTGGCTGGACGCAGGAAGAAAAAGACCAGTTTATTCATAATCTCTATCTGCAGGAAAATAAGGTCGTAAACATTTCCAATCAACCCGCCGCAGCTACGGCATCTACTGAAGGTGCTCAGAGTGCGACGAAAGAACGACCCGCAACTTGAGCGGCTCCTCGATGAATGGGATGAAATATTACGCGCAACAGGATTCAAAGACATTGAAAGGCGCATTGGTCATGATCGCGTTCTTATTCAATATTCAAGCAATTGCTATCGACAAGCGGATCCCACCACAAGAGAAAGCAAAGAATCCTATTACGAGCAACTTAGCGCCAAAGTTCAAACGCATCGATTTGAAAACGAGACCGATCGATTCGTTATGTTTCACATCGCTGACGGGGTTAGGATCAAGACGATTGTAGAGTTACTGGCTGAAATGGGTCAGAGCATTCATAGGCAGACGATACGTTTTATTATTCGCCGCTACGAGAACTTATGGGGAATCAAGATGTGGTCGAACCGGCAAATGAACCTGAAGACTCGTATCAAATAATTACCTACGTCGGCCAATCTCTGCCGAGCGGCAAGGGAAGCCTTAAGTCTTTGGTTCTCAGTCGGTTCATGCGAAGTTTAAGGTACGGTAATAATTATTTTGAACTCATTGATAGCGATCCCTATTTCCAAGTGTATGAGGCTTATATAAACTCGCTCCTTGCCAGGCCGGATACGAAAGTGAAGTTTGCGGTTCTCTCGGATGATCACGACAACGTCTTAGGCTTTGTCGTCATCGAAAACCACAAGCTTCATTATTGCCATGTTCAAAAGGATTACCGTCGCCAGGGGATCGCCGCAGCCTTATGTAAAGAACCGTTTAGCGTGATCACGCATATTACGCATACGGGACTCACCATTTGGAATAACAAATTTCCGCTTGTTAAATTTAACCCATTTGCTTGACGTGAAAGGATTTTATGAAACTGAAAATCTCTTATGCCGAACTCCATACGGGTCTCTTTCTTGGGGGAACCAACTTCGGGACAAAGCTTGACTCGAGCAAGCGAACGGACCTGAAGATGACGTATGACAAAGAAGAAAAAGAACTCGTCATCGAATGGAACGGAAAGACTGCGTTTCTGCCAAGCACCTCTGTCGCAAGCTATCAGGTTTTCGAAGAGAAAAAACCGGAAGAGATTCGCCCGACGCATAAAAGCCATCCTCAGAAGCGCGGCATTGCTTCTGCCCAAGTCCAGACTCCGATGGGCCATGTGTTTCAAGGTGAGGGTGCGGGACAAACCGGGAGAGGCTAATGGAACACATTACTCAGAAGCCACTGGCTAGTCGGGATCCCGATTTTATCGTCTATGCCAAAAACATGGCTGAAGCTATTGCCAAAGCCGGTAAATCAGAAAAAGTTCAAAAATCGCGAGAACTCAGAGCCTATAGAGACACGCTATCGGCGGAACAAAAGATCGAGTTCGACAAATCCATTCAAGCCCCATCAATGCGAGCAACTATGGAACGCCCCAAGTCCATGGACGCTGAATGGCAAAATCGTCCCATTCCTCCAGAAGTGATCGAGCAATGCAAAAAGATCAGAGAAGCAAAGACCGATGAAGAACGAGCCAAGCTGGTTAACCAAGGCTCTTGGGATCCAGGACAAATTCAAATCATTGAAGCGCACCGCAAGAATTCTAAGAACACATTGGGACAGAGCGAACTCTCAGCGACAACCGACCAAAGGCGTCTTTCAGCCATTGAGGCTTTTGTACATTCACCTCCGGCTAAACTTACGCCAGAAGAGCGCGATAAGCTGATGAAGATGAGCGGCTATACTCCGCCCCCTCCGCCACTCGAGGACGACCAAGTAAAAGCCACAGAAAGCCTTATGACTCGATTTATAAATTGGATTAAAGGCGAAGCGCAAAAGTCTGACCTCGAGCTCGAATCAAAAAGCTATGTTCAGATTCAAAAAGAAAGAGCTGACTATGAGCGGCGAAAAACCCGTTGAATCAGAAATCCAATTCCTGCTCAGCCTAGTCCTGAACCATAAGTTGAGTTCAGAAGTCAAAAAGCTGTGCTTGGAAAGAATTGGAAAGATTGAAGAGAGCCTTCGCGCATCCCCCGTGACTTCCCCGCGGTCCGTCTCTCTTCCCGTCGTCGGTACCATTGGAAACGGCGTCATTCAAGCCCCATCGATGCAACGCATTCTAGAGCAAGCCCAAGTTCCTCCGCCTGTCGCTGCTGCGCCCGTTCATATTCCTCCGACCGCAAGAGACAAAGAAACCGGGATGGTAAACGTGGTAACATCGACTACGCCAGGGGGAAGTACCCGCGGACCGAGCAAAGTATTCAGGTAATAAACTGTTTTACAGTACACAACAATGCCATTTGAAAAAGGAAGATCAGGAAACCCGAATGGCAGACCGCCGGTCGTTCTCCCTGAAGTTCAAAGGGCAATCGATGCGAATCGAAACGCAATCAAGGTTCTCATTCTCCAAAAGCTTGATCCGAAGGTTGAGGCTTGGATTGAAAACATCATTGATGAAGGAACAGAGCAAGGCGACGCCATTAGACTTAAAACCCTCTTGGAGCTAGTCTTTGGAAGAATCCCAGTGGCCGAACCAGAATTCCAACTCTCCGACGAAGAAAAACTCCTTGTTCTCGCCTTCAGAGAACGTAAACGAGCTCTCCCCTCTAGCGAACCAACTTCTGGATGAAATCTACCAAAAAGGGCTTTCCTCACTTCGAAGGGTAAAGCCATTTGACTGGCGCTCCATCGCCTTCGACAAGCAAATAGCGTTCATCGAAGATCCGCACAGGCTCAAAGCATCTTTCACGACTCGCCGCGGAGCCAAATCCTACACAGACGGAATCTATCTCCTGAAAGAGGCCGAAGAAAACCCAGGTTGCAATTGCCTCTACCTCGGACTCACACGACTCAGCGCGAAAGGCATTATTTGGAAGGACGTGCTTAAACATATCAATACTCGTTGCGATTTGGGGGTTACGTTTAATGAAACTGAGCTCACAGCTACAACTCAAAATGGATCCGTTATCTACTGCGCCGGCGTGGACGTGGATGAAAATGAGCGTAAAAAACTTTTCGGACGCAAGTACAAACTTATTGTGGTCGATGAAGCCGCTCTTTACGGGATTGATCTTGTTGATCTGGTTTATGTTGTGCTTCGACCTGCTCTGGCTGATCTCCGGGGGACAGCAGTCTTATCTGGAATGGCCTCAAACATCACGCGCGGACTGTTCTACGACATTACAACCGGCAAAGAACAGGGCTGGAGTCTTCACAAATGGTCCGCTCATGATAACCCTCATGTGGCGAAGCAATGGCAGGAAGAACTCGACTTCATCGCAAAGCATCAGCCAGAGCTCATGCAAACCGCCCGCTTCCGCCAGGCGTACCTCAATGAATGGGTCGTCGACGAAGAAAAGCTAGTCTATAGGTTCAACCATGAAAAAAATACATACCGAGAGCGACCTCAAGCGCGTCCTGATGGCTGGACTTACATCCTTGGCGTTGATCTTGGCTGGGAAGACGATAATGCTTTTGTGCTCTGCGCATTCCATGAAAACTTACCTGAACTCTTTGTTCTCAGGACATACAACAAACCGAAAATGACCTTTGACCAGGTCGTCGTGAAGATTAACGAGTTCATGCAGGATCCGAATTTCCCCCCCTGCAAGGTGATCATCGACGGAGCCAATAAGCAGGGCGTCGAATCCATGCGCGTCCGCTCGAGCATCCCCTTCGAATTCGCAGACAAGCAAGGCAAAGTTGACTTCATTGAGATGCTAAATGGGGATTTGGTTCAGGGCAAAGTGAAGATCAATGTGAATTGCACTGAACTCATCGATGAGATGAAAGCACTCATCTGGAAGACCGATGGCGATATCATCGTCATCCCGAAGAAAGAAGAACCCCGCCTTCCTAACCATTTGTGCGACGCGTTCCTTTACGCTTGGCGCAATGGCTATCATTACCAGCATGAGCCGGAAGTAAAGAAGATCGTAGTCGGTTCGCGCGAATGGTACCTCAAGCAGACTGAAAACCAATGGGAGCGCGAGCGCGCTGCAATCGAGAAGCAGCAAGGCATTGGAATTGGTTCTGGATGGCCGGATGATTCGAATTCAGGCTGGCCAAGCCAGTAAAGTGTCATTTCGGACGGTTTCAGATAGGAAACCATCGCCCAATGCTTCCATTTCTCAAAGATAAACGTGAAGGCTCGGTATCCGAACCGCCTAGCACCATTCGCAGGGATCCTGATGATGGCGCTGACTTCGACTCGCTCGAGGTAGCAGCCCAGGACCTATGCGATGCTGTTCATTCCAGAAACTATAAAGCTGTGGCTGAGGCGCTGAGAGCTGCTTTCGAGCTCTGCGATTCTGAGCCGCACGAAGAGGGACCGCATGAGTAATTATCTGATTCTCAATCAGCCGCAGGTATTCAGTGGTCTGGGTACGCTCACTTACACGGTTGCAACCACGGGCAATTACAATGTTCAATTCAGCGTCACGGTTCCAGAGGCCACGGTATCGGGTTCCGGCGCAGGTTCGGGCCAGGGCTTGGGAGCTGGCACTGGCGGCGGCGGCGAGGGATTCACTGGCGGAGACCTGGGTACTGGACACGGTGGTGTTGGCCAAGGCTTTGGGGCAGGGAACGGCTACCAGCAGCCCCCCGCGGCCGGTTCGAATCAAACAACTTCTGGATCGGCGGTTACTTCTGGACTTTCGGTTGTCGTGAACAACAATGGTTCGCCCATCTTCACAGCGCCGATGCTGGCTGTTGTCCAGGGCTCACTTCAGTTCAAGTACAGTTTTCAGGCCACGGCTGCTGATTCGATCACTGTAGTTCTCTCGTCTTCGACCGCCACGGATAAAGCTTTGAACGCTATCGTCTCTACAACCACTATCGGACAGGGGTTCTAATATGGCTGCTATCGTCGGACAAAATGCAGGTCAAAGCTTGATGTTTGAAGGCTTGGGTACGTTTACGCTTCTCGCATCTGCTCCCGTCGCTGGGCTTTATCAGGTTCAGGGAAACATCTCGCTTCCACTACTGAGAGATGGTCCCGGCCCCTCTCAGTATGCGGGCGGCGCAGGCCCATCGTCTGTCCAAGCGACCGTTAAAAACAACGGATCAAACGTGATGGTTGGAATTGCTGGAGCCACGGGCTTTTCTACTCAGGTGACCTTAGCCGCCGGCGATGCGCTGACTGTGGTTCTTAGCTCTGCGGCCACTGAAGATGTTGGCACGAATGTGATCAAAACCACCGCTACCGTTAGCCTGATCTAAGGAGTCAACATGTCGAATATGGCTGTCGCTTATGCGATGAAGAAACGAAAGAAGATGGCCAAGGGCGGCCCCACTCCTGACATGGAGAAGGGTGTTCATAAGCCCATGATTGGAAAGCCTGGCACTAGCTATGCTGGCCAGGAGTCGCAGAATCCTCAGGATCCAGAGCGCCACGCGGCCAAGGCCAAGCATATGGCCATTCTCGAAGAGATTCGGTCGATGAAAAAGCCTGAGTTGATGGCTGAGGGGGGAGAGCCAGCCTACAAATCTGAATATGGCGTTAAAGACCTTGGGCAAGAAGGGGTTCATCATCAGGCTGGCCGCTTGCCAAAGGGACAATCCGACATGGGCAGATCGGTTCGTCGGGGCGATTATGAAGGCGCCAAAAGAGTTGCTTGGGATAAAATCACAGAACAGAGACCGGTGGGACACAGAACTCGCACCGAACTTATGGCCGAAGGCGGATGCGTCAGCGAAGGATGTCCCGGCTGCGAAAGCTGCCTTTCCGATTCCGATCCCGTGGTGATGAAGGTGATGATGGGCAGAGCCAAGGGATACTCCGAAGGCGGCAAGGTCGCTAACTCCGATGAGATTGAAGCAGGCTTTATGCCTAATGAGTTTGATGACCTTCATCTGCGCGATGATCTTGAAGAGCATTACACAGGCGCAAACTCAGGTGATGAGCTCGGAGACGAGCAGGAAGACGAAGACCGCGCCGACATTGTAAAGCGCATCATGAAGTCTCGAGCCAAGAAAGACAGGATGCCAAACCCTGCATGATCCAGAATCTCAAAGACCTTGAGAGACTTCTCAAGCTTTGCAGAAAGCAGGGAGTCACAGAGGTAAAATTAGGCGATGTTGAATTGAAGTTCGGGGATTTGCCCCCCGAAAGCCGCCCATCTCGAGATCAAGACCTTATTCCCACAGACAATCCCTATGCAGACTTTCCGGATGGGGAGCTCACGCCAGAGCAGCTCATGTTCTACTCTGCCGGCGGACTTCCGCAGGATGATCCTTACCGAAAGGATAATCCGCAATGAAGGTTTCGCAGCCTAAGCATTCCCTGAATAAAATCGTCATGAAAACGAAGCCCAAAGGTGATCTCACTGGGCGGGGAATGTTGGCTAAGTGGTGGTTGGCTGAAGATGAAGCGAAGCTTGCCACCGAACTGTGCGGAACCGCAGCCTACCTCAAGACCAATCAGACCTACCGCATGAGGCAGCTTGCTTGCGATGTGCGCCTTTACTGCGGACTTTCGATCTACTCTTACGCAGGCTCAAACGTGTCCAAGATGGACATGACGAAAACCCTTCCGGATGACCGGCCTACTTTCAATTTGATTCAGGCGTGTACTGATACGCTCGTATCTCGCCTATCTCAAGACAGACCCGAACCTAAATTTCTCACCGATAACGCGGATTATAAGCAGCGTCATCTCGCACAACGCCTGAATCAATTCATGTTGGGTGAGTTCTACCAAACCAAAGCCTACGACAAAGCAGTCAAGATGCTCCGTGATTGCATCGTCATGGGTGTTGGATGTCTCAAGGTCTATGAAGGCGATGACGGCAAGGTTTGTGTAGACCGAGTTTTAGTCACCGATCTTTTCACGGACGAAAATGATTCTCTCAACGGCGATCCTCAGACGATGTACCAGCTTAAGCTCATGGACCGTGAAAAACTCATGTCCAACAGTTCTAAGGCTGCACAGGGGATCATTCGTGACACACCCAATAGCTATCCTGATAACTCTCCTGATTCTGGGCGCACTATTGCTGATCAAGTCATGGTGGTTGAAGCCTGGAAACTTCCTTCTGGACCTGATCCTACTGCTCCTAACTATGTCCCTGGTCGTCATGTCATTGCTACCGTGAATGGCGTCATCTTAGACGAACAGTGGAACAAGCCCAAATACCCGTTTGTGTTCCTGACCTATCAGGATCCGTTCTTAGGATTCTTTGGAAAGGGACTTGCAACTCAGCTTTTCGGTACTCAGCTGACTCTGAATCGCATTCTTTATACGATTGCGAGAGCGATTACTCTGGTGGGCGTGCCGCGCGTATTCCTCGAGCAGTCTTCTAAGGTCGTCAAAGCGCATAACAACAATGAAATTGGCGTGATTGTCACCTATTCGGGTACAAAGCCCAGCTATGAAGTGGCTCCATGCAATGCTCCTGAGCTCTACGCCGAGCGAGACAAGCTGATTCAGTATGGATTCCAACAGTGCGGCGTCTCTGCGATGCAGGCCACAAGCCAAAAACCCGAGGGACTGACGAGTGGCGCTGCAATTCGGTCCTATGACGACATCTCCAATGACCGTTTTGCCGAACTCTCGAAGAAATACGAGAACGTCTTTGTAGAACTCGCCTATCATATTGCAGATCTCGCGAAAGATATCGCAGAGCGTGACGGTAAATACGAGACTGTTTATCCGAATAAGGACGGCACGAAGGAAGTTGATCTTCCTGCCATGAAGTTCCTGAAGGACCCGTTCATCATTCAATGCTTCACTGAGAGTTCGCTCCCCCGTTCGCCTGCAGGCCGTATGCAGGCCGTCACGGAATACGTCCAGGCTGGATTGTTCTCAATCAAAGAAGGTCGCCGCTTGATGAGAACTCCCCAGGACCTCGAGCAAAACGAGCAGCTGGATAATGCATCTGAAGAGAGAATCTTTATGATGCTCGACGATATTGTGGAATCAGGCAAATACACTCAGCCCGACATGTTCATTGATCTGGACTTGGCTACTACTTTGACAGTCCAGTACATCAATCTCTATCTTGCGGCCAAACTCGAGGAAAAGAAGGCCGACATGCTCAGGACCTTCTTTAGCCAGATTCAGGCGTTGAAGCAGGCAGCGGTGCCGCCGGCTCCTCCGATGGCTCCGCCGAATGTTTCACAGGCCAATCCACAACCACTTCCACAGAGTCCGTTAGTACCGAACGCGGTCCAGCAGCCACAGCAAGGGGCCGCATAACAACTCCACAATCCTCTGAAGCAACAGGGGGGAAGGATTCATAGTATGAAAGTCACACCATTAGCCCAGGGAACGGGTGCGCCTGCAGGTGCCACGGTTGGCCAGGAAAGAATGCCAGCCGACAAGATCGCAGCAGCAAAAGCAATTGCTGCCGGTCAAAATCCAATGAGGTTAGCGGAGTCAGACACTCCTACGGATCCTCAAGTCGAACGCGCCAAGCGGTCTATCCGCCGCATTAAAATGCGCACAAACGCATCTCCTGACAGATTCGATCCAAATGCCCCTGTGGAAGCTGCTCCTGCAGCGGAGCCTGCCGCACCTGCGCCTGTGGCAGAAACCCCACAAAGTGGCATTTCCGACACAAGTGAACCGACTCAAGTGCCGGAAGAGACCAAGCCTTTGAGTCCTCAGTTTGCCGCACTGGCTCGCCAGAAGCGGGCGCTCCAAGTGAAAGAGCGCGAGTTGGCAGAAAGAGAAGCCAAGCTTAATCAGCCCGCAGGGGAAGATTATGTTTCGAAGGCTGACCTTCTCGCTAATCCCCTGAAAGTGTTCGAGCTCGGCGTGACATACGACCAGCTCACTGAAGCCTTATTGGCTAACCAATCCGGAATCACTCCTGAACTGAAAGCCCTGCAAGCGAAGGTCGAAGCCCTTGAAAAAGGCGTCGATACCAAGCTGACAGAGCGTGATGCACAAGCGAAGCAGCAAGTTCTCGCAGAAATGACGAGAGAAGCTAAAACGCTTGTGGCCGAGGGAGAGGATTACGCTTTGGTCCGTGAGAAGGGCTATGTGCCGCAAGTCATCCAGCTGATTGATCAGACTTACGAGAAGACAGGAGAAATCCTAGACGTTCCGTATGCTCTCAGTCTAGTCGAGGAGCAATTACTCCAGGATGAGTTGAGAATCGCGAATCTCGAGAAGATTCGAAGCAAACTCACGCCGGCTCAAGTTGAAGCCCAGCAGCAACAACAAAAACCAGTTCCTACGATGAGAACATTAACCAACCGCGATGGCGCAACGCCTGCTCTCGGTCGCCGAGAACGAGCAATGCTAGCTTTCGCCGGTCAACTAAAAAGGTAAGGGTGACATATGGCTATTGCGCCAGTCTATGCCAACTCCTCCAACCAGATTGCTGCGTTGAAGGAATTGTACACGGACGATAAAGACTACATGAAAAATATCGTTTATTCGAAGAATCCATGGCTTGCCATGATTCCGAAAAACGAGAGTCCAGATGGTTTTGCGGGTAAATACATCCCGGTTCCGCTGGAATACGGCAATCCTCAGGGCCGTGCACACATCTTCGCTAACGCTCAGAATCAGCAGACTGCTTCTGACGTGGTTAGCTACTTCGTGTACGCGGTTCAGGACTACCAGCTTGTTACCATCACGAACCTGTTGATGGAGCAGACGAAGAGCAATGCCGGCGCGTTCGTCGATGAAGCTTCCAGGACCATGGATAATGGCTTCCGGAACTTGTCGAATAACATGGCGTTTGAGCTCTTCTCGGGCGGTACGTCGTCTCGCGGCCAGATCGGTTCTGGCGGTGTCAGCGTTTCAGGTACGACTCTCAGCTTCACGCTTCTCAACACTCAGTCTGTTGTGAACTTCGAAGGGGGGATGACACTCCAGGCTTCGACGACCGACGGCGGTGCTGCTCTCACGGGCAGCGGATCTGCAGTTCTCGCGGCTCAGGTGACTTCGGTCAACCGCGGAACGGGCGCTATCACGGCCGTTGTCGTGCAGGACACCTACAGCTCGACTTGGGCTGCTAACGACTATCTCCAGGTTTACGGGGATATCGGTACTGCGGGCGCTTCGACGATTGCGGGTATGCTTGGACTCTCGGGCCTTGCGGCTTGGGTTCCTTCGAGTGACCCTCTTTCGACCGATAACTTCTGGGGTGTCAACCGTTCGGCGGATCCGACTCGTTTGGCCGGTCTCCGGTACAACGCGTCTGCTCAGTCGATTGCTGAAGGTCTCACTTCCGCGCTTGCCTTGGGCAACCGAGAAGGTGCGGCGTTTGACCTGATCATCATTGACTTCCTGTCCTACAGCTCGCTCATTAACGAGCTCGGCGCGAAGGTTCAGTATGTTCAGCTCGAGCATGATGAAGTGGAAGTGGCTTTTGAAGCCATTCACTTCCATTCGGCTTACGGCAAGATCCCGGTGCTTGCTGACCGTTCTTGCCCGCAGCAGACGGCGTATTGCTTGACCATGGATACGTGGAAGCTTCGCACGCTCGGAAAGGCTCCTCATATCCTGACTTACGGTATGGAAGGGCTTGAAGGGCTGCGCGTTGGCAATGCGGATGCTCTTGAAATCCGTATCGCCTACTACGGCAACGTCATCAATAGCGCCCCTGGCTATAACATGTACGTTCAGCTGTCGGCTTAAGGCTTATTCGAAAGAATAAGGGGGGCTCTCCAGGGATGGGGGGCCCTTTTTATTTGGGGGAGGATAGCTCAGCGGTCAGAGTACTCGGATTGGCTAATAAACCATCCTAGGGGTCCTTGGTTCGAATCCAAGTCCTCTCACCCAAGTGTCATTTCGGATATTAGTGAGGTCTTACATATTGTGAGGCGTACTGCCGCTTAGGTGCCTGGGGCCAGCGGAGAGAAATTCCCAGGATAGGAGCTACTATCATGAGTGTCGTTCGCGGATACCTAAACGGCGGTAATTTTTATTCTAACGTCGCTAAACCCATCGATATCAACCTGAACTTCATTGTGGACCATACCAACGGCAACGGCCTTGGTATTCGTTCCCTGAAGTCTAATGGCTATGTGCGTAACGTGTTTATGAACACGAATCAGACGCCGGGATCGAATGACGGGTACACGAATCCCAATCCCGCAGCCGGCTTTGCCTGGATTCAGCTTAAAAACAATTTCAACTACTATCTGGGCGGTTTCTCTGGTTTCGTCAGTCAGACGACTGGATCAGCCACGAGCACGACGAGCGGAAATGCGTATGTGATCCGAACCCTCGGAACAACAACTTTGGCGCAATGGCAGACCGCGGGTCTTCCTCCCGGATTTACTCCGACCGTTGGCCAGGCGTTTGTTGCGAAGGCGACGGGTGCTATCGGCGGAACCGGAACTGTTACTTCTCCTTCTGTTTCTGGAATTACGTGTGTCGAGGTGGTTGGAGACACGAATCAGATGATCGCCAATAGCAATATCGCGTCTTATGGAGGTGCCTGGCTCTTGGTTCAATTTCTAGGAGCCACAAACTCGAGTACGACCACGCTTATTCCAACGGCTCCAGCAGATAATGCGGCCGTAGGGATGACCATTCGCATGGATGGCTCGAGCGTTACGATTGACGGCATCTAACTCAGGTTGGGCCCAGAGACCTATCTCTCCTCTCTGGGCCCTCTTTTAAGGAAACTCCATGGCTGTAACGGTTCCTTATCAAGTTCAAAACCTGGTTGCCGAACAGGCAGACGGCAACATTTGCCTCACTTGGACCGGATCCCAGGGAGCTACCGGATATAATATTCAGCGCTCGACGGATGGGGTCAATTTTTCAGATCTTGCGACTACAGGAGTGACCACTCAGTACATCGATTCTCTGCCAGGCATTGGAATCATGTACTACTACCAAGTTGCTGGCACGAATACCTCCGGAACTGGGACCTATAGCTCGATCGCTCAGATGGTTGCTGCTCCCCCCTCTGAAATGTCTCTCTTTGAGATGAGGCTTAGAGCTCAGGAGTGTGCGGATCGAGTCAATTCTAATTTCGTGATCACTCCGGAATGGAATTCATTCGCCCGTCTTGCGATGTATGAGCTCTACGATATTCTCATGACCTCTTATGAGGATTACTTTGCTTCCAATTACGTTGCGATTCAGACGAATGGCACGACGGCCAATTATCCTCTTCCTGATGGAGCGACTAATTATCTCGGCGGAAATTATAATGGTGTTTCTGGTGCTCCTGCTGCTGCATTTTATAAGCTGGCTGGTGTGGACCTGAATGTAAACACCAGCGTTTTGACGCCTTCTCGAGTTTCACTTCTCAGATTCGACTTCATCAAGCGCAATCAATATGTTTACCCGAACAGCACGAGCACTATTTACGGCGTCTACAACATGCGTTATCGCCTTATGGGGAATAACATTAATATTATTCCTACTCCTGCTGGTAATCAGACTCTGATTCTTTGGTATTCCCCTCGCCTTCCCGCTCTCTTGAAAGATTCGGACGTGACCACTCTCGGAATCTCCGGATGGTTGAGATACGTGATTGTCCGGATGGCGAAATACGCGCTCGACAAGGAAGAGGGGACCGACACTTCGAAGCTTGATCAGGAGATCATCTATCTCAAGCAGAGGATCGAGCAGGCTGCAAGTAACAGAGATGCGGGACAGGCGGACGTAATTTCGGAAACACGTTGGGATGGAATTTATGGTGGAAATGGATTTGCAGGCGGCGGTGGAAGCCAAGGGGGTTGGTGATGAATCTTCCCCAGAAGCTTCCACTCGATCTCATGCAGACCAAATGGTCGGCTATATTGAACCCTCTTCTCCAGAATCCATTAAACTCCATCAATATTTTGAAGAACATTTCGCTCTCGAATGGATCGACGGTAATCAATCACGGTCTAGGGAGACAGCAGCAAGGCTGGTTTATTTCTGACATTCAAGGCGCTGCCACTATCTACCGCTCTGCTCCGTTCAATGCTCTCACTCTTACACTCACCAGTAACGCTGCCGTTACGGTAGATATTGGAGTCTTCTAATGGCGAATACTACGACTTCTCCAAACATGGGGTTGGTTGTTCCAACGGTCTCTGTGGATCCAGGACCCGATTGGGCAAATAATATCAACGCCAGCCTTTCTATTGTTGATCAACACAATCACTCCTCTGGTTCTGGCGTTCAAATCAACCCGGCCGGAATCAATATCAACTCAGATCTTCCTTTCAACGGGAACAATCTGACTCTGGTTAGATCAACTCGTTTTTCTGTTCAGCCGGCCGCTCTTTCTGGAGTGAGCGACCTGGGTTGTCTCTATGTCACGGGCGTTGATCTTTATTACAATGATGAAAACGGAAACCAGATTCAACTCACGGCCGGAGGAACGGTCAACGCCACGTCTTCAGGCATCTCAAGCGGCACGGCTTCTGCCTCTTTTATTGGCGGAACTCTAGTCGTAAATTCAGCTTCAAACACTCCGGCCAATGTTCAGTGTGGTTCTGTTCTCATTGGAAATGTTGTTGCTGCAAGTAAGTTTTGTACTTTGTCGGTCCAAAATTCACTTGCTAGCAATTATGCTTTGACTCTTCCGACTATTCCCGTATCGACTAGTTTCGTCACGATAGATTCTAGCGGTAATATGGGTACATCCTCTGGAGTATCTGCTGCTCAGATTGCATCCGGGAGCATCACTGGATCTCAGATCGCCACTCAGACCGTTGCTCAATCTAATTTGGCATTGAGGTCTACAGGAACAACCGTAGGAGCTGGTGGGGTTGCGATTAGCAATGCGGCTGTTTCGTTTATCACGAACTCCACAAGCTACGTATCCGTTACGAATCTGTCGGTCACGATTACCACTACTGGCCGGCCTGTTTTTATTGGTCTTCAGAATACGACCACATCAAGCACACAAGCCTATATATTCGCAGCGTCGAGCGAAACCGGATTTATTGAGCTATTGAGAGGATCAACCTCTATTTCAACCTATTCGTATCAGGGACAGGTTCCTCCGCCCACCTGCATGATCATCGATGCAGTTTCATCTGGAACTTATACATATAGTATCAAAATGAAATCAGGCGCGGGCGGTAATGTGGAAATTCAAACACTCAGCCTTATCGCCTATGAAATTTAAATGCTGCAAAAGACCAATGTAAATATCAATTTCTCGCAGGGATTAGATACTAAGACTGACCCGAAGCAGGTTCAGATCGGTAAGTTTCTATCTCTCGCGAACTCGATATTTACAAAGGGCGGATTGCTTCAGAAACGAAATGGCTATCAAGCGCTTCTCTCTGCGACCACGGCCGGAACTCCTGCGGCATCCTACCTAACCACGTTCAACGGGAATCTGACCGCGATTGGGAATAGCATTAACGCCTATTCGCAGAGTTCAAAGTCATTTGTCAGCAAGGGGTCGATTCAGCCGATGGAACTGGCGACCATGCCGCTCATCCGAAATAACATCAATCAGACCCAGTGCGATTCGGCTATTGCTTCTAATGGGCTCATCTGCACGGTTTATTCGGAAACCAACGGGGCTTCGACCGATTATCGCTACGTCGTGGCCGACGCTACCACTGGACAAAACATCATTGCTCCTTCTGCGCTTCCAACTCTGGCCGGAGGAACAATTACCGGATCGTCTCGCGTTTTTATCGTCGGATCATATTTCGTGATTGTCAGTCAGGTTCAAGTGACAGGCACGACTTATCTTCAATATTGCTCAATGCCGATTACGAACGTGAGCCTGATTTCTCACGCGCAAAACACCTATGCGGAAGCTTATGTTCCGATCTCGAGCAATCCCGGATGGGATGGAGTAGTAACCAACAACACGCTCGTAATCGCATATAACACGACGGCAGGCGGCCAGGGCGTCCATGTTACGTCTTTGACGGCCGCGCAAATTGCTTCAAATCAGGCGAGCTCTGTCGTTCATGCATTTACGAACGCAGCTTATAAGGCGTCTCTTCTGTCTCTCTGCGTCGATGCTACAGAAAATCCAAATATCGTCTACATTAGCTTTTGGAACTCAACCAGTACCAATAGCTATACCGCAGCCGTCTATCTTGGGTTCGGAACAATTACGACACAATTTGCCCCTCAAGAAATGACCGTCACTCAGCCTGTGGCCAATATTACTTCGGCTGCGCAGAGCGGGGTTTGCACGGTCTTTGAAGAAATCACAAATGCCTATTCCTATGATGCAGGCATTCCGACAAATTATATTGTGTCTGTGACCTGCAATCAGACCGGAACTGTGGGCATGAGTTCTCCGGCGATCGTTCGTTCCGTTGGTCTTGCCTCTAAAGCGTTCATCGTCAATCAGGTTATTTACTTCCTGGCCAGTTACCAGAGTTCTTATCAGCCGAGTTATTTCCTCATCAACGGATCGACGACGACTGCGGCGAATCCCGTTGTGGCCGGAAAGCTTGCCTATGAAAATGGCGGCGGCTATCTGACTCTTGGCCTTCCGAATGTCACTATTTCGAATGGGAATGTCGCTCAAATTCCCTATTTGTATAAGGATCTAGTCGAAGCACTGAGCACAACTGCCAATTCTCAGCAAACGACCACAGGCGGAATCTATAGTCAGACTGGCATAAATCTTGCGACTTTTACTATCGGCACAAGTGGACTCGATTCGGCGGAAATCGGGAATGATTTGCATGTCTCTGGCGGGTTTCTTTGGATGTACGACGGCTATTTGCCGGTCGAACATAATTTTTTCCTCTGGCCAGATAATGTAGAGGCGACTTGGAGCGCGTCTGGCGGCAGTATGCAGGCTCAGCCGGACAATATGACGAATACGAACGCCTATTACTATCAGGCGCTCTATTCTTGGGCCGACAATCAGGGAAATATCTTTAGATCGGCTCCAAGTATTCCAATCGCCGTGACAACTACCGGATCTGCGGCCACAGGATCCGTGACGGTCAAGATTCCGACGCTTCGTTTAACCTACAAAACCTTGAATCCGGTCAAAATCGAGCTCTATCGATGGAGCGTCGCGCATCAGACCTATTATCAAGTGACGAGCATCTCTTCTCCAACTCTGAATTCCACGACAGTTGATTCGATTTCCTATGTGGATACGTTGGCGGATTCATCGATTGTAGGAAACAATATCATTTACACGACTGGCGGCGTGATTGAGGATATCAATGCGCCGGCATCTAACCTCATCACGCTTTTTGATACGCGACTTTGGCTTGTGGATGCTGAAGATCCAAATCTTCTCTGGTTTTCTAAGCAAGTCATTGAAGCAACGCCTGTCGAAATGTCCGATCTGTTGACTTTTTACGTTGCTCCGACTACAGCCGCCCAGGGAAGCACAGGACCCATCACGGCTATCGCTCCGATGGACGATAAGCTGATCATTTTCAAACGCAATGCGATCTATTACATCAACGGAACTGGACCTGATAATACTGGCGCTAACAATAATTACAGTCAGCCTATTTTTATTACCTCGACGGTAGGTTGTGCCAATCAGGCGAGTATTATTTTCACGCCTAGCGGCCTCATGTTTCAAAGCGACAAGGGAATTTGGCTCTTGGGCCGCGGTCTCGAGACGCAATACATCGGAGCTCCGGTTGAGGCATTCAATTCCGCAATGGTTCAATCGGCGGTCAATATTCCGGAGACAACACAGGTCAGGTTTACGCTCTCAACGGGCGCTACCCTCATGTACGACTACTATTATCAGCAATGGGGTACTTTCATCGGCATTCCCGCTGTCTCTGCCTGTATTTTCGAGAATCTCCATACCTTTTTGAACGAATTTGGCCAGGTTTATCAGGAAAATCCTGGATCCTATGTTGATGGATCAAATCCGGTGCTCATGTCCTTCACGACGGGCTGGTTGAACATGGCTGGCGTCCAGGGGTACATGAGAAGCTACTGGTTTTTCCTTCTGGCTCAGTATCTCTCGCCGCATAAACTTCAGGTGGAAGTGGCGTATGATTACAATCCATCTCCCGAGCAAAGCACGCTCATTTCCCCAACTAATTTCAGCCCAGCTTACGGCGGCTCGAGTCCTTATGGCCAGAATGCTTATGGCGGTTCAGGGGATCTCGAGAATTGGCGCGTGTTTCTGGCCAAACAGCGATGCTCGGCTTTCCAGGTCAGCGTTCAAGAGGTTTATGATTCGACCTTTGGCGTGGCCCCTGGGGCCGGGTTCACTATGTCGGGGCTCAATCTCGTTTACGCCATCAAAAAGGGTTGGAGAACCATTTCGGCGGCGCATTCCGCGGGGTAACGATGAGCTTTTACGCAGATTACTTGATGGAGCGAACCGAAGACCGAATTATCGAGACCGATATCGGATTTGCGACCTATCGCTTCATTCCAGAGACTAAATCGGTCTATATCATCGACCTCTATATTCATCCCGATCACAGACAAAAGGGGAAGGCAAGTGCCTTAGCCGACTCTATTGTAGCAATAGCGAAGCAACGCGGTTGCACTGAGTTACTTGGAAGCGTTGTGCCATCAAATAAGGGATCCACTTCCAGTCTCAAAGTTCTTTTGGGCTATGGAATGCGCCTAAAGAGCAGTGCGAATGACTTTATCGTTTTTTGTAAGGAGATCTAAGTGGGTGCGATTGGCGGATTTCTAGGATTCGGCGGCGGAGCAAGTGGAACCGGCTTTGCGGCACCTGCTCCATCAACCATCGCAGCTCCGACGACTCCAGACCAGATTTCTGGCGCTTATTCTGGCAATCAAGCCGCTCTCGCTGCTCAACAAAAGCTTCTCCAAGCACTCCAAGCCCAAAATGGCCTAGCCAACCAGTCCCAAGTCTATAATCAGCTTCAGGGTGTTGTAAGCGGAACGGGGCCTAATCCTGCTCAGGCGATGCTCAGTAATGCCACAGGCCAGAATGTCGCCAATCAGGCGGCACTCATGGCTGGCCAGCGCGGAGCATCTTCGAATGTGGGATTGCTTGCAAGGCAGGCTGCACAGCAGGGTGCGGCGACTCAGCAACAGGCGGTGGGCCAAGGCGCAGCCCTTCAGGCTCAGCAATCACTCAATGCTTTGACTGGGGCTGGAAATATCGCCAATACCCAAGTTGGTAATCAGATTGCGGCGACGACCGCTAACACCCAGGCGCAGCAACAGGAACAGCAACAGCTTTTAGCCGCTCTTCAGGGGTACAATACCAATCTCACCGCATCTCAGCAGAGTGTGAATGCTGGCAATACAGCACTTGCCCAAACGGGCATGGGTGCTCAGCAGGGACTGCTTGGCGGTCTTCTTAATGGCGCTGGTGCTGTACTTGGCGGCGGGGCAAGTGGCGGCGAGGTTAAAAAATACGATGAAGGGGGACAGGTTTCTACCTCTTCTGATCCAGACTATAATGGTGCAAACGCTCCATTTGCTCCCCCCGGATCCATGGCCTCTCAAATGGCGTCTGCGCCAGTGGTTGCACCGACTCCTCCGCCCGTTCAAAGTAAGTTCGGCCAGTTTTTGAAAACTCTCGGAACCACTTCACAACCACAAATGTCGAATTCTGTAGGCGGCGGGGGGCAAGCGCAGAATCCGCTTTTCCAAGGCATGTCGTCTTTTAGCTCGAGTCTCTTTGGCGGCGATGACGCCGGAGCTCGTGGCGGAAATGTGGGCTCGAAGCTAAAAACAGGCGGAAAGGTCCCTGGAAAGCCCACGGTCGGCGGCGCAGTCAATAGCTATAAAAACGATAACGTGAAGGCTTTGTTAAGTCCTGGAGAAATCGTCATTCCGCGATCGGTGACAATGTCGAAAGATCCGGTTCGGGGTGCGGCTCAATTCGTCGCTCAAGTGGTTGCCAAACGCAAGGCTAAGGGGGCCAAGTGAAAGGGCTCGATTTAAGAAAGTTTCATAAAGTTAGGGAAGATGCCAAATTGGCCATTTTGAGTCATCCGGATGGCCATGAGATTCGAATTGCGAAGTCCGTAATCTCGCCAAGTCTAAGAGAACAGCTTTCTAAGTTGAAAATGGCCGATGGCGGAGATGTAGAAAAGAAAGATGAGTCCATCACAGCCACAGCAAAATCTTTGTCTCGTGCTGGCGAAAAGATGAAGGGCATTAAAGGCGTTCACGAGCCGAGCCGCAGTAATCCTCAAGGCGGAACCAGCGTTGCTGGAGAATATTCTCAATTTGGCGCTCCAGGTAGCCCAATGAGCGGGGTTCCAACTGCAAAGCATTTGCACCGCCAAAAACTTGAGGAAATGAAGGCCATGCCTAAGCCGCCGCTCATGGCCGACGGCACAAATCCAGATGATTCTTCGCAAGCGCCGCTCGAGATCTCGCAAGTTGATCCTAATAGCACTGAAGGCAAAGGCTTGGCACAATTGACTCCACAAACGCCTTCTCAACCCATGGATCCAGAGAGTCCAGCTCCCGCCATTGACCGAGTTCCGGCTTCCCAAATGGGTCCTCCGGCTCCGGAAGCGGGTCCTGCCGCTATTGATGACTATTCTCAGAATACTGCAGGCGATCCGAATCAAATTAATCCGGCTCAGATCAAGCAGGAATTGACTCAAGAGGATCAGGCTTGGCAGAATGATTTGAACAACGGGCATATCCATCCCGAAACCTATTCTAGTCTTTTTGCCAAGAAAGATACGCTCGGAAAAATTGGAACTATCTTCGGTCTAATGATGAGCGGAGCGGGATCCGGTCTTTCTCATCAGCCCAATGCGCTTTTGGGCATGATGAACCAACAGATTAAAAACGATCTAGACGCACAAGTTCAGAGCAAAACGAATGCTCAGAATTACCTGAAAATCAATCTTCAGCAGCAACTTCAGCAAGGTCAGCTTGCCAAGATGGTCCAGGAAGGAAAGCTAAACGAAGCGCAGGCAAGAGCTGCGCTCATTAATGCAAATGTAAGTGCTTATGCGTTGGCTAATATTCAGATGAACCGTGCCGCACTCCATAAGATGACTCAAAACATTCAAAAACTTCCATTAGGGTCTCCGCAAAGAGTCCAGGCGGAAAACACGCTAGCTATGATGTTTCAGGGCGTGAACAATGAAAATTTCAACATTGCCGATCGCGCTGCAGCCGCCGCAGCTCTGGCTGGAACGGCAACCCAGTCTGGATCTGGTTCCGAAGCCGCTTTCCAAAGAAAAGATTTGGCTTTGAGAATGTCTGGAAACGATAAGCTGGCTCAGAATATGGAAGACAAACATATCCCTGGCATCAAGGGAGAGGCGTCTATTCCTTTGAATTCTGCTGATAGAGAGCAAATCAATAGCGGAATCACATTTCAGCAGCAGCTCGATCGATTCAGAAACTGGACGCAGGCGCATTCCGGGGATTTGAGTCCTGCGGATATCAATGAGGGCATGGCGCTCTCTGCTGGCTTGAATAATGCCTATCGCCAGGCTACGCACGGAGGAGTCTTTAAAGAATCTGAAAATCAATTTATCGGCAAGGTCATTGATGAGGATCCGACTAAGTTCTTTAATAGCATTCGAGTCATGCCGAAATTAGACGCCGTAAAACGTGATTCCGCGGCTCAGCTTGATCAGCTTTTGAAAAGCAAAGGATTTGCAGGTTATTCTGGATCTTCTAGCGGCGGGTCTCAGCCTCAATACAAGATTGTGAATGGGGTTAAATATAAGCGTGGTCCAAAAGGCGAAGCCATTCGGGTTAAATAATGCCTAGTTTTTTCACAGTCGATCGAGGATTGCCCTGCAGAAACCCCAGCTGTAAGAGCTATGGACGACCTCATCCCAACTGCAATTGCTATGCATTTAAGGCCGAAGGCGGAGAAGCGGAAAGCGTTTGCTCTTCCATGCAGCCGCATAACCGAGAATGCGAATACTATGCAGATGGCGGCGATGTTTTGCCGTCTTTTGATGCTCTCGATGACGATAGTTCAAATCCTAATCCACAACCAACTTCTGATCCATCCACACAGTCTTTTGACGACCTGGTAGACGACAATACCGTTCCGGCCTCTACTGGGCTCAAGTTTGATGACCTAAAAGATGATCAGGAGAAATACGGGACACCGGCTCAACAAATCGGAGCTGGAATTGAGGGTTTGGCTCAGGGAGTTTTATCCAAGCCTCTCGCCGTATGGGCAGAAACTCATTTGCTTGGTCAAAACCCAGAAGACATTGCGGGTAGAGAGTCCGTAAATCCAATTACGCATGCGGCTGCTGAAGCGACTGGTCTTGTTGGCGGATTCTTAACCGGAACCGGAGAGGCCGGACTCATTGCGAAGGGCGTTGGAAAGATTATTCCTGAAGCCATCGGAGCGGCAGGAACTCTCGGTAAAATTGGATCTGCCGCAGTTAAGGGATTCATTGAAAACGCAGCCATTCAGGGTACCGATGAAATTGGAAATGCGATGCTTGGAAAGGGAGATCCAGAGACTCCCTGGGCAAGTGCAGCGGCTCACATGGGTGCGGCTGGAATTCTTGGGGGCATTGGCGGCGCTGCCTTTGGCACAGGTCGTGCGGCATTGAAAGCTATCGGAGAATCTCAGTTAGGTACCCGGATAACGGACTTTTTGTCTGGTATCGGTGCCGCATCTCGCGGGGAGGAAATGCCTGGCGGTGCCATGTTTAATGCCGGCATGAAATTTTATAATAAGGGCATTGGTCAAATCGTTAAAGGTGCGGCTAGGACCATTACAGATGTACTTGGCGGAATCGCTGGGGCTAAGTCGAATGTTCCTGGGGGCGGTGCTATTGGAACAGTTTTGGCTGACCATGTTGCACCCTACATTGAAAAGTTAATTGGCAGACCCATTACGGGTGTTGCTCAAAAGTATATCCCCGAGGCGGTCATGAAAATCCTGACCGCAGGAGACATAACTGGGGTCTGGGATGCGATTAATTATGCGCACCACGTTGGCAGTGGAGCTCAGCTGATTAACAAAGGCATTTCATCGGTGTTCAAGGCTGGTGGACAACAGGCTGTGGAATTTCAGGCATCGGAAAATGCACGAGAGAAATTAAAGCATTACATTCAAGAGGGCGGATTAAACCAGCAAATTCAATCTCAGCAGCAACAGGATCAAGTCCAGCCGTTTCCGTTTGCTCATGGCGGGGAAGTTCCGGAAAAGCCGCTTCCTCCGCAGCAGCCTGTTCTTCAAAACACGGATCCTATTTCAAAGCACTGGCCTGATCAGGGAATGCTCATGAGCGCCGCTAAAGGTCGAATCGTCAATTATTTGAATTCCGTGCGCCCACTTCCTCCCGTCGGCCAGCTTCCTTATGATGAACATCACGAGGATCCTCATCAAAAACGAGTTTATGACCGAGCAATTGATATTGCTCTACAGCCCATGAGTATTTTGAATCACATTAAATCAGGAACGCTTGATCCGGAGACCTTGCAGCATTTTACGAGTATGTATCCCGAACTCCATAGCCATCTGTCTAAGAAATTAACCGAAAAGATTATGCAGACTAAGATGGATGAGGAGAAGCCGAATTACAAAGTCCGGCAATCTATGTCTTATTTCTTAGGAGCTCCGCTGGATAGCACATTTACTCCGGCTTCGATTCAGGCGGCTCAAAGTGTTTTTATAAATAAACGCCAACAGCAAATCCAAGCGCAGCCGCCAATAAAAGTAAAAAAAGGAACCGCGCCGCTTTCAAAGGCATCTTCTCAATACGAAACGCAATCTCAAGCGTCTATTGCTAGACAGAGGAACAGCTAGCGACCGGATTTGGGTCCGATTACGCCAGCCGACCACAAAATAGCCACGGTAATAACAGCTTCCCAAAATGCACTCATTTTCAACCTCAATCCCATTCTCTCATAATTGACGCACCAAGTCAAGAGTGTCATCTGGGGCATGGGTAGATACGAGGCCATAAGCCTTAACCCAAGAGGAGTATCTATGTCAGATCGCCCGCTTATAGCACCCATCTTCAATAAACCTTTGATTTCTGCGGGCGACATGTCCGGAAATATCACGGGACCAGCCACTGTCATTCAGCGACTTCCCGGAATCTCTTACGATATTAAATGGACCGGAAATCCAACCGGAACCTTCGCTGTCCAGGTTTCTAACACCTACGCCATCAATCCAGACGGATCGGTTGCGAATGCCGGGAATTGGACCTCTCTTCCGACCGCATCGTTTACCGGAACTTATCCTGCGCCCGCGGGGAGTGGCGGCACTGGATTTTTAGATGTTGTGGGCACTGAGGCTTATGCCGTTCGTCTCATTTACACGGCTGGCAGCGGTTCTGGCTCCCTTACGGTTGTAGCCGCGGCGAAGGTACTATGACTTACGCTAGGTACAATGGATTAGCGGGGGCCGGTTCTAGTTCCGGAGTTACAAGCCTCAATACCTTGACTGGGGATATTACATTAGCTGCGGGAGCGAATATCACCATCACTCCGAGCGGTCAGACTCTTACCATTTCGGCCACTGGAGTAACCAGTGGAAATCTTACTGATGCTGGAACAGACGGAATTACAATTACAGGTGGAACTGGTGCTGTAATTGGTTCCGGAACATCGATAGCTCAGCATGTCGCAGATGCGACTCACAACGGTTATCTTTCATCTTCAGATTGGAGTACTTTTAACAGTAAGCAATCGGCTGGAAATTATATTACCGCTCTTACTGGCGACGTGACGGCCTCTGGTCCTGGATCGGTTGCAGCCACCCTTGTGGCGACAAGTAATGCCACCCTTACGACTCTTTCTGCATTGACCACAGCATCGTCTCTTGCATCAGTTGGAACTATCACATCTGGAACATGGAGTGCGACAACCGTTGCGGTCAATAAAGGCGGCAGCGGACAAACGTCCTATACCGATGGTCAACTGTTGATCGGAAATTCATCTGGTAATACGCTTAGTAAAGCAACGTTAACAGCTGGAACTGGAATAGCGATTACAAATGGGAATGGATCGATCAGCATTGCCGCAAGCGGCGCGCCGGCTCTGAGTGTTACTGGCGTAAAGACTGGCGCATATAACATTCAGACGACTGATAACGTTGTTCCTTGCGACTCTTCTGGGGGCACCTTTGCAGTGGTGCTTCCAACGGCATCTGGAAATAGTGGTCTTCAGATCGAGGTCAAAAAAGTCGACAGCAGCTTTACGGTGGTCACAATAAACACCACGTCTAGTCAGACTATTGATGGTGTGACATCCACTAAACTCGCCACTCAATATGAATCAATCACAGTCGTATCGGATGGCTCTAACTGGCTTGTCGCAGTTCGACGAATTCCATCCCAATGGGCTACAGTCACTCCTACATGGACGGGACTAGGCACTCCTTCAGCAAATAATGGTTTCATGCGCAGAGAGGGCGATTCTCTGAGGATGAGGGGCACAGTAACAAGCGGTACTTCTACTGCGGTTCCGCTTAAGGTGGCTGTTCCTAATTCTCTCACGATAGATTCGACTAAGGTATCGACAACGACTCAGACGCAGGGAGTGGGTATCGCCACTAGAACGGCCGGATCGTTGAAAAACATCTTTT
>Ga0335069_10001445_pt1 | contig 38456 bp, 29 predicted proteins | sample Lox_Sample_11_FD_206714 | JGI IMG/M metagenome (GOLD analysis project Ga0335069, IMG submission 206714) | Soil microbial communities from Loxahatchee National Wildlife Refuge, Florida, United States - Lox_Sample_1.1 | ecosystem: Environmental > Terrestrial > Soil > Wetlands | place: USA...
ACACGCACGCCCAGGCGAGCAAGGAGGGTGCTGAGGACGGGCCCCATATAATAGTGGTCGTCATCGAACAGGATGACGTCGCCCGCGGGCCGCGCGCCGCGCATCAGATCGTCCGGCGTCAGCACCAAGGTACCTGCGACACCGGGAATCGCGGCGGCGTGCCAGCGTCCGGAGCCGTCGCGGCGCCAGTGAGCGCCCGTGGCGATCAGCACGTGGGCCGCGCCGAATTCGCGCACCTCCGCCGCCGACAGGCTACTGCCAAGATAGAGCGTGACGTTCGCCATGCGTTTGATCTGGCCGAGCCGGTAGTCGCGCACCCGGGCCCATTCGGCGAGGCCCGGCAACCGGCTCTCGAGGGTGACGCGGCCGCCGGCCTCGTGCGCGCGGTCGGCGAGCGCCACTGAGTAGCCGCGCTTGCCGAGCACGTGTGCGGCCTCGAGCCCGGCCGGGCCGGCGCCGACTACGAGCACGGTGCTGCCGTCGCCCGCGGGAACGTGTTCGGGATGCCAGCCGCTCCGCCATTCCTCGCCGATCGTCGGATTCTGCGTGCAACGCAGCGCGGCGCCACGGTAGTTGTAGGCATAGCACATGTTGCAGCCGATGCATTCGCGAATGTCCTCGAGCCGGTCCTCCCGAATCTTCACCGGCAGGAACGGGTCAGCGATTGACGGCCGCGCGGCACCGACGAAGTCGAGCAGTCCGCTGCGAATCTGCCGCAGCATCGTGTCGGGGGACGTAAAGCGACCGACGCTGACCACGGGTTTGCCGGTGAGTTCTCTGACGTAGGCGATCTTTTCCTCAAGCGCCGCTTCCTTGACGAAGCGCGACGTCGCCATCTCCTCGCCATAGTAATCACCGACGACGACGTCCCACAGGTCGGGCAGCGATCCCAGCAGGCCGACTACGTCGCGGGCCTCGGATCCGCTCAGATGCTCGTCACCGTGGCCGTCGGCCGAAAACCGGACGGCGACCGCGCACCTGTCGCCGACCGCATCGCGCGTCTCCTCGATCAGTTCGCGCATCAACCGCACCCGGTTCTCGAGCGAGCCGCCGTATTCGTCGCGGCGATCGTTGAGCGTGCGCGACAAGAACTCCGACACCAGGTAACCGTGGGTCGGATAGACATAGATGATGTCGAAGCCGGCCTGCCGGGCACGCAGTGCTGCGGCGCGATGCCAGCTTCTGAACGCCTTGATATCGCGACGGTCCATGCGCTGCGACTGAATCGGTTCGATGCGCCCGAGCATCGAGCGAACGCCGAGAGCCGGAACCCGGGTCGCGAGATTCGCGACGAAACTACCACCGTGCCAGAGCTCAACGCCAGCGAGCGCGCCGTACTCGTGTACCTGGTCCGCCATCGCGGCGAGATTGCGTACGTCGCCATCGTCCCACAGCGACGCAAAGGGGTGCGGCTGGTCGTCGGACGTCGGGTGAATCGAGCAGTACTCGGTGCAGACGACGCCCCAGCCGCCCTGCGCCTTCATGCCGCGCATCGCCGCGAGGGTATTGGGCAAAGCGTGGCCCATACCGGTGCAGTGTGGAACCTGATAGAAGCGATTGGGCGCCGTCACCGGCCCGATCCGGACGCTTTCAAACAAAGGTGCATAGCGCGAATTGGTTGTCATTCTCGTGGCTACCCCGAACGCCCGATAAGGCTTCGAACCCGGTATGCTCGCCCGACGCCAGATGATCGTACCGCAAGGTCACGCCAGCGGGAGGCGACTTATGCCGCGCGAAGCCAGAGTCACGAGAAGGGCACGGCGGTCCGTGGAGGACGCGGCGCCGTCCGACCGGGGCCTGCATGACGGCGCGACGGCGCCGTACTCGCCGTTAGCTGAAACCTCCGTTCGCGAGCTCATCGACGGGGCGCAAGCGCTGATGCACGAGTCGGGCGTCGCCTTTGAACCTGGGACGGAGGCGATCGATCTGTTCCGTGGCGCAGGCTGCGCAGTTGCAGACGATGGTGTCGTGCGCTTCGAGCCGGATCTCGTCCGCGAGGCGCTGGCGTCGGTCGCCAAGAGCGCCAGAGTATGGGATCGCACGGGTGAGCGGTTCATCGATCTCGACTGCCGGCACACGTGGTTCATCCCCGGCATGACCTGCATCAAGGTCTACGACCTCGCGAGCGGTGAGCCCAGGTCGAGCACGGCGCAGGATCTCGCGTTGATTACGCGAGTCGCGGACGGCCTGCCCAACATCGACGCGGTCTGCATTGCGTGCAAGAACGTCGAACGCTCCGACATCCATGGTGAGATCGAGGAGTTCGCGATTCTCGCCGCGAACACGACCAAGCCTCTCGAGTACCTGTGCGAGCACGCCGCATCGCTTGAGGTCGTGATAGACATGGCCGCCGAGATCCGCGGCGGTCGCCAGCAACTGTTCGACAAGCCGTATTTCCTGCAGATCGTCACGCCGTTGCCGCTCAACTACCACCGTGCGCACATCGATCAGGTGATCACCGCCGTACGAGCCGGGGTGCCAGTCAGTGTCGGCACGCTGCCGATCGGCGGCGCCTCGACACCGATCACGACGGCGGGCTCGATGGTCAACAGCCTCGCCACCGATTTCGGCGCAATGGTGCTCGCGCAGCTGGTGCGCCCCGGTTCGTTCTGCATCGGCAGCTCCGATGTCTGCTTCATGGAGCCGGCGACGGGAGGCATCGGCAATTTCGCACAGACGTCGCTCGCCGACATGGTTATGTGTCAGGTGCGACGCCAGCTCCAACTGCCATCATTCACGGGCGCCGCCGGCTACTCCAACGCACGCCGGTTCAATGAGGATGCGGTCGCGGAGCTGACGACGAGTCTCATGCAGACGTTCTACAGTCGTCCGGCGACGCTCGACTACCTGGGCTCGCTCGATCAGGGACTGACGTTCTCGCTGCACGCGCTCTTGCTTTGCGACGACCTCGCCGGACTGCTGCGCACGCTGTGGCAGGGCGTACGCATCGACGCCGAGATGCTGGCTCTCGATCTCGCCAAGGAAGTCGGTCCGCGCGGCAACTATCTCGCGCTCCGTCACACGGTGAGCCACTGTCGGGAGCAGTTGTGGCACAGCCGGTATTTCGGTCCGAACATGCCGCTCAGCACCGACATCCGGCCGGACAAGAACCTGGGATCGCGGATCGACGACGAACTGCGCCGGCTCATTGCCAGCCATGTGCCGGCGCCACTCGATCCGGCGATCGAGGCGCGGATGCGCTCGATCCGGGAGCGATTTGCCGGGTCCTACGTCGGCTGAAAGCGTCGATTCGCCTCGTGTCGCTCGCGTGGCGAGGACGCGCGCAACCGGCCGCTGGCGCGCAAGCGCATCCCGCCGAGCCCGCCGGAACCGAGCACCAGACCCTCGCGCATAGCACGAGGTCACGGGTGATGCGCAGCAACACAAACGATCTGACGGGAGCGGCGCGGTGCTGGGGCGGACGCGACCTCATCAGCCCGGTCGCGGCTGTTCGAGCCTCCGGGCGGGCTTTCGCGAATCCGGACCGGGCCAAAGCGCAAAAAACGACGTTTTCGGCCGTGTGAAACGACCGTTTCGGCGTGGATTCAGGCCTTTACTTACTCAAGTGGCACGCTTGAGCGCCGTTACGGGTAACAGGCGTGGTCACGAATGAGCCTCGGCCGCACGGCGCAGGCGGATCTTCCCTGAAGCGGCGAATACCGCCGCCGGGCCGGATCATTGAAAGCGTGACTACGCGCTTTTCATCGGCCCGCGACGACCTGCCCCCGAGGGGAGCGCGCCGGCCCGGAGTGTGCGGATATCGACTCCCAGGCGCCCACGGACGACGCGTCGCGAACATGAAGAATAGAGGTGTGCGATGTTCAAGAATCTGACGATCATGGGTCGGCTCGGCGTAGCGTTCGGCGCGCTGCTCGCGCTGCTGATCGCGTGTGCCGGGGTCGGCGTGATCGGCCTGAACATGCTGTATTCGACCGCGCACTATGCGGTCGTCAACGACGTGCAACTCGCGCAGCGTGCTTCGACGATTGACCTGCTCGTGCTGAACGAACGGCGGTTCGAGAAGGATGCGTTCATCAACCTCGCCGACGCCGAGAAGCTCGCTTCGTACAAGAAGAAGTGGGACACCACGAAGGCCTCGCTGGTTGAGGAGCTTGCGGCAGCGAACAAGCTCGAGCTCACGAGCGACGACAAGAAGACACTGGATCAGATCAACGAAGCCTTCCACTCGTACAGCGACGGCTTTGAGAAGACGTTCGAGCGTGTGCGTTCCGGCCAGCTCAAGACCACCCAGGACGCGAACAACGAGTTCAGCACCTTCAAGGCGGCCGTCCACGGAATGGAAGATGCAAGCGAGGCACTGAACAAGGTGGCCCTCGCGCGCGTCAATACGGCGAACGAGTCACTGTCCGCGACACGCACGCGCTCGTCAATGCTGCAGATGGGCATCGCCCTGCTGTGCGTGCTGCTCGGCGCGGTGATGTGCGTCGTTTCGACTCGTTCGATCACGCGCCCGCTCGGTCGTGCGATCGAAATCGCACGCGCGGTCGCCGGCGGCAAGCTCGACAATGACATTGACACGAGCGGCCGTGACGAGACGGCCCAGGTGTTGTCAACGCTGAAGACGATGCAGGACGCGTTGGTCGAAAATGAACTCAACGCGAAAGGCCAGATCGCGGCGATCAACAAGGCCCAGGCCGTCGTCGAGTACAACCTCGACGGGACAGTCCGCATCGCCAACGAGAACTTCCTGAAGCTGTTCGGCTATCGGCTCGAGGACATTGTTGGGCAGCACAACAGCATGTTTGTCGACAGCGCGGACCGCGCCGGCAGCGAGTACCGCGCGCTATGGGACAAGCTGCGGCGCGGCGAGTTCGACGCCGGGCAGCACAAGCGGCTCGCGAAGGGTGGCCGCGAGATCCATCTGCACGTGACCTACAGTCCGATCATGGATCTGGCCGGCAAACCGTACAAGATCGTCGAGTACGCGGCGGACGTCACCGAGCAGGTGCGGATGAAGGAAGCGCTGGATGCTGCGGTCAAGGAGACGCGCAGCGTAGTGCAGCTCGCGATCGACGGACAGCTGACGCAGCGGATCGCGGCGGCCGGCAAGACCGGCCAAATCGAGGCGCTGACCGTCAGCGTCAACTCGCTGATTGAAAGCATGATGAGGCTCGTGGCGGAGATCAAGCTCGCGGCGGGCGAGGTGCAAAGCGGCGCGCAGGAGATCTCCAAGGGCAACCTCAATCTCAGTCAACGGACCGAGGAGTCCGCCTCGAGCCTCGAGGAGACTGCCTCGAGCATGGAAGAGATGACGAGCACCGTGAAGATGACGGCCGACAACGCCGGCCAGGCGCGGCAGCTCGCAATTGCTGCGCGCCAGCAGGCCGAGAAGGGCAGCACGGTGGTCGGGTCAGCGGTTGCGGCGATGGGGGAGATCAACCAGGCGAGCCGCAAGATCGCCGACATCATCGGCGTCATCGATGAGATCGCGTTTCAGACCAATCTGCTAGCGCTCAACGCCGCCGTTGAGGCCGCGCGCGCCGGGGAGCAGGGCCGCGGATTCGCCGTCGTCGCGAGCGAGGTGCGCAACCTCGCGGGCCGCAGTGCGACGGCCGCCAAGGAGATCAAGGCGCTGATCATGGACAGCGTCAGCAAGGTGGACGAAGGCAGTAAGCTCGTCGACCAGTCGGGCAAGGCCCTCGACGACATCGGCGCCGCGGTCAAGCGCGTGACCGACGTGGTAGCGGAGATCGCGGAGGCGAGCCAGGAACAGGCCAGCGGCATCGAGCAGGTCAACAAAGCCGTCACGCAGATGGACGAGATGACGCAGCAAAACGCGGCGCTAGTCGAAGAGGCGTCGGCGGCGAGCGAGGCCATTCTCAGCCAGGCGACCCACCTGGCCGAGCTGGTGGCGCAGTACACGGTCGGTGCCGACGCAACGCCTGCGGCGCGCAGCGCCGGTTCGACGTCGGCCCGCGTGAGCGACCCGCGTCAGAAAGCCGCAGTGGCCGAGCCGCGCCCGGTGGTGTCGCGGAGCAAACCGGCGAGTGCAGTACGGCCGCCGGCCCAGCCCGCTGCCGCTGTGGTGGCACCGCGAAAGGTCGCAGCCGCCGGCGGTGCAGACGAGGAGTGGGACGAGTTCTAATCCGGCAGGCTAGACGAGCTCTCGATCGGGGCGCGCAACCGGCGAGCTGCCCGCTCTGACGACCGCGGCATTCGCCGATGCCCTCGGCATTAGCTGCGCCGCATAGAAAGCCGCCGTGTCAAACAGCGCCTCGCGCGCGCGTGGGTCCGGCATCGCCTGCGCCGAGGCGAGTGCACGGGCCCATTGCCACGCCCCGCACACGAGCCCGGCCAGCGCTAGGTAGGCAACTGCCGTTGCGCCGACGAACTCGGGGTCCCGCACCCCTTCCGCGAGCGCGAGCTGCGTCGCGTCCTCGAGCTCGCCGATCCCTTCCGCCAGGGCGCGTCCGAGCGCCGCGGCCCGCACGTCTCCCCCCCCGAGTGCGGCAGCGGCGACTCGCATCTCGTCCAACAGCGCGTTGAGCGCGCGGGCACCATCCTTCAGCACCTTGCGCCCGAGCAGATCCTGCGCCTGGATCCCATTGGTGCCCTCGTAGATGGCCGTAATTCGAACGTCGCGGTAACACTGCGCTGCGGCTGCATCCTCGATGAATCCCATGCCGCCGAGCACTTGAATCGCGAGCGAGGTCACTTCGATCGCCATGTCGCTGCACCATGCCTTTACGATCGGCGTCAGCAGATCCGCCCTGGCTTGGGCTACTGCACCCGGCTCGCCGTCTGCGTGATGGGCGACGTCTAGCGCAGCCGCCGCGGCGTAGCACAGCCCGCGCGCCGCCTGAATCTGTGCCTTCATCGTAAGCAACATGCGCCGCACATCCGCGTGGCCTAGGATCGCCGTCGGCCGGCCGCCCGCGTCACGTCCCTGAACCCGCTCGCGGGCGTGCAACGCGGCGACCTGATATGCGCGCTCCGCAATGCCGAGCGCATGCAGGCCGACCCCAAGTCGCATGTGGTTCATCATGGTGAACATGCACACGATGCCCTGATGGAGCGGCCCGACCAGGTGGCCGCGCGCGCCGGGTCCGTCGCCAAGCGCGAGTACGCAGGTTGGACTCGCGTGCAGCCCCATCTTGTGCTCTATCGATACGCAGCGAATGTCGTTCGCCGCGCCCGGTCGGCCATCGTCGCCAATCGAGTAGCGCGGCACGGCGAACAACGACAGCCCTTTGATGCCGGACGGTGCATTCGGCGCGCGTGCCAGCACGAGGTGGATGATGTTCTCCGCCATGTCGTGCTCGCCCCAGGTGATGAAGATCTTGCGACCGGTGAGTCGCCACGCATCGCCATCGGGCTCGGCGCGCGTTGTGACTGTCGACAGGTCCGAACCAGCCTGCGGCTCGGTCAGGCACATCGTGCCGCTCCATTCACCGGATACCATCTTCGGCAGGTATCTTGCGCGCACGGCTTCGCTCGCATGCGCCACCAGCGCCGCGATCGCGCCACTGCCGAGCTCGGGGCAGAGCGCGAAGGACATGTTCGCGGCGCCCCACATCTCGATCGTCGCCGCCTGCACAGCGAACGGCATCCCTTGGCCACCGTAGTCAGCCGGTCCGCCGAGGGAATTCCACCCATCGGCGACATAGCGCTGGTAGGCCTCCCGGAATCCCGGCGGCGTCACGACGCCGTCGGATGCCAATTTCGCGCCGGTTCGGTCTCCGGGCGCATTCAGTGGTGCCAACACGTCCCCGGCAAACCGGGCGGCGCCATCGAGGACGGCCTCGACGACATCCGGCGTGAGCTCGGCGAACGCGCCCAATGCGCGGACGCGATCGAGTCCCGCGGTGTTCTCGAGTATGAAGCGCATGTGATCCAGCGGGGCAACGTAGCTCATGGTCGGATCCGTAGGGTCGGAATGGAATTAAGAATCAAGTGCCGGCCGCGGCCGGGTGCGTGCTCGCCCTTCGGGCTTGTACCAGATCGGCTGCACTCATGCGCACCTCCGTTCGGTAAAACTGCCCCGAACCGCCGTCGATGGGGCGTCGCGAGCGGCGCTGGCGTGCTAGGCCGAAACTGGAAAGGTTGGCCAGCGCTCAGTGATCCGGCCGTCCTCGTAGACCAGCAGATCGCCAAACTGCAAGAACACCGCCTCTGACTGGGTCGGCCTGAAGAACACAAAGTCGTCGGGGTGTAACGGCACGGACCTCGACCCGTTCAGCATCTCCTGGTTGCTCGAACGCCCGAAAAGCGAATTGAACTCAAGTCCAGGCGGCGATTCGGGCACCGCCAACCAGTGACCGCCGTGGATGAAGAACGCCCTTTCCGAATTGGCATCGAAGAACGTCATGACCCCGGCGAGCGCCTCGAGCCCCGGGATCTGCGTCGGCTCGATCGCCTTCAACACCGGCGTTGCGATGAACGCTGCCGGTACGTGGTGCGCCAGCGTGCGCGTGTCAAAGTCGTGCGGCTTGACGAACCCGGACCCGACGGCGACCTCGGTTGCCGAGGGATCGCTGACGTGCAGCGCGTACGTCGGGCTCCCTGCGGTGTTGTAGGTGAAGGCCTGGTCGCTACTCCCGAATCGGCTACGCACGACGTCGACCGACTGGCGATAGCGCCGGATGACGGCCTGATACGCGTGCTCCGGGCGCGGAGCCTTGGGGACGTGCGGGTCGTAACCCATCAGCCCCGAGAATGAGAGATGAGGCGATGAGCGGATGAGATCGAGCGCCGCGGCCAGTTCGTCGTCGTTCCGAAAGCCGCCGCGATGCAGTCCGACGTCAATCTCGACATTGACGCGAAGTGTGCGGCCGCGGTTCGCTCCGATCACCTCGTACTGGCGGATCCGCTCAGCCGAGTCGACGAGCCATTGCGGGCCGGCACCGGTCGCGCCCGCGTCGACCATCGCGTCGCAGATCGCCGCGGCTTCGGCGGCCGGGAGCGGCTTGCCGAGCAGGAGGTCGCTTCGCGGCCGAAAGCGCAGCGTCTCGAGAATCATCGGCCCGTTGAAGACCATGAAGCGATCGGAATTCACGCCCGAGGCAATCTCCTCGAGCAATTGGCGGGCGGGCAAAGACTTCACGACGACGCGGGTCGCGAGCCTCGAGCCGGCGAGCGTCGTGTTGAGCGCGCGCACGTTGCTGCGCAGGCGGGTCCGGTCGATGATCAGGACCGGTCGCGCAATTCCTGCGTCGTGCAGTGCTTTCGACAGCGCCAGAAAGTACGCATCGTGCGGACCACCGCGATTGCCTTTGCGGGCGACGGCCAGAGCGACGACAGCCGCCGCGGCGCCGCCTCCCAGCATCAGCCTTCGTCGCGTCCAACGTCCCGACGGTGCGCGAACGTCAGTCATTGACCAGCAACGCGCGCAAGTACGGGTTCAGAAGCCGGTCATCGGGATCGAGCGCCCGCCGCACTTCCATCGCCTCGCGCCAGCGCGGGTATAGCGTCGCCAGTTCGCGGGCTCGGAGGGAATGCAGCTTGCCCCAGTGCGGCCGGCCGCCGTGGCGCCTCAGGACCGGTTCGACGGCCGTAAAGAGCCGGCGGTAGTCGTCCTTGTAATACGCATGGATCGCGAGCGAGCCGGACTCGCGCCCGTAGAACGGCGACAACCATGCGTCATCCGCGGCGATCGAGCGGACCTCGATCGGGAAGAAGACGTCGTTGTGCCCCGCCTCGATGACACCCATCACTTCCCGCAGCGCGGCCATCTGCCGCTCGCGCGGCAAGTGGTACTCCATCTCGTTGAAGCGCACGGGCCGCTCGTTGGACAGCAGCTTCCAACTGTCATCGACCGATTCCTCGGGCGGGAGTCCCTGCATCAGCGCGCGTGTCACGTAGCGCCGCACTACGGGCAGCGGGCCGAGAACGTCGCGCAGCCGCTTCAGACTCAGCAACGTGTCGGCATCCTGATCGGGACCGCGCGGCTGGAGTGCCGCATCCGTCGGGTCGGTCGTGATCACCGCCGCGAGCCCGGAGAATGGGAACGCGAAGAACTCCACCTTGTCATGGGCCGCGCACAGCGCCGGCCACTGCTCCGCGACCGCATCGAGTGGCCGCAGATACACGCGTTTGCGCACCCGACTGAGTGCACGGTTCTGCAGCGTGACCTGAGTGACGATCCCGAATGCACCGAGGCCTACGCGCGCGGCGTCGAACACCTCGGGAATTCGCTCTGCACTGCAATCGAGGATTTCGCCTCGCGCGGTCACCAGTCGCAACGCCTTTACTGTCGCATGGATCGCCTGGTAACCCGCACCGGTACCGTGGGTGCCGGTCCCGATTGCACCGCCGATTGACTGCTTGTTGATGTCGGGCAGGCTGAGCATCTCTTGTCCGGCCGCGACCAGCGCGGGCCCGAGGTCACCGAGGCGGCTGCCGGCCCACACGGTCGCCTGATGCGCCGCCGGATCGTGGCTGACGACTCCATGCAGCGCGTCCAGCGAAACGAGCGTCCCGGACGTCGGGACGAGCGCCGTAAACGAATGACCAGCGCCAACCGGGCGGACCGGGGCCGGTGCCTTGCGGATCATCTCGGCGAGCACCGCCTCCGAATCCGGGGCCGTGCGTGTGGCCGGGTACGCGCTCGCGATTCCGGACCAGTTGCGCCACAGCGTGCGGCCCTGGGCATCGGTGACCGGCGGTGCCGGCGGCTCGCGATCGAGCCACCACTGGCGCCCGACCAAACCGCCCGCGACCGCCGCGCCGACGGCGCCGAGGCCCACTCCAACCGCGGCACGACGCGACAGCTTCACGGGCTTTCCTGTCCGGCCATGAAATTGATCAGGGCATCATAGTCGGCGGGCGAGCAGCTGAAGCATTGACCGCCTGCGGGCATCCCGTTGATCCCCGCCAGCACGCTCTGGATCAGTGCATCCCGTCCCTTCGCGATCCGCGCCCGCCAGTTCCGCCGATCGCCGGTGAGCGGTGCCTTGGCGCGTGGTTCGGCGTGGCACGCTTTGCAGGAATGCTCGTAGAGCTCAGCGAGGCGCGCATCGTGAGGCCGCAGCGTCGAGGCGCGGGCTGCGACCTCTTCGGGTGACGGTGCCGGTGCGCGGTCGCAGGCGACGAGGAACGGCGACCCCAGCGAAAGGACCAGCCAGGGAATGGTACTGGTCCGACCCATCGTCCTGCGCCCAGAAGTCGTGGACCTCATTGCCGAACTCCGACCCTCACCAATGACCAGGCGCGCATCGCATCGAGACTCTGGGCCGCGTCAGGGCATGTGATAGACGGCGAGCTTGTTGCCATCGAGGTCGCGGAAATACCCGGCGTAGAAGTCGTCGCCGCGCGGGCCAGCCGGACCTTCGTCCTTGGCGCCGAGCTCGATCGCCTTCTTGTAGACCGCATCGACTTCGGCCTTGGACCGGGCAACGAGCGAGACCATCGTCCCATTTCCGACCGTAGCCCGCTCACCGTTGTACGGCTTGATGACGAAGAGCATCGGCGCGGTCGGCGCCTTGCCCCACGCGACGTAGCGCTCGTTCTCCCAAGTGCGCTTCGCTCCGAAAGCTGACAGCAAGCTGTCGTAGAACTTCGCGGAGCGCTCCAAATCGTTGGTACCGAGAGTCACGTAGCCGATCATGCATCCTCCTAGTGCTTGGTGAACGGGGCTGTCTTGGCCGGCGTCAGCATGACGCGCCGGCGGTGGACTAAGCCGGCGTGGCGGGCAGTCCGTCACGCCGGTCCGGGGCGCGGGGCGCCTCTACTTGTGGTCCTTGGCAGCTCTATAGGCGAGCGCCCTGCGCAGTGACACGACTGCGGCCTTCGAGTCGGCGATGGCCTGAGCCTTGTTTCCGCCGAAATCGTGCGGTGCTGCCTCCATGTAATGAATGGCGTCCTCAAGCTCGTGGATCGCCCTGGCAATCCGTGGGTGTTCGCGGCCTTCTTCGCGAACGCCTTCGTCGGCGACGGCGACTGTGGAGAGCAGCGCCCCGCCTGCGGCGATCGCGCCCAGCAATTGACGACGGTTGGTCATGTCGTTCTCCCGGATGGTTCGGTTTGAGGACGCGTCTCGCCGCAACGCCGATGAAACGGCGCGCGGCCGCCGCAATCATAGTGGATCTGCTGCGGCAATCACCCGAGCTTTAGCGTCTGCGCCGCGGCGAAGCGTCGCATACGGTGCGGCAGGAGGCGCCGGCTGTTGACGGCCGTACCCCCCGGTGCGCACTATGCCTTGGGGCTTCGCCGAAGCGCCCTGCCTCGCGTCGGCGGGCTTTTCGCCCGGCGCGTTCGCCACATCTTCCCGCCGGGGGCCACCATGCCGGGGTTTGATCCGTCGCCGCGCGTCAGTGATCTGCGCAAGCGGCTGAGCGCGTTCATGGACGAGCACGTTTATCCGAGCGAGGCGGTCTGGCACGCCCAGGTCAACGCCAACCGGTGGCAACCGACCCCGGTTATCGAGGAGCTGAAGGCCAAGGCGCGCAAGGCAGGGCTGTGGAATCTGTTCCTGCCGGAGTCCGACCGCGGCGCCGGGCTCACCAACCTTGAGTACGCGCGGCTGTGCGAGGTGATGGGCCGCTCCCCGATCGGCTCGGAGCCATTCAACTGCTCGGCACCGGACACCGGCAATATGGAGGTCCTGGAGCGCTACGGCACGCCCGAGCAAAAGCGCGAGTGGCTCGATCCGTTGCTGGACGGCCGGATCCGGAGTTGCTTTGCGATGACCGAGCCCGCGGTTGCGAGCTCGGATGCGACGAATATCCAGGCGTCGATCGTCCGCGACGGCGACAGCTACGTGCTCAACGGCCGCAAGTGGTGGACATCCGGCGCCGGCGATCCGCGCTGCCGAATTGCGATCTTCATGGGCCGCTCGAATCCGGCGGCGCCCACACACCTGCAGCAGTCGATGATCCTCGTGCCGATGGATGCCGCTGGCGTCAAGATCGAACGCATGCTCACCGTATTTGGCTATGACGACGCACCGCACGGCCACGGCGAGGTCAGCTTCACGAACGTGCGCGTGCCCGTGGCGAACCTGCTGCTTGGCGAAGGGCGCGGTTTCGAGATCGCGCAGGGCCGCCTCGGGCCGGGCCGGATCCATCACTGCATGCGCACGATCGGTATCGCGGAGCGAGCCTTGGAGGCGATGTGCCGTCGCGTGCGTGAGCGGGTGGCGTTCGGCCGGCCGCTCGCCGAACAGGGCACCATTCGTCGCGACATCGCCGACTCGCGAATCGAGATCGAGCAGGCCCGCCTGCTGACGCTACAGGCGGCGCACATGATGGACACGGCCGGCAACAAGGCGGCGCGCGCCGAGATCGCGATGATCAAGGTCGTCGCGCCGAACGTCGCACTGCGGGTGATCGATCGCGCGATCCAGGCGCACGGCGGAATGGGCGTGTGTCAGGACACATTCCTCGCGTTCGCATGGGCGAACGTCCGGACGCTGCGACTCGCCGACGGCCCGGACGAGGTGCATTGCGAGAGCCTCGCGAAGGCCGAGCTCAAGAAGACGGCGTCGAGGAGCTGAGCGAATGCATGCCTGGCAGTGTCCGGATCCGACGGGAGTCGATGCGCTGCGCTGGGTCGAACTGCCGACGCCGGTGCCGGCCGCGGGTGAGGTGCTGGTCGCGATACGAGCGGCGAGCCTGAATTTTCCCGACCTGCTCGTCGTCCACGGCAAGTATCAGTTCAAACCGACGCCGCCGTTCATCCCCGGCGCGGAGTACGCCGGCGTCGTGCAGGCGCTCGGGCCCGGGGTGGAGCGGCTGACGATCGGCCAGCCCGTCATGGCCGTCGCGCTGACCGGCGCTTTTGCGACACACGCCTGCGCGCCGGCCGGCCAGCTCGTGCCAGTCCCATCCGGGATGTCATTCGAGGACGCAGCATCGTTCCTGATGACTTACGGCACCTCGCACCACGCACTCGTCGATCGCGCGGCCCTCAAGGCCGGTGAAACCGTGCTGGTGCTTGGCGCGGGAGGGGGCGTCGGCACCGCTGCGGTGCAGATCGCAAAGGCCCTTGGCGCTCGCGTGATCGCAGCCGCATCGTCCGACGAGAAGGTCGCGCTCTGCCGGAAGCTGGGCGCCGACGAGGCGATCAACTACGCGACGACCAACCTGCGGGAGGCGCTGAAGCCCCTGACCGGCGGGCGCGGCCCGGATGTGATTTACGATCCGGTCGGCGGCGACCTCGCGGAACCGGCGTTCCGCTCGATCGGTTGGCGCGGCAGGTACCTTGTGGTCGGTTTCGCGCAGGGCACCATTCCGAGTCTGCCGCTTAACCTGCCGCTTCTGAAGGGAGCCTCGCTCGTCGGCGTGTTCTGGGGTGAATTCGTCAAGCGCGAGCCAGCGGCGTTCGCACGCGGTCTCGCCGAGCTCGCCGACTGGTACCGGGCCGGCCGCGTCGATCCGGTGCTCGATCGCATCCTGCCAATGGAGCGGCTGCCGGCCGCGTTCGCACGCATGGCCTCGCGGGCCGCGCTTGGCAAGATCGTGCTGAGCAACGCGGCCGGCGACGCCGCGCGAGCGTAGGACGGCCATTCAATGCGCGCGACGATCGATTTTCTCCTGAACGACTGGCTGCAGATCGAAGCGTTGCTTGCGCGACCGCGATTTGCGGAGCATTCCCGCGAGACATTCAACGAGGTCATCAACACCTGCGAGCGCATCGCGCGCGACAAGGTGGCGCCCTTCAATCGCCTGGTCGACGTCGAAGAGCCTCGGCTCGAGAACGGTCGCGTCGTGATTCCGCAACCGTCCGTCGATGCGGCACGCGCCTACGTGGAGTCCGGGATGCTGGCAGCCGCTCAGGACTACTCGATCGGCGGCATGCAGCTCCCCTGCACCGTGCAGATGGCCGCGAACAGCTTTTACGCGAAGGCGGGCGTCGGCGTCGGCGGCGGCATGATGCTGACGAGCGCCAATGCGAACCTGCTACTGGCTCATGGGACTGAACGGCAGAAGGCGGTGTTCGCGCACAACGAGTTCTCCGGCCGCTGGTTCGGAACCATGTGCCTGTCGGAGCCCCAGGCGGGCTCGAGCCTGTCGGACGTCACGACACGGGCGGAACCCGACGGTGCCGACCATGCGGCCGATGCACTCGGCGCGCGTTACCGCCTGCGTGGCAACAAGATGTGGATCAGCAACGGGGATCACGAGATCACCGAGAACATCGTGCATCTCGTGCTCGCCAAGATTCCGGGCCCGGATGGCCGCCTGCCGCCGGGCACGCGCGGTATCTCGCTGTTCATCGTTCCGAAGCAACTGGTCGACGCCGAGGGACACCTGACCGGCGAGCGCAACGACGTCGCGATCGCCGGCCTGAACCACAAGCTCGGGTACCGCGGCGTTCCCAATACGCTGCTGAACTTCGGCGAGGGGCGCTACCCGGTCCGCGGCAGCGCCGGCGCGATCGGCTACCTGGTTGGCGGGCCCGGCGAAGGGCTGCGCTGCATGTTTCACATGATGAACGAAGCACGCATCGCGGTTGGGCTCGGCGCCGTGACGCTCGGCTATGCGGGTTACGAAGCCAGCCTCGACTACGCGCGCGGCCGCACCCAGGGCCGCCCAATCGGCCCGGGCGGCAAGGACCCGGGTCGCCCGCCAGTTCCAATCATCCAGCACAGCGACGTCAAACGCATGTTGCTGGCCCAGAAGGCGTACGTGGAGGGCGGCCTGGCGCTCGCGCTCTATTGCGCGCGACTGGTCGATGAGCTGCACACCGGCGACGCCGATGCCTCGGCCGAGGCGAAGACCCTGCTCGAGATATTGACCCCGATCGCGAAGAGCTGGCCGAGCGAGTGGTGTCTTGAGGCCAATAGCCTCGCGATCCAGGTACATGGCGGCTACGGTTACACGCGCGACTTCGCGGTCGAGCAGTACTGGCGTGACAATCGCCTGAACATGATCCACGAGGGAACGCACGGCATACAGGCCCTCGACCTCCTCGGCCGCAAGGTCGTCATGGACGGTGGCGGTGCACTGAAGGCGCTGACGGCTCGGATTCAGGCGACACTTTCGAGGGCGGCGTCCACCAAGCTCGCTCGGCCGGCGCGCGACATTGCCAATGCACTGGAGAAGCTGATAGCGGCAACCCGGGCAGCATGGTCGACCGGCGTCGCCGAGGAAGCGCTGGCGAACGCAACGCCGTATCTGCAGGCCTTCGGACACCTGGTCGTCGCGTGGCTGTGGCTGGACGTGGCGCTCGTCGCCGAGCGGACATTCGCGAACGACGGCGTCGTGCGCGACGATTTCCTCAACGGCAAGCTGCAGGCGGCGCGGTATTTCTTCGAATTCGAGTTGCCGAAGATCGACGCGTGGCTCGGCGTCGTCGCCAGCCGCAATCCGACGTGTAGGGAGATGCGCGAGGAGTGGTTTCAGACATGAGCACGCCCGTATTGGAACTGTTCAATCTCAAGGGGCGCACCGCGCTCGTTACCGGCGGGTCCCGCGGGCTCGGACTGCAGGTTGCCGAGGCTCTGGGCGAGGCCGGCGCGCGGCTGATGCTGACGGCGCGCAAGTCGGCGGAGCTCGAGGCGGCAGTCGAGCACCTGCGCGGACGCGGCGTTGATGCATCGTGGCTCGACGCCGATTCCAGCCGGCCCGACGAAGTGACGCGGGTTTGCACCGAGACATTGAGCCGCCTCGGAGCGGTCGACATTCTCGTCAACAATGCAGGGGCGACGTGGGGGGCGCCAGCGGAGGATCATCCGCTCGAAGCGTGGGACAAGGTGATGAATCTGAATTTGCGCAGCGTATTCCTTTACAGCCAGCACATTGCGCGCCACTCGATGATTCCGCGGCGCTCCGGGCGGATCATCATGATGGCCTCCATCGCCGGCCTGGCCGGCAACAGCTCGGTGCAGGAGACCGTGGCGTACAACACCTCGAAAGGCGGCGTCGTCAACCTGACGCGCGCACTCGCCGGCGAGTGGGGCGAGTACGGAATCACGGTGAACGCCATCGCGCCCGGGTTCTTCCCGAGCAAGATGTCGCGTGGGGTGCTGCAGAAACTGGGCCCGGAATCGGTCGCCGCGCGAGCGCCGCTCCGGCGGCTCGGCGACGATGATGATCTCAAAGGTGCCGCGCTGCTGTTCGCTTCGCGCGCCGGCAAGCACATCACCGGCCAGATCCTCGCGATCGACGGCGGGGTTTCGTCCGTAATCGGGTAGCCATTCGCCGGCGGCAGTCGCGCGCCCGAAGCGCGGGAGACGCATGACATGTCCACTCTGATCAACAAGCAGCACCGCCTAGTGACGCGGCCAGCCGGCGAGGCGACGCTCGACAACTTCAGGCTCGTGGAGGTGCCGGTCCCGGACCTCCAGGCCGGTCAGGTGCTGGTGCGGCACCACTTCTTGAGTCTCGACCCCTACATGCGGGGCCGGATGAACGAGGGCAAGAGCTACGCGGAGCCGCAGCCTCTCGGCGAGGTGATGATCGGCGGAACCGCCGGCGAGGTCGTTGCCTCGCGCAACGACCGCTTTGCCGTCGGCGATCAGGTCGTCGGCATGGGCGGCTGGCAGCAGTACCAAATCGTTGACGGCTCGCAGACCGCAATGCTGCGCAAGGTCGACACACGCCGAATTCCGTTGCCGGCGTACCTCGGTGCGGTCGGCATGCCCGGCGTCACCGCCTGGTACGGCCTCGTCAAGATCATTGCGCCGAAGCCCGGGGAGACGGTCGTCGTCAGCGCGGCGAGCGGCGCGGTGGGCGCGGTCGTAGGCCAGCTCGCGCGCCTGCGCGGCGCGCGCGCGGTCGGCGTCGCCGGGGGCGCCGAGAAGTGCCGCGTCGTCGTCGAGGAGTTTGGCTTTGACGCATGCATCGACCACCGCCAGCATTCCGACGTACGCGCGTTATCGGCGGCGCTAAAGACCGCGTGCCCGAACGGCATCGACGGCGACTTCGAGAACGTCGGGGGCCCGATTCTCGACGCCGTGATGCTGCGCGCGAACGCGGGTGCGCGAATCGCCATGTGCGGCATGATCGCCGGCTACGACGGCCAGCCCATTCCGATGGCGGCGCCCCAGCTGATCCTGATGAACCGGATGCGGGTCGAGGGTTTCATTGTCTCCGAGCACATGGAATGTTGGCCGGAAGCGCTTACCGAGCTCGGCGGGCTCGTTGCGGCAGGGCGGCTGAAGTACCGCGAGACGATTGCTCAGGGCATCGAGGCGGCGCCGGCGGCGTTTCTCGGGCTCCTGAAGGGCCGGAATTTCGGCAAGCAGCTCGTCAAGCTGATCTGAGGGCACGCCAATGAAGGAATTCACAGGTCGCACCGCGGTTGTGACGGGCGCCGGGTCCGGCATCGGCCGCGAGTTCGCCCGCACCGCGGGGCGGTTGGGCATGAACGTCGTCCCCGCCGACGTGCAACCCGACGCGCTCAGGCAGATCGCCGACGAGCTCGCCGCTCAGGGGACGAGCGTGCTGCCATTTCAGCTGGATGCATCAAAGCCGGAGCAAGTTGAAGCGTTGGCCGTCGCCGTTCGGGCGCGCTTCGGCGCGCCCCATCTGCTGTTCAATAACGCCGGTGTCGGGGCAGGCGGCCTGATCTGGGAGCACTCGCAGCACACCTGGGAATGGGTCATCGGCGTCAATCTGCTCGGTGTCGCGCACGGCATGCGGCTCTTCGTGCCCATGATGCTCGAGGCGGCTGACGCCGATCCCGCCTTCGAGGCGCACGTGGTCAACACGGCCTCAATGGCCGGGCTGCTCAACGCGCCGAACATGGGCGTGTACAACGTCAGCAAGCATGCCGTCGTCAGCCTGAGCGAGACCCTGTATCAGGACCTCGCCCTCGTCACGGATCGCGTGCGGGCGCACGTGCTGTGCCCGTATTTCGTGCCGACCGGTATCAGCAACAGTGAGCGCAACCGGCCTGCAGAACTGAGCGATCTGGTTCCGCGTACGCGCAGTCAGGAGGTTGCGAAGACGATGATCGACAAGGCCGTCGCCAGCGGCCACGTATCGGCCGCTCAGGTGGCCGAATTGGTGTTCGACGCGGTGCGCGCGAACCGCTTCTACATCTTCAGCCATCCGAAGGCGCTCGGGATGCTGCGCGTGCGTTTCGACGACATTCTCGAGGGCCGCAACCCAAGTGATCCGTACGCGGGCCGACCGGAGATCGGCGAAGCGCTGCGGGGCGCGCTCGCCGCGCGGCGCTGACAACTCCCGCGCGGGCATCGAACCCGCCGTGCATCCTCAGGCGGGCGCGGAAGGCAGCCGATCGAGTACAGCGACGGCAAGCTGCGCAATGCACACGCACTGATCTGATGGGTTTTGGACTTGAATCTTCCACAGCTGTGCGCGCTCGCCGATGTCGAGTGGCGTCGCACGGCCGCGCAGCGGCCCAGCCATCGCCGCCTGCAAATGCCGTACGTGGAGAGTCTGCCCGAGGCACATCCGTCGCGTTGTATCGATTGACATGGTCGCGGCGATGCTGCCGAGCGTCTCGGCGAGAATCGCGAGGGCGCCCGGATCGACTACGCCCGCATCGCGTTCCGTCCGCTCGTCGAGCGGCAGCGTGGCCTCGACCCAGTCGTCGCCGATGGCCGTGAATTGGACCCCGACGGCCGCGGACGCCGTATTGCCGCTTGCCGCGGTGAGCTCGGCAATCGTTCGCGGAGTGACCCAGATAGACATGCGTTCGTTCCTTACGGGATTTGGCGACGGCGCGCGATACACCGTCTGGGGCATCTTGCCCGCCCGAGTCGGAGGGGTCCACCAGCGTGGACCGACGTGGCGGCTCCAGCGGTCGCGTCCGCCCCTTGCCTGGACACGGGCGGTGCCGTTATATGTCGCCGGCTACAGGCCGTCGTCGCGGCGAAGCAACCGGGGGACGCGGGACAATGCAATTCGAGCACTTCGTGGCGGGCACCGTCCTGCGTGCCGGCCCGCGCGCGGTTGGTGACGAGGAAATCGTCGAATTCGCGCGTCGCTACGACCCTCAGCCGTTTCACGTTGATCGCGAACGCGCGGCAACCAGCCGCTGGGGCGGCTTGATTGCGAGCGGATGGATGACGTGCGGCATCGCGATGGAGCTGGCCGTCGAACACATACTCAAAGGATCCGAATCCATCGGATCGCCGGGAATCGACGAACTCCGCTGGGAGAACCCCGTGCGACCCGGCGACCAGCTGATGCTGACGATCACCGTGCTCGAATCGAGGCGGTCATCGTCTGGGCGCACCGGCGTCGTGCGCTGGCGCTGGGAACTGCACAACCAGGACGCCAAGCCCGTCCTCAGCCTGCTGGCCACAAGCCTCTTCGACGTCGCGGACCGGACAGCCTGAGCGCCATCTCGCTCATGGACGCGCGCAGCGTTCGGCCGTGGTTCGGCGCAATGCGCGCCCGGCCGTGATGCCCGTCAGTTTGCCTTGCTCGACGGCAATCTGTCCGTTCACGAGTACCCAGACGACGCCCTGCGCGGCAACGGCCGGGTGCGCATAGTCAGCCCGAGGCCGGTATCGAAGCGGATCGAACACCACGACGTCCGCGAAATCCCCCGGGCGCAGGTGACCGCGATGGTCGAGGCCGAACTGGTCGCCAGTCCGGCCGGAGCTCGCGTTGATGAACTCGGCGAGCGTCAGTACGTGCTTTTCATTGACGTAGACGGAGTACTTGCGAGGGAAGGTTGCGTACATGCGCGGGTGCCCGGAACTGCCATCGCTGCTGGTGACGACCCAGGGCTGCCGCATGAATCGCTCGATGTCGTCGTCCGCCATGTTGAACGAGATGGCCGCGGTGTCGTCCGGCTGCTCGCGGATGATCCGCAATGCGGCCTCGAGCGGCGCGACGCCCCAGCGGTCTGCGATCTCGGAGAGCGGCAGAGCCGACCACGGGTGTCCTGGCGCGACCGGCATCAAGGCCGCGGCGCCGCCACGGCGGCGCAGGTTGTCGGTCATCTCGGATTGCAGTCGCGCGTTGAGCGCGGGATCGTTCAGCCGCGAGAGCATTCGGGCTCGGCCGCCCTCGAAGGCCCAGCGCGGTATCAACGCGGCCTCCAGCGACGTGCCGGACGCGTTCCAGGGATACTGGTCCGCCGTGACGTTCTGGCCGCGCTGCCGCGCGGCCTCGATCAGCGCGATGACCTCCGTGGACTTGCCCTGGACATCCACGCCGAGCGCCTTGATGTGCGCGACGTGGACTGGCACGGCGGCGTCGCGACCGATCTTGATGGCTTCCTCGACCGCCGCGAGGAGTCCGATCGTGTAGGAGGACTCGTCGCGTAGGTGCGAGTCGTAGATGCCGCCGTACTCGGCAGCGACGCGCGCTAGCGCCACGACCTCGTCCGTCGTCGCGAAGCTCTGCGGCGAATAGAAAAGCCCGGTCGACAGGCCGAGCGCGCCATCGCACATTCCGCGCGCGACGAGCGCGCGCATGCGCGCCAGCTCGGTTGCCGACGGCGCACGAGAGTCGTCACCGAGAACGCGTGCGCGAACGGCACCGAACCCGACGTAGGTGGCGACGTTCACACCAGTCGGTCGCCGCGAGAGGTCGTCGAAGAACCCACCGACGTCGTTGGCATGTCCGGGTGGCCCGGCCCCGTCGACGCCGACGAAGACCGACGTGACTCCCTGCATCAGCCACGGCGTGACGAGCCGCCCCTTGTCGTCCTTCGCGGGCCCCAGACCGTCTGGGTGGGTGTGCGGGTCGATGAAGCCAGGCGCCGCGATCAAGCCGGTCCCTTCGAGCGTGCGACGTGCCCGGAATCGCTCGCCGCTGCTCTGGCCGACGAACACGATGCGGTCACCGCGAATGACGACGTCGCCCAGGACCGAGTCGCTCGACGAACCATCAAATATGCGAGCGCCACGAATGACGAGATCTGCATCGTCAGGTCCACCGACCAGCGATGCCGACTGCACTGGACCTGCCGCGACAACACAGAGAAGTGCTGCGAGCGGGGAGAGCCTTGCGGCACCAGAGGCGGTGCGCATCAACGGAGCCCGTACGTATCGCGGATCAGGAACTCGGCAAGCGACTGAGGCAGGAACGGTTGCAGCGCCACGAAGGCACGTTGCACCGCCGTAGCGCGGGGATAGTGCAGAGCGGGTCGGGGAGTCGCCAGGATGGTGCGCACCGCATCGGTGACCGGCGACAGGTCCGCATTCGCCTGCTCGTCGCGCGACATGCGTTCGAGCGCACCGCGACACGCGGCAAAATATGGCGACCCTGGCGTCGTCGCCAGTGTCAGGCGTCGGTTCGCGGTGAAGCCGGTTGCAAAATCACCGGGCTCGATCATCGACACCGCGATACCAAAAGGCCTCAGCTCCATGCGCAAGGTCGCGCTGTAGGCTTCGATCGCGAATTTGGTGGCACTGTAGAGGCCCTGGAACGGGAGTGGCACGTGGCCGGCGAGCGAGCTGATATTGATGATGTAGCCGCTGCGCTGCGCCCGCAGGTGAGGGAGCACCGCTCGACACATGCGGTGTGTGCCGAAGAAGTTCGTCTCGAACTGCGCCTGCGCTTCGGCGACCGACGTGTCTTCAATTGCCCCGGCGATGCCGAAGCCGGCGTTGTTGATGACCGCGTCGATCCGTCCGGCGGCCGCCAGCACCTCGCCCACGCATTGAGCGACCGAGTCGTCGCGGTTCACGTCGAGCATGACATTCGTGACGTTGTCCGGCGCGTCGGAGGTCAAGCTTCGCACGGTTCCAAACACGCGATGCCCGGCGGCCGCCAGCGCCGCGGCGATCGCCCGGCCGAACCCGGAGCTCGTACCGGTCACGAGTACGACGGGCGGCGAGCGCGTCCGGCCCGGCCGCATCACAGATCTTTCAGCTTGTTGGTCTCATCACGCAGTTGCCGCAGGAATGTGCGCAGCTCGCCGACCCGCGCGGCGACCCGTGCCCGACCGGCCGGAGTCAGCACGCGCGGGGGTACCCGGGACAGGTTGTCCTCGATCATCTTGACGGCGGCGGGGCCGTCCGGGTCGCCACCATTGGGATCGACCAGCCCGAAAATGCGCGCCGCGCCGATGGCGCCGAGCCAGTCGAGCGCGTCGGCGTCGTGAAGATAGGTGGCCTCTGGCCCGACCGGGTCGCGATCGAACATGTGGGTGCGGATGGCCCCGCGGACGGCGTCGATCTTCGCCATCGGGAATCCCGTGCCGGCGAGCACCGTGTCGACAATCCGGGCGGCTTCATCCGCGTGGTCGACGTCCTTCTTCTCGTACGGCGCGAACGCCGCCATGTCGTGGAGGTATGCCGCGGCGTAGAGCACGTCATCGTCGAGCTGGACGTGGTCCGCCGCGGCCAGCCGCCGAGCAAGCGTGTAGTCGCGTGCCGAGTGTGAGAACCCCCACGCCGGGTTCTTGAAGTGTTCCGCCGCGAAGCGCAATACGGTCTCGTGCCAGTCGGCCGCCGGCGCGGAGTCCCCGCCCGCCCCGAACGCCGCGCACGGGACCGCGGCGAACAGCGCCGCTACCGCAACTGCCTCGAAGATCAATCCCCGCGGACGCTCGTTCATTCTTCGGTCTCCGGTGATGGGCCACTCGCCCGTGATTGTGACGGCAGATGCCCCCGGGTCGCAATTCAGCCGCCGGATGAAGCTTCGGCGGCGAATACCGCCGAGCGGCCGAGAGCGAGGAGTGCGGCTGCGACGACCGCAGTGGGTGCTTCAATCTGCGGATAGTGACCGACACCGTCCAGTTCCACGACCGCGGCGTGCGGCACGAGTTCTCGGAAGCGCGCGATCATGTGTGCTCCGGAGATCGGGTCGTCGACGCCGGCGACCAGCGTGATCGGAATGCGCGTGTGTTGCAGTGCGCCGACCCAGCGGGCGCGCTCGGCTCGACGCTCGTCGATGTAACGGATCAAGTGCGGAAGCGCGCGCCGGCCACGGTCGCGCTGCAACAGCTCCCAGAATGCGTCGATCTCGGTATCGCTCGGCGGCGCATTGCGCCCGAAGATCTTGCGCATCACCTGCGCGAGCCGCCTGCGCGTGAACAGCAGAGCGACGAGCGCGCCGAGCGGCGTACGCAGTACACGCTGCGTCAGCAAAGCGCGGTGCGTCTCGGGAAATAGGCCACCGTTCAGGAGCACCAGCGAACGCAACCGCACCGGGCAGTCACCGGCCTCGAAACGGGCCAGCAGCTCCTGCGCGACCGTGTCGCCGTAGTCGTGGGCCAGTACGTCCGCGGACGAAAAGCCGGCTTCATTCAGCGCCGCCAGACAAAGGTCGGCCTGCTCGGCGATCCGGTACGAATGGCGACGCGGCTTCGCCGAAAGCCCGAATCCGAGCAGATCCGGGGCGACCAGCGTCCGGACGCGTGCGAGTTCCGGCCACACCTTGCACCAATCCCAGCCCGCCGTTGGGAAGCCGTGGATCGCGAGCAATGCCGGGCCGCTGCCACCGATTCGCATGAACACGGCGTGCCCCCGGAACCGGAAGACCGTGCCCATTGCGCGCCATTCCTCGACCGACGGTATCGACATCGCGTTCCTCGCCGCGGCATCACCTGCGCGCACCGTGCCCGGCTTGCCGCCCCGGCGCAAGCCTGCCATCGTGGGCGTTCAGGCTGAGTACTTCACGATGCGCATCACCAGAATTCGGGCGTACCAGGTTGATCTGCCGCTGCTCGAAGGCAATTACCGCTGGTCGGGCGGCAACGCCGTCAGCGTCTTCGATTCGACGGTCGTCGAAATTGAGACCGATGCCGGGCTGAAGGGCTACGGGGAGATCTGTCCGCTCGGGCCCGCGTATCTTCCGGCCTATGCTGCGGGCGCGCGCACCGGCATCGCCGAGCTGGCGCCGTACCTGATCGGGGCGAACCCCCTCGATTTGGGCGGCGTCAACCGCATCATGGATGCCGCCATGCGTGGGCATCCGTACGTGAAGTCCGCGCTCGACGTCGCATGCTGGGACCTGCTCGGCAAGGCCGCGTCGTTGCCCGTGTGCCTGCTGCTCGGCGGCCGTTACGGCGACAGCTTCGCGCTGTACAGGGCGATCTCGCAGCAGGCCCCCGCCGAGATGGCGGAACGCGTTGCGCAGTACCGGGCGGAAGGCTACGCGAAGTTTCAGCTCAAGGTCGGAGGTGATCCCGACACGGACATTGCGCGCGTACTCGCCGTGCGCCAGCTGCTGCAGGAAGGCGATGTGCTGATTGCCGACGCGAACACCGGTTGGCGCCAGCACGACGCGATCCGCGTGTGCCAGGCGCTGCGCGACGTGGACGTATACATCGAGCAGCCGTGCACGAGTTACGAGGAGTGCCTGACCGTTCGCCGCCAGAGTGCACGCCCGATGGTGCTCGACGAAGTAATCGACTCCATCGGCGTCGTTGTCCGCGGACTTGCCGACCACGCGATGGACGTCGTCAATCTCAAGATCTCGAAGGTCGGGGGGCTGACCAAGGCGCGGCAGATTCGCGATCTGTGTGCCGCGCAGGGCATCGCAATGACGATCGAGGACACCTGGGGTGGCGACATCGTGACCGCGGCGATCGCGCACCTCGCGCACAGTACGCCGCCCGAATTCCTGTTCTCGTCGACCGACTTCAACAGCTACGTGACGCTCAGCATTGCCGACGGAGCGCCGCAACGGGTCAACGGGCGCATGGCGGCGTCGACGACCCCTGGACTCGGCGTCGTCCCGAAGGCGGGGCATCTCGGCAACCCGGTCATCGACGTCCGTTGACGGGGCCCCTGGGCGCGGACATCCCCGGGCTCCGTCCGCCGGCCCTCGGGTCATCGAGCATGGCGCGCCGCACCATTCGTATCGGCAGGCAGATGCGCGTATTCTCGATTGGCACGTCGTAGATGCCATGCGCGCAGCGCGAGGAGGCAGCTATGAACTCGCTTGCCACGCGAACGGTGCACCCACCCCTGCACGTTCAGATAAGGGTCGTTCCACCGCTGCAGCCGTTCACTTGGCTGCGCCGCGGCATGCGCGACCTGGAGTGGTGTTCGCGGGCGGACCTCGGCCACGCCGGGCTGATGGTCGTGCTGGGCTGGATACTGCTCTTCATGCTCGGCGTCCACCCGTACCTGCTCGCCGCCGCACTGTCGGGGTTTCTGCTCGGCGCACCGGCGATGACGATGGGCATCGTCGAGCTCTCGCGCCGCCTCGAGGCGCGCGCGACGATCAACTTCAATGACTCGCTGACGCCGCTCGAGCGCGATGGTCCGGCGCTCGTGCAGTTCGGCGTCTTGCTCGCGGCTGTTGCTGCAACCTGGTTCATCGTGTCCGGTGCGCTGCTCAAAGCGGTGCTCCATGTATCGCCGCCCGATTTCGTCAACACTTTCTACCGGGGCTTTCTCGATACGCTGACCAAGGCGCAGTTGGTGTCGTACCTCCTGACCGGTGGCGTACTGGCGCTGCTCGTGTTCGTCCTGTCGGTCGTGACCGTGCCGCTCATCATTGATCAGCATGCAAGCGCAAGTCAGGCGATGCGCGTGAGCCTCGCGACGGTCCGAGCCAATCTGCCGGCGATGGTCGTTTGGAGCGGATTGCTGGTCATCGGAACGGTGTTCGGGTTCCTGACGTTTCTGATCGGCATGCTGATTGTCATTCCGCTGCTCGGTCACGCGACCTGGCACGCCTACCGGGATCTGATCCGGGTCTAGCGCGACGGTTCAGGCCTGGTCCCCCGCGTACGGCCACCGGCGGGCCGGAGGTGCGCGGTGGAAGCTCGCAAGCGGCCGCCGCCGTTGCCTGTGCCTCGGCCGCCGACTTGCACTTCCAGCCGGCATTAATTGCAGGCCCAGCACCGCGAAACGGCGGTGCGCTGGCCAATCCGGAGCGGTTAATGCGAGGATGCCGCTCGGCCTGCATGTCCTCGACCAACGCCGTGTTGCGTTCGCTGGGCGAAGGTCAATAGGAGAGGGCATGCTGAACGTGTCTGCAATGCGGCGGACTGCCTCTATGGCGTCGGTACTGGCGATCACGCTGCTCGGCGTGACCGGAGTGGCCGCGGCCGCGCCGCGCCCGGCCGACCTCGTGGTGACCGATGCGCGAATCTACACTGCCGCGAGCCCGGAGTTCGCGGCCGCCCTTGCCGTGCGCGGCGGCAAGCTCGTCTACGTCGGCGATGCCGCGCACGCGCGGGCCTTCATCGGGTCGCACACCCAGGTGCGCCGCCTTGGCGGACGGCTCGTCGTTCCCGGGCTCGTCGACGCGCACATTCATCCCATCGACATCGTCGACCTCGACGTCTGCGATCTCGGCAGCGCCGTCAAGTCGCTTCGGGAGATTGCGGGCTTCATCGGCGCCTGCCTTGAGCACTACCGTCCGGCGCCGGGCCAGTGGCTGCACGTGCACCAGTGGAACCCGACGGCGGGTAACCACCCCGATTCCGAATACCCGACGCTGCGCGCGGCGCTCGATCGCGTCGCCAGCACCAATCCGGTCGAGCTGATGGGGAACGACGGCCACAAGGGCGCGTTCAACAGCGCTGCGCTCGCCATGGCACGCGACGCGTCCGGTCAGACGATAGGACTCAGTCGCGCGACGCTCGCGGGTCCTTTCGCTGCGTACCGCAAGCTCGTGGGAGTCGATGAAAACGGAGAGCCGAACGGCGAGGTGAACGAGGATGCCCGCGCAACGATGCTTGGCGAGGTGACGTACAACGATCTCGACGAGGTGCTTAAAGTCGCCGAACGCATACCGCAGCGGCTGAACGCCTCCGGTATCACGGCCGTCCTCGACGCAGCCGCGGCGCCCGGTGGCATGAAGGTGTACGACAAGCTCGTGGCGACTCGGCAGCTGACCGCCCGGGTGACGCTCGCGCAGTACTTTGACCCGGAGCGCTTCCGCACGAGCGACGGCGCGATCGCCTACGATGCACTCGTCGATCGAGCGAGCGCGATTCGCGCCAAGTACGTGGGCAGTCCGCTGGTCCGAGCGGACTTCGTGAAACTGTTCGCCGACGGCGTCGCCGAAGGCAACCCGTTCAGCGTGCCGCCGACGCTGGGTAACGCCGCAATGATCGAGCCGTACTTGCAGCCGATCTTCGGCCGCGACCCGCAGGGCCGGGCGACGGTCACGGGCTACGTTGACACTGCCTCCGCCGTCTGCGTCGCCGTGCGTGCGGACCCTGAGCACTATGCGGCGCCGGCCGAGGTTGCCGCGTTCACGGCGGCCAACGGCTTCCATCCCCGCCAATGCACGATCTCGAACGGCAGGCTTCAGAATGATCGCGAGGTGTTGCTGGAGTACGCGCGCCGCATGCATCTCGCGGGATTCAGCCTGCACATCCACGTCATAGGCGACCGCGCGCTGCGGACGGCGCTCGATGCGATCGAGGGTGCGCGCGCGGCCGACGGTGTCGCGACGACACGCGACAGCCTCGCGCACGTGCAGATCACGCGTCCCGAGGACGTCGCTCGGATCGGGCGTGACCACCTCTATCTCGCCTACACCTACTCGTGGGCCGACAACGACCTCGAGTACGACATGTCGATCATTCCGTTCCTGCAGAAGATCACTGGCAACAGCGACGCCGAGCGCCACGTGCCAGGCAGCTTCTACGAGGAGAACGTCTATCCGTTCCGGACGTCGAAGGACGCAGGCGGCATCCTGGTTGCCGGGTCCGACGCCCCGGTCGGGACGCGTGATCCCCAGCCGTTCGTGAACATGGCCGTTGCGATCGCTCGGCGCAGCCCCGGACAGACGCCATTCAATCCTCGCCAGGCGATCTCGATCCGCGAGGTGCTCGAGGCCTACACGATAAACGGGGCCAGATTCCTGGGGCGCGAAGCGGAGTTCGGGTCGCTGGAACGCGGAAAGTCGGCCGACTTTGCCGTGCTCGACCGGGACATCGTGGCGCTCGGAGAAGCCGGGCAAGCCGACGCGGTCGGCGCGACGCAGGTCGTCGAGACGTGGTTTCAGGGCCGGCGCGTATACCGCTGGCACAGTCCATGAAGGTTCCGCCGCGAGGTCGCCAACACGAATGAAGCGAACCTGCCGGCGCATGATCGACAGCGTGCATCAGCCTAGGAGTGCGTGAATGCCGGGGACGCCATTTGTGATCGAGGAGCGGAACGCCGAGGTCGAGTCGGGGGAGGATCGTGGCGTCACCTGGCGAACGCTGACGAGCGCCGACCGCACGCCCACCGGGGAACTTACCACCGGCGTGTGCGAGATCGAGCCGGGCTGCGAGCTGCCGCTGCACCGGCACCCGCCACTTGAGCTTTATTATTTTCTGGAAGGTGCCGGTATCGTCACGTTGGGGCCGGTGGAGCATCCGGTCCGCCCCGGGTCGACGATTTTGATTCCGGGCGACACGCCACACGCGATTCGCAATACCGGATCGACGCCGCTGAAACTGTTCTACGTCTTCCCGGTCGCCTCCTTCGGCGACGTCGAATACACGATGCTCGGTGCCCCCGCGCACTGATGGCAGGCGCGTCGACGAGCGTCGGTTCGCCTCAATTGACCGGGCAGTCGTTCGGTGGCGCGATGCCGGCGAAGCGATCGCGGATCCACGCGAGCTGCTCCGGTACTGAATTGAGCATCGTCTCGTCGTGGTCGAGCCCGGGATAGCTCGAGAAACGGAGTGACGCGCTGCCGGCCGCACAGGCACGAGCCACCGTCTGTCGCAAGGATGCGATCGGCACGGTCACATCGCCCTCTCCCGCGATGACGAGCAGCGGCCCGCGGACTGCCTTGTCCCCGAGCTCATTCGTCTTGAAGTACTTCTGAACCCAGACATTCCGATTCCAGCCCGGCTTTAGCATCGCCTTGCTCGTCAGGTCGGCGTAGAGCGCGTAGCCGTGATACCAGCAGCCGTCATTGGCGGCCGCCGCGTATCGCCGCATGGCGACGGGCGTCAGCATGTCGGTAACGGCGAACGCGGGATAGCTCGCGTGGATGCCGTATGCCATGAATGCCAGATAAAACCCGACGCCGGGCGTTTCGCCGAGGTGTGTCAGCAGGTCCTCGAGCTGCACCGCTCCGGCGACGGACACCGCGCCGAGGTAACCCGGGTCGTGCCGCCCGGATTCGGCCTCGGCGACGCCCCACGCCGCCAGACCGCCCTGCGAGTGGCCAACCGCGACCCAGCGAGACCCGAGGGCAGGTAACGCCGCGCGCGCCGCCGGAACCGAGAAAATGACGTCCTCAAGCTGAGCGGCCTTGTTGACGTACTGGTGCGGTCCGGGCGTACCGAGGCCGTGATAGTCGGTCGCAACCACCGCGAAACCCGCGTTGACCATCGCGTTCAGCCCAAGCTCGCCGTAATAGAGATCCTTCATCAGCGACGGCGCACACGCCCGGCCGACGCCGCTGGTGCCGTGGGCGAAAGCGATGACCGGCCATCCGCCTGCCGGCGGTGCGCCGGAGGGAGCGACGACGAAACCGGATGTCAGGACGTCCCGACCGTCGGCGTCGCGGGATCGGTAGAGAATGCGCATCGCCGAGGCGCCGCGGGGCAGGTCGTAACCCGCGAAGTTTTCGGCAGCCAGCAGCTCTCCCGGCCGGCCGCGTGCGAGCGAGCGCGGCCGCGTATAGAACGCCGGGGCGGGCAGCGCGTCGGCCTGCTCGATCCGCCTCGCCTCGTCGGGTGTCTTTGGCATGTCTTCTGCGAGGCCAACGGAAGGCGCCAGCGCGATCGCAGCCGTCGCGACGGACCGCATCAGGCTGTCCAGGACTCCAGGCATCAAACCTCCTGTCGAGCGCCCCCGACCGGTGCGCTAGGGATTGTAACGAGGCCGGGAATCGAGCGGGTCGGGCCGGAGCCTGGTGCCCCAGGTCAGTCGGCCGGCCAGTATTCACGTGGGCGCGCGTTCGGCTAGATTGTCAGGTTCCCGCCGTCCGAAAGACAACCGGCCCATTCTCGGGGTCGACCGAATGCAGACGGCAGAGCAGGTTCGCGATGCACACGGTCCCAGCCCCGGCCCGCCTGATCTTCGTATGCACGCTGCTCGCGTCGGCGGCGGCCGGCTGCGGCGGATCAGGGCCGTCCGGTCCGCGGCCGGTGGCCGTGACCGCGATCCGGATCGCGCCGCGCCCCGTCGCGATCACCCAGGAATACCCGGGCCAGCTCGAGGCATCGAATACCGTCGAGATCCGGCCTCGCGTCGGCGGCGTCCTCGAGCAGCAGGAGGCGGTCGAAGGCCAGCGGGTGCACAACGGCCAGATCCTGTTCGTCATCGACCGCCAGCCGTACCAGGCCGCGCTCGCACAGGCGCAGGCCACGCTCGCCCAGGCCCAGGCGGCCAAGGCACAGGCCGAGCGCGACCTCGAGCGCGCCCGGCCGCTGTCGCAGCTCGATGCGCTCAGTCAGCGCGAACTCGATGCGGCGATCGCTGCGGGCGCGGCGACCACGGCGCAGGTGCAGGCCGCGCAGGCGGCCGTCAAGACCGCCGAGCTCAATCTCGATTACACCATCGTCCGTGCTCCGATCGACGGAGTGATGAGCCGGGCGTTGATTCGCATCGGCGGGCTCGTGACGGCCTACAGCACGCTGCTGACGACCGTCTACAAAACAGATCCGATGTACGTCAACTTCAGCATCAGCGAACAGCGGCTGCTCGAGCTGCAGCACGAACTCGGCCGCCCGCCCGATCAGCGCAACCCCAGCAAGCGCCAGTTCCGCATATTCCTGACCGACGGTAGCGAGCTCGAGTCGCCGGCCGCCCTCAACTTCGTCGATGCCGCCGTCGACTTGCGCACCGATACTCTGCCCGTGCGACTGGCCGTGCAGAACCCGAAGCAGCTGCTGCGCGCCGGCCAGTACGTCAAGGTGTCGGTCGACAGCCCGGTGCAGCAGGATGCGATCGTCATCCCCCAGCGCGCGGTCCAGGAGTTGCAGGACAAGCGGTTCGTGTGGACGGTTGACGGTGACGGCAAGGCTGCGCCTCGCGACGTCGTGCTTGGTGCGCGCGTCGCGGAAGACACCATAGTGTTGAAAGGTCTCGCGGCCGGCGACGTCGTCGTCGTCGACGGCACGCAGAAGCTCAGGCCGGGAGTCCTGGTCAACACGGAGTCGAAGCCGGCCGCCGATAAGAAGGGCCCGTGAGCAACTTCTTCATCGACCGGCCGATCTTCGCGACCGTCATCGCGATTCTGATCACGCTAGCCGGCTCGATCGCGTTCCTGCTGCTGCCGGTCGCGCGCTTTCCGCAGATCACGCCGCCCAGCGTCGTCGTCTCGACGGTTTTCCCGGGCGCCGACGCCCAGACCATCGAGCAGTCGGTCGCGGCGCCGATCGAGACGCAGGTCAACGGCGTGCCGAACATGCTGTACATGGACTCCAAGAGCTCCAATGACGGCAGCTACACGCTGAACGTGACCTTCGAAGTGGGGTCCGATCAGGACATCGCCGCGGTCGACGTGCAGAACCAGGTCGCGATCGCGCAGCGCCAGTTACCGGCGGACGTGCTGCGGCAGGGCATCACGATCACGAAGCGGCCGCCGCAGGCGTTGATGTACCTCGCGGTCAGGTCCACCGATCCGCGTTACGACTACCTGTTCCTCAGCAACTTCACCGCACTGCAGGTCGTCGACGCGCTGGCGCGCATCCGCGGCGTCGGCCAGGTGCAGCAGTTCGGCGCGCGCGACTATGGCATGCGGATCTGGCTGGACCCGGGCCGGATGGCGCGCGTCGGGATCACGACGCAGGACATCAGCGCCGCGCTCAACGAGCAGAACGTCGTGGCGCCCGCCGGCATCGTCGGTGCCGAGCCGGCGCCGCCCGGCCAGCAAATGACGTACTCCGTGACCGTCCACGGTCGGCTCTCGTCGGTGGCGGAATACGAGAACATCGTGCTGCGCACCGGCGCTAACCGCAGCATCGTCCGACTGAAAGACGTCGCGCGTATCGAGCTCGCGGCGACCGACTACAGCCGGTCGAGCCGACTCAACGGCACGCCGGTGGCCTCGATCGGCGTGTACCAGCTGCCGGATGCCAATGCACTCGAGGTCGCCAAGCAGGTGCGGGCGACGATGAAGCAGCTGGCATCGCGCTTTCCGCCCGGGATCACCTACGAAGTTGTGCTCGACACGACTGACTTCGTCGCCGAGTCGATCAAAGAGGTCGAGATCACGTTGTTCATCGCGGCAGCTCTCGTGCTGCTCGTCGTCTTCATGTTCCTCGAGAGTTGGCGCGCAACGCTGATACCGATGCTCGCGGTGCCGGTCTCGCTGCTCGGCACCTTCACGCTGTTCGTCGCGCTCGGCTTTTCGATTAACACGCTGACGCTGTTCGCGCTGGTGCTCGCCATCGGACTGGTGGTCGACGACGCCATCGTTGTCGTCGAGGCGGTCACCGAAAAGATGGAGAGCCACGGCATGAACGCCCGCGACGCAACCCGCGCCGCAATGGCGGACGTGTCAAGCCCGGTGATCGCGATCGCACTGGTTCTGACGGCCGTGTTTGTGCCGGTCGCGTTCCTCGGCGGGCTGACCGGGCAGTTCTACCGCCAGTTCGCGCTGACACTCTCGGCATCGGTGCTGATCTCGGCATTCATTGCCCTGACTTTCACGCCGGCGATGTGCACGCTGCTGCTGCGGCCGCGTGGCACGGAGCCGCCGCGCACGCTGATCGGACGCTTTTTCGGCTGGTTCAACCGCGGCTTTGCCGCGGCGACCCACCGCTACATCGACACGGTGCGCACGGCGATTCGACGCGCGGCCGTGGCACTGATGGTATTCGGCGCGCTGCTGGTCGCCGTTGCGCTGCTGGTCGCGGAACGCCCGGGTGGCTTCCTGCCGGAGGACGATCAGGGCTTTCTGTTGATGGTTTCGCAGCTTCCACCCGGGGCGTCGGCCCAGCGCTCCGCGGCGGCCCTTGAGAAGGTGCGTGCGATTGTCGCGAAGCAGCCGGAAGTGCACGAGGTGCTGGGAATCACTGGGCTCAACCTGCTTGCCGGCGTCACCACGCCCTACACCGGCTCGGCCTTCGTGCCGCTGAAGCCGTGGTCCGAGCGGCCCGGCGCGCAAAGCTCCGTACAGGGCCTGATCCCGCGGCTGTCGCGCGAGCTGTCGACGATACGCGAGACCAGCGTGCTGGTCATCGCGCCGCCTGCGATTCCCGGCATCGGTCAGGCCGGCGGCTTCGAGCTGGTTCTCACCGACACCTCTGGCGGGAGCCTTGAGCGCTTCAACACCGGCATCCAGGACTTTGTTGCGGCCGCCAACAAGCGACCCGAGCTCACGCGTGTCGGCACGCAGTTCAACCTGCGTGTGCCCCAGATCGAGTACGTGGTCGATCGCGATCGCGCCAAATCGCTAGGCATCCCGATCTCTGACGTGTTCTCGTCGCTGCAGACGTTTCTCGGCGGCACGTACATCAATGACTTCAATCTGTTCGGCCGGACCTACCGCGTGACCGCGGAGGCGGAGGGCACGGCGCGGACAACGCCGGACGCTGTCAACGGCCTCTACGTCCGAACGCAGGCAGGCGACATGGTGCCTCTGTCATCGCTCGTGACCGTCAAGCCGTCGCTCGGGCCGTCGTACATTGAGCGCTACAACGTTTTCCGGGCGGTCACGGTCAACGGTTCGCCGGCGCCGGGGTACAGCCAGGGTGATGCGCTGACAGCGATGGAGGAGGTCGCGCGCGGACTCCCGGACCACATGAGTTATTTCTGGACCGGCTCCGTGCTCCAGCAGAAGCGTACCGGCGGACAAGCCCCGTACATCTTCGCGATGGCGATGGTGTTCGTCTTCCTGGTCCTCGCCGCTCAGTACGAAAGCTGGGGCGTTCCCTTCGCCGTGATCCTTTGCATCCCGTTCGCCGTGTTCGGCGCGTTTCTCGGGCTGACGCTGCGCAGCATGGCGAATGACATCTACGCCCAGGTCGGCCTGGTGATGCTGATAGGCCTCGCCGCGAAGAACGCGATCCTGATCGTCGAATTCGCCAAGCTCTCGCACGAGCGCGGCATGTCAGTCGTGGACGCGGCGATCGCCGGAGCGCGATTGCGCCTGCGGCCGATCCTGATGACATCGGCGGCGTTCATCTTCGGCGCGATGCCGCTCGCGATCGCGAGCGGTGCCGGATCGACCTCACGCCAGGTCCTGGGAACCACCGTGGTGTTCGGCATGACGGCGGCGACAGTGATCGGCATCTTCATCGTGCCGGTCTTCTACGTCGTCATTCAGGGTGGCATCGAGCGGCTGCGCGGCCCGAAGCCGGCGATCGCGTCCGAGGCGACCCGCGCGCCCAATCCGGATCCCGAACCATGAGGATCGGAACGGTCATCGGCCTGCTGCTCGTTTCAGGCTGCGCCGTCGGTCCGAGCTATCGCCGGCCCCCGGTTGAGGTACCCGCGGGATACCGGGTCGTCGAGCCGGCGCCCGAGGGCGCCTCGATCGGCGATGCCGACTGGCGCAGGGTGTACACGGACCCGAAATTGCAGGACCTGATCGCGGCGGCGCTGAAGGGCAATCTCGATCTCAAGGCCGCGGTGGCGCGCGTTGATCAGGCTCACGCGCAGCTCGGCGAGACGCGACTGGCGTTCTTGCCTACGCTGGGTGTCAACGGCCAGGTGGAGCGCTCCAAGAGCTCGCAATACGTGCTGTTGCCGGGCGAGGATCGCATTGCGAACGTCGAGCAGGCGACCGTCACCGCATCGTACGAGCTCGACCTCTGGGGTCGGCTGCGACGCGCCAACGAGGCGGCACGCGCAACGCTTCTGTCGACCGATTACGCCAGGCGTACGGTCGAGAGTGCGCTCGTCGCCAGCGTCGCGAGCACCTACTACACGCTGCTCGAGCTCGACTCGCAGCTCGAGATCACCAGGCGCACGGTCGGCACACGCGAGAAGTTCGTCGAGCTGACCCGCGCGCAGCACGAACGCGGTTACGCGACTGGCCTGGACGTCGCCACGGCCGAGGCCCAGGCGGCCGGGGCGCGCGCCAACGTGCCGGAACTCGAGCGGCGGATTACGCAGACCGAGGACCTGTTGAGCACGTTGATCGGACAGAACCCGAGACCGATCGATCGCGAGCGGCGTGGCGAGGAAATGCCCACGCCGCCGCCATTGCCGCCGCCGGGAATGCCGTCGCGTCTGCTTGAACGCCGGCCGGACGTGCGGGCTGCCGAGGAAGCGTTGCATGCGGCCAATGCCAACGTCGGCGTCGCGAAGGCCGCGTTGTTCCCGACGATCTCGCTGACCGGGCTCGCGGGCTCGTTGAGCATCCCGCTCGGCAATCTGTTCACGGCGCCGGCCAGCGAATGGAGCGCGGCGGCGGGCCTCGTGCAGCCGCTTCTGGATCCGCAACGCTCGCTGTACCAGGTCGAGCTCGCCGACGCGCGCAAGCGCGAGGCCCTATATCAGTACCAGAAGGCAGTCCAGGGCGCGTTTCGCGACGTCTCCGACGCCCTGGTCGCGTACCAGAAGTACGGCGAGTTCGCGCGCGAGCAGGTTCGGCAGGTCGAAGCCCTGCAGCGCGCAGCGCAGATCGCGCTTGCGCGCTACCGTGTCGGATACGCGTCCTACTTCGACGTGATCAACGCCGATCGCGATCTGTTCGCCGCCGAACTCGCGCTCAGCCAGGCGCACGCGAACAGCCTGACCGCGCTCGTGCAGCTCTATCAGGTGCTCGGCGGCGGCTGGCAGTAGGCGCGCTCTCGGGTCAGGCCCCCGGACGCAGCGCGACGGTTGCGATCGAAGGCGGGCGCGCCGCGCGCAGCCGTGCGGCGACTCGCTCGGCGTCGGCGAATACCCGCAGCAGGTTTCCGCCGGCAACCTTGGCGATCTCCGCATCCGTCCACCCGCGGCGCATCAGTTCCGCGAGCAGCGCGGGGAAGCGGTCGACGCCCTCGAGACCGTCGGGCGTCTCCTCGATGCCGTCGAAATCCGACCCGATGCCGACGTGATCGACACCGGCGACCTCGCGGATGTGCTGAACATGGTCGGCAACCTGTGCGAGTGTTGCGTGCGGCTTGGGGTGCGCGTGCTCCCAGGCCGCCAACGCCGCCTTGGCGCGGTCGGGCTGGCCGATGTAGAGGCCGTCGTACGGCGGCGCATTGTAGCGCGCCTGCTCCGCCGCCCGGTCCGCCAACCAGTGGTTGCAGGCCTCCGAAACGTACCCCGGGTTGAAATTCACCATGACGACGCCGCCGTTCTGCGCTACCAGCCGCAGCACGTCGTCCGGGACGTCGCGCGGGTGATCAACGAGTGCGCGGGCCGAGGAGTGCGAGTAGATCACCGGTGCCTCGCTCGCGGCGAGGGCGGCTTTCATGGTCTCCGGCGAGACGTGACTGAGGTCAACCAGCATGCCGAGCCGGTTCATCTCGTGTACGACTTCGACACCGAAAGGCGTCAGGCCGTGGCGCGTTGGCGCGTCGGTCGCGGAGTCCGCCCACGCCGTGTTGCGCGTGTGCGTCAGCGTCATGTAACGCGCCCCGAGGTCATACATCTGGCGCAGGACGGCGAGCGAGTCGTTGATCTGGTGGCCGCCCTCGATGCCGATCAGCGAGGCGACCTTGTGCTCCTTGTGGATGCGGCGGATGTCGGACGCCGAATACGCCATCTCGAGGTCCGCCGGATACCGAGTGACGAGACGCTTCACGATGTCGATCTGCTCGAGCGTCGTCTGCACGGCCTCGAGGCCTTTCAGATCGACCGGTACCCAGACCGACCAGAACTGCGCGCCCACCTTGCCGGCCCGCAGCCGCGGAAGGTCGGTCATCAGCGCCACCCCGTCAGGCGGCGGCGGAATGTGCGAAGTATCGGAGGCAAGGTCGATCTGGCCGAGATCGCCCTTGAAGCGCTCGCGGATCATCCACGGCAGATCGTTGTGCCCGTCGATCAGCGGCGTTTCCGCGAGCACGCGTTCGAGGCGCGTGTTCACCGGGCCGTCCGCGGCCTGTGCATCCGGCAGGCATGCCGCCGCGAGCAAAGCGAAAAGCGCAAGGTGCGGTGCTTTCATTGTGGTGTCGTGCTCCGGAGCGCGGCTGCAATGGCCGCACAGTATAGTCGGGATCGGCTCAGCGGCCGATCGCAGCGACGGGAAGGATGCCGAGCGCCGCGGCGTGCAGGCTCTGGATATAGAGCGCACCGCCGTGCTCGGTCGCACCGCTTGTCTCGGGGAGTCGGCCGGCCGGATCCTGCAGGTCGGCGACGACCCGGCCGGAATCGTCGAACGCGACGACGTGGCCGTAACTCGGTGGCACCGGCCACAGGAACCGGGGCAGGCGCAGGCTTGCGGCGCGAAGTCGCGGCCAGCGGGACAGCACATCGACGAGCGCGCTGCGCGGCTTGGTGAATCCGATCCACAGGCGGCCAGCGGCACTGCGCGTCAGATTGTCCGGGAACCCCGGCAGGTTTGCGGCGAACACGACGGCCGCCGCCGATCCGCCGCTCCGCGCGAGCGCGGCGGCATCGAGGTTCCCGGCGTTGGCCGCGACGCGCCAAATGCGATATTCGCCGGTCTCCGAGACGTAGAGCTGCGCGTCGTCGGGTGACAGCGCGACGCCGTTCGCAAAGCACAATCCGCCGATCACCATGCGCAGCTGCTGGGTATCCGGCCGGTACTCGAACACCCGCCCCGTGCACGAGTGCTCCATGATGTCGAGCAACGCTGCGTCGAACGTGCCCCAGGTGCGTGCGACAAACCGTCCGGTCGCGTCAGTGAAGAAGATGCGGC
>Ga0335069_10001446_pt1 | contig 38448 bp, 32 predicted proteins | sample Lox_Sample_11_FD_206714 | JGI IMG/M metagenome (GOLD analysis project Ga0335069, IMG submission 206714) | Soil microbial communities from Loxahatchee National Wildlife Refuge, Florida, United States - Lox_Sample_1.1 | ecosystem: Environmental > Terrestrial > Soil > Wetlands | place: USA...
GTAGCGTAGTCGGGGCCGAGCACCGGCCCAAAGATGCCCACCGGGTTTACCACCGCAAACTCCAGCCCGCCTCCCTTGTTGATGAAGAAATCCCATGCGGCGCGCTCCGCGAGCGTCTTTGACCTTTGGTACGGGAGCACATCCGCGCCCGCGGGATCGGTCCAGTCGGTCTCCATGAACGGATGGCTCTGCTCGGGATGTCCATAGCCGATCGCGGCAAAGGACGAGGTCAATACGACGCGCTCCACGCCGGCATCCCGCGCGGCTCGCAGTACGCGCACTGCGCCATCCCGCGCCGGCACGATGAGCTCGTTCTCGTCCTCTGGAATCGTCGCAGGAAAAGGCGAGGCGACGTGCAGCACGTAATTGCACCCGGCAACCGCGTCGGCCCAGCCTGCGTCCCTCTCGAGATCGGCGGCGAAGAAGCTGAGTTGGTCGCCGGCCTCGGCTCCGCCCACCCTCAACATGGCTCGCACATCCGCCTCGCGCCTCAGGTCGCGCACCGTAGTGCGCACCTCGTGGCCCTGGGCAAGCAATTGCAGAATGCAGTGGCTGGCCACAAAGCCCGAGCCGCCGGTAACCAGAACTGTGCTCATGATCAAACCTCCGCGTGGTTCCTGGTGTTAGATCGAACGTTCATTCTAATCGATTCGGAAAATCTAGTCTCGCCCCCTTCCGGCTTGCGCCTCTCCCGGCCCGGCGTCCGGCCGCTCTGCGATCGCCGCCCACACGGTCTCCGCAATCCTGCGCAGGGTCGCCTGAGAAAACGGCCGCTTCGCCTTGGCCAGGCTGGCCGCGAGCGCAAGCGTCAGGCTGTCGATCGCTTCCGGCGGGAGATCCTTGAGCAGTCCGCCCTTCTTGGCCGGCCGCAGCCACTTCTGGATGCGCGTCGCCTCTTGGCTTGGATGTTCCGACTCCATCCTCAATCCGACGCTGCAGTAGGGCGAATTCAGATACTGATCGAGAAACCGTGTCTCCCTGAGATGCGTGCGATAGAAGCGATAGGCGTTCAACCAGATTCGAAGCAAGGCTTCGCGCGGCGTCATTTCCTGCGTGAGCCCGGTGAAGAACACCTCGTGCTTGACCGCGGCAACGCGCAGATAGGCCGCATGGATCAAATCGTCCTTGGACGGAAAGTAATGATAGATGACCCCGGGGCTCGCACCGGACCGCTCCGCCAACAGCGACATCGGCGAGTTGTGAAATCCGCGCTCGACGACCAGATCGAGCATCGCATTCACAATCGCTTCCTTTTTGTCGGTCTTTCCCGCCATCATCCACCCGGCCAGCGCGTGACTAGAATGATCATTCTACCATTGTCCCTCAGGGCTGGTTCTAAGGAGCCGGTATGAGGGACCGATATAGGCCTGGCGCACGGCAATTCACGCGCTACCGGAGGTATCCGATGAAGATCCAGCCGTACTCCCGCCGTCATCAGCCTGGCGCTCGTGCCGGCCAGGACAAAGAACTTCATCGCGGCTGCGCACTTGCAATCGGACTCGAACCCGGACCCTCGGCGCGGTGCGTCCAGGACCGTTGTCTCAACGAGCTCGAGGATTGCCCGGAATCGAGTCATCTCCGGCTCGTCCGCCCGGCCAATCGTTTGATCCCGCTGAAACAATCGATCCCAATCGCGCGTGCCCTCAAACGGCAGGGATTTCTTATTCCATATTGCGGGATCGCATACCCGGCCTGTGTCTATCATCACAGCCCCATCGTCTCGCCAAGCCGACACTCTCTGTAGCGATTGAATTCCGCGCGGCAGCACTGTGAGGCAAAGCGAATGAGTGCACAGAAAACGGTCGGCAAAATGGTAATTCTGGACGGTAACGAGGCTGCGGCGTCAGTCGCCTACCGCCTGTCTGAAGTCATTGCTATCTATCCCATTACTCCCTCGTCGCCCATGGCCGAGTGGGCCGATCAGTGGCGCTCGGAGGGCAAGAAGAACATCTGGGGCGCGCTGCCCATCGTGGAAGAACTGCAGAGCGAAGGCGGCGCGGCCGGAGCCCTGCACGGTGCGCTTCAGGCCGGCGCATTTGGCACCACGTTTACAGCATCGCAGGGCCTGCTGCTGATGATCCCCAACATGTACAAGATCGCCGGCGAGCTCACGCCCGCCACCATGCACGTAACCGCGCGAACGCTGGCCACGCATGCATTGTCGATCTTCGGCGACCACTCCGACGTGATGGCCTGCCGGTCGACGGGATGGTCCATGCTGGCGTCGAACTCCGTGCAGGAAGCCGCCGACCTTGCTCTGGTGGCGCAGATTGCCACTCTCGAATCGCGCATCCCGTTCATCCACTTCTTCGACGGCTTCCGCACCTCCCACGAAGTCGGCAAAATCGAGCCCATCGGCGATGAAACCATCCGCGCGCTGCTCGACGACAAGTTCATCATCCAGTTCCGCCAGAACGCTCTCAATCCCGACCGCCCTCTCATTCGCGGCACAGCGCAAAATCCCGACGTGTTTTTCCAGGCTCGCGAAGCGTGCAGCCCGTTCCATGCCGCAGTACCCGGGATCGTGCAATCCGTCATGGATCGCGTCGCCGCGCAGATCGGCCGCTCCTATCATCTCTTCGACTACTGCGGTGCGCCGGATGCGGAACGCATCATCGTGATCATGGGCTCCGGCGCCGAAGCCGCCGAGGAGGCCGTCGACGCACTGAACCGCCAGGGCGAAAAGCTCGGCCTGGTCAAGGTGCGCCTGTACCGTCCGTTCGATGCCGGCGCATTCCTGGCCGCTCTTCCTTCGACCGTGAAATCGATCGCCATACTCGACCGCTGCAAGGAACCGGGCGCCACCGGCGAACCTCTCTACCAGGACATTATGACCGTCCTCGCCGAGCGCGCCGCTACGCTTCCCTTCTCTGCCATTCCCACCGTGATCGGCGGCCGCTACGGTCTCTCCTCGAAAGAGTTCACCCCGGCTATGGTCAAGGGCATCTTCGACGAACTCACCCGGCCTGAACCCATGAATCACTTCACCATCGGCATCGAGGACGACGTAAGCCACACGAGCCTGAAGTACGATCCCGACTTTTGCACCGAAGACCCGCACACGCACCGTGCGCTGTTCTATGGCCTGGGCTCCGACGGCACCGTGGGCGCCAACAAGAACTCGATCAAGATCATCGGCGAGAACACGCCAAACTTCGCACAGGGCTACTTCGTCTACGACTCGAAGAAGTCGGGATCGATGACCACTTCGCATCTACGTTTCGGGCCCAACCCGATCCGGTCGACCTACCTGATCTCGAAGGCCAGCTTTGTGGCCTGCCATAACTTCAGCTTCCTTGAGAAGATCAACGTTCTCGAACCGGCCATGCCAGGCGCGGTGTTCCTGCTCAACTCGCCCTACCCGGCTGACGAAGTGTGGGACAAGCTGCCCCGGACCGTGCAGGCCGAAATCCTGCGCAAAAAGATCGAATTCTATGTGATCGACGGCTTCAAGGTCGCGCGCGATACCGGAATGGGTTCACGCATCAACACCATCATGCAGACGTGCTTCTTCGCCATCAGCGGCGTGCTGCCGCGCGATGAAGCAATCACACAGATCAAGAAAGCCATCCAGAAAACCTATGGCAAGCGCGGCGAAGCGGTCGTGCAGAAAAACTTTGCCGCGGTCGATCACGCCCTTGCGCATCTGGAAAAGGTCAAACTGCCGTCGGCTCCCTCGTCGGATTTCGACATGGTTCCGGCAATTTCGAGCCATGCTCCTCAGTTCGTGCGCGACGTACTCGGCGAGATTGCCGCCGGCCGCGGCGATCTGCTGCCCGTGAGTGCGCTGCCCGCGGGCGGTGCGTTCCCGACAGCGACCTCGCAATGGGAGAAGCGCAACATCGCGCAGTTCATCCCGGTGTGGGACAAAGATCTTTGCATCCAGTGCGGCAAATGCGTCATGGTGTGCCCGCACGCCGTCATCCGCTCCAAGGTCTACAGCCCCGAACTGGCCGACAAGGCCCCGGCAACACTGAAGTGGGCAAAGCCGAAATGGAAAGGCATGGAGCAGGACCGCTATACGCTTCAGGTTGCTCCGGAAGACTGCACCGGCTGCGCGATATGCGTTGAAGTCTGCCCGGTGAAGAGCAAGAGCGACGCCAGCCACAAGGCCATCAACATGGCGCCGCAGGCGGCGCTCCGCGAATCCGAGCGCGAAAACTGGGACTTCTTCCTCGGCCTCCCCGAGGTTGACCGCAACAAACTTTCACACGGCCAGGTCAAGGATCTCCAGCTCCTGCAGCCGCTGTTCGAGTTCTCCGGCGCGTGCGCGGGCTGCGGCGAAACACCCTATGTCAAGCTGCTTACGCAACTCTTCGGAGACCGCCTCTTCATCGCCAACGCGACCGGCTGTTCTTCGATCTACGGCGGCAATCTGCCAACCACGCCGTACAGCACCAATGCGCAGGGCCGCGGCCCGACGTGGGCCAACTCGCTCTTTGAGGACAACGCCGAATTCGGCTTCGGCATGCGCACAGCGCTCGACCAGCAGAGAGCCTTCGCGGAAACGCTTGTGATGCGGCTGCATGACTCGATCGGCGAGGAGCTGTCCACAGCGCTTATCGTCTCGTCACAGAAAAGCGAAAAAGAGATCGATGCGCAACGCGAACGCGTGCGCCAGTTGCGCGAGCGGCTTGCCGGAAACGAGTCCTCAGATGCCAAAAATCTGCTGGCAATCGCCGACACGCTGGTGCGCAAAAGCGTGTGGATCCTGGGCGGAGACGGATGGGCCTTTGACATCGGCTTTGGCGGCCTGGACCATGTGCTGGGCTCGGGCAAGAACGTGAACGTGCTCGTGCTTGATACCGAGGTCTACTCGAATACGGGCGGCCAGGCATCGAAGGCTACGCCGCGCGGCGCGGTGGCCAAGTTTGCCGCCAGCGGCAAGGGCAACAGCAGAAAAGATCTGGCCATGGAAGCAGTGAGCTACGGCTACGTCTACGTGGCGCAGGTCGCAATGGGCGCCAATGATACTCATGTCATCAAGGCGTTCCAGGAGGCTGAGGCGCATGAAGGACCGTCCATCATCATCGCGTACTCAAGCTGCATCGCGCACGGGTACGACCTGGTGCATGGCCTTGAGCAGCAAAAGCTCGCCGTGCAATCCGGCTACTGGCCGCTGATGCGCTACAGCCCAGCCCTGCGCGAGGAAGGCAAGAACCCGTTCCTGCTCGATTCGCGCGCACCGTCGATCCGGCTTAAGGAGTACGCATACCGCGAAGCGCGCTACACGATGCTCGCCCGTGGCAATCCCGAGCTGGCCGCGCAACTGCTCAAGGAAGCGCAGGACGACGTCGAGCGCCAGTGGCGCGTCTACTCCGCGCGGGCGGCCATGCTCGGACGCGGCGAGACACCGCACATTGCTCCCGAGGAAAAGAAAGATGACAACCTGGTGGCAACACCCGCCGGAGGCAACGAATGATCGACCTGACAACGCAGTATCTCGGGCTGAACTTGAAAAGCCCCATCGTCGTCTCGTCCACTCCGCTCTCGGAGTCGGTCGAAAATATCCGCCGCATGGAAGAGGCCGGGGCATCTGCGATCGTGCTCACCTCGCTCTTCGAAGAGCAGCTCGCGCTCGAATCATGGGCGCTCGACGAGGACCTTTCGCGCGGTACCGAATCCTATGCTGAGTCGCTCGGATACCTGCCCGACTTCAACGATTACCGCATGACGCACGAGTCCTACCTTGGGTATCTCCGGCGCGCGCGCTCGGCGGTGGATGTCCCGATCTTCGCCAGCCTGAATGGTGCTACGGCCGGCGGATGGGTTCGATTTGCGAAAGAAGTGGAAGACGCCGGCGCCCAGGCCATCGAGCTCAACACCTATGCACTCGCCACCGATCCCGGGCAGACGTCCGCGGAGCTTGAGCTGCAACTTCTTGAACTGGTCGACAGCGTTTGCCGCGCCGTCAAGATTCCCGTCGCCGTCAAGCTGTCGCAGTCCTTCACGAGCCTGCCGCACATGGCCGTGCGCCTGCAGGATGCCGGCGCTCGCGGTCTGGTGCTCTTTAACCGCTTCTATCAGCCGGACTTTGATATTGAGGCTCTGGAGGTGCGGCCGACGCTGCACTTCTCCACTCCGTCGGAGCTGCTGCCTCGGCTGCACTGGACGGCGATTCTCTTCGGCCACCTGAACATCGACGTCGCCATCACCGGCGGCGTGCACTCGGCCGAAGACGTGCTGAAAGGCGTCATGGCCGGAGCGGCTGCCACCATGATGGCCTCGGCCATCCACATCCATGGCATCGAGCACATCGGGCGCGTGCTGTCTGACGTCGGCTATTGGCTCGACAAGCACGAGGCGGCATCGCTTAAGGAAATGCGCGGATGCCTGAGCCGCCGCTCCGTGCCCGATACATCGCCCTACGATCGCGGCAACTACATCAAGACGCTGAGCTCCTATAGTCTTCGCCAGACAGTGGCTGCGTTCTAAATAGAAATTATTTCTCTTGAGAGGCCAGTCGGCGGCCGCATCGCAAGGTGCGGCCGTCGCGGCGTTGCTGGCAGAATCTCCGGGGGCCGATTCTCCGTGCCAGAATTGAACGGCAATGACGGGTTGGCCGGGAGAAAGACCATGATCGATCCGTTGCCTGCCTTCACAAAGGATCAACGCGGCGATTGGAACTCCACTGCGCCTTGGGCGGATACCCGTGCAGGACGCTGAGAGGGAGCCTCCTGCTCGTCTGCGCACTTGGCGAATTGACCTCGCCACACTATGATCCACGGGTAAGCCGGTTGACCTGCTGAAAGGAGTTGCAACGATGCGAACGGGGTTTCTCTCATTGGCGGCATGCATCGCGATTTCAATCGGGACCTTCACCGTCGCACAGGCCCCGGCGAGGTATGAACCTACTCTTGATTCGCTCGACCGGCATCCATTACCCGAGTGGTATGCCGGCGCAAAGCTCGGCATCTTCATTCATTACGGGCTCTACTCGGTTCCGGGCTGGGCGCCGCTCTCGCATCCGGAACACGACTTCGCCAACGTCGACTACATAAAAAACGATCCTTACGCGGAGTGGTACTACAACACGATGCGGATCGACGGTTCGCCGACACAGGCGTACCACCGCGAGCACTATGGCGCAGACTACAACTATTACAACTTCGCTCCCATCTTCGACCGCGAGAGCAAGAAGTGGAACCCCGGCCAGTGGGCAACCGTCTTTCGCGAGGCCGGCGCGCGCTACGTGGTGCTCACCAGCAAGCATCACGAGGGTTTTACGCTGTGGCCCAGCTCCACTCCGAACCTGGCTCTGCCCAAAGATCGCCGGCACGCGGCGCGCGATATCGTCGGCGAGTTGACGACCGCGGTGCGCAAGCAGGGCATGCACATGGGGCTTTATTACTCCGGCGGCTATGACTGGACGTTTGTTCCCGGACCCATCCGCGTGGCCGCCGACTACCAGACTGTCAAGCCGCAAAGCGAGGAGTACGGCAAGTACGCCTTCGCGCAGATCCACGAGCTGATCGACCGCTACCATCCCTCGGTGCTCTGGAACGATATCGACTGGCCGAAGACCGGCCGCGCTCTCCAGGTCGAGGCCGACTACTACAACGCTGTGCCCGACGGCGTGATCGACGACCGCTTCGGCGTCAAGCACGCGGACTTCACGTCGCCCGAGTACGCCAAGATGGACAAAATCGTCGCCAAGAAATGGGAGGAGTGCCGCGGCCTCGGCCGCTCCTTCGGCTACAACCGCGCAGAGGGTGAGGCGGAGACGATCGCACCCGCCGAGTTGATCGCGCTGCTCGTCGACATCGTCAGCAAGAATGGCAATCTGCTTCTCGATGTCGGCCCCGAAGCCGACGGAACGATTCCTCCGGTGCAGATGGAACGGCTGAAGGACCTGGGCGCGTGGCTCAATCAGAATGGGGAAGCCATCTACGACACCACACCCTGGGTGACTCCCGCCGGTAAAACCGTGCAAGGCGACGACCTGCGCTTCACCCGAAAGAACGACGACCTCTACGTCACAATTCTCGGCTCGCCAAAGGCACGAACCGTCACCGTGAAGGAGCTTGTCTCAGGAAGCACCTCCAAGGTGCAGCCGCGGCTCATCGGCGTGACGCTGCTGGGCGAAGAAGAGCCCCTCGAATGGAAGGCGGCGGGAGATGAAGGAATCGCTGTGAGCCTGCCCCAGCAGTTGCCGGGCAACTACGCCTATGTGTTGAAGTTCGCGGGCTACGGAAGCTTCGTGCCGGCCGCTCCGCAGGTCAACGCTGCAATGACGATTCCGCGCCAGCAACAAGCCGCCGCACCGTCTCTTCGAGCAGAGCAGCAGCCCGCGGTAACGCTGCCTTCACTTCCTCGCTGAACGTCTCGCCGAGTCCGGTTGACCCCGCGCCGACGGTCAGCAGCAGCGCTTCCCTCGGGGCCGAACCGAAGAGTCCTTCGCCCAGAGCCATCAACTCTGCCGCGCCCAGATGGTGCGAGCCGGGTTCTGCGCGGGATTCTTCCGGCGCGACAGGAATAAGGTCGACCGAACCGGGCAGCGAAGCCGTGGAACAATCGACGAAGATCGCCGCACTTGCGTGAGCCAGGTCTTCTGACAGTTCGGGAGTCCACTGCTGGCGCGAGATCACGCGTATGGACGGTTCATTGCGGAAGCGCGATTCGGCCCATTCCGCGAGCCACGGCCCCACGCCGTCATCGCCGCGCAGCGTGTTGCCGCAGGCAAGGATGAGGCAGCGAGTCAGCCTTGGTTCGGACATAAGTCGATGGTAGGCGATTGCGGCGCGCGCGGCACCCTATAATCCAGCTCGGAGGGACAATGAAATCCATCACGATTTTCAAACATAACGGCGATACCTTCAGCGCATACGCAGACATCTTTGCGGTGTCGACAGAAAACGGCATCTTGTCATTTCGCTGGATGAGAAAGCCGGGAGACCAAAGCACCGCCACGAAGGTCATGACGACGCTCCCATTCTGCATTGAAGACGATTTGCAATCCTGACGCGCGCCAGACCGGGTCTGTCGACAGGCCCTTGTGCACCGCCGCGTCCCGCCACAATGGGTCCGGCATGTCGCCGCCAGTCAGGTGCGCTCAGGACGAGCCCATTCAGCGCGGTTCGAGTCTTGCCGACTGCCTCAATCCCGTCGCACGCGGTCGACGACCTCGCCTTCGGCCGAGAGCAGCGTCAGTTCCAGCTGCATCTGGCCGGCGGCGTGCGTCGAGCAGCTCAGGCACGGGTCGAATGTGCGCACCACTGCCTCGACGCGATTGAGGATACCCTCGGTGAATTTGCCGTTCTTGATGTAGTGCCGCGCCGCCTGCAGCACGCCCATTTTCATTGCATGGTTGTTCTGCCCCGTCGCGATGACGAGGTTGGCCCACTGAATCAGGCCATTCTCGTCCACCTTGTAGTGGTGGTTCAGCGTTCCACGCGGCGCCTCGGCTTGGCCTGACCCTTCGAGCCGGTTCACGCCTGCCGTCGCGCGCACGTGCTTGTCGAGGATCAGCGGATCGTTCAGAATGCGCTCGATCGTCTCGATGCCGTAGAGAATCTCGATCAGCCGCGCATGGTGGTAGTAGAACGATCCCAGCACCGGCCCATCGGAGATCCGCTTGAACTCGGCCAGCTCCGCGTCGGCCAGCGGCGTACCCATCGTCTTGACGATATTCAGCCGCGCCAGCGGCCCCACGCGATAGCTCCCGTTCGGATAGCCGAGCGGCTTGTAGTAAGCGAATTTCGTGTAGCTGTACGGTTCGACCGCCTCGCCGACCGCTTCGTTGAACCGCTGCGCTTGCATGCCATCCTCGATCACGTTGCCTTGGTAGTCGATCAGCCGCAGCGCGCCCACGGTGAACTCGATCGAATCATCCTCGTTTACTAGGCTCATGAAGTTCGACGGGAAGTTCGCAAAGACAGCGATCTCATTGGCGAACGTCTCGGCGATCTGCTTGTACCACTTGAGCGCAAGCTGGATATTCTGATGCGCCTCGGGGATCATGCCAAGAATTTCGTCGCGCTTCGCCTGCGTGAGCGGCTCGGTAACACCGCCGGGCACCACCCATCCGGGGTGGATGCGCTTGTTGCCCAGCAGCTCGATGATGTGCTGGCCAAAACGGCGCAGGCGCACTCCGGCGCGTCCCAGCTCCGGATTCGCGCCGACCACGCCAAAGATGTGCCGCGCGGCCGGGTCGGACTCCATGCCCAGGAGCAGGTCCGGAGAGGAAAGGTAAAAGAAGCTCAGCGCGTGCGACTGCACCATCTGTGCCAGATTCAGCATTCGCCGCAGTCGCGCCCCGGCATGCGGAATGCGCACCGACATGATGGCTTCGCACGCGCGCGCCGATGCGATCAGATGGCTTACCGGGCATATGCCGCAGATGCGGGCCATCAGGCTCGGCATCTCGTAGAATGGCCGCCCCTCGGCGAACTTCTCAAAGCCGCGCACTTGCGTTACATGGAAGTGCGCGTCCTCCACGTCGCCCTGGCCGTTGAGCCGGATGGTGATCTTGCCGTGGCCTTCCAGCCGCGTGACCGGGTCGATGACGATGGTTTGGCCTTTTCCGTTGCCTTCGAGGCGGGATTCCGGATCGATGGTAATCGTCTGGCTCATGGGTCAGGCTCCAAATCGGGTGAGGGCTGTGACTTCCAGCGGTTCGCCGGTAACAAGAGCAGTCAGCGCGGAGTGAAAGGTATCCGCCGAGGGCGGGCAGCCGGGCAGAAAGACGTCAACCTTCACAAACTCATGAATCGGGCGCGCCTTGGGCAGGAGCCGCGGCACGACGATACACGGAATCTGCGGCTGAGCGCACGCATTTTCGATGTAGGCGCGGTTCAGGATCGCTTCCGGCCCAATGGGATTCCGCATCGAAGGCACGTTGCCTGCCACCGCGCAATCGCCCATCGCCACGAGGGTTTTGCTGTGCGCGCGGATCTTGCGGATCTTCTTCTCGTCGTCTACCGAAGCAACGGCGCCTTCCACCAGCGCAATGTCAACCTGGTCGGGATATTCCTTGGCATCGACGATCGGGCTGTAGACCACATCGACAAGTTCGGCAAGCTCAATAAGCCGCTCATCCATGTCCAGGAACGACATGTGGCAGCCGGAGCAGCCATCGAGCCAAACGGTCGCCAGTTTGAGTTTACTCATTGCGCCTCCCTCATCAGGCTCAGGTTCACCAGGAAATCTGGGCTCTTGGGGTGCATCGTGCCGACCTTGCTCTTGTCGAACAGCGCCCCGGTCGGGCACACCTGCACGCACTTGCCGCACTTCGTGCAGCTCGAGCTGCCCCAGTCCTGATGCAGGTCCGTGATCACCATCGAGTTGATGCCGCGCCCCGAAACATCCCACACGTGCGCTCCTTCCACCTCGGCGCAGACCCGCACGCAGCGCGTGCAAAGGATGCATCGATTGTGGTCGGCCGTGAAGCGCTCATGCGATGCGTCCACCGGCAGTTCGGGATAGCGGTACGGGAACCGCACGTGGGTCACACCCTGCTTCTGCGCCAGGGTCTGCAATTCGCAGTGCCCGTTCGATACGCATACCGAACAAATGTGGTTGCGCTCGGCAAACAGCAGTTCGAGAATCGTGCGGCGATGCCGGTTGAGCCGTTCCGACTGCGTCGTGACCGACATGCTTTCGAAGACCGCCGTCACGCAGGCCGGCATCAGCTTGTTGCTGCCCTTCACTTCCACCATGCAAAGCCGGCATGCGCCCACATCGCTGAGCCCGTCCAGGTGGCAGAGAGTGGGGATTTCAATGTTGTTTTCCCGCGCGACTTCCAGGATGGTCTGGCCGCGGCTGGCGCTCACCTCCTGGCCGTCGATCTCGAGCGTTTTGACTTCGGTGCCGTTGCTCATGCCACCACCTCCGCCGGAACTTGCATCGTGCAGACGCCGGCCGCGCAGTGCTTGTTCACGATGTGGTCGATGTACTCGTTGCGGAAATACTTCAGCGTGCTCAGCACCGGGTTCGGCGCGGTCTGGCCCAGCCCGCACAGGCTGGCCTCCTTCACCGTCGCACACAGATTCTCGAGCAGTTCCAAATCCTCCACCGTGCCGGTTCCGTTGCAGATGCGCGTCAGCAGAGTGTGCATCTGCGCCGTGCCGGCGCGGCATGGGATACACTTGCCGCACGACTCGGTCATGCAGAACTCGACAAAGAACCGCGCCACACTGACCATGCACGACGTGTCGTCCATCACGATCATGCCGCCAGAGCCCATGATCGATCCCGCCGCCATCAGCGCGTCGTAACTCACGCCCAGGTTCATCATGTCCGCAGGAATGCACCCGCCCGAGGGTCCGCCCGTCTGGATGGCCTTCAGCTTGTGCCCGCCCGGGACGCCGCCCCCGATGACTTCGATGATCTCCCACAGCTTGATGCCTAACGGCACTTCGATTAGGCCGGTGTTCGTGATCCGCCCGGTCAGCGCAAAGACCTTGGTGCCCTTGCTCCGCTCCGACCCCATGTTGAAGAACCACTTGCCGCCATTGCGGATGATGGGCGCGATGTTGGCGTAGGTCTCCACGTTGTTGATCAGCGTGGGCTTGCCCCACAGGCCGCTCGCCGCCGGGTACGGCGGCCGCGGCTTCGGGGTGCCGCGCCGGCCCTCAACCGAGGCGATCAGCGCCGTCTCCTCGCCGCAAACGAACGCGCCCGCGCCGAGCCGGATCTCCAGATCGAAGTTGAATTGGGTGCTGCCGATACCACTGCCCAGCAGGCCGCGTCGCCGCGCCTCACGGATCGCCGTGGTCAGCCGGCTGACGGCAATCGGGTACTCAGCACGCACGTAGATGTAGCCCTTGTTCGCGCCCACGGCATACGCCGCGATGGCCATGCCTTCGATCACGCGGTGCGGATCGCTCTCCATCACGCTGCGGTCCATGAACGCGCCGGGGTCGCCCTCGTCGCCGTTGCAGACCACGTATTTCTGGTCCGCGGACGCCTTGGCCACCGTGCCCCATTTCAGGCCGGTCGGATATCCACCTCCGCCGCGCCCGCGCAGCCCGCTTTCCGTGATCCGGTGGACCACGCCGCTGGGCGTCATCTCAACCAGCGCCGTGAGAAGCGCCTTGTAACCGTCCCGCGAGATATATTCGTCGATCTTCTCCGGGTCGATGTGGCCTGCATTCTCCAGCACCACGCGGACCTGCTTCTCAAAATGTTCGTTCAGGTCGCACTGCAGTTCCGGAACCGGTTCGCCGCCGAGCCGGCTCACAATCGCCTCGGCGTGGCCGGAATTCACTTTCCGATAGAGTGTTTCTTCGGGATCGACACGCACCAGCGGTCCCTGCGAACATGGCCCCATGCAACCCGTGCGGCGGATGAGCACCCTCGTGCCGGCGGCCTCGGCCAACTTCACCAGAGCATCGCGCAGTTTGCCGGCGCCCTGGCTGGCGCAGGCGAGATCCATGCAGACATTGATCTCGTGGTCGTACTTGGCGTTTTCCTGCTGAACGCTTTTAGCTATCTGTTCCAGCTCTTCGATGGTCATTCGATGACCCACCTTTCGAGTTGCGCCAACACCTGGTCATCGGTCACTTCGCCGGATATTTCGCCATCGGAAAGCACCACTGGCGCGCGGCTGCATGCACCGACGCAGCGTGCGATCATCAGGCTAATCTTGCCGTCCTTCGTCGTCTGGCCGGCCGTGACGCCGAGATGCTTCTCCGCGGCGGCGGTGAGCTTGTCCGCGCCCTTGATATAGCAGGCGGTTCCGGCGCAGACCGTCAGCGTATGTTTGCCGGGCGGCTTCAGGGTGAAGTAGTGATAGAACGTGACCACGCCATAGGCCTGGCTCAATGGAACGCGCAGCGAGCGGGCTACGAAGCCAATCGCTTCATCGTCGAGGTAGCCGAATGAGGATTGAACAGTGTGGAGGGTCTCGATCAACGCGTGTCGGGCAAACCCATTCTTGCGCATGGTGCCGTTCACGATCTTCCATCGCTTGTCGTCGCTGGGCAGCGGCGGGGGTGTGAATTCAGGCACGGCTCCTCCCGTTGACATAATGGGACATCGAAGCGATTGTGCGCGCCTTCGAATTCCCTGTCTACCTATGTTGTACGGGTTTGTCCTCTGCGCGACCGTGATAACTGTCACGTGCAGAGTCGGGAATCTCAGGCTGTGGCATGAGCGCCGTCTTTTCAAGCAGTTGCACCCTCGTATTGTGGTACAGATCGCACTCGCCAGTTGAGATAATCGAAGAGGGAGCGGTGCGGGCAAGCCGCATGCACAAACGGTTGCGGCAATCGAACTTGCCGGCATGATTTCCGGCGGCTCGTGGATAGAAAGCGCGTGGGGGTCATTGAATGAAAGGCATCTTCGTGGTCGGGGCCGGACCGGCCGGTCTTTTCGCCGCACGCCAGATCGCGCTGGCTGGTTTTGACGTATTCCTTTTCAACCGGGACGTAAAACCCGGAGGCCTCGCCGAATACGGCATCTATCCGCTGAAAGAGAAGATGAAAACCGGCCTGCGTAAGCAGTTTGCCAAGGTTCTCGACCTGCCCAATGTCCACTACTTCGGCAATGTGAAGATCGGCCAGGGCTACGACCTGACCCTCAAGGACCTGGAAGCCTTCCACCCCGCTGCCATCCTCTTCGCCTGCGGCGCCCAGGGGACGAAAAAGCTCGGTCTCCCCGGCGAGGACCTCGCGGGGGTCTACGCGGCCAAGGACTTTGTCTACCACTACAATCAGCTGCCTCCCTTTGCCTCGATGGATTTCTCCAGCGGCCGGCGGATCGCGGTCGTCGGCATGGGCAATGTGGCGATCGACATCGCACGCTGGCTTCTGCTCGACGATCCGCACCGCCGCACCGAGGAGGTCATCATCGTCGCCCGCCGCGGCCCGCTCGAGATCAAGTTCGACAAGAAAGAGGTCGATTACATCAGCCGCCACCTGTCGCGCGAACAACTGGTTGCCGAACTTGACCGCGTGAAAGAGCGCTGCGCGCGTGTCAATCAGGACGTGTCGCCCCAGGCGGTCTTCGCGCAGCACTTCCGCAGCCTCGAAGAGGTGCATGAAACGGCCATCCAGCCACGCCTTTCGTTCCGGTTTCTGTCGTCGCCTACGGCCATTTTGCCGGACGCGCATGGCCGCATCGGCGGCGTCGAAGTCGCCGAAAATGAGCTGGTGCTCAAGCCGGACGGTTCGACGGCCGCGAAGGACACCGGCGAACGCACCACGATCCCCGTTGACACGCTTATCTTCGCCATTGGCGACCAACATGACGCTCGGATCGGCCTGCCCATGGGCCGCGAGGGATACGCCACCAAACCAAATCCCGACCGGCCGAACCATCCATCGTACGAGGTCTGGGATCCCGGCAAGCAAAGCGTCCTGTCCGGCCGGTTCGTCGCCGGATGGGCGCGCCAGGCGAGCACCGGCCTGGTCGGCATCGCCCGCCACGATGGCGAAGTGGGCGCCAACAAGGCCATCGAGTATGTCAAGCACGCTCCAGATCCCGGCACGCTGAGTCCTCAAGAGATCCTGGCAGACATCGCGACCCGTGGCATCCACGCGGTCACCAAGCTCGACCTTGCCCTGCTGGCCAAGGCGGAACAACGGTTCGCACAGGCCGGCCAGCCCAGCCTGCGCGCCTTCGTCGAGAACGAAGCCATGTTCAATGCCGTCGAATCGGAGCGCGAATCTATGCAGGCAGAAGCCGCTGCCCGGAACGCGGAACATCCTTCCGAGGTTCCGGCGACCATGCGTGCATAGCAGCCGATTTGTTGGTAAGATTGTCTTACCATGGAGACCAAGCTCTCAACCAAGGGCCAGATCGTCATTCCCGATCCCCTTCGACGGAGGCTTGGCTTGCAGCCGGGCGACCGGCTCGATATCAGTGTCGATGCTGGACGCATTGTGCTCACGCCCAGAACGAAGCCAGCCGTCCAGGCGCAGATCGTCAAAGATCCTGATACCGGCATCCCGATGATCGATCTCGGACCGGATGCGCCCATCCTGACTCATGAAGAAGTCAAGGAAATGCTGGCCGATTTTCCGTGATGAGATATCTGCTCGACGTCAGTTCGCTCCTTGCATTCGGCCTCAACCAGCACCAGTTTCATGCCAGGGTCGCGGCATGGGTGCGCGGCCAGGCTGGATCTACGTTTCACTCCTGTTCGATCACCGAGCTCGGATTCGTGAGGATCCTCGCGAAGTCTCCAGCTTATGGGCTAAGCGTTCCGGCGGCTCGCGACTTGTTGCTTGCGTTGAAAGCGGATCTCGACTTTCCCGTCGAGTTCATCGCGGATAACAACGACATTGGATCTCTGCCTGGCTGGGTCCAGTCACCGGGTCAGACCACGGATGGACATTTAGCGCGTCTTGCCAAGGCGAACAACGCAATTCTCGCCACCTTGGACCAGGCGATTCCGGACACATTGCTCATTCCATGAAGCAGCGCATCCTTGTTTCCACGAGTGCGGCCATTGAAGCTTCGCCGTCCCGTCTGTGAGAAACTAGACCTGCGGCAGTTTGCAATCATCTCAGGGCCGCCGCACAGGCGCGCGGCCCGCCATCGAGACCGAACCCAAGCATCCATGAGGCCCGCGCGGTCAATGCCGCGTTGCGGTCCGGACTGAAACACGGAAGGCCGGAACACCGGCAACATCCATAGGAAATCAAGAATGCTCAGTGTCAGCAATGTGACCATGCGCTATGGCTCGAAGGTGCTCTTTGAAGAAGTAAGCACCACGTTCACTCCCGGCCGGCGCTACGGGCTCACCGGCCCCAACGGCGCCGGCAAGTCCACCTTCATGAAGATCCTCACCGGCGAGCTCGATCCGCAAAAGGGCACCGTGGTTCGCCCGAGAAAACTCGGCGTCCTTCGCCAGGACCAGTTTGCCTTCGACGCCTATCGCGTGATCGACACCGTCATCATGGGCAACAAGGCGCTCTGGGCCGCGCTCGAGGAGCGTGACAGGGTCTACGAAAAGTCCGAAATGACCGACGAGGACGGCATGCGCCTGGGCGAAATCGAAGGCATTATCGGCGACGAGGACGGCTACACCGCCGAGAGCGACGCCGCCGTACTCCTGCAGGGCCTCGACATATCCGACGAACTCCACGAGCGGAGGATGGGCGAGCTCCAGGGCGGACAGAAGGTACGCGTTCTCCTCGCTCAGGCGCTCTTCGGCAAGCCCGAAGCGCTCATGCTCGACGAGCCCACCAACTACCTGGACCTCGACTCGATCCACTGGCTTCAGGACTTTCTGCTGAATTACGATGGCACGCTGATCGCCATCTCACACGACCGCCACTTCCTCAACAGCGTCACCACGCACACGGCCGACATAGACTACCAGACGATCATCACCTACACCGGCGGCTACGACGACATGGTGATGGCAAAGATGCAGATCCGCTCCACTCTCGAAGCCCAGAACGCTCAGCGCGAAAAGAAGATTGCCCAGCTTAACGAGTTCATCGCCCGCTTCGCCGCCGGCACACGCTCAAGCCAGGTGACGAGCCGGCGCAAGGAAGTGGAGCGCCTGCAGACCAACGATCTCGCCCGCTCGAACATCCAGCGCCCGTATATCCGCCTTGACCTGGTCAGGCCCAGCGGCAAACACGTGCTTGAGTTCAAGCACCTGACGAAGTTTTATGGCGAACTTACGGTAATTGAAGGCTTTACGGCCAATGTCCTGCGCGGCGAGAAGGTCTGCCTGGTGGGCCGGAACGGCGCAGGAAAGACCACACTCCTGAAGTGTTTGTTGAACAATTATCCCGGCCTCGCCGACAAGGAATTCACGCTCGACTCCGGATCAGTCTTCTGGGGCCATGAAGCCCAGGTGGGCTACTTTCCTCAGGATGTCGGCTCGACCATCGAGCACGGCCTCACGGTGGCCGAGTGGCTGCACCGCTGGGACCCCAAGGCCACCGTCGAGGAGATTCGCGGCATTCTCGGCCAGATGCTGTTCTCCGGGGAAGAAGGCGCCAAGCCGACCAAAGCCCTCTCCGGCGGCGAACAGGCGCGGCTTGCCTTCTGCAAGCTGATCCTCACCAAGCCGAACATCCTCATCTTCGACGAGCCGACCAACCACCTCGACCTCGAAGCCATCAATGCGCTCAACATCGCATTGCAGCGCTACGAGGGGACGGTGCTGCTGGTCACACACGATCACGACCTGATCGACGAGGTGGCCACCCGCCTCTGGCACTTCACGCCGGAAGGAATCGTGGACTTCCAGGGACCGTATTCAGAGTGGAAGGGCAAGCACAGCTAACTGTTCCCATTGAATCGGGAAACAGAAAGGCCGGCTTCTCGAATCCGATCGAGATGCCGGCCTTCCGTTCTGAATCCTGACCGCTTTCGCGAATTAGTGGTGCGACCCGCCTCCGCCACCGCTGCTTGCATGCGACGCGGAAGACGAAGACACAGATGTGCTGCTCGCCGAGACGCTCGGCCCCCTGCTGCCGATGGCACCGGAATTCCCGCGCGCGAACCCACCCGAAGACGGTGGCGGCGAGCCGCGATGGATCGTCGGAACGCCGGCCACCTGAGAGCCGCCACGCTCGCCTCTCGGCCCCGGGTCAACCGGAGCCGTTACATAGACCGGCGTGCTCACCAGCCCCTTCGACACCGTATGTTCAGAGAACTTGTCCAACCGTCCCAAACCCTCACGTGGAACTCCAAGCCCCGCTGAATCCCTGCGGAACACGAATGAGCCTTTCTCTGAAATCCCCGAGTGAACGATCGGCTTATCGCTGACCGTCAGCAGCGTTGGCTGCCCTCGCATCGGCGGATGAACCGGCGCAACCGGCTTGTGGATCGGTCCTTTGATGTTCGCGAAGCCGAGCGTGTTGTTCAGCCCCATCCAGTTTCCGCCTGGCATCCAGCCCCACCCCGCTCCTTCGCAATACGACCAGGAGCCGTAGTGATAGGGCATCCATCCCCATGGATACGGCGAGACCCAGGAATACCCCGCTCCCTCATACCATGCCCAAGAGCCGTACGAATACGGATCCCAGGCGGCGCTGGTGAAATATGGACGCCACATCATTCCGCAGCCGCCGGCATCGACGAAGTTGCCGTAGTAGGCCATCTCGTTGAGGCCGTAGGCATAAGGTGAGCCAGCCATGGCGCTCATGCCCGCCGACCGAGCGTGATAGGCGACCGAGCTGTGGTCCCACTCGTCCAGCGCGTTCGATGCGACATTCTTGGAGAGCTCGGGCTGGGCAGAATCCGTCAGCGCAAACGTGACCGTCCTCTTCTTGGGCACGTCCATAACGCCGGACGGCGTCTCGATGTGTACGCCGCCATCGAACACGGCAAGCTTCGCCTGTGTGTCGGTGAGTTCCAGGCGGACGTGGCTGGCAGGCGGCAGCCGTAGGTTCTGTTGCCCGAAGAGCAGATTGAACTCGTTGCCGGCAGTCTTCATCAGGCTGACGTAGGCCATCCCCTTGACAAGACGGACCGACGAAACGGTGGTGCCCCCGGGAATACGTTCCAATTTGGGAAACTCGACAATCGAGTCGGGCGCCACGCGCAGGGAGCTATTGTCTTCAAACTCCACTTCGACCCCACCTTCGCCCGTCTCGATGCGGCTTTTCTCGACCACGGGCAGATTCGCGATGGCAGCCTCCAGGCCGCGGCCATTGGCGCGATCCATCTGGACAGTGCCCTTTACCTCGCTGAGCCGAACAATTCTCACCTTTGAGGCGCCTGGCGTCGGTGTTGTCGCTGCGGAGGACGCTTGTGCTTCCGTGAGTGCCGCGGGCGCCTGTTCGTTCTGGCCGTCCGTTTGCGCAGTCAAGGTTGCGGCGAGCAACAGCGCCGGAAGGAACACTGCTGTGGCACGCGCTGCGGAGTTCCTGGCCATATCAGCCTCCTGAATTGGGATGCTTCATGTTTTCGCGCCGTCGGCGTGAGGTCGGGGACAGGAATGCCCTCCATCAAGCTGTCGTGGCACTGATGCTAGCACGAATTCAACGGCAAAGGCGATGCAGCCTCAGAACCATAACGGAATCACCCGTCTTGAGCCTTGACCACCCAGCGTTCTCACGGCGTTTGACCCGCCGGCACCCCGCCTGGTTAGGCAAGAAAACTAGATCAGAGGTCTTCCACCTTGAGTTCGATATCTGCTCCCTGCCACGCAGTCTGGAACTGCCGGCGCACCCACTGCGCCTCGTATTCGCGGTGCTGCCGCGTCAGCGCGTCGGCCAACCCGAACAGCGAACGCGGGTTGCGCGGATTCTGTTGGAGATCCTCGCGAAACACCTTCTCCGCTTCTTTCAAGTCGCCAGTTTCAAGCAGCATGCCGCCCAGCGACTCGCGCACGGGATAATACCAATCGGCCGGCTCGTTGTAGAGCATCTGATCCTGGTTGGCGACTGCGTCGCGCAATCGGGCGATCGCTCCAGCCTTGTCGCCCCTGGCCGCCGCGATCCGCGCTGCAAGAATGTCGTCGGCAATGCGAAAGAGCTGCCAGGAGTGGTTCTCGACCGGCGGCATGAAGATATCGTCGCGCGGCGTCGTTTTCTCGACCGCTGCAAGCTGCTTCTCGGCCGCTTCGGCCTCCGCGGTCCTGCCGCGTGCAGCCAGCGCCAAGCCCCGCGCATACAGCCAGAACGCCTTCAGCGCCGGCGCCTGTGCCTGCGGCTCATCCATCTTGAGCAGGTCGTCCCATCGGCCGCAGCGGACCGCTACGGCCAGCGGAATCCCCAGGAACGGCTCAACCATTGGCATCTCTTTCACCGCCGGCTGAACATTGGCCGCCAGCCGCTCGGCCGACTCTCTCGCCGCCGCGCAATGTCCCTGCATGCTCGCTGCAATCGCTCCGAAGTGCAGATTGTGCGAATAGTACATCAGCATGTACATGCCGGGCTCGCCTCCCGCCGCGGCGTAATCTTCGTCGGCCTTGGCCGCGGCGGCATTGTTTTCGCGCGCGCCGTTGAAGTTGCCAGTCCGCTCGTAAATATGAGACGGCATGTGCACGAGATGGCCCGCGGCCGGAGCCAGCGCCGCAATGCGGTCGGCGTAAGGCAGCGCGCGTTCGGGATGCGGTGATGCCTCGACCGCATGGATATAGAGGTGCATCGCCCCGATGTGTTCGGGATCGCGGCGCAGCACGCTCTCCAGAACCGCCACGATCTCCTCGGTGCCGTCGGCCGGCGTGCCGTCCGCTTTCCACAGCTTCCACGGATGCAGGTTCATCAGGCTGTCGGCGTAGAGCGTTGCGGCGTCCAGATCGTCGGGATACTTCCGGCTCAAGTCGAGCATCGCGTTCGAATAGCCGACATTGAGCTGCTGGTAGTTCGGGCTTGCCTCGTGCGAGAAGCGCTTCGCGATGGTGTCGATATAGTCCTTCTCGATCTGCGGCGACGCGCTGTCCAGCGATTTCGCCTTGTCGACGGCTTCCACCGCGATCTTCTCGTGCTCCGGATCGACGGGCAGGTTGTAGTTCGGCCCCACCGCGAGCGCCACGCCCCACCACGCCATGGCGAGCTGAGGGTCGAGATCCGCCGCGCGATGAAAGGCACGGGCCGCTTCATCGTGATTGAAGGCGTAGACGAGCCTCAGTCCCTGGTCGAAGAACTGCTGCGCCTCGGCGACCTTCGTCGAGACCGGATGATGCAGATGGCTCAAGCCCTGCATCAGGACCGCGGGTTTGGGATTCGATGGCCCCTGCGCGCAAGCGGCGCACGCAGCAAGAAACACGGCAACGATCGCGGGTTTCTTCATGGAATTCTCCGTTGACTTTTGGGGTTCGGGGAGCGACCACAGAATAGTAGCGGGAAACCGCGGAGGATGGGTAGGTGGATTCGAATGCCGGGCTGTCAACCGAATCACTCAGGCCCCGAACTGGCGCAGATGATGATCCATGTGCAGGTAGCCCCAGCGCATCCATTCCTTCTCCGACATGAGGCCGAAGATCGGATGCCGCTGCAATTCATAGGCGCGCGGGCGGCCGGTGAAGCGGTCGAGGATCTCGTGCAGCTCGTCTTTGTCGCGATCCATCTCTGTGGGAGGAGTCCCGCCAACCCCGGCTTCGCACTCGGGGACCGTCTTCACTCCGTGCGGCCAGGGAGCGGGGAACCATAGCGCAGCCCATTTCATGAGCGAGCCTGTCGCCCAGGTGCTCACTGGGGTTACGTGCCTCTCACCCATGCCGGCGCGAAGAGCGTCGCACAGATGGCAAATCATCTCGGGGGCGGTCATTTTGCCCCAGAGGCGCCGGCTCGCCTGGGTCACATCCCCGAGACGCCGGACGATCTCGGCCTTGTCGGCTGGCTTGGCTAGAGTCTTCATCGTTGCTCTCAGCACTATCACACCCGCGCGATCGGGACCTGTGGATCGGCGCCGCATGGGCAGGATGACGCTCACGGGCCTCGGGCGGCGCGGATTCGTTCCGCTCGCGGCGGAGACACCGAGAGCCCAGTCCTGTGCTCCCAAAGTGATGTTTTGACTCGAATTGAGACGCAGCGGCTCGGCTCCGGTGAGCCCCATCACATCTCAAACGCACGAGCGCCCTTACGCTGAATGCATGAACGCCGTGACCTTCATCCTGGTCGCGCCATGCTCTCTTCTCCTGGGCGCTCTCCTTCAGATCTTGATTGCGAAGCTTTGCTCGGCCCGGGCGAAGGGGATCGTCGCCGCTCTCTCCTCCTTGCCGGCCGTGGTTGCCGTGGTCGCGGTGGCGCCGTACGTCCACGCAGGGCAGTCGGTCGATCTCAACCTCTTCTCCTGGGATGGACCGCTTTCGCTCGCGCTCCACGTGGATGCACTCAGCGTGCTCTTCGCGATGATGGGCGCCGGTCTCGGCGGGTTTGTCCTTCTCTATTCGATCGGCTACATGGCGCACGACAAGTCCGCGACGCGCTTTTACGCCACCATGCTGGTCTTCATCGGCGGCTTTGTCGGCCTGGTCTTCAGCGCCAACCTCTTCGTGTTCTATCTCTGCTGGGAGCTGATCGGCCTCTGCTCCTTCAGTCTTGTGGGCTTCTGGTACACCAACCGTGAAGCCGTCAACGGCGCCCGCAAGGTGCTGCTCATGACTCACATCGCCGGCTACGGTCTGCTGGCGGCAATCCTGGTCATCTATCACCGCACCGGCAGCGCACTCTGGACCGACCCCGGCGTTTCGCGCGCCTTTACGGGCGGTGTCTTCGTGCTGATGCTGGTGGCCCTGGTTGCAAAGAGCGTGCAGTTCCCGCTGCACACGTGGATCCCCGAAGCCATGGCCGCGCCCACTCCCGTGAGCGCCCTGCTCCATGCCGCCTGCTATGTCAAAGCTGGTGTCTACCTGGCTGCGCGTATGCACAGCTTTGGCGCGTGGCCGGCGAACGGCGGCGCGGTCCTGGTCTGGGTGGGCACAGTCACCATGGCCGTCGGCGTCATGTACGCCATGGTGCAGACCGACCTGAAGCGGATGCTGGCCTTTTCCACCGTCAGCCAGATCGGATACATGATGATGGGCATCGGCATCGGCACCCCTCTCGCAATCACGGCCGGTCTTCTCCATTGCCTCAACCACGGCTTCTTCAAGGGCGGCCTGTTCCTTACCGCAGGCTCCGTGCAGCATGCGGCCGGCACGCGCGACATGAACAAGCTCGGCGGTCTCGCCGTGCGGATGCCGCGAACTACGCTCTGGTGGCTTATCGGTGTCGGCAGCATGATGGGCATCCCGCTGATGAGCGGCTTCGCCAGCAAGTGGATGCTCTACGCCGCAGCGCTGCAGGCCGGGTGGGCTGCGCCCGCTGTGGTGGCCTGGGCCGTGAGCCTGGGCACGGTGTTCCTGGGCGCCAAGGCAACCAGCGCCGTATTTCTCGGCCCGGTTACCGAAAACACCCGCGCTGCCCAGGAAGCCCCGCCGACCATGCAATGGGGCATGGCTTGCATGGCGGCAGGGAGCGTGGTGCTGGGCATCGCGCCCCAGCTTGCGGTAAACACCGTGCTGAACCCGATCCTTGGCGCGCTGGGGCTGGGGGCGGGCGTACATGTGACGTGGCTCGGGCTCTCGGCCGACGCGGGCAGCTTCTCCTCGATGGGTGGACTTGTCCTGGCGGTGATTTCGCTCGTGCTAGGCGGCGCAATCTACGCGATCGCATATGTGGCCCGCCCCGTAACCGCCACCGGCGGCGCGGCGCTGGCCGGTGCGGGAGGCGGCATCTTTACCGGTGGCGAGCCCCTTCCCGAACAGGATCGACTGACTGCCGGAGATTTTTCGAGCATCTTCCTCGACAACTGGCGTTCCTTCTTCCACTGGACAAATGTCGACCGCGCCTATCTCTCCGTGTGGACCGCGCTCGAGTGGGTCTCAGAAAAGTTCGGCATCGCTGTCGCGTGGATGGAGAGGAATGCGGCTGCTCTGGTCGTCGCCCTGGCGGCCCTCTTGCTCGTTGCTCTTCACTGGCTGGTTCCCGGGGTTCAGCCTGCAGGCCGCGGCGTGCCGATCGCTGAACCGGCACACGCCCCCGCGCTTCTTATCGCGGCGTGCGGCGTCGCTGCGATCGCGTTGATCGGCGCTGCCCTGGCAAATGCCGCGAACCGCAAGAACGCGCCTCTGATGCTCCTCGCCGCCGCGTCGACGATTGCAGGGCTTCTTGCGGCAAGCCCGTGGCTTCGCCTCGGCCTTCTCGAGCTCGGCGCTCTGCTGACAGTCGCGCTCGTGTGGCAATCGGCGTGGTCGCGATCCGCAAAGTTCACCTACCTGGCCGTGGTTCTCCTCTCTGCCGGCTCGACCGTGGGCAGCGAGTTGCTCTACAGCACGCAAAACCAGGCATGGGCGCGGGCGCTCCTGCTCACCGCCGTATTCGTCAAGCTGGCCGCGGTGCCGGTGCTCTTCTGGCTGCTCAGCCTGGCCGACGAGCTGCCCGCCCTCGTGCTCGGCCTCATCATTGCGGTCGTCGACATTGCCGCATTCGGCGAATTCTGGATCGGCGTTCAGCAGATTCCGAGCGCTCTCACGCCATCCTCGCTCCTCTTCGGCTTCGCTGCTACGACATCGTTCCTCGCAGCCCTCCTCATGTTGTCGCAGCGGAGCCTGAAGCGGTTGCTGGTCCTCTCCACGGTCGAAGACGTCGGCTTCCTCCTGCTTGGCCTCGCTTCGGTCGATGCCATCGGCATTGACGGCGCGCTGTATGCGGCGGTGACTCACGCGCTGGCCAAAGCGCTGCTCTTCACCTGCCTGGTGGCTCCCGAGGCCGCCGGTGCGCTCGATCACCAGCCGTCTTCCCTCGCGATCCGCTATCCCGTGAGCACCTTCGGATTCCTCTTCGGCATGCTGGCCATGCTCGGTGTGCCGCCCACATTCGGCTTCGCTGGCCGCTGGCGCCTCTACACCGCAGCACTGCACGTCGCGCCTGCATTTGCAGCGGTTTTCGTCGTCTCGTCCATCTTTGCCCTGATCGCCTACACGCTCGCCCTGTCCCGCGTGTGGTGGGGGCCCGCCAACCTTTCGAATTCCCTGCCCCAGAACGAAGCGCAGACGCCGCGCGAGCCGCTGTTGATCCAGTTCGTCATCGTGGCTCTCGTGGCGCTGCTCTTGATCGGCGGCGCCTGGCCGCATGGCGTTGAAATGCTCTTCGGAGGTCGTCCATGAATCTTTGGAACCGATTGATGTGTTTTTGCCGGCGAAAGAGCCCATGGCTCTTTCACATGAATTCCGGCAGTTGCAACGGCTGCGACATCGAACTCGTCGCCAGCCTCTCGCCGCGCTACGACGCGGAACAACTCGGCGTCCGCCTTGAAGGCAGCCCACGCCATGCCGACATCCTCTGCATCACCGGCCCGGTGACAAAGAACTCCGTCGGCGCCATCAAGACCGTTTACGGCCAGGTGTGCGGACCCAAGGCCGTTGTCGCGATCGGCTCCTGCCCGGCAACGACGAATGTGTTTATCGACAGCCGCACACTGGCCGGCCCGCTCAACAAGCACATCCCAGTCGATGTCTTCGTTCCCGGCTGCCCACCGCGGCCCGACGCCATCATTCAAGGAGTCGCCAGGGCCGCGGAAATTCTCGCCGTGCGCGGCAACAAGCCGCTGGAACCTGCAACCGAATCCACGGCCCATGAGGCTCTGGCCGCCTGCGAGGTGCAGCCATGATCACGGCACTGGCCCGCTTCCTGATCTTCCCCGGGCTCTTGTTTGCCGTGCCGGCAGCATGGTTCTTCCTGTGGGTCGAGCGCAAATCGGTCGCCATGATGCAGGGCCGCATCGGCCCACCGTTTATGCAGCCCGCAATCGACTTCGTCAAGCTGCTGGGCAAATCAACTCCGCCTCGCGACGAAATCAGCGGCTGGCTCATGCGCGCCTGGCCGCTGATCGCGGTATCGTCGGCCGCCGGCGCTGTGGCGCTGCTGCCGGTTCTCCCCTCCTCCGGAGGGTTCGAAGGCGACCTGATCCTGCTGCTCGCACTTCTCGAGCTGCCATCCATGTGCATCATCGCGGCCGGCTTTTCCTCGCGATCGATCTTCGGCGAAATCGGCTCCGCGCGCGAGGCCGTCATGGCCGTCGCCTACAACATCGTGTTCCTGCTCGCCATTGTCTCGATCGCCGCATCGCAGCATACGTTCCGGCTTGAAGCTCTCGCTGCATTGCCGGCAACCCCGCTGCGCTGGATGGGAGTGGTCGCGCTTGTGGTCTGCCTGCCCGCCAAGCTGCACATCAACCCCTTCTCCCTTCCCAACGCCGAGCAGGAGATTTACTCCGGCCCCATGGTCGAGTTTGCCGGACCGGAGCTGGCCATGTGGGAGCTGTCGCACGGCCTCGAGTGGGTCACCGCCACGGGCCTCGTCGCCACGCTGGCTGCCCCGCACGTCACCCTGGGCTGGCTGGCCATCCTGCTCTTCATCGCGCTATCCTTCGCCATCGTGCTGCTGCTCTCCGGCGTTGCCGCAGCCACGGCCCGCCTCGCCATCGACACATCGGTCCGCTTTTACTGGCAGTGCACGCTCATCTTCGCCGTCCTTGCCGTATCGTCGGCGCTCTTCATGAGGATTCGCCTATGAATATCTTCACGATGCTTTGGCGGAATTTCTGGGGCGGCGCGAGGACGCTTCGCTTCCCGGCCCGGCCGAGCGTCTCCCCGCGCTTCCGTGGCGTGGTGCAGTTCGATCCCGCGCTCTGCACCGGCTGCGCCATCTGCAAGTTCCGCTGCACCTCGCGCGCCATCGAGTACAAGGCGGGCAAGGGTGAGTTCTACTGGAGCTACGATCCCGGCCAGTGCACCTTCTGCGGCCGCTGCGTCGAGGGCTGCAAGGCGCACGCGCTCAGCCAGGAATCGGACCCGCCACCGGTCTACACCACGCCCGGCGAGCTCAAGCATTCCTACACGGTTGCGCGCAAGGCGCCGGCTCCAAAGGCCGCGCCGGCCGCCAAACCCGCACCAGCCGCTACGCCGGCAAACGCCGCTCCCGCGCCAAGCCCGGCCAGTGGAGGCTCGCAATGATCTCTCTCGACAGCGTTCGCGAACGTCTCGGCATCGGCCAACCCTGGGCCGAATCCGGCGGCGTGCACTGGCTCAATCCCGGCTCACTCAGCGTGCGCGACGTAGCCGCAGCCATGCACGCCTGCAACGCCCGCTTTGTCACGATCACGGCCTATGAGCTCAACGGCGCCGAAGGGATGCGTCTCGAGTATCACTGGGACCTCGACGGCGCGCTGCTGGGCATTCCGTTCCAGATCGTCGACAAGACGGTAGACAGCATCTTCGATCTCTGCGAAGCCGTCGACTGGATCGAGCGCGAGATCCACGAGGAATACTCCGTCGACTTTGCCGGCCGCGAATACGAGCCGCTGCTCCTGCGTGACGGCGATGCAACCGGCGTGAACCTGCGCGAGGAGGCCGCGAAATGAGTTACAAAATCCCCATGGGGCCCTACCACCCGGCACTCGAAGAACCCTACAAGCTCGACATGATCTGCGACGGCGAAACCGTGTGCGACGCGAAGCTCCACATCGGCTTCAACTTTCGCGGCATCGAGCACCTCGCCGAAACGCGCAACTATATCCAGGTCGTCGCTCTCATGGAACGCGTCTGCGGCATCTGCTCGTTCATCCACACGCTCACGCTCTGCCAGGCCATGGAAAAACTCTGCGGCCAGACTCCGCCGCCTCGCGCGCAATACATCCGGGTCATCATGGGCGAGCTTGAACGCCTTCACTCCCACGTGCTGTGGGCAGGAATCGCCTCGAAGCTGATGGGCTTCAAAACCATGTTCATGACCTGCTTCGAGATTCGCGAAAAGGTAATGGACATCCTGCAGGCCATCTCCGGTAACCGGGTCAACTATTCGATGAACCGCATCGGAGGCGTGAATCGCGACATCGAAGATCCGGCCGCTGTGCTCAAGATGGTCGAAGCCCTCGAAAAAGACATGACGCAGACCGTCATCCCGATCCTTACCACCAGCTCTACGGCGCGCTCGCGCTGCGCGGGCATCGGCGTGCTCACCCACGAGAAGGCAACCTCCTGCGGAGTGGTCGGCCCGAACGCGCGCGCCTCGGGTGTGCCGCAGGACCTGCGCAAAGCTGCGCCCTACGCCGCCTACGAGGAGATGACATTCGACGTCCCCGTCCAGCCGGACGGCGACGTCCGCGCACGGCTGCTGGTGCGCGCACTCGAGATCATGGAAAGCTGCAAGATTCTGCGCCAGGCACTCGAAAAACTGCCGCCGGGCGAGATCGACAACGGCGACCCCAAGCTTGTCTTCCAGACCGGCACGGCCACGGCGCGGGTCGAAGCTCCGCGCGGCGAGGTCATGTACTCGGTATCTTGGAAGGAAGGATCGCGCAACCCCAGCCGCGTCCACGTGCGCACGCCCACCTACGTCAACATGCCGGCAGTGCGCTGGATGGTGCTCGGCGCGCGACTCGCCGACACGCCGCTCATCCAGGCGTCCATCGACCCGTGCTACTCGTGCACGGATCGATGACGGGAAGATTCTGCGCGCCGGTCCGGGATATTGACATCGACCACTCTTGCGCCGTGTAATGGAAATCAGTGGTGCTGGTGATGGAGTTCACCTTTAACCGCTGTCCCATCCGATAGGCCGGACAGATGATGACTCCTGGCAGGGGATCCTGTCGCGGAGTCATGCCCCGGCGCGGTCCCCGCAAATCTGAACGCACATGGAAGCAATCGCTGCGGTGCACTGTGTTTCTGCCTCCGCGCGAATCTTCTCAAGGGGGACCTTTGCAGAAATACCTGCTCATTGCTTTGGGCGGCGCGCTGGGATCGGTGGCGCGCTACTGGGTCGGCTCCACCATCTCAGGCCGGATGGGAAGCCGTTTCCCCTACGGAACGCTGGTGGTCAACATCACGGCATGCGTCATCATCGGCTTTACCCTCACTTACTTCGGAACCCGTCTCGAAATCAACCCCGCGTGGCGCTTCCTGTTCGCGGTCGGATTCATTGGCGCCTACAGCACGTTCTCGACCTTTGAGTGGGAGGCGCTGTCCGCGCTCCGCGGTGGCGCGGTCGCGATGGCTTCGCTCTACGCGGGCGGCAGCGTCATTCTCGGACTCGTCGCCACCTGGTGCGGCGCAAAGATCGCAGAGGTGGTCTCATGACCGCCGATCCCGCGCATGAATCGGCACCCGCAGGCCAGAATGCGGTAGAATCCAGCGTTGGCTCCTGGGGTGACGTCATGTTGCAGCCCGGCAAAGCGGTCAAGGTCACCATTTACCTTAGCGACACGGCCAGACATCACGGCGTGCCTGTCTACACCAGCATCCTCGACTTTCTGTTCAAGAGCGGCGTCGCCGGCGCAGCCGTGTTCAAGGGTGTAGCGGGATTCGGCGCGCACCACCGGATGCATGCGGCGCACTTCCTCGAGATCTCAGACCATCTGCCCATCAAGATCGAGTTCATCGATACACCCGAAAAGGTGGAATCCGTCCTCGAAGAACTTAAGAAGCGCACCTGTTCGGGCCTGATCGAGATGCAGGAGACGACGGTCGTGTGCTCGGCGCTACACGATCCTAAAACTGTGGATCGCTCCTGAATGGCGGCGCAGGCAGCCCTTCTCCGTTGAATAGATTGCATTGCGGGCTGTTCGCCCAGCCGTAGCGCACCGCGGCGGGCTCGCTCACCGAGGGACTCGTAACGGCGATCGTGGTTCCTTCAATCTTCGCCGCCGCCGGAACAAAATTGCCGTCCTTGCCGGCGACCTCAAAGCCCGTCACTTCCCCGCCCTTCGCCATCAGCCCTTTCGCATGGTCGAACCAGACACGCATCGTCCCGCCCTCCGGCGTAGCTTGGCGGAACGTGGGTCCGTGATACTCGACTGCCTCGCCGTAGCTGATTGCACGCGCCGCCCGAGCCAGCCGCAGCCCGACGTCCAGCTTGTCTGTTGGGTGCACGTCGTCGGGATTGCCAATGTCGATCGTCACCGCCATCCCGGTGTTGCGCAGGCCGAGCGTATTCGCCTGCTGCTCGCGCAAAGCAGCCCAGTCTTCTTCCGGGCTCGACTTGAAGTTTGAAATCTGCACGAAAAGGAATGGGAAGTCCCCAACACCCCATTCGCGACGCCAATCCTCGATCAACGTCCGGAAGATCCGTCCGTAGAACGGCGCTCGCTCCAGTTTGCTGTTGCTCTCGCCCTGATACCAGATCACGCCGCGGATCGGCAGCGGCTTCAGGGGCGCAATCATGCCATTCCACAACATGCCTGGTCCCCAACTGTCCAGCACCGGGTGCCATGGAAACTGCGGCGCCGGCTTGCCTTGCGCTTTGGCCTCGTCCCGCTGGCGCTGTTCCACCTTGTCGCGGAGCCGTGCGTCTTCTTCGTGCTCCGTCATCTTGCCCCACGCCGTGAACAGCGGGGCGATCGAAGCGTCCGCTCCCAGCGCGGCCATGCGCGTCCACGCTTCGGCCACCGTCCCTCCCCAGGTCGAATCGATCACGCCGACCGGCACATGCTCGCGCTGCTCAATGTCGCGCGCGAAGTACCACGCAACGGCGGAAAACTCTCGCGCGGTCTCCGGCGTCGAGGCCGCCCACCCAGCGTCCAGTTCCAGGTCGTCGAGTGGATAGTCGATCGCCTTCTTTTTTACGATCAGCAGCCGGATGCGGTCATTGCCCGCGTGGGGCAGGTCCTGATCGGCCGTCGCCGCCTGACGCATCGTGAACTCCATGTTCGACTGACCGCTCGCCACCCACACGTCGCCGACGAGAACGTCGTCCAACGTAATTGTCTGCGGCGGCGCGCTCGAAGCGTCCGCCACGGCCCGTGTCTCGCTCACGGTCATCTGGAACGGACCGCCGGCTCCTCCCGGCGAGAGATACACACTCCACCGGCCATGCTCGCCGGCCTTCGTGGAACGCGTTTCGTCGCGAAAGGTCACGCTCACCGTTTCACCCGGCGCGGCCTTGCCCCATACATGCACCGGCAGGTCACGCTCGACCACCATGTGGCTGGAAAGAATGGAGGGCAACGCAATTTGCGCGGCCAGTTCCGGCGCAACGAACGCAGGCATAAGAAGCAGAGATCGCAGATTCACCTTGGGCCTCGGTCTTTCATATGTTCCGCTCCACTCTGCGCGCGGCATCTCAATGCTCGGCATCCGCGAGAATGGCGGGAAAGAGAAAGTTATCAGATGAGGCCTGGCTTCGTGAGGCCTGGCTTTGCGTGTCTCTCGCTTTGGTTCGATTCCCTTGTACGCGGCCGCGTGCGCCTGTTGCCTAAGAAGCGCCAGGTCGTGCATCCCAACACGCTCTTTCCGTTGACATTCCCGGCCGAGCGACCGGAGAATCCCTTCAGCGTGGGAACGGAGGCCACCACAGCCGTTGCCGGCGATCCGGTGGAAATGCGGCCGGCCGCGGCAACCGAACCTGGCCTCAGGAAGATCAAGGCAACGCATGAGTAAGACAGAAGCACAGAGCCTGAAGAACCACGGAAGGCTCGACCCGCAGTTCCACCTTGTTTCGTTCACGCTACTCCTGGTCAACCTCGGTATCGTGATTGCCTACGCCGTAAGGCACATGAATCTTTACACCGCGTGGGCTGTGATCTTCTCCGTTGGGATCTTCATTCCCTTTTTCAAGATTCGCCTCTACGCGCTGAAGGTTCAGGACCGCGTTATTCGCCTGGAAGAGCGTCTCCGCCTGCAGGCGCTGGCGCCGGCGGAATGGCACGCGCAAATCTATCGGCTCAGCGAGGACCAGTTGATCGCCCTGCGATTTGCCGCGGACGAAGAGGTCGTCGAACTCGCCAGGCAGACGCTCGAACACAACCTGGACCGCAAGCAGATCAAGGAGCGCATCAAGAGCTGGCGCGCCGATGAATGGCGCGTGTGAGCGTGTGCCGGAGCGATTTCACCGGTTCTTCTTGATCGGCGGGCCGATGGCCGGTCCGCCGTTGCGGTCGCCCGCCGAACGGCTCGGAGTCGTTTGGTCAAGCTGTCAAAAGTGCCGGATCGACTCGCTCTGCGCCGGCGTGGATGGATAGGGCGGCATGGCGGCCCGGTCGCGGTCCACGTGGCTTTCGAGCGAGCGGCTCACGAGATCGCGCGACCCAAGGCCAACCGCCAGCGCCAGCGTAAGTACGATGCCTCCGAACAGGATGCCAAATGCGAGCTCGACAATGTTGCCCCCGATCTCGAGATGATCGAGCACCATCGCAGCCGTAAGCACCAGCACCAGCCACTTCACGCCAAGCGAGAGGATGCGTGCGTACTGCAGTTGCGCATTCACGGCGCTGATGAGCACTGACCGGGCGAGAAACCGCGCAATCAATGTTCCGGCAATGAGCAGCAGAATCGCTCCCACCGCATGCGTGAGATAGGGAAGAAACGAGATCGGGAGCGGGGTACTCGCCGCATACGAGGCATCGAACGCCGAGACACCAATGATGAGCCCGACCAGAACGCAGGCCCAGAACGATGCGCGCGCAATCAGTGCCGTGGGCGCGGTTGCCGGTGTCCAGTCCACGTCTCCGCGGTTGCGCGCAAGCCGATCGTCAAATCTCGCCGCATTGAGCAATCGCCGCAGAATCGCCGAGATCCCCATCCCGATGAGACTGAAGAAGACCAGCGCGACAAAGAATGCGAGAAGCCCCGGCAACACGGCGATGAGCAGCGAGACCACGCGGTAGATCGACTGGTGCAACGCATCCGACATATGACGCAGGATCGAGGCATTGTCGGGATAGGCCGCTGCAGGCGCCGGATTGGAAGCTGCCTGCAGAATCGGTGCGAGAATCAAGTTCATATAGGAATGACTCCTTTCGCTCGCCTACGCGAAGCACTCTCGCTCACGGGTTGAACCTGTCTGGCCAGCGCCAGCGCGCGACAAGGTACGGCTTCTCGATTTCGAAGGCGGCGGCAACCGCCTCAATGTGGCTCTCCGGATCGATTCCCGTTGCTGTGATGTTGATGTGGCTGGCCACCCACGCGAGATAGAGCGGAATCAGTGCGCCGAGCAGATGGCCCCGATTGATCGTACGCAGCCGGTAAGCCAGAAGAAAGTCGTAGACGATGCGCGCCCACAGGTTGTCGGGCATACGGAACGCCGGCGTCTCCGCGAGGGAAAGATGCTTGAGCCCAAGCAGCGAATTCGGCGGCAAGACCAGCGACCAGATCTCGCGCAGGTTAGTGTAAGCCAGCCGAAACGCTTCGAGCATCGGCGCAACGTCGGGGAATCCGTCCTTGGGGTCGGAACGCCGGTGCGGACCCGCCGCCGGAACCGGCTTCCGCGGACGCTGCCAGAAAGCTGCCTTCGTGTCGATGTCGGCGAAGAGCGCGCCTGTCACCTGGGCGAGGATCGCGTTGATGTCGGCGTCTGGCGGTTGAGGAAGACTCCGCTCGCCAGCCTCGATCTCCTGCATCCTGAACCCGGCGACCACTGCCTCATTCACCGGCCACACCAGCGATTCCTGCTGGCTCGTTGCCGCGAACCGCTGTGCCGCGCCCGCCAGCCTCTCCACCATGCGGCGCGAAAGCGCAAGGTCGATGGCCAGCGGAAAGCGCACACCGGCCGCAAAGAGAGCCCGCGTCAGTGGGTAAAGAATCGCCGAGTTTACCAGGCCTGCATTCCGCGGCAGATCGTAGCGCGGATTGGCAAGATCGGCCGCCGTTGACTGGACTGCATTCGCCAGCTTGCGCACGGCCTCTCCGCTGAACGATCCGGCCTCGGGGCCCAGCATCACCACCGCCTGGGCGTCATGGGTCTCTGCCAGCTGGTTCGCGGTGACAAAATCGGCTGCGGTGAGGGTTACGGCTGCCTTTGGAGCCGGCGCTTCAATCAATCGCAGCGCCGGAAATGACTCCCCAGCCACTTCTTCCGGTGGGGCTACCAGCAGGCTCTTCGGTGGAAAAAGCGTGCTCAGGCTCGACAACACTGCCTGAAGCTGTTCAGCCGGCATGGCGGCAATCACAACCAGGAGGCCGCCGGTGCCGGTTTCCGTGGGCGATGTGACTTCGGGCGTCGGATCGGCTGTCGCCATGGTTGCGTTCCTGCGAGATGGAACCTGAAAATCGATTCTTTGGGGAACCCATGCCTGGTTCCCGTTTCAGCGGTTGCTTCTAAAGACTTAGGATGCCGGAAAGTGGTATCCGGAGCCATGGAGGCCGGTTGTTCAGTTCATAAAGCAGCTCATAAAGCGCCTTTTCCAGCACGTAGGCGCTCAGCAGCGCCTGAGACTGCTCGCGCGACGGCAGCAATGCCGGGTCGGCCTCGATCGTCGATCGATACGCGCTCAGGAACTCCTGCGTCGCCGCATTCTGCCAATGGCCCGCCCACGCTGCAGTTCCATCCGAATCTGCGTGGGCAGCCTGATACCGATCGAGAGCCGTGTACGCAGCGTACGAAAGTGAGCGAACCATTCCCGCAACATCCTTCAGCGGGGACTGCTTCTGTCGCCGCTCGGCCAGCGGCCGCGCCGGCTCGCCTTCAAAATCGATCAGCACAAAATCGCCCGAGCCGGTCGCGGTCGCCGGCGTTCGCAGCGTCTGGCCAAGGTGGTAGTCGCCATGAATGCGGATGCGCTTGCCTGCCGCTTTCAGGCCGGTAATCGCATTGGCCCGTGCGAAGAGGTCGATGCGCCGTGAGAGCAGCAGAGCCGCCTGGTCCGCAATCACGTCTTTCAATGTCGAGAGCTTCACCTTGAGCGCCTCAAGGGTTGAGGTTATCTGAGCGTCGATGCGCCGTGCGTCCTGCTCGAGGTCCTGGATGGAGAACGGCTCGGCGCTAAAGGACGGGTCCTGCGTGACCGTTGCCAGGGCCAGATGCATCTCGGCTGTTCTCCGTCCAAGCAGCGCGACCGCGTCCAGCAGCCCGCAGGCCGGATCATCTTCGTGGCGCCTTGGATCGTCGTTCAGGAAACTCGGCACCGGCAGCGGTGGCGGCGCGGCTTTCCCCTCGACCGAATCGAGAAATTCCGCGAGCCGGTCAAACATCCACTGCCAACCGTCTCCCTCGTTGGCCACCATTCCCTGGAGCATGGCCGTGGTTGTCTTCTCCGCGCTCGCCGAAGTCATCGCAATCTCCCCGAGGAACGGTGGGACGCGATCGAAGTGGGCCGCTTCGGTGAGATATCTGCCGATCTCCACGTCGGGATTCTCGCCGGATTGAATTTTTCGGAAGATCTTCAATATCAGTCGCTTACCGAAAATAATTGAAGTATTGGATTGCTCGGAGGAACCCAACCGGCCAGGCAGGGATTCGATCCCGCGTACCGTTTCGAATGCCGACGAGGCACGCGCAGTCAGCTTGCCTGCCGATCCTTGGGCCTCCCTCGTAAGCGAGAATGCAGCTTCGCCCCGATGCGCCGCTCCGTCGACTGCCTGCTCGTCTTTCGGAGGCCCCGCGGCCTCTCCAGGCTGTGCCGTGATCGGTGCAGGCGCCACTGGTACGGCGGGAGCTCGAGGCTCCGCATCGGCCATCGGATCCACGCCAAGGGTCGCGTGCTCTGCTTCGACCCCAATGCTGTTTGCATTCCAGTCCGCAGCCGTCAGCTCGCCGGACACCATCGCCAGACTCGCGTTCTTCTCGATCAGCTCCAGCAGCGCCTGCCGGAACCCTTCGCGCGCGGTCGCGTCGTAGACCACTTTCGTGCCATCCACCGCGGGAAAGCTCGCCACAACGGCGTCCGGCGATTGAGAGGCGAGCTCCTCTGCTTCTTGGCCCGCGGCGATGCCCAGCGGAAGCTGGTAAATCTCCGGCTGGCCGCCTGCAAACTCCACTTCGACAAAGAAAAGCGCGGGCTGGATTTCTCCGGTTCCTGCTCCGGGAATCCTCACCCAGTCCACCACCCGCGTCGACTGAATGCGCCGCGACTTCGCTCCAAACCAGCGCTGGCGCGGCATCCACGCCTGCAGAGCCGCATCAAACGACGCCTTCCCTCCACCGCCGGTCAAGGCGGTCCATCCGCTGCCCACCAAGTCCACTTCGACCTCCGCCTGCGCCGGAGCACCTAGCGCCTTTGATTCCGTCCCGGGCAGTATCTCCGATTCGAAGGGCGGCGGCTGCAGTTCGAGCCAGAGAAAGGAATAGGGCGCCAGCGTGATGGCATAGGGCGCGTCGGTCACGGTCGGAAACGGCACATAACCGAGCATCTCCACCGGCTCATATCCCACAAAATCGGCCAGATCGAGCGAGGCCGGCTGCGCGAACCGGCTCAGGTTGGCCACGCAGAGCACCGTCTCATGCGAACCGTCCCCACGACCGAGATCGCGCAAATAAGCTAGGATCTTGCGGTTCGCCGGATTCAAAAACTTGAGCGTGCCGCGACCGAAGACCTGGAACAACTTGCGCAGCGCGATCATGTTGCGTGTCCAGTGCAGCAGGCTCGACTGGTCGCTCATCTGCGCTTCCACGTTCACCACCTGGTATCCGTAAATCGGATCCATTACGACCGGGAAGTAGAGCCTTGCGGGATCGCATCGCGAAAACCCGGCATTGCGGTCCGAGCTCCACTGCATCGGTGTACGCACGCCGTTGCGGTCGCCGAGATAGATGTTGTCACCCATCCCGATTTCGTCGCCGTAATAAAGGACCGGCGTTCCGGGAAAGCTGAGAAGCAGCGAATTCAGCAGTTCGATGCGCCGGCGGTTGTTATCGACCAGCGGCGCGAGCCTGCGGCGGATGCCCACATTCACGCGCATCCGCGGGTCGGCCGAATACGCCAAGTACATGTAGTCGCGCTCGTCGGCGGTCACCATTTCGAGGGTCAGTTCGTCGTGGTTGCGCAGGAACAGCGCCCATTGGCACAGGTCGGGGATCGCCGGCGTCTGCGCCATGATGTCCGTGATCGGCAGCCGGTCCTCCTGCCGCAGAGCCATGTAGATGCGCGGCATCAACGGAAAGTGGAACGCCATGTGGCACTCGTCGCCCTCTCCGAAGTATGGCCTCACGTCTGCGGGCCACTGGTTGGCCTCCGCGAGGATGAGCCGATTCGCGTACTCGGCGTCAATCGCCGCGCGAATACGCTTCACAACCTGATGTGTCTCGGGCAGGTTCTCGCAGGAAGTGCCGTCCCGCTCGCAGAGATACGGAATCGCGTCCATGCGCAGCCCGTCGACTCCCATGTCGAGCCAGAAGCGCATAGCCTTCAGTACCTCCTCCATCACCAGCGGGCTGTCGTAGTTCAAGTCCGGCTGATGCGAGAAGAAGCGATGCCAGTAATATGCCTTCCCCGTCTCATCCCACGTCCAGTTCGACTTCTCCGTATCCGTGAAGATGATCCGCGCATCCTTGAAGAGCTGATCCGTGCTCGACCACACATACATATCGCGTTGCGGCGAGCCCGGCGGCGCCAGCCGCGCTGCCTTGAACCACGGATGCTGGTCTGAAGTGTGATTGATGACCAGCTCGATCATCACCTGCATGTCGCGCCGGTGCGCCGCATCGAGAAACGCTCTAAAGTCGTTCAGCGTCCCGTACGATGGATTCACATCCACATAATTCGAGATGTCATAGCCGTCGTCGTGGAGGGGCGACGGGAAAAACGGCAGGAGCCAGATGCAGGTCACGCCGAGGTCCTGCAGGTAGTCGAGCCGCGAAAGCAGCCCCGGAAAGTCGCCGATCCCGTCACCGTTCGAATCGGCGAAGGCGCGCACGTGCAGCTCGTAGATGATCGCGTCCTTATACCAGAGGGGATCGATTGCGCTTGCCAGCTTCTTCACTCGTTGCCTCTCCGGTCAAATTGGATGCGCAAGGCCGGTTCTGGACAATGACGGCAAAGCCCGGCCGAGCGTTCCCGGCGGGCTAAAGCCCTAGACTCGTTCATCATAAATAAGAAGGCGCTCTCTGCCCCGGGCCGCATGCCGCGCGCCAGGCCCAGCACGGGCTCGCCACCCGATGCGGCCTTAGACCATGAATCCATTCCGGAAAGATGCACAAGCGCGGCGGCAGGATTGCTCGGAGGGAGCAGGAAATAGGCGGTGCCCTGCCATGAAGCGCTCAGCAAAGGCTGGAAGCCGTTTTTGCGGCTTCCCGTGAGGAGTGAGACAGACGGATTGATCTTGTGGCCGATCCCGGACGGTGCCCAGTCTTTATCGGCCGACTAGAAGCTGTATCGCAGCGAGAGCTGCATGCGCCG
>Ga0335069_10001447_pt1 | contig 38447 bp, 33 predicted proteins | sample Lox_Sample_11_FD_206714 | JGI IMG/M metagenome (GOLD analysis project Ga0335069, IMG submission 206714) | Soil microbial communities from Loxahatchee National Wildlife Refuge, Florida, United States - Lox_Sample_1.1 | ecosystem: Environmental > Terrestrial > Soil > Wetlands | place: USA...
GCGGTTCGAGGTCGAGGCCACGGGGACCCGCCCACCGTCCGTCGGGCGCGCTCCGTCCCGGACGCGGGCTCACGCCGTCTCCCGCCGCGCCAAGGGCGACTGCACCACCGGCCGGAGCGCGAGAGACGCGGGTGCTGCGCGGCGCCGGGCACGCCGCCGGGCCCAGAGCACACCTCCACCCGTCGCTCCGCCGAGCGCCAGCACGAGACCGCCGAGAAGGGCCGGCACCCACGCCGACCGCTCCGGCGCGGGCGCGCGCGGTGGCACGGTGGAAACCACCTCGGACACGACCAGCGTCACCGCCGCCGGCTCCAGCCCCTCGACCGAGCCGGCCACCAGCGCCCGGAGCTCGTCCTTCACCGTCTGGAGGTGCGCGGACGCCGCCGGCTGGGCCCGCAGGTAGACCGCGGCCTTGGTCGGCGAGCTCGGCACCCCGGTGCGGGTGGGCTGCGGCCGAACCAGGTGCACCCTGGCCGAGACCACCCCGTCCACCGCCTCGAGCGTGCGCGCCAGCTCGCCGGACTGCGCCTCGAGGAGCAGCGCGTGCTGCTCGACCGGGTCGGGGACGAGGCCCGGCTTCAGGAGCTCGCGGACCCCGGCGGGGCGCGCGCGCGGCAGGCCAAGCTCGGCCAGCACCCGCACTGCGTCGGCCGCATCGACCGACTCGACCTCGACCGACCAGGCCGGGGGGCGGCCCTCCTCCACCACCTTCCGGGCCCGGAAGCCGCGCTCCATCAGCACGGTCTGGATCTCGTTCGCTTGCCGCTCGTCGAGCCCGTGCTGCACCCGCGCCGAGCAGCCGGCGCCCGGGAGCACGAGCGCCACCAGCGCGAGGAGAGGGAGGCGCATCCGTCACACCTGTGTCTGCAGCAAGGTCTTCACCCCGCCGCTGACCCGGTCCAGCACCTTGCCCGCGAGATCCACCGTCTGGCTCGCCTCGGCCACGCCGGCCTGGAGCGAGATCAGCTCCGCCGGTGAGAACGTCCGTCCCGACGCGGCCAGGGCGAGGATGCGGTCCATCCGGGCCTGCGCCGCGGCGACCCGGCCCAGCCATGCTCCAGGTTCCACCCGGGGCTGCGGGGCCGGAACCACCCGGCGGGGCTCGACCTCCACCTGTGCCGGCACCGGGCCTGGCCCCTCCCGGAGCCGGGACTCGAACCGGACCGGCGAGGCGCCGCGCGCCCGCTCTGGCGAGGGGACGACGCCCGCTGTTCCGATGCGCTCGATGGCCATGGCTAGCGGACGTTGTTGATGGCCGCCTTCGCCGAGTCCGACCTGACCTTGAGGATGTTGGAGACGGCGGTGAACTGCTGCGCCTCGGCCTGCATGTACTGCTGGATGCGCAGGTAGTCCTGGCTGCTGAGCTCCCCGGGCTGCGACAGGAGCGCGAGCAGGTCCGCGTCGGAGCGGATGGGCTGTGGCCCGCTCCCGCCGCCGGCGATGGCGGACACCGCCGAGGCCACCCCCGAGACGATGCCCCCCACCAGCGCCGCCGGCGGCGCGAGCACTGACAGCGCCCCGCCGGCCCCCCGCGCGAATCCCCCCAGGGCCGAGCCGAGGATGTCCCCGAAGCCCTTCTTCTGTGCCGGCTGCGCGGCGACAGCTCCCGTGATGACTGGCGTCTCCATCCCGACCTCCTCCCCCCTGGCGGGGTGACCTCGCTCCGGCGAGCAGTTCACGGACCGTGCCCGCCGCCCGCCCGGAGGGACGTGACAGCTCGGCACTCCGGGACCCGGGACGGACCGCCCGGCGCGCGGGACGGGCGACGGCGCGTGGCCCCCCTCGCCGCGCACGTTCCGGTGTCCCGGGAAGTTGCCCGGCCGCCGAACCTCCCTCACACTCCCCGGACGGCACCCCGCCCGAGCCCCGTCATGCCGGACTCCCCCGACCTTGGTTCCATTCGAGAACGCCAGCACCCCCGCGTCGCCGCGCACCTCCCGGTCGAGGTCCGCGGGCCGGGGCTGCTCCGCCAGGCCGTGGCCGAGGACATCTCGCTCGCCGGCCTCCGGGTCCTCGGGCTCCGCGCCCCGGTGGGCCAGTCGCTGACCGTGGCACTGCCGCTCCCGGGCGACCGGCTGGTGCAGCTGCGTTGCTCGGTGGTGCGCCAGGACCCGACCGGCGTGGCACTGGAGTTCGACGGGCTGGACTGGGACGACCTCTTCGCCCTCGCCCGCTTCCTCCACCCCCGCCTGCCCTAGGGTTCGCTCTCCCCGGTCCGCAGCCGCTCCACCAGCTCCATCAGCTCGGAGCCGCGGAACGGCTTGTGGATGTACCCGTTGGCCCCGGCGGCCAGCGCGGCCTCGAGGTCGCTCCGCCGGGTCTTGGCGGTCAGCATGTAGAGCGGGACGAAGGCGGTCGCCGGGTCCGCCTTGAGCATCCGGCAGACGGTGAGCCCGTCCATCCCGGGGAGCACCACGTCCAAGAGCACCAGGTCGAAGCGGGACTCGCGCGCTCGCCGGAGACCCTCGGCGCCGTTGCCCGCGGTCTCCACCTCCACCGGCCCGTCGTCGAGCATGCTCCGCACGAGCTCGCGGATGACGGGTTCATCCTCCACGACCAGGATCCGGAACGGAGAGCGGGGGTCCACGCGGGGTCAAAGGACGACGTGTAGCACGTCCTCTGCCCCGCAAGGGCCTCAGCGGAGAGGAGACAGCCCCGCCGGGTCCGTCCACCCCTCGAGGCCGTTGGGGAGCCGCACCCGGACGAAGTCGCCCGACCGGTCGAGCATCCGGAGCTTCACCCCGGGGTGGAGCTCGAAGGACACCTTGCTCCGGGCCTCGGGCACCTCGTGCACCGGGAGGGTCCGGGCGAGCACCACCCCCTCGTGCACCGCCTCCTGGCTGTAGAGGTGAGCAGCGAGCGCCGCCCCGGCCGGAGCGCTGAGCACCAGCGCCGAGGCCGCGCCCCCGAGCAGCCAGCCTCGCCAGCGGCCGAGCACCACCCGGGCGGCGAGCAGGAGGAACCCCAGCGCCCACAGCCCGGCGAAGAGCCCGCCCGCCAGGGCCGGGGAGGTGGCCGACGCGACGCGCTCGACGAAGGGCTCCTCGCCCTGCGCACCCACCAGCTGATCCAGCTGCCGCCCGCGGGCGATGGTGAGGTTGGCCTCGACGTCGGAGCCGCCGCCGGCCCGCCGGGCCTGCTCCAGCGCGTACACCGCCTCGCCGATCTTCCCCTGCGCCAGCGCGGTGGTGCCGAGATTGTAGAGGACGTCGGGCCCGTCGTGGCCCTGCTCGACGAGCGTGCGGAACGCTTCCTCGGCGGCCGGGACGTCGCCCCGGCCGTAGGCCTGGAGCCCTTGCTGGAAGAGCAGCTCCGAGTCGCCGGCCATCAGCCGCCCTCCCAGCTGCCGGCGAGGGCCTCGGCGTCGGCGAGCACCGCGGCGCGGTCCATCCGCGCAGCCCCCGGCGCGAAGCGAACCTCGTCGCAGGAGTCCTGTATCCGGGCCACGCGCGCCTGGAGCTCGGGGGGAGCGCCCGCCGCGGCGAGCCGCGCCCGCAGCGTCTCCCGGGTGAGGCCGGTGACCGGACTCCCGAGCCGGAGCGAGAGCAGCTCGGCCACCGCCCCGTCCACTTCGGCCGAGAACACCGCGTCGTCGATGCCCTGCCCCGACGTCCTGAGCGCCGCGAGCCGGGCGCGCGCCCGCTGCTCGCGCCGCCGCCGTTCACCACGCGGGTCCGAGCGCGCCCGGTGTCGCTGAACGGCCTGTCCCGCCAGCGCCCCCACGAAGGCCAGCGGGGGGAGCGCCATGAGCGCGAGGAACCAGCCCCGGCGCCAGGGCGGCGGCGGCCGGTCGAGTACCGCCTGGACGCGGAGCGGGCGCAGCGCGCCCGCGTTCAGCACGTTGCGCGCCGCCGGCTCCTCGGTCCGCCCCGACGCCGCAGCCAGCGCGCTGGCCCCGGTGCCTGGCACCACCGTGAGGGTGAGCGGCCCGGTGCGGCTGCGCTCGTACCGCTGGGTCTCCGGGTCGAAATAGGCCAGCTCCAGCGAGGGGATCTCGAACGTGCCGGTCTGCTGGGGCAGGACGAGGAACTCCTGGGTCCGCCGTCCCTGGATCCGGCCCCGCACGGTGGAGGTCTTGTCGGTGCTGGTCGGCTCGTACAGCTTGAGCGCGGGCGGCACCACCGGCCTCGGCAGGACCAGGTCCTTCACGTTGCCGCGCCCCTCCACCGTCAGGCGGAGGGTCACCGGCGTGCCGAGCTCGGTGCGGACGGACGTCAGGTCGGCACTGAGCGCCCACGCCCCCACCGCGCTGGGCTGGAAGCCGGCGGGCGCGCCGGGAGGCAGCGGCTTGACCTTCAAGGTGAGTGGCTGCGAGGCGCGGTGCTCTCGCCGTCCGGCGAAGAGGAACCCGGTCGTGATGTCCGCCTCGACCGGGCCGATCTCCCGCGGGCCGGACTTCACCGGGAACAGCGCCAGCCGCCGCAGGAGGTACGCACGGTACGGCACCCCGTCCACGGTGCGAGTCTCACCGCTGAGCTCCTTCGGCGTGTCGACGTCCTCGGTCCAGAACCCGTCGAGCCGGGGCATGGTGACCGCGTCCACCCGGCTCAGGTCGACCCGGGCGTAGATCCACAGGGACAGCGTGGCCTGCTCACCCTGGTAGACCTCCTTCTTGTCCAGCTCGCCCCGGAGGAACAGGTCGCGCTCGCCCGCCGCCTGCTGCCGGCGGCGGAACACGTCGAACGGGTTCTCGTCGTCGTCCCCGAACGGGCTCGTCCCCAACGGGTCGGGCCGCGCCCGCGACCCGCCGCCCGGGTCCGGCACGTGACCGGGCTTCACCATCAGGCTGACCGGCTGCGACCTGAACACCCCGCTCGAGGCGTGGAGCTCCGCCGGGGGGAGCACGAGCCGGCCGGGCTTGAGCGCCCGCATGCGGACGGTGAGGGTGGAGATCTGCTGGACCCGCGGGCCACCGCCGCCGAAGCGGATGCTGCTCTGCACACCGCGGCTGGTCCCAATGGTCTCCACGGTGGGCACGTCGGGAAGCTGCAGCGACGATCCCGCCGGCGCGTCGATCGCTCTCACCGTGAGGACGAAGATGTCGTCGGTCCCCACCTCGGTGCGGTCCAGGTCCTGCGTGACCACCGGCGCGTCGGCGGCCAGCGCGGGCGCGGCGAGCAGCAGGGCGACGGTGGCGGCGAGATGGTTACCAGTCCTTCTCATCGGGCTTTCTCTGCCTCTTCTTCTGCTGGAACCGCCAGAGCTGCAGATTCCTTTCGTTCTGCCGCATGGCATCGAGCAGCCGCTCGGCCTCGCTCCGGTCGAACCCTCCGGCCCGCCCCGTGCCGCCGTCCCGCAGCAGCTCCGGCTCGGGCGCCCCGGCGTCCGGCCGCTGCCCCGCATCCAGGCCCCCGTCCTGCTCGGCCCCCGCCGACCGCTGCTGCTCGGCCCGGGAGCCCCCGTCCCCCTGGCCTGCATCGGCGCCCCCACGGGTACCGGCGTCGCCGGACTGCCCCCCATCGCCCTGCCCCCCGTCCGACCCGCCGTCACGGGGCCCTCCATCCGGGCGCCCCCCATCGGTGCCGCCGTCACCCGATTGCGACTTCGGGGGTGGAATCTTCCGGAGCAGCACCTCGAGGTTGTGGCGGGCGGCCTCGTCGCGCGGCTCGAGCACCAGCGCCTTTCTGTAGGCCCCGATGGCTCCGGGGGTGTCGCCGAGCTGCGCCAGGGCGTTGCCCATGTTGTAGAGGTCTCGCTCCTTGAGCGACGGGCCCGCTGCATCGGCCGCCCGCCGGTATGCCTCCCGGGCCTCGTCGTATCGGCCCAGCCGGTACAGCGCGTTCCCCCGGTTGTACTCCAGCGCGGGATTCCCGGGCGCCTCCTGCTCGGCAGCGGTGAAGTCGCGGAGCGCGTCCTCGAAGCGCCGGTCGTCGTACGCCTTCAGCCCCCGCTCCACTCCGGGTGGGTTGGCCTCGAACGGACCGAGCGCCCGTGCCGGCTCGGCCAGGAGCAACAGGCCTGCGCCAAGGAGCCCGGCGGCGCCACGCCGCCGCCACGGCGCGCCCACCAGCATCCCCAGGACCAGCAGCAAAACCCCTGGGAGCAGAAAGGACTGGAACCGCTCGTCGTAGCGGACGGTGATGCGGCTCTCGAGCTCGGTCTTCTGCAGCCGGTCGATGCGGGCGGCGACCTCGGGGACCGCCACCGCGCTGGTCCGGTGGAAGTACTCGCCGCCGGTGGCCTGGGCGATGGACTCGAGGCCGGCCTCGTCCAGTTTGCTCAGCACCGTCTGCCCCGTCGTCGGGTCCTTCATGTACCCGACGCGGTCGCCCTGCTTGTCGAGCACCGGGATGGGCTCGCCACCGGCGCTCCCGATGCCGACGGTGAAGACCTTGATGCCCACCGCCTTGAGCGCCTCGGTGGCCTCACCCACTTCGCCCGAGAGGTCCTCGCCGTCGGAGAGCAGCACCACCACGCGGTCCTTCGCCCCGCGGTCGGCGCCCTCGAGGACCCGCTGGGCAGTCGTCAGCGCCGCGCCGATGTTGGTCCCTCCCTCCTGCATCTGCTCGGGGTCGATGGCCCGCAGAAAGAGCTTGGCCGCGGCGTAGTCCGAGGTGAGGGGACACTGGACGAAGGCGTCCCCGGCGAAGGCCACGATGGCCACCCGGTCGCCCTTGAGCTCGTCGAGCAGGGTGGACAGCTCGAGCTTCGCCCGCTCGAGCCGGCTGGGGAGCACGTCGCGCGCCCGCATCGACTTGCTCGCGTCGAGCGCCACCACCACGTCGATGCCCCGCTTCTTCGTCAGCTCGGCGCGGCTCCCGCACTGAGGCTGGGCCAGCGCGAGCGAGAAGAGGAGGAGCGACAGGCCGGTGGACACCGCGCGCACCACCGGCCGGGCCACCTCCACCCCCGGGGTGAGGCTGTCCCCCAGCCGCTCGCCGAGGAGCCGCCGCACCCGCGCCCGCCGCCGCGAGGCCGCGAACACCGCCACCGCGCCGACCACCAGCGCCAGGAGCCCCAGGAGGAGCCACTCCGGGGCGCCGAGGCCCACCGGGTAGCCCAGCACCGTGAAGCGCCAGCCGGTCGAGCCGGTCACGGGAACACCCGGAGCACGGTGGAGCGCAGGAGCAGCTCGAGCCCCGCGCAGAGGAACGCGGCGAGGAGGAAGGGCGGGAACTCCTCCCGGTAGTTGGCCGACGCTCCGCCCTCGAGAAGCTTGCTCTTGTCCAGCCGGTCGAGGACCGCGCTCAGCCCGGCCCGCAGCGACTCGCGGTCGGTCGCCCGGTAGTACTCCCCGCCGGTCATCTTCGAGATCTGCTGGAGCAGCCCCGGGTTCACCGCGATGTCCAGGTCGCGGTAGCTCGGGTTGCCGAAGAGGTCGGTCCCGTCCGGAAAGGGCACCTTGCCGCCCTTGCCGACGAGGATGGTGAACACCGGGACGTGCAGCGCCCTGGCCATCGCCGCCGCGTCGAGCGGCGAGATGCGCCCGGCGTTGTTGTCCCCGTCGGTGATGAGCACCACCACCTTGCTCTTGGCGTCCGAGTCGCGGAGCCGGTTGAGCGAGACCGCGAGCGCATCACCGATGGCCGTGCCGTCCTCGAGCACCCGGGTCCGGAGCTGCCTCACCACCTCGCGGAGCACCCCGTAGTCGAGCGTGAGCGGCGCCTGGGTGTAGGCCGCGCCGGCAAAGACCACCAGGCCGATGCGGTCGTTGACCCTGGAGGAGATGACCTCGTTCAGCGTCTCCTTGGCCACGAAGATCCGGTTGTTCGGCCGGAAGTCGGCGGCCTCCATCGAGGTGGAGAGATCGAGGGCGATCATGATGTCGATGCCCTCGACCGAGAGGTCTCTCACCCGGGCGCCCACCGTCTGCGGCCTGGCCAGCGCGACCACCGCCAGGGACACCGCCGCCATGCGGAGCAGCGGGAGCCCCCGGCGGAGGATCCCCCGGAGCCCCGGCCCCCCGGCGGCGAGCGCCCGGGCGACGGGGTAGCGCAGGGCCGCCACGCGGGTGCGGGCGGTCCACAGCGACCAGGCGCCCACCAGGGGCACCAGCACCAGGAGCCAGAACGCCTCCGGGCTCTTCCAGGTGAGCGGCGTCACGCCCGGGCGACCTCCGGCGCCGGCGGCGGCCCGGGGGCCGTGGGCGGCGGCCGCGGGCCAGTGGCGTCGACCAGCGACCGGGCGAACGCCAGCGCTCCGGTGCACGCCGGCACCGGCACCTCCCCGCGCGCGTACCGGGCTACGTCGCACTGGTCCACGAAGCGACGGAGCGCGTCCGGGTCCACGCCGGCCAGGGCGCGCCGCTCCACCTCGCGCAGGAGCTCACCGCTCGTGCACTCCAGCGCGTCGAAGGCGAACCGCTCGCCGAGGTAGGCACGGACCAGCCCGTTGAGCCGGAAGTGAAACTCGCGCTGGAGCCCCCGCTGGGGAAGCCCTTCTGCCTCGAGCGCGTCCAGCGCCTGCCGGGTGCGCTCCTCGAGCGGGAGCGGCGGGCCCGGAGCAAGGGCGGGCCTCGGGCGCGAGAGCCAGGCACGGCGGGCGAGCCAGAGGAGCGCAACCACCGCCGCCGCTCCGGCGAGCCACCACAGGAGCCGCCAGCTCCGCACCGGCACGTCCTCGTTGGGCTTGATGTCCTCCAGCTTGGCGCCGAGCTGGTCGGCGTTTTTCGGAAGGCTGCTCCTGGCCTCGATGTCCGGGCCGTCGATGCGGGCCACGCCGGCGCCCGAGGCGTCCACCACGTCGAAGGTCAGCGTGGGAAGCACGTGGCTGCCGAGCTCGAAGAGCGCCATCTTGAGGAGGTAGGTGGTGGTGCTCTCGGCCTTTCCGTCGGAGCGCGCCCGGGTCTGCTCGAGGAGCTCGTAGCCGCCCAGGTCGCGGGGGGTGCGCAGCTCCCAGCGCTGCCCGGGCGGATGGCGCAGCCGGATCTCGTAAACGAACGGCTCGCCCAGCCGGACCGCCTCGGGGATGACCTTCCGGTCCACCGAGAGCGGCTGCACGGTGCGCTCGGGGCCTGCGTCCGGCGCGGCTGCGGTCGTCGCCGGGGCGGGCGTCGCCGTCTGGGCCAGCGCCGCGGCCGGGGGAAGCAGGAGGAGCGCCGCGAGCGCCCCGAGCCCGACCGCGCGGCGGACGTCGACCGCCGACCCCCGATCCGCGGCGCTCGAGCGACGCCGCCGCGCCGGGGAGCCGGGACCCGCGGCCGTCGGGCGATGTCCCTGGTGCAGGCCCCGAGCGCTCACGCCGCCAGCCTCCGGGCCCGGGCGCGGAAGAAGCGGACCAGCGCCTCGCCGTGGTCCTCGCCAGCGCGGAGCTCCACCGAGTCCAGCTCGAGCTTGCGGAACACCCGGATACGCTCCGCCCGACCGCGCGCCACCGCCGCCTGGAACGCCCGGCGCACCGCCGGCGAGGCGCTGTCCACCAGCGCCCGCTCGCCGGTCTCCGGATCCTCCACCTCGACCAGGCCGAGCGCGGGAAACGACTCCTCCATCGGGTCGCGCAGCACCACCGGGACCACGTCATGCTTCAACCGCGCGGTCCGCAGCGGCGCCTCGATGCCCTCGAGCAGGAAGTCCGAGATGACGAAGAGCACCGTCCGCCGCTTGGTCACCCGCGACAGCCAGGCCAGCGCGAGCGAGAGGTCGGTTCCCTTCCCCTCGGGCCGGAAGGAGAGGATGTCGCTCACCAGCCGGAGCACGTGCTTTCTGCCCTTGCGCGGGGGAATCACCTTCTCCACCCGGTCGCTGAAGAGCAGGAGCCCCACCCGGTCGCTGTTGGCGATGGCCGAGAAGGCGATCTGCGCCGCGACCTCGGCGGCCATCTCCGACTTCCGCGTCCCTCGCGAGCCGAACTCCCCGGACGCGGACACGTCCACCAGGAGCACCACGGTGAGCTCGCGCTCCTCGGTGAACACCTTCACGTGCGGGGCGCTGGTGCGCGCGGTGACGTTCCAGTCGATGGAGCGGATGTCGTCGCCCGGCTGGTAGGGCCGCACCTCGCTGAACGCCATCCCTCGTCCCTTGAAGACCGAGTGGTACTGGCCGGCCAGGAGCGCCGAGACGACCTGGCGGGTGGCGATCTCCAGGCGGCGGATCCGCCGGATGAGCTCCCGGGGAAGCATCTAGCGCCTCGACCGGAGTGTACTGATCGCTGCGATGGCCGATCCTCTCGCTGCGACGCGCAGCCTCGTCGCTCCGCTGCTCGACGTGCCCCGAGGCACGCCTCCGCGGCTCGCTCCTCGTGTGCGCCCTCTCGCTTCGGTCTCTGCCATCTCGCTGTGCTCACGACACTCCGGTCGAGGCACTAGGCCGCTCTCACGGCACCTCGACCTTGTCGAAGACCCGCTGCACCACCTGCTCCGGCGTCAGCTCCTCGGCCTCGGCCTCGTAGGTCAAGGTCACCCGGTGGCGGAGCACGTCCATGCCCACCGCCTTGACGTCCTCGGGGGTGACGAAGCCGCGGTGGCGGAGGAAGGCGTGGGCCCGCGCGGCCAAGGAGAGGAACAGGGTGGCCCGGGGGCTCGCGCCGAAGTCGATGGCGTCCTCGAGCTCGGAGAGGCCGAAGCGCTCGGGCTCGCGCGTGGCCCAGACGATGTCGAGGATGTAGTCCTTCACCTTGTCGTCGACGTAGATCTGATGAACGACCTCGCGGGCCGCGCCGATCTGCTCCGGAGTCACCACCGGGGTCGCCCGGGGGGCTTCCACACCGGACATGCGGTCCATGATCACCCGCTCCTCCTCGCGGGTCGGGTAGCTCACCACCACCTTGAGCATGAAGCGGTCCACCTGTGCCTCGGGCAGCGGGTAGGTCCCCTCCTGCTCGATGGGGTTCTGGGTGGCGAGCACGATGAAGGGGCTCGGCAGCGCGTAGCTGTGCTCGCCGATGGTGACCTGCCGCTCCTGCATCGCCTCGAGCAGCGCGGACTGCACCTTGGCCGGAGCGCGGTTGATCTCGTCGGCGAGGATGACGTTGGCGAAGATGGGGCCGTGGCGGACGGTGAACTCGCCGGACTGCTGGTTGTAGATCATCGTCCCCACCAGGTCCGCGGGCAGCAGATCCGGCGTGAACTGGATGCGCTGGAACCGCGCGCTGATCCCATCGGCGAAGGTGCGGACGGTGAGCGTCTTGGCCAGCCCCGGCACGCCCTCGAGCAGCACGTGCCCGTTGGAGAGCAGGCCGATCAGCACCCGCTCGATCATCTGACGCTGTCCCACGATCACCTTCCCCGCCTCGGCGGAGAGGAGATCCACGAACGCGCTTTCCTCCCGGACCCGCTCGGTGAGGGCACGGATGTCGATGTTCAGAAGTGGCTCCTGGGGTTGTGCGGGCGGCGGACTGTAGGTTCCTGGCCTTGGGCCCCGCAACACATGGGACTCACTCACATTCCGCGACGCGGCAGCCACACGCTGCACGGTGGGACGGTTCACTGGAGGTACGTCCGTTGACAACCCACGCCCCCGGAGTGGTCTCCTCTCCTACGCTGTGAGCAAGGGGAGGTCGCCGTCGTGATGACGTCATCGCGGGCCGAGGCGCTGATGCTCCTGCCTGACTGGGCCAGACGCCTCTCGGCGAAGGGGGCGGTGGACTTCACCGAGACCCTGCACGGCACCTGGCGGCGCGACGGCGAGGAGCTGGATCGGCCGATCCAGCTCGTCCTCCGGCACACCGCGACCAGCGCGCGCCGGCTACTCGAGTCGGGCGCGATGGAGACCGAGGGCGAGGTGTCGCTCGATGGTCTGACCTCCCCGGTCCGCGGCACGCGGCGGGTGTCCTGGCGGACAGGGCGGGTGGACATCGACCTGACCTCCGAGGGATTCCGCTTCATCGGCGGGCTCCACAACCTCCTCTGGAGAGGTGAGCCGCACCGGTTCCGGATCGAGGCGCTGGACGGAGCGCCGGTGGGTGACGCCATCCTCCGTCCGCGTCGGGCGGCAGAGCCCGAGGGACGCGCCGCCGGGTCGGCGGCTCCCTAGTCCTTCCCTAGTCCTCGTCGCCCAGATCGTCGTCGTGCGCCGGCGGCGCTCCGGACTCCTCCGAGGCCTCGACGTCGAAGTCCGGGGCTCGCCGATCGGCGAGCGCCTCCTCACCGAGCCCGGGTTCGAAGCCACGGAGGAAGGGAGCGGCGGAGGAGGTGACCACCACCGCCGCCGCGAGCCCGCCGAGCGCCTGCCGCCCGCGTGCATCGGTGGCCAGCGCGCGCTCGAAGAACCCCGGAGCGCGCCGCTCGGCCCTCGCCGCCGCGCGCATCAGCACCGCGGCGTCGGAGGGAACGACCGCGCCCGCCTCGAGGGCAGAGAGCGCCGCGCGGAGCCGGTGGAGCACCTCGGCCCGGGCCGTCTCCCCGAGCGCGCCGAGCCCGTCGGTGTGGGCAGCCGAGAGTGCCTCGGGAGGGGCGGTCCCGAGAAGGTAGCGCCACCGGGCGAGGACCTCCTCGCCGGTGAGGGGCCGGGCCTCAGAGGCATCGGGTGTGCGGCGGCCCCGCAGGAGCCGGTCGAGCAGTCCCATCCTACCCAGGGATGAAACACCGGGCGGACGCCTCGCGCTAGGCTGCGCCCCCCGGATGTCCAGCCGCCGCCCTCCGCCGCGCATCCCCACCGGGGAGCAGTTCCACGTCCCGGGCGCCCGGGTCTACGGCGCGCCGCTCGGGCCGGCCATCAACAAGCGCGCCGAGGCGATGGCCCGGGTGGTCTACACCGCGGTCCACGAGAACCGGGCCTTCGACGAGGGCGACGACCGGCGAGGCCACGGACGGGACCACGCCACCTGGGTCTTCTCCGAGGAGCCGGGCCTGGAGGAGGGCCTGTTCCAGGGCGGCCTCGAGCTGATGATCGACGCGCGGCTCGAGCCCGGCGCGGCCATCGGCCTCCACCGGCACGCGGCGACCGAGGAGGTCTACTACCTGCTCGAGGGGCAGCTCTCGATGACCACGGTGCTCGCCGACGGCCGCGAGGTGAGCGCCACCTTGCGCCCCGGCGACGCGCACGGCGTGCGGCTCGGTGAGGCGCATTTCGGACGGGCCGGCGCCGAGGGTTGCCGGTTCCTCGCGGTGGCGTTTCGGAGGCGGTGAGTTCGGACGACCCATGGGCATTCCTGCTTGGACGGCCGACCAGTGGATCGCCCTCGTCGCCTGCACCGGCGAGTTCCTGTTCGCCGGCGTGGCGCTCACCCGGCGCGACCCGGACCGGCTGGCCACGCTCGCCGGCATCCTCAGCCTGGACATCGGCGCCTGGAACTTCGCCGAGTTCGCGTACTCGGTCTCGGGGCAGCTCACCTGGCAATGGCTCGACGTCAGCGCCTCCCCCTGGACTCCCGCCCTGGCGCTGGGGTTCGTGGTCACCTTCGTCGGGCAGCGCCGGAGGCACCGGCGGTGGCTGAGGCTGACCTACGCCGGCTTCGGGATGCTCTCCTCGGTGGGCATCCTGGCCTTCTTCCTCCATCCGTTCAGGCAGGTGGTGCTCGGCCCGTGGTGGTCGGCGATCTTCCTCGTCCTCCTCGTCCCCACCACCGCGTTTCTGATCTGGCTGCTCCTGGAGCATCTGCGGCGGCTCCCCCGCGGCCTCGAGCGGGACCGGACCCTTCTTCTCACCGCGGGGCTCGGCATCGCCTGCGCCGGAGGGCTGACCGATCTCCTCGCCGGCGTCGGCGCGCCGGTGCCGCGGCTGGCGACCTTGGGCGTCCTCGCGGGCAATGGCGTGCTCCTGGTGGTCGCACTGCGGCTTCGCTTGCTGGACGAGGCCCCGCCCACCCAGCGGATGTTCGTCGCGCTCGCCCTCGCCCTGGGGGCGACCGCGGTGCTCGTCTCGGGATTCCGCGCGCTCCCGCCCCGGCCCGCCGTCCAGCTGTTCGCCTCGCTGGCCCTGATCACCCTTCTCCTCGGCCTCGGCGTTCCGCTCTGGCGCAGGGGCCACCGCGCGGCGCAGCGGCTCCTCCCGCTCGTCACCCTGGGCCGGATGTCGGACCAGCTTGCTCATGACCTTCTGAACCCGCTTGCAGCACTGGACGGCACGGTGGCCCTGCTCCGGCACGATCTCGCGAGGGGAGCCGTGGTCGAGGAGCGGCACGTTCAGCAGCTCGAGCGTCTGGACCAGCAGGTGGAGCGGATGAAGAGGGTGATCGAGCGCTACCGCCGGCTGGGGGTGATGAAGGTCGAGACCCGGCCGGTCGACACCGGCGTGCTCCTCCAGAGGGAGCTGGCCACCGACCATCTCGCGAGGCAGGGCATCGAGCTTCGGACGATGCTCGCCTCCGGCCCACTCGAGGCAATGCTGGACGAGGAGATCTTCTCGGTCATCGTGCACAACCTGGTCCGGAACGCGATCGAGGCGATGCCCGAAGGCGGCACGCTCACCATCCGCGCCGAGGCCGTGCAGACGCCGGTTCCGGGCGTACGTCTCCAGATCGAGGACACCGGGTGCGGCATGAACGCCCGGGTGCTGGACCGGGCGTTCGAGGAGCATTTCACCACCAAGCCCAGCGGGACCGGGCTGGGCCTGGCGTTCGTGCGCCAGGCGGTGGAGGCCCACCAGGGGACCGTCCAGCTCCACAGCCGCGAGGGGCAGGGAACCCGGGTCGAGCTGTTCTTCCCCGGCCAGAAGACGTGAGGCCGCTGGCTCCGTCCGGCGCACCCGGATCAGCCGCCGTCCCGGAATAGCCCGAGATCGATCGCCTCGGCCATCGCCCGGTGCCCTCTGGCGCTCAGGTGCAGGTGGTCGCCGCCGTCGTGGTCAGGCAGCAGGCGCGGCGGGTGGCGCGGGTCGCGCAGCGCGGCGTCGAAGTCGATGACGGCGTCGAAGCTGCCGGGGGTCCGGATCCACGCGTTCACCGCCTGCCGGACGGCCTCCTTCTCCACCGTGAAGTACCCCGGGCTCTTGGTGCCCTCGAACGGCAGCAGGGTCCCGCCGTAGATCTTCATCCCGGCCGCGTGGGCCCTGGCGATGAGCCGGCGGTACGCCTCGATGAGCTGTTCGGCCGTGACCGGGGGAGCGCCGGGCTCGACGGAGCCCGGAAAACCGAGGTCGTTGATTCCCTCGAGCACGATGACCCAGCGGGCGCCCCGGCGCGCGAGGACGTCGTGCTCGAAGCGGTCGAGCGCGCTCGGGCCCATGCCGTCCCGGAGAAGGCGGTTCCCCCCGATGCCCGCGTTGACCACCGTGCGCGCGCTGGCGCGCTGGGCGCGGAGACGCCGGGCGAGCAGCTCCGGCCATGGCTCGTCGGTGTACCCCTTCCCCTCGGTCAGAGAATCCCCGAACGCCACCACCACGCCGAATGTGCTCGACCCAGGGAGGCCAACCGCCCGCACATACCGGCCGAGCAAGGGCACGGCCAGGGCGAGCGCGCAGGCGAGGACGACGACAGAGGCGCGGAACCGTCTCGATGACGTCGGGGTGGGCATCCGGCACCAGCGTCGCATGCCCACCCGCTCGCCGGGGCATGACGTCTCAGTCGTCCGAGTCCTGGAACAGGCGCCGCGTCCACCGCGTCGTCCACGGCCTCGTACCCCGGCGCGGGTGTGCCCGGCCGGGGTTCCATCGCTCCGTCGCGTGGAAGACGCTACATCTCGAGCGCCACCGCCGCGCCGTGAAAGGTGGCGGCGATGCGGACCGCGTCGTTGACGTGGTCCTCGGTGAGGCCGCCCTCGATGACCACCCGCTCGTGGGAGCGGATGCAGCTCTCGCAGCCGTTGATCGCGCTCACCGCGAGGCAGAAGAGCTCGAAGTCGGTCTTGTTGGTGGCCACCTGCACCAGCCGCTGCATCCGCAGGCGGGCGGGCTTCTGCGCGTACTCCTCCCGCCCCACCATGTGGCGGAAGCGGTAGTACACGTTGTTCATCCCCATCAGCGCCGCGGCAGCCTTCCCGTCCTCCACCACCTCGGCGCCGACGTGGGTCAGCGCGTCCTCCAGCGTTGCCTGGCGCAGCTGGGGGTTCCGGCTGGCGATGGCACAGGCCACCGCCGTGCCCCAGACCTGCTCCTTGGTCAGCGTCCCGGGCTGCAGCACCGACCCGAGGTTGAGCCGGAGGTCCTTCGCCGCGTCGGGGATGGCGCTGCGCAGGGATTCCAGCGCGTTCATCACCCGGCCTTCTTCATCTTCTGGCTCAGGGTCTCCTCGCCCTGCTTCCAGTTGCAGGGGCAGAGCTCGTCGGTCTGCAGACCGTCGAGCACCCGGAGCACCTCGGGGACGTTCCGGCCCACGCTGAGGTCGTTCACGCTCGCCCAGCGGATGGTTCCCTCGGGGTCGACGATGAAGGTTGCCCGCAGCGGCACGCCGTCGGTCTTGTGGAGGATGCCCAGCTGGGTCGACAGCTCGCGCTTGGTGTCCGCCAGCATCGGGAACGGGAGGTTCCGGAGGTCCGGGTGGTCCTTCCGCCAGGCCAGGTGGACGAAGTGGGTGTCGGTGCTCGCGCCGAGGACCTGGGCGTCACGCTCGACGAACTGGCCGCTCTGCTTGCCGAACTCCGCGATCTCGGTCGGGCAGATGAAGGTGAAGTCCATGGGCCAGAAGAACACGACCTTCCACTTGCCCGCGTAGTCCTTGTTCGAGATGTCCTTGAACTCCTTCCCCTTCTCCAGGCTCACCGCAGCCTTGAGGTTGAACTCGGGGAACTTGTCGCCAACGGTCAGCATCGTGGTGCTCCTTCAGTGGTGTTTCTGGTGTCAGTGGCCCGGGAGAGCATGAAGCGGCACCCAGCACCCATTTGATGCGTTGCGTGATCACGAAATGCAAGCAAATCATCAGCTTGTCCGAGGCCGGCCTCGGCATGGCCACCGAAATCTCGTTATCCATACCGCCCCGAGAGGGCCGTCAAGCACCGGCGATTCGGTGTCCGTTCCGTTAGAATGATGGGATGACAGCCGCCGCCTCCCTCCGGCCGGTCGATCTCGCCCGGGACCTCCAGGAGCTCGCCACCCTGGTGGGCTCGGAGCATGCCGTGGACGACGTGCTCCGCCGCGGTCTCGACTGGCTCGCCCGCGTTGCGCCCTACGACCTGGCGACGGTGTTCGTGCTCGAGCAGGGCCGGCTGGTGGTGCGCGCCGCCCGAGGACCGCTGGCCGACGACCGCGTTCGCCAGCATGCGCTGCGGCTCGAGCAGTTCCCCTCCCTCAGGGAGGCGCTGGAGACGCGGCGGGCACGCACCTTTCTCGAGGCGGACCACCGGCACGGCGACGGAGACCCGTTCGACCACGTGCTCGACCTCCCGCCCGGGCACGCCTGCCTGGTGGCTCCGCTGGTGGCCGGCGATCAGACGCTGGGGGTGCTCACGCTCGACCGGACCGTCTGCGAGGTCTACCCGCCGCCGGTCGTCAATCTGGTCGAGGTGTACGCGCAGCTCCTGGCCATCGCCATGCAGGGCGCGGGGAAGACGGTCACTCTCGAACGGCTGCACCAGCAGAACCACGCCCACGCCAAGCTGCTCGAGGAGGCACTCGGCGGCGGCCCCGAGCTGGCCGCCCGGATGCGCAGTCCCGCGATGCAGGTCCTCCTGCGCCGGGCGCGTCAGGTGGCGAGGGCGCAGACGGCGGTGCTCATCCGGGGCGAGCCAGGGAGCGGAAAGGAGCGGCTGGCCCGCGCCATCCACACCTGGTCGGCCCGGGCGGACCACCCCTTCGTCTCGCTGAGCTGCGCCGCGGTGCCCGAGGGTGCGCTGGAGCTGGAGCTGTTCGGCCACGTCGAGGGCGCGTTCGCCGGGGCCGGCCGCGCTCGCCCCGGACGGCTGGTGGTGGCCAACGGCGGGACCCTGTTTCTCGACGAGGTCTCGGAGCTCCCGCTCGCCCTGCAGACGCGGCTGTTCCGGGTGCTCCAGGACGGCGAGTTCGAGCCGGTGGGCAGCGACCGCTCGGTCCGGGTGGAGGTGCGGGTGCTGGCCGCGACCCACGCCGACCTCGAGGCGGAGGTGGCCGCAGGGCGGTTCCGCGAGGACCTGTTCTACCTGCTGGACGTCTTCCCGCTGGAGCTGCCCCCGCTGCGCGAGCGCCGCGAGGACGTGGCGCCGCTTGCCCAGGCCCTGCTCGAGGAGCTTGCCCGGCGCACCGGGAAGACCGCGCGGCGCCTCACCCCGGAGGCGCTGGCCCGGCTCGAGGCCCACGACTGGCCGGGGAACGTCCGCGAGCTGGCCAACGTGCTGGAGCGAGCGCTCATCCTCGCCCCGGGCGAGGAACTCGGCCCCGAGGTCATCGACCTGCCCGGGCGGAGGCGGCGCGAGGGCCGGCTGCGCGACGGCGAGCTTCCGACGCTGGCGGACACCACCCGGCAGCACATCACCCGGGTGCTCCAGGCGACGCGGGGGCGCATCTACGGACCCGGCGGCGCGGCGGAGGTGCTCGGGCTCAAGCCGTCCACCCTCCAGAGCAAGATGAAGAAGCTCGGGCTGAAGCGGGTGCCTGCCGCCTAGCAGCGCCGAGCAGCCCGGTGGCAGGAGCGCCAGGGCGGGGTGTGCGAACCGGGTACCCTCCGGAGCCATTCCGGGGGGCTGGAGTGGCGCTGTCCAACTCCGGACAGGCAGCGGGCACCGAGAAGATGAGCCGGGTCGCACCAGGAAGCATCGGCCCGGAGACGAAGGCGGCGGGCCCCGAGGAGGACTGACCGGTCAGGCCAGCTTCGCGACCAGCGCCTGGAAGCGAGGGTCGTCCCGGATGGCGTCGTAGTCGGGATCGTTCTCCACCCAGTCCCGCTTCCCGAACCCGCGCCCGAAGCTCTTCTCCAGGCAGGCCAGCGCCTCCTCCTTCATCCCGGCGCGGATGTACACGCAGCCGGCGTTGATCAGCGTGGCCGGGTCCTCCGGGGCCACCTCGAGCGCCTGGGCGGCCCAGGCGAACGCCTGCTCCTTCCTCCCTTCCCCGATGAGCTCGACCGCTCCGAGGATCAGGGCGCGCGGGTCTCGCGGATCGAGCTCGAGGTGGCGCTCGATCCGGCGCAGGGCCTCTCGGCGCGTCTCGGCGGCCTCCTCCGTGCGCCCCAGCCGGGTGAGTGGCACCTCGGCGATGGCCAGGCACTGGAAGTCCTCCGGACGGAGCTCGGCCCCGCGCCGGAACAGCTCCACCGCCCGCTCGAACTTGCCCGCCTGGACGCAGGTCCGCGCGTAGAGGTAGTGCGCCTCGAAGGAGCGCGGATTCCGCCGGAGCGCCTCCTGGTACGCCAGCTCCGAGCCGGCGTAGTCGTGCTGGCTCGCCAGGAACGCACCCCGGGCGACGTGTGACTCCGCCAGCTCGGGGCCGAGCTCGAGCGCGCGGCGGCTCGCCCGATCCGCCGCCTCCCGGGCCTCTGCGCCACGTCCGAGCCACTCGGCGTGCCACATGTAGACCTGGGCCAGGCCAGCGAACGCCGGGGCGTACCCGGAATCGATCTCGATCGCCCGCTGGAACTCCCGCTCGGCCCGGCCGAAGGAGGTGCTGGTCTGGCCATGGAGCAGCTGCCGCCCACGCAGGAAGTGCTCGTAGGCCTCCGCCTCCGCCTCCGGCCGCCGGAGCGCCTCGCGCTCCTCGCTGCTCAGCATTCCGCGGAGCGCCGTGGCGACGCTGGTGGCAATCTGATCCTGGATCTCGAACACCTGGTCCAGCGTCCCATCGAAGCGGTGAGACCAGCGCGGCGACCCGTCGGCGACGTCCACCAGCTGCACGGTGATCCGGAGCCGATCTCCCGCCTTCCGGACGCCACCCTCGAGCACCGCGTCGACCCCGAGCCGCTGGCCGACACCGCGTGCGTCGGCGTCCCCCGAGCGGAGGGCGAACGCGCTGCTGCGTGCCGCCACCCGCATTCCCTGGAGGGCGGCGAGGGTGTTGATCAGCTCCTCGGCGATGCCCTCGCAGAGATAGCCCTGGTCGCGCCCCGCGCTCATGTCGTGAAACGGGAGGACGGCGACCGACGAGACGACCGGGCGCGGCGCGGCGACCGGGGCCTGTTCCCGCGCCGGGGTGCTGCTCGCCGGCGCGGTGGCGGAGAGCTCGTGCCGTGCGGTGGAGGCGAGCGCCGTCAGCTCGGACCACGCCGCCCGGCCGTCGGGTGGGCGGCGCCTCGGATCCTTGTCCAGCATCCGCGCCACGAGGTCCTCCAGCGCGCGCGGCACCTGGACCCACTCGCCCACCCGCGGCACCGGCCTCTGCACCACCGCCGCGAGCAGGGCCTCACGTGCATCCGCCTCGAACGGCGGCCGGCCCGTGAGGCAGTGGAAGAGGAGAGCTCCCAGGGCGTAGACGTCGGCGCGCGCGTCGATCTCCCGCTCACCGCGGGCCTGCTCGGGCGACATGTACGCCGGCGTCCCGACCACCATCCCCATCTCGGTGAGGGTGGACGCGCCGCTGTGCCGGGCGATGCCGTAGTCGAGCAGCTTGACCCGGTCGAGCCGCCAGTCCGAGAGGAAGACGTTCGAGGGCTTGATGTCCCGATGGACGATTCCCTGGGCGTGCGCCGCCGCCAGCGCCGAGGCGATCTGGACTCCGACCCGCGCCGCCTCGTCCACCGTCACCTCGGCGGCGGCGAGCCGCGTTCCCAGATCCTCACCCTCGAGCCACTCCATGACCAGGTACAGCTCGTCTCCGGCGCGCCCGTGGCCGAGGTAGGCGACGATCCCCGGGTGCCGCAGGCTGGAGAGCACCTGCACCTCGCGGCGGAAGCGCTCGGCTCCGTCCACTCCTCGGAGCGTCTTCACCGCGACCAGCGCTCCGGTCTGGCGGTCCGTCGCCCGGAAGACGACGCCCATCCCACCCGTCGCCGCAACACGACCGAGCTCGAATCGATCGTCCAGGGTGTCGCCTTCTCGAACCGCCATCAGCCACCGACTGTGGCACGGAACGTCGCCGGGGCGAATGGGGCGCACTTCGCTCGGGACCACCTGCGCAACGACGCGCGGCCGGCGTGTCCTTACGGCTGGGGGCTCGGTGTCACCGCCGCGCAGGCTGGTCCGGCGACCAGGCCAACCGCGCGCGCCAGCACGCGCCGCTCGGGTTGGCGGGGCGGCGCCCCGGGGTCCCCGGAGCTGCTCAGGCCACGCGCTGCGTGGGCTCGCTGGGCGCGCTCAGCACATGGAGCGCCCACTGCGCCATCGTCTCGGCGCTCGGGTCCCAGGTGGAGAGCCGGGCGTCGAGGCGGGCCCACAGCTGGGCCTTCATCGCCTGGCGCTCCTCGGGCGTGTCGCGCTCGGTACCCTTCAGCTCGCGGCGCGCGCGACATGCGACCAGAGCCTGGACGACGGCATTGGTGTGAGGGGACGGCTTCATGACTCGGATGCCCTTTCACGTCCTGGGCCAACCACCGGCCCATCAGGGAACCCCTGCATTCCCGAGGAGATGCGGCCGCGCCAGCGCGGCCGGGGGGGAGGCGGGGTGGGTCAGCCATGCATTCCGGGCCGGAGCCGACCCTGGCGCGCACGCCGGCGACGGGCCGCTCAGGCCGCCGGACCGGGTGGCGCCACCGGGACCCCGTCCTGCTCCACCCGCTGGTGGGGAAGCCACGCCGGCGTCCGCCGCAGGAAGGCGACGAGCCGCTCCCGGACGAGGCAACGGAGGTCGAAGATGGAGTCCACGTAGCCCCCGAGCAGGACACGGAGCTGCATCGTCCGCTCGGACGAGTCCACCACCTGGACGCTGGCCAGCGTTCCGTCCCACATCCCCTTCCCCTCGGTGGCGAGCATCCGGGCGAGCTCCTTGCGAACGGCGTCGATGTCGGTCGTCCAGTCGACCTGGAGTACCACCGAGCCCAGCATCTCCACCCCGCCCTTGCTCCAGTTCTGGAACGGCTTCTCCAGGAACTGGGTCACCGGGATGAGCAGCCGGCGCAGGTCCCAGGTGCGGACGACCACGTAGGTCAGGCTGATCTCCTCCACCGTGCCGAACTCGCGCTCGACGAGCACCGAGTCGCCGATGCGAATGGGCTGGGTGATGGAGAGCTGGATGCCGGCGAGCAGCGCGCCGATGGACTTCTGCGCGGCGAGGCCGAGCACCACCCCTGCCACGCCCGCCGAGGCGAGGAGAGAGACACCCACCGTGCGCACCACGTTGAACTGCATCAGGAGCGCGGCGGTCGCGAGGATCCACACCACCACCACCATCACCCGGCGGAGCACCGCGAGCTGGGTCCGCACCGCGCGGGCGTTGGCCACGTTCTCCTGCGCCTTCGCCACCCGGCTCTCCACCAGCTCCGAGGCCAGGTCGAGGAGGCGCAGCGCGAACCAGGCCGCGGCGATGACCAGCAGCGACCGATCGAGCACGCCGATGCCGTGGGCCCACACCGGCGGAGGGAGGAGCGGGGGGGTGGCCAGGCTCAGCACCAAGGCCCAGATGGGCAGCCGCAGCGGCCCGCGCGACGAGTGCACCAGCTGGTCGTCCCAGCCGACCCGCGTCATCCGCGCGAGCCGCCCCAGCACCGCCAGGCCCACCTTCTCCAGGAGCCACCCGGCGAGGAGCGCCGCGCCGAAGGCGAGGACCAGTCCCAGCCACTGCCAGAGCTCGAGGTCGCCCAGCGGCTTGGCGAAGAGCACCTCGGGCAACACCTCGCCGAGCGGCGGCCCGTAGGCGTCGTAGAGCGCGTCGATGGCGCGCACGGTGATCTGGCTGAAGACCCAGGTGGGCTTGCCGTCGACGTCGTACCTGCTCACCCGGATGGGAACGTTCTGCTTCTCCAGGGGGATCGTGCCGAGCTGGTCGTAGCCGGGCTTCGCCGGGTCCCCTTGCGGATCCTTGCTGATCGCCGCGAGGTCGAGGAAGAGCTTCCGGTCGAGCACGAAGCGCAGCCGGCGCGCCAGCCGCGGCCCCTCCGTCTTCTGCTTCTCGCGGGGCATCCAGTCGAGCGCCAGGTCGAAGGCCGCGAGCCCGTAGTCGCCGCGGTGGGCTGCGGTCTGGAAGCCCTGCACCGTGGCCAGCGGCGAGCTCCGGTCCACCTCCGGCGGGACCCCGCCGAGCCCGTCATCGAGCGCGCGCGCGGGCGCTGCGAGCAGCAGGAGCCCCGCGATCAGGGTGAGGAGGAGCGGTCGCCTCATGAGCAGCGAGCAACCTTGACCACGCCCCTCCCGGAAGACCAGGGGGCGCTCCCCGCTCAGGTTCGGCCGCGAACCTTCAGCCGTTTCACCTTGCGGGCCAGGGTGTTCCGGTCCACGCCGAGGAACGACGCAGCCGCCGACAGCTGGCCGTCGCTGCGCTCCAGCGCCTGGCGGAGCACGGCCCGGTCCACCTGGTCCAGCAGCACGCGGTACAGCTCGGGGACCTTCCGGCCGTGCAGCTGGTCGAGGAACTCTCCCAGCCGCAGGTAGAGGAGCTCCTCGAGTGGCAGCTTCATCGGATCTGCGAGCAGCGGGGCCAAGGGTTCCGCTCAAACCAATTCCCTCGGCGGTCTGTCAACGACTCGCGTGCGTCTAGCCCGCGGTGGTAGACGGGGCCGTCCTTCCGCGGACGGCACTTTGCAGCTCCGCTCGGTCTTCATTGCAGCCATACTGCTCGCGGCCTGTACCCGCGGGGGATCAGGGGGCACCCCGGCCCCCGCGGCCGGCGGGTCGCCCGCCGCGACGCGCTTCGCGATCTTCGTCACCGCCGACGTGCGCGGGCAGATCGCGCCCTGCGGCTGCAGCGAGGCGATGCGCGGGGGGCTCGGGAAGACCGCGGCGATCATCGGGAAGACGCGCGCCTCGGGGCTGCCGGCGCTCTTCGTCGACGCAGGGGATGCCCTCTTCGAGCGGACGGGCTTCGCCGCCGACGAGGCGGTGGGCGAGCGCCGCCGCGCCCAGGCCATCGCCGACTCGTACCGCGCGATGCGGATCGGCGCGCAGTTCACCGGCCCACTGGACGACGCGCTCGGGCCGGACTTCCGCCGCTCGCTCGGGCTCCCCGAGCTCGGTCCCGGGCAGACCCGGCTACTCGACGCCGGCCGGTGGAAGCTGGGCGTGGTGTCGGGCGCCTCCGCCGCCGAGCTGACCGGGGGCGCAGCGAAGGCACGCGGCACCGGCGCGCGCTTCGTGCTCGGGCTCCTCGGCGGTCCCCCGGGCGAGGCGCAGGCAGCGAAGGGGGTGGACCTGGTGGTGGCTGCCCAGGCCCCCGAGACCATCGGGGCGGAGTGGGAGGACGGCCGGCTCCTCCGGGGCTCGGTCCCGGTGGCGCAGGTGCAGAGTCGGGGCCGCTCGCTCCTCCGGGTGGACGTGAGCCCGGGACCGGACGGCGAGGTCATCCAGCTCGCGCGCGGGCAGGGCGACATCGAGCGCGAGTTCAGGGCCCAGGGGCAGCGGCTCGAGCTTCTCAAGCGCGAGCTCGGCACGCTCGGCCTGTCGCCCGAGCGCAAGCGGCTCCTCGATGCCCGGCTGCACGACCTTGTCCTCCGGCGCGAGCAGCTCGCCGCCCAGGCGCAGGCTACGGCGCTCCGGCCCGGGACCTTCACCGTGCGCTTCGTCCCGGTGGAGGCGGCGCTGCCCGAGGACCCCTCCGTGCAGAGGATCATCGCCGACTACGACCGGGACGTGGCCCAGCTCAACCTCGCCTGGGCGAAGGAGCACGGCGAGCCCTGCCCTCCCCCGGCCAGGGGCGAGCCCGCCTACGTCGGGAACGAGGCATGCCGGGGCTGCCACCCCAATCAGTTCGCGGTCTACGAGAAGACCGGTCACGCCCGGGCGTACGCCACGCTCGAGTCCGTCCAGAAGCAGTACCGGCTGGATTGCGTCGCCTGCCACGTCATCGGGTTCCAGCAAGCGGGCGGGGTGTGCCGGGTGGATCAGGTGGAGGGCCGGAAGGACGTGGGCTGCGAGAACTGCCACGGCCCGGGGTCCATCCACGTCGCCGACGGCACCGAGAAGTCCGTGCTCCGTCCCAAGCCCGGGCCCAACGTGTGTGTGGGGTGCCATACCGCCGAGAACAGCATCCACTTCGACTACGCGACCTACCTCCCCCGGGTGCTGGGGCCGGGGCACGGGGCCGAGGCGAGCACCACGACGCGCCGTTGACCCACCCGAGCCCGCCGCCTAGCATTCGAGGTTCGTTTGTCGCTCGCCTTCGTCCTTCTCCTGCTGAGCAGTGCCGCGGCCGCGCCAGCGCCCGAGGCGTCGCCGACCGCGCCGCCGCGCGCCCCGGCGCAGGCCGGCTCTCCTGGATCAGCCGACGACGCCGACGACGAGCCGGCCTCCGAGGAGCTGGAGGAGATGCGGGCCCTCGAGGACGCGGTGCTCGACCCCGCGGCGAAGCCGAGCCCCGACGTGCTGCGCTCGGTCCGGGCGCTGGGCACCGCGAGCCCGCTCCGCGCCCGGCTGGAGGACGGAGCGGAGGTGCTCTCCGGAGACGAGCCGGTGGTGGACCTCGGCCTGATCACCGACCTCTCCACCTTCGACGTGGGCGCCATCGCTCCCGAGTACGACATCCCGGTCGAGATGCAGCCCACCGTGGCCCAGTACATCCAGTTCTTCCAGGGCCCGGGCCGCAAGTGGTTCCGCAAGTGGATGTCCCGCTCCACGCGGTACATCCCGATGATGACCCCGCTGCTCGAGCGCGGCGGCCTCCCCCGGGACTCGGTGTACCTGGCGATGATCGAGAGCGGCTTCTCGCCCGGCGCCACCTCGTGGGCGCGCGCAGCCGGGCCGTGGCAGTTCATCTCCAGCACCGGCCGGCGCTTCGGGCTGAAGCAGGACTTCTGGGTGGACGAGCGGCGTGACCCGCTGAAGGCCACCGTGGCCGCAGGCCGCTACCTGAGCGAGCTCCACGGCGTGCTCGGCCACTGGTACCTCGCCTGGGCCGGCTACAACGCCGGGGGGGAGAAGCTTCGTCGGATGATGGAGCGCCGCGGGACCAGCGACTTCTGGGCGCTCAGCGACGGAAAGGGTCTGGCCAAGGAGACCAAGCACTACGTCCCGAAGCTCATCGCCTGCGCGCTGGTGGCCAAGCACCCGCGGGCGTTCGGGTTCAGTGAGGACGAGTTCGAGTTCCAGCAGCCGCTCGACTTCGACGAGGTGCCGGTGGTGGAGCCCACCGACCTGGACGTGGTGGCGCGCGCCGCCGGGACCAGCACCGAGACCATCCGCGAGCTGAATCCCGAGCTGCGCCGCTGGTGCACCCCGCCGGCCTCCGTCGCCCGCCCGTACCTGGTTCGCGTGCCGCGCGGGACGAAGGACCCCGCGGTCGCGGCGCTGGCGCGCATCCCGGCGGGCGAGCGGCTCAGCTATCGCATCCACCACGTTCGCAAGGGCGACACGCTCTCCCGCATCGCGCTCCAGTACCACTCGGCCCCCGAGGCCATCCTCCAGTTCAACCGGCTGCGCAGCGCCAAGACCCTGCGAATCAACACCGAGCTGGCGATCCCGGTGCCCTCCGCCCGCGCCCTGGCCGATGCTGGCCACGGCCTCGAGCGGCAGGTGGCCCGCGCCCGCGCCCAGGGGTACGTCGCCCCGCCGCCCGAGGAGGAGATTCCCGCCGGCACCCGCACCGGCTACCCCCGGACGCTGGCGCAGGGCACCGTCAAGAGCGAGGTCGTCGACGGCAAGACCCGCGTCCAGTACGGCGTCCGGAGTGGCGACTCGCTGTGGACCATCGCCCAGCGGTTCGGGGTGTCGGTCGAGCAGGTCCAGGCCTGGAACTCGCTCGGGAAGAAGGCGCGGAAGGGACTCCAAGTCGGAGCCGTGCTGACCGTCTGGCCCGGCCCCGGCGCGGCGCCCGTCGAGATCAAGCCGGCGGCGGTGGTGGCCCAGGCGGATCCTCCCGCCACTCCGGTGCGTCCGGCGGTGGCGTCCACCCCGGCGCCGTCTCCGGGCGGAAAGCCCGGAATGCACCAGCTGGCCGAGGGGGAGACGCTGTGGAGCGTGGCCCAGCAGTACGGGGTCAGCGTGGACGACCTGAAGCGCTGGAATCGCATCCGCCACGCCCGCTCGCTCCGTCCGGGGCTCAACCTCCGGGTGGGCGGTCCGGCGGACTGACGACGGTCCGGCGTTGCGCGTCGGGCAGGTCGTGCCAGAGTGCGCGGCCTTCATGACCGTCCGGCCTCCTCTCCTCGTCGCCCTCCTGATGCTGGTCGCCTGCGCCGCCGGCCCCACCGCGGCGCCGCGCGCGCCCACCACCCCGCCCCCGGTCGCGGCCGCCTCGCCGCCCCCGCCCGCGCTCGTGGCCCCCGAGGGAATCAAGCTCCCGCGCACCTTCCGCCCGGCTGCCCAGCGGGTGTCCCTCACCGTCGTCCCCTCGGCCCCGGGGTTCACCGGCCGCACCGAGATCGACGGAACGCTGGACGCGGCGACCGACGTGGTCTGGCTCAACGCCGACGCGCTGGAGGTCACCTCGGCGGCGGCCCGGGTCGGCACCGACGAGGTCCGGGCCGAGCCGGTGGTGCGGACCGACGAACGGGTCGCCTTGCGCTTCCCTCGGCAGCTCTTTCCGGGGCCGCTCACCCTGATCCTCGACTTCAGGGGCACCCAGTTCACCCAGGAGGACTCGGGCATCTTTCGCCAGCAGAGCGGGGGCGACTGGTACGCCTTCACCCAGTTCGAGCAGACCGACGCCCGCCGGGCCTTCCCCTGCGTGGACGAGCCCTCGGCGAAGATTCCCTGGGAGCTCACCCTGCGCGTCCCGGCGGGGCTGACCGCCGTCTCCAACACCTCGGTGGCAAGCGAGACGCCGGCAGGCGAGGGCACGAAGGAGGTGCGCTTCCGGCAGACCCGGCCGCTGCCCTCGTACCTGGTGGCCTTCGGGGTGGGGCCCTTCGAGATGGAGAACGCTCGGCCTGCCGGCAGGAGGCGGGTCCCGGTCCGCATCGTCGCGCCGCGCGGGCGGGCCCACGAGGGGGCCTGGGCGGCGCGGGTGACGCCGGAGATCCTCGAGGCCCTCGAGGAGTACTTCGGCATCGATTACCCCTACGAGAAGCTCGACGTGCTGGCCATCCCCTTCACCGTCCAGTTCGGAGCGATGGAGAACGTGGGGCTGGTCACCTTCCGCGAGGCGCTGGTGCTCAGCAGGGCTGAGCAGGACCGGGTGGAGCGGCGGCGCGGCTACGCGACCGTGGCGGCACACGAGTTCGCGCACCAGTGGTTCGGTGACCTGGTCACCGCCGCGTGGTGGGACGACATCTGGCTCAACGAGGCGTTCGCCACCTGGATGGAGACCAAGGTCATCGAGCGGTGGGCGCCGGCCTGGGGAATGGCCGCGGAGCGCGTCGAGCAGCGGAACGTGGCAGCGGAGACGGACGCCCTGGTGAGCACCCGGGTCATCCGCCAGCCGGTGCAGAGCTACGACGACGCGAAGAACGCGTTCGACTCCATCACCTACGAGAAGGGCGCGGCGGTGCTCCGGATGTTCGAGCAGTGGGTGGGCCCGGAGACCTTCCGCCGCGGCATCCAGCGGTACCTCCGGACCCACGCCGACGGGAACGCCACCGCCCGCGACTTCCTCCGCGCCATCTCCGAAGCCGCCGGGCGAGAGGTGGCCCCGGCATTCGACACCTTCCTGGACCGTCCGGGCATTCCGCGGATCCAGGCCACGGTGCGCTGCGGCGCCCAGGGCGCGGTGCTGCAGCTGTCGCAGGAACGCTGGCTCCCCGCGGGCTCCAGCGGGGATCGCGGCGGGGTGTGGCAGGTCCCGGTCTGCACCCGCTGGAGCACCCGGGGCAAGGAGCAGACCCACTGCACCTTGCTCGACACGCCGAGCGCGGAGGTGAAGCTCGAGGCGCGCGCCTGCCCGGACTGGGTCCTCCCCAACGCGGGGTACGCTGGCTACTACCGGCTCCAGCTCGACCCGGGGTGGCGCGCCAGGCTCGTCCGCTCGGGCAAGCTGGACGACGCCGAGCGGGTGGGGCTGCTCGGCGACACCGAGGCGCTGGTGCGGGGCGGGGCCCTGTCGCGGGCCGAGGGCCTGCAGCTCGCCGCCCGGTACGCCGGGGCCCGGGAGCACCACGTGGTGAGGGCGACCCTCCAGCTCGCCACGGTCCGCGAGGACTTCCTGGCCGGGCGGCTCGCTCCGGCCTACGCGGCCTGGGTGACCCGCGTCTTCGCTCCCCACGCACGGGCGCTCGGGTTGCGCCGCCGGCCCGCCGAGGACGACGAGATCCAGCTCACCCGGCCCCTGATCACCGAGTTCGTCGCCCGGCGGGGAGAGGACCCACAGCTCGTCGCCGAGGCGCGCACCCTCGCCGAGGCCTGGCTCTCCCAGCCGCGCGCAGTGGCCCCGGAGATGGTGTCGCCGGTGCTGATGACCGCTGGACGGTTCGGCGGGCGCGACCTGCACCAGGCGCTGGTCCAGCGGCTGGACCGCACCGCGGACATCGACACCCGTGACTGGCTGCTCGAGGGCCTCGCCAGCACCCGCGTGCCGGAGCTCCTCGACGACAACGTGGCCCTGGCCACCTCGGGGCGGCTGAATCCGCGGGAGATCACCAAGCTCCTGACGGGCGGAAGGAAGGAGGCAGAACCCCCGCTCGACTCGGTGGTGGGGCGCAGCCGGGTGCTCGCCGGCGTCGACCGGTCGTGGAGCACCCTGGTGGCGCTGATGCCCCGCGGCGGGCTGACGCGATTCTTCGCCCTGGCGGGCGAGTCATGCAGCGTGGACGAGCGAGCCGAGGGTGAGCGGGTGTTCGGGCCGCGGGTGAAGTCGATCCTCGGCGGACCGCGGCGGTTCGCCCTGGCGCTGGAGAGGCTCGACCTCTGCAGCGATCAGCGCACCCGCGAGGTGCCCACGCTGGAGAAGTTCTTCCCGGAGCCCCGACCGACGCGCGCCGCCACCGGGGGCTGAACGGCACCCCTTGCTCAGCTCTCATCGAGCAGCATCTTCAGCTCCCGGATCCGCCGGGTGACGTTGTCCCGCTCCATGGTCCGGTAGACCTCGGGCAACAGCTCCCGGCTGGTGCACTCCTGCACCGCGGCCAGGTTCTGCAGCTCGATCTCCAGCGGATAGGACGGAGGAACGAAGTCCGCCACCACCGCGCGCACGTCGTCCTCGGTCGGCTCCTCGCGGCCGGCCGCCAGGGCGCGAAACTTGGAGCGCACCAGCACCGCCTCGATGTCCGCACCGGACACCTGGGTGCCTCTCGGCAGGAGCGCGGCGAACGAGGGCAGGTGCGGCACCTTCACCTTCTTCGCCACGATGCGGGCCAGCTCGTCCCGCTCGGCGTCGTTCTGCGGGTAGAAGAGCGCCAGGTGCTCCTCGGCGCGGCCTTGGCGCTTGAGGTCGACGGGAAGCAGATCCGGCCTTGCGGTGAGCAGGAACCAGACGATCTTCCCGCGGTACTCGGTGTTCCCCATGAACGAGGCGATGGAGGCGAACACCCGGCTGGAGGTGCCGGAGTCCCCGGAGGCCTCGCGGGTGCCGAGGAAGGCGTCCGCCTCGTCCACCATCACCGCCACCGGCCACAGCGCCTTGAGAAGGTTGAAGATCTTCTCCAGATTCGCCTCGGTCACGCCCTGCCACTGGCTGCGGAAGTTGAGGAACTTCACGCAGGGGATGCCGATCTCCCCGGCGAAGCAGGTGGCGAGGAAGGTCTTCCCGGTACCCACCGGGCCGGACACGAGGTAGCCCATGGGGAGCACCTCGATGCGTCCCCGCTTCAGCGCCGCCGCCGCCTGCCGGAGCATCTCCTTGGCCCGGGCGTGCCCGGCGACCGAGTCCAGGGTGTGCGCCGGCTCGATGAACTCGAGCAGCCCATGGCACTCGGCCTGGATGATCTCCTTCTTCTTCTCCTTGAGGAGCTCCGGAGTGATGCGGATCTCGCGCTCGGTCGCCTCGGTCAGGACGCGGTCGAGGTTGATGCGGGACAGTCCGGCGCTCATCTTGGCCAGCGCCGGCGCGGGGATCTCGGAGACCGAGGCCAGCCGCTTGCCCTGGAGCTTCACCTGGACGAAGTCCTGCCGCTCCTCCTCACTCGGCAAGGGCAGCTCGATGCTGGCGACGTAGGGGTTGCGCGACAGCCGGGCGGAGATCTCCGCCAGATTTTCCACCAGGAGGACGATGGACAGGTCGCCGGCGAGGAACTGGGGATCGCTCGCCCACTTCACCAGCGTGGCCAGCGCGAACCGGTCCTCCGCGGAGAGGCTGCCCATCTCGCCGCCCGGGGCGAGCGTCTCGGCAAAGTCGATGATCAGCGCCAGCGATTGCCCGTCGGACAGCCGCATTCGCAGGTAGTTCTCGAGGATCTGCAGCGCTCGGCCCGGGTCGCGGGGAAGCACCTTGGCGTACTCGGTCCCGTAGAGCGCGTCGTAGGCGGTCAGCGTCCGGGTGAAGTCCTTCTGCGAGTCCGGCGTGGCGGCGCGGATGCCGCTGGAGCGGTCGTAGTGCAGCACGTGGCTCCGCCCGCCGAAGAGCTCCTCGGTGAGGAACTGCTTCAGCGGGCCGTACGAGCGGTCGTCCGGGGGCCCCAGCGGCTGGAGGTCCCGCACCGCGCCGTGGAGCAGGAAGGTGCTGACCGTCTTCGTGTAGTAGGCCTGGGCGAGCTTCTGCGCCCAGGGCGGCAGGTCGGCCAGCGGGTCGGTGGCCTTGCGGGTGCGGGGTGCCATCGTGGAGCCGGACTCTAACGGATGCCGCGGCCCCGACCTACCCGACGCCGGGGCTCTTGACCTACCGAACGCTGCGGCCCTGACCTAGCGGCAGCCGGGCACCTTGCGCAGCGCCGCGCGGACCGGCACCCGCGCTCCGGGCTGCTCCGGCAGGTGCAGCGGCACCTGCGCCGTCTCGAAGCAGCGCTTGCGGAAGGTGAGGGCCGAGGCGGTGGCCGGGACGCGCGTGGAGAGCGGGGTCACGCCGAGCAGCCGCTCGCCGCTGAACACCACCGCCCCGGGTGGCCCGGAGGTGACGAGCAGGGGGAACTCCAGCGGCTCGAGCGCGGTGCGCAGCTCCACCGGCTCCTCCGCGCTCCGTGCGCTCACCTTGGTCTCCACCGGCCTGAAGCCGGCGCGGCGGATCTGCAGGCTGTGCTCGACGCCGGGCACCAGCTCTCCGACGAACAGCCCGTGCGAGCCGGAGCGCTTCACCACCTGCCCGTCGAGCCGCACCTCGGCGTCGTCCGGCTCGGGGAGCACGGTGAGCCGGGCCACCGTGGCCGCCCGCTGCAGTGACACCAGCACCGACGTCGGGGCGTTGGCGCGCCCAACCGTGGCCTCCACCAGCGCCGGCTTGAAGCCGTCCGCCGAGGCCAGGATCTCCACCTTCCCGGTGGGCGCGGCCTGCACCACCGGCCAGTGCGTCGGCACGCCGAGGTCGGCTCCGGCCACCGTGAGCCGCACGCGGCCGCGCGCCTCGGGCGGGCTCACGTCGAGCACCACCCGACCGGTGGCCGGCTCGCGGAACAGCACCCAGGCGGTGCTGGTCGCGCCGAGCACGGCGATGCCGGCCACCGCCCAGGGCCAGATCCGCCGGCGCGTGCGAGGCGTCCCCGGCGCCGCGGTGAGGTCTGCGGCCTCGAGCTCGGAGGCGGAGGTCGCGCCGACCGTCTCCGGCACGGGGGTCCCCGCAGCCTCGGGCGCCGTTCCGGGGACCGGCACGCCCGCGCCGGGTGTCACCGCCTCCACCGCCCCGCTGGGGGTCCGGAGCAGCGCGTCCGGCGGGCGGGTGGCCGGGGACGACGCCTCCGGGGACGGCGTGGCGGCGGGCAGGGGGCCGGTGAGCGTCGCCAGCCCCGGCACGCCGGCGATCGCCGTGACCGGAGCCGGCGTCGGCGAGGCGGCCGGCGCCGCCTCGGCGACCGGCGCGGGCTGCTGCGGCCTCGGCGGAAGCGGCGGAGGCACCACGGGCGGCGTGCGGGGGGGCGGCAAGGGAGTCGGAGACCCGGGGCGGAGCCGGACGATGGTCTCGTCCACCGGCGAGACCGGAGCGTCTTCAGCACGCTCGGCCTCCCGCGGAGGCCCACCGCCGGCCTCCTCCGGGTCGGTCGGGGGCTCGAAGCCGACGATGGGCTGCACGGGCGGCCGCGCCGCATCGACCGAGGCCAGCACCTCGCTGCCGTCGACGAGCAGCGTGCCCTCCTCCTCCCGGGGGTGGGGCACCGGAGAGGCAGCGGTGAGCCGCGGGAGCGAGGCGCTCTTCACCACCGCCGGCGTGGACGGCGGCGTGGGGACCGCGGCGAGGATGGGCCCGGAGGGTCGGCTCAGCACCGGTACCCCCGGGCCACCCTCGCCGAGCATTCCCTCGGGGGCCTTGATGTCGGCGTACTCCGCCACCCGCGCCCGCTCGCGCTCCACCTCCTCGGCGAAGGTGGACTTCATGTACTGCATCAGATCCTTCCGGCTGAAGATGCTGTCCGAGGTGATGAGGAAGCGCTGCAGCTCGTCGGCGAGTTCGCTCGCGTACTGGAAGCGGTCGGACGGGTCCTTCGCCAGGGCCTTGAGCACGATGCGCTCCAGCGCCTCGGGGATCTTCCGGTTGTAGGTGGAGGGCGGGAGCACCTCGGCCTTGCGCACCTTCTCCAGAACCTGGAAGTCGCTCTCGCCGACGAACAGCCGCTCGCCGGTGAGCAGCTCGTAGAGGCAGACCCCGATGGCGAAGACGTCGCTCCGCCGGTCCAGGGGGAGCCCGCGAATCTGCTCCGGGCTCATGTAGCCGAACTTGCCCTTGAGGATCCCAGCCTGGGTCTTGGTCACCTTCCCCGCGGCCTTGGCGATGCCGAAGTCGATGACCTTCACCTCGCCCTCGAACGAGATGAGAATGTTCTGCGGCGAGACGTCGCGGTGCACCACGTTCAGGTCGCGGCCGTGCTGGTCCTTCTTGCGGTGGGCGTAGTCCAGGCCCTCGCAGAGCTTGCCGATGACGTAGCAGACCAGCGGCACCGGGGGCGGCTCGCCCTTCTTGCGGGCCCGCTCGAAGATGGAGCGCAGGTCCTTCCCGGGGACGTACTCCATCGCGATGTAGAGGCTGGGGCCGATCCGGTTGAGCTCGTAGATCTGACAGATGTTGGCGTGAGTCAGCTGGACGCTGATCTTCGCCTCGTCCTGGAACATGGAGATGAACTCTTCGTCCTCCGCGATGTTGGGGAGGATGCGCTTGATCGCCACCAGGCGCTCGAAGCCGCCGGCGCCGAACACTTTCCCCCGCCAGACCTCGGCCATCCCACCGATGTTGATCCGGTCGAGCAGCAGGTACCGTCCGAAGGGGATCGGCTGCTTCTTCGGCGAGGGGCTGGTCAAGGGAGGCTGGGAGTGAGGAGCGACCGCGGGCAGCAAGCCTAGCGACCGGCCAAGCGGAGGGTCAACGAGGCGCCGGTGTGCGTCTCGCTCCTCCGCACTCGCTTTTCCAGAGCTGTCACTCGCCCTTGAACGCGGGCGGCCGCTTTTCCAGAAATGCCGTCACGCCCTCCTGGAAGTCCGCCGAGGCGAGGAGCTTGAGCTGGCCTCGCACCTCTCCCTCCAGCGCCTCGTCGAGGCTCCCGTGGCTGGCAGCCTCGACCGCAGTCTTCACCGCGCGGTAGACCAGCGGCGGTCCGGCGGCGAGGGTCCGGGCGAGCTCCCACGCCGCGGACTCGAGCTGCGGTGCGGGGAAGACGCGGTTGGCGAGCCCGATGCGGTGCGCCTCGGCGGCGTCCACCAGCTCACCGGTGAGCATCAGCTCGAGCGCCCGACCCAGGCCGACGAGGCGGGGCAGCATCCAGGTGCCGCCCCCGTCCGGCATCAGACCCCGCTTCACGAAGATCTCCCCGAAGCGCGCCCGGTCCGAGACCAGCCGCAGGTCACAGGCCAGCGCCAGGTCACAGCCGAAGCCGGCGGCCGGACCGTCGACCACGGCGAGGGTGGGCAACGGAGAGGCACGGATGGCCCGGATGAGCCCGTGGAAGTGGGTGCGCATCCGCGCCTCGATGCGCTCGGGGTCCATGCCCTCCTCCGCGGCGACGCGCAGATCCAGGCCCGAGCTGAACGCCCCGCCGGCGCCGGTGAGCACCACCACCCGGGCCCCGGCGGCGGGCGCCGACTCGACGGCGGCGCGCACCGAGTCGTTCACCTCGGGGGTGAGCGCGTTGCGTGTCTCGGGGCGATTGAGGGTGATCCACCGCACCCTCGCTTCGTCGGTCGTCAGGACGTCGGCCATGGCGGCCAGGGACTCTACACGGCCTCCGAGACCAGGACGCTGCTCGCGGTCCGGGTCCGGTGCACCACCGGCCGGGCGAATCCCGCCCGCCGAAGAAGGTCGGCAAGCTCACCCACCGAGCGCTGCCGGCCGCCGTCGGTGACTGCCAGCATCTGGAGATCGACCAGCGAGGCCAGCGGCTCGACCGGACCGTCCTCGAGCAAGAGCTCCACCAGGAGCAGCCGCGCCCGGGAGGGCATCGCCCGGCGCACGACCTCCAGCAGCGCCAGCGCCCGCGCGTCGTCCCAGTCGTGGAGCACGTCCTTCAGGACGTAGGCCGGGAGGCCCTCGGGGACACGGGCGAAGACGTCCGCGGGCTCGAGTCGCACCCGTCCGAGCATCCCCGAGCGCTCGAAGCGGCGGTGCGCCAGCCGGACCACTCCCGGCGCGTCCACCAGCACGCCCTCGAGCCGGGGGTTCGCCCGGAGCGCCGCCTCGAGGAGCACGCCGGTCCCCCCGGCCACGTCGCAGAGCCGGGCCAGACCCGAGAACCCGGGGGTCTGGACCACGGCGTCGGCGTCGAGACGGGTGAGCGCGTCCATCGCCCGGGTGAAGCGCACCCCCTCCTCCTCGGACGAGGCGAGGTGCTCCCAGACGCCACGCCCGTGCGCCCGGCGGAACGGCACCTCACCGGCCCGCACCGCCTCGAGGAAGCGGCCCCAGGCGCGGAGGTGGGACTCGGAGGCGAAGTAGACCGCGACCGGCCCGAGCGAGCGGGGGGCCTCGGGCTGGAGCGCACGGGTCAGCCGGTTGCGGCGGAAGCCGGCCGCGCTGCGCTCGAGCAGCCCGATCGCCGCCGCGCCGCGGAGAATGCGCTCGGCGCTGTCATGCTCGAGCACGCCGTCGCCGACCAGCTCCCGGGCCGAGCGCGGGGTGTCGTCGAGCCGCTCCGCCAGCCCGCTCGAGACCAGCGCCCCCGCCACCACCGTCCGCGCCACGCCGGTGATGCGCTCGGCCAGGAGGAGCTCCGGCGGCGCCAGCCGGTCCACCCACGCACGGAGGCGCTGGTGCAGCCAGACCGCCATCCGCGCCGCCCGCGCCCCGAGCCTCATCCGCGCACCCGGGTGCGCCGCGCCGCGGCGGTGACCGGCTCCTCGGTGACGTCGAGGAACTGCTCCAGCTCGCGCACCGTCTTCTCGGTGGCGCTCACCTCGGCGGCCAGCGCGTCCAGCATGCCGGACACCGCCGCCGGGTCGCGGATGGAGATGGACTGCTCGTGGGTCAGCTTCACCAGATCCTCGATGCTCGCCAGCTGATGACTCACCACCGCCCGGCTCTCTTCCGCCTGGGCGAAGCGCTCCAGCCGCCGGCGGAGGATGTCCGCCCGCTTCTCCTGGACCTCGCGCAGCCGGGGGTTGTCCTGGGCTCCGAGCTCCGACTGGAGCAAGGTCAGCTCACGCCGGAGCGCCTCGCGATCGGCGATCCCCAGGTAGCGGCGGTGGTCGTTGAGCGTGGACAGCAAGCGGAGGAAGGCGGTGAGCAGGGCCGCGAGCTGCGCCTCGCTGGAGGCGGCCAGCACCCCACCGCCGGGGAGCTTGCGGTAGTTCTCGAGGATCGAGTCCCGCAGGTCCCGGAGCACGAAGTAGTGCTCGCGCTGGCTCTCGGCGAGCTCGGAGAGGAGGCGCCCGGCCTCGCCGTCCTCGGGCCGGGGGGGCCGGGAGCCCACCGCACGGCGGAGCGAGGGAACGAGACCCACGGCCGCGAGGTAGAACGCCTCCGCGCCCAGCGCCACCACCGCCGGGAGCGAGTGTCCGGTGAGCAGCGCCGCCCCGCCTGCGGTGGCGAGACCGACCACGTTGGCCGGGGCGAGCACCGCGGCCCGGAAGGTGCTCCAGGCGCGGCTCATGGCCGCCCCTCCCCGAGGCTCCGGAGCACCGTCAGGTCGCGGGTGTCCTCGGCTGAAGGCGGCGGGGGGGACTTCCCGAGCCGTGCCTCCAGGGCGGCCGCGCTCTGGAACAGCTCGTCGTAGGTGACCGGCGCCTGCCCGGCGATGCCGAAGAAGGCGAGGTTCTCGCGGAGGTTGGCCGGCGGCTCGGCGTGCACCACCTCTCGCGGGTCCCCGAGCGACGGCGCCACCTCGCCCAGCAGGCGCGCCGCGGGGGTCGGGTCACGGGCGGTCGCCGCCGCTGCGTCGAGCAGGCCGCGGATGATCCGGCGCACCCCGTCCGGATAGCGGGCGGCGAACTCGCCCCTCACCACCAGCACGGTCGCGATGAGGTGGGGAGCGTCGGCGGTGGTGGCCAGCACCTTGCCGCCCCGGTCGGCGATGGCGGCCTCCACGTCCCCCCGCAGGCCCACGATGGCGTCCGCCCGGCCTTCGCGCAGCGCCAGCCCGGCGTCGAGCGCCGACGGCAGGTCCACCCAGCGCACGTCCCGCATGCTGAAGCCGGCGCGCATCAGGAGCCACAGCGCGAAGTACTGCCCGGGGCTCGCGGTGGCCACAGCGAGCCGCCGCCCCTTGAGCTCGGCCAGCCCGGAGATGCCCACCGCCCCGAGCGCGTCCGCACCCTGGCTGCGGGCGAGGAGGAGCACCACCCGGGGGGCGGCGTCGCGGAGCGGGTGGATCCAGCTCGCCACCCGGTCCACGGTGAGCGCCGCCATGTCCACCCCGCCGCGCTCGGCGCCGTCCTGCAGCGCCTTGCGGAGGTCCTGGGAGCGGGCGAAGACCACTGCGCGGGCGTCGAGCGAGTACGCCGTCTTGAGCAGCCCGGCGGGCCTGCCCTGTCCCTCGGCGACCACCCCTCCGGTGGCCAGCAGCAGCGCGGCGGCGGAGCCGCGGGGGGTGAAGCCGACCAGGGTGGGCCGGAGCGGGACCGAGGCGATGTCGCCGCCCGGCGCGGTGACCCCGGCGGGGAAGTCTCCCGGGGAGAGCATCCCCGTCTTCTCCAGCGCCGGGAAGAGGCGGCGGGTGGCCCGGTCGAGCAAGCCCACCCGGCTCGCCGCGAGCCACCCACCAGCGATGAGGAGGAGCGCGAGGAAGAGGTACAGCCCCGTCTTGCGCCGCCAGGCCATCCCTAGTGCTCCGACCGGGGTGTGCTGATCGCTGCGGTGGCCGATCCTCTCGCTGCGACGCGCAGCCTCGTCGTTCCGCTGCTCGACGTGCCCCGAGGCACGCCTCCGCTGCTCGCTCCTCGGGTGCGCCGTCTCGCTTCGGTCTCGGCCACCTCGCTGTGCTCAGCACACCCCGGTCGGAGCACTGGGAGTGGCTTACTTCACTTCCACCTTCTTGCCGATGGTCTTCTCCGCAGCCTCGCCGGTCTCGGACACCGGGGCGGGCGTGGCGAGCCCCATCTCCAGCTTGAACTGCTTCACCAGCTCCTGGGCCTGCAGCTTCTCGGCGTCCTCCTCGATCTGCAGGGCCTGGTGATCCACCGACTCGAGCGCCATCTGCATCCGGGCCTCGTTGACCGCGGTCTGCTCCTGGACCTTGCGGAGCATCTCGTCGTGGGTGGCGTCGATGCCAGCGACCTCGAAGGACTCCATCGCGTCGGCCACCTTGGACTGCCACTGCGCCCGGCGCGCGTCGCGGATGGC
>Ga0335069_10001448_pt1 | contig 38446 bp, 29 predicted proteins | sample Lox_Sample_11_FD_206714 | JGI IMG/M metagenome (GOLD analysis project Ga0335069, IMG submission 206714) | Soil microbial communities from Loxahatchee National Wildlife Refuge, Florida, United States - Lox_Sample_1.1 | ecosystem: Environmental > Terrestrial > Soil > Wetlands | place: USA...
CTTCCCGGCTGACGCCCATGTAACGCGTTCGGTATGCGCCGAACCGCTCTTCCCCGCTTCCTCCGCCGCGCGCAGCAGATCGGGGTCGCGCAGCGTTTCCACCAGTGGCGATCCAATCCTCACTCCACTCGGCACCAGTTCCTGCATACGCCGGTTGCCCCAGATCACACGGCCATCCGCGCCGGTCGCAATCACACCTTCGCGCATGCTGTTGAGCACCGCTTCCAGTTCCTTGCGGCTCGTGTCCAGTGCGCGGAAGCCTTGCTCCAGCCTTCTTGCGGTTCGGTCAAGCGCTCCTGCCACGGTCGCAATTTCGTCGGTTGACTCTCCGGCCTCTACGCGCGCACTCAAGTCGCCAGCGGCAATCTTCTCCGCAAACTGCACAATCGCCTTCAGCCGGCTGCTGATCGACCGCGAAGCCAGGGCCGCCAGCAGAATCGCCACCAGCGCCGCCAGCAGGCTCGCCCGCAGCAGGAACTTCATCACCTGCGCGTTCACTTCCTTGATCGCCGACAGCGGATATGCCAGCCGCACCGCGCCATTCGGGATCGGCGCCGCCACATACAGGAAGTCCACCCCTACGGTATGACTGGTCCGTGAGTTCTCGCCGACCCGGCCATGCAATGCCTCCACGAACTCCGGCCGCGCCGCGTGGTTCTCCATTTCCGAAGGATTCGCCTCCGAATCCGCCAGCACGTGGCCTTGCGTGTCGATAATCGTTGCCCGGGCATCTGCCGCTGTGGCTGCTTCCTTCGCAATATCCGCATATTGCCCTGGGGTGGCCACGCGCACGCGGTTGGCAAACATCAGGGTTTTCTGGGAAAGGTTTCGTTCGATGGTGGAATAGAGCGAGCGCTCCCAGGCGGAGCGTACGGTGATGTCGAGGGTTACAGTCCCCGCCGCAACCACCAATAAGAAGAAGACGAACAGCTTAAAAAATATCCGCCTCGTCACTTCGGAGCCTCGAACCGATAACCGGCGCCACGCACCGTTTTCAGCATGCGCGGACTCTCCGGATCGCGTTCGATTTTCTCACGTATGCGCCGCACATACACGTCTACCGAACGCGGCGTTACAAACTGGGTATCGCGCCACACGGCGTCAAGCAGTTGATCGCGCGTAAATACCCGCCCGGGATGACGCGCCAGGTAGTCCAGCAGCCGGAACTCCGTCGCCGTCGTCGCCGTCTTCTTTCCACGGACCGTCAGCGTCATGGCGCCGGTATCGATCTCGATGTCGCCGGCTTTCAGCAGTTGCGGCGACAGCGGGCGCTCGAACCGGCGCAGCACCGCCTTCACCCGCGCCACCATCTCTCGCGGGCTGAATGGCTTGGTGATGTAGTCATCGGCCCCGAGTTCCAGCCCCAACACGCGATCGGTTTCCGACGACTTCGCCGTCACGAAAATAATTGGGATGGTCGCCAGGGCAGCGTTCTGGCGGATCTTTCGGCACAATTCCATGCCGTCTCCGCCCGGTATCATGATGTCCAGGAGAAAAACTTCCGGTGGCTGCTTCTCCGCTTCCGGCAGAACACCAAACGCCGAGGCGTACGCGCGCACCTCGTAGCCTGCTGCTTCGAGGTGATGCTTCATCAGCCGCGAAATATCCGCGTCATCTTCGACTATCGTGATCATGTCTGCAAGCCAACATTATTTCTACGTTCTGTTACAAAACAGTGAACTCTCTGTTCTCACTTTTTTTCTGAGTTCTCTGGGTTGATCAAAACTACCTCCGATCGCCATGAATCACGGAGAAAACGCAGAGAACCGGTGTCTAAGGGGCACCAAAGTTTCGCCCGTAAGTGTCGCAGGTGCCCTAACTAGGGCACAATATATATATCCATGCATCCCGAGAGGCTTTCCCGCGCCATGAAGAAGTTGTTGTACTCACCTTTCCTGCTCTTGGCCATCTTCGCTGCCGCCCAGGTCCCAACGCCGTCGCCATCGCCGCAAACGCCTGAGCCCCAGAAGACCACGCCGCTGCCCGAACCGCGGAAAACCGCACCCACGCCGCAGCCCCAGGAAACGGTTCCGCTTCCCGACAAGCCCAACCCGCAATCGCCGCCCAAGACCGCCGACGGCCAGCCCGACTACTCGCAGGAAGCCTACGTCGTGAAGGACTTCCAATACCTCGCGCGCTTCGAAAAAGATGGCACCGGCACGAAGACCTTCAACGCCGTGATCCAGGTCCAGTCCGACGCCGGCGTGCAGCAGTGGGGACAGCTCGTCTTCGGCTACAGCTCAGCCAACGAGAAGCTCGACGTCGCGTACGTCCGCGTGAAAAAAGCTGATGGCCGCACCGTTACCGCAAGCCCCGACTCCATCCAGGATCTCACCGCCGCCGTCGCCCGATTTGCGCCCATGTACACCGATTACCGCGAGAAGCACATCACCGTGCCCGCGCTGCGTCCCGGCGACACGCTCGAGTATTCCATCGTTACCACCACGACCACCGCGCTCTCGCCCAACCAGTTCTGGCTCAATTACGACTTCGACCGCAACATCATCGTCCTTCACGAAACGCTGGTCGTCAACGTCCCCAAAGACAAACAGATCAAGCTCAAGACCGACGACGGCTACGACCCCAAGATCACCACCGAAGGCGACCGCAAGATTTACACCTGGGTCACCAGCAACCTGAAGCGCAAGACCGACGAGGAACTCAAGAAAGAGTGGAAAAAGAAACGCCAGCAGGGCGATGAGGATCAGCCCTCGGTCCAGCTCACCACCTTCCAGAGCTGGGAAGAACTTGGCAAGTGGTACGCGCCTCTGCAACGCGACCGCATCGTCGCCAGTCCTGAACTCAAAGCCAAGGCCCTCGAACTGACGAAAGATAAGACCACCGAACTCGACAAAATCAAGGCGCTCTACGACTACGTCGCCCCAGAGTTCCGCTACGTCTCGCTTTCCTTCGGCGTCGGACGCTACCAGCCACACTCCGCCAGCGACATCTTCGCCAACAAGTATGGCGACTGCAAAGACAAACACACGCTGCTCTCGACCATGCTCGGAGCCATCGGCATTCACGCCGATCCGGTGCTCATCAACTCGCAGCGCCAGCTCGATCCCGATGTTCCCTCGCCCGGCCAGTTCGACCACGTCATTACGCTGGTCACGCTGCATGATGGCTCGCACATCTGGCTCGACACCACCACCGAGGTCGCACCCTTCCAGTTGCTCTCCTACCAGATCCGCAAGAAGAAGGCGCTTTGGGTGCCGACAAATGGCGGCGACGCGAAGGTTGTCGAGACGCCCGCCAACGCGCCCGTTCCCAACGAGCAGGATCTCGACATCGCCGGCAAGATTAACGATGTTGGTACATTCACGGGGCAGATTCACTTCACCTTCCGCGGCGACAGCGAACTGCTCTTCCGCTCCGCCTTCCGCAATGCGCCGGAAACCGAGTGGAAGAATCTCTGCGGAAATCTCGGCCTGAAGGGCGAGGCCACCGATATCCACGTCAGCGATCCCGGCGATACCAACAAGCCCTTCGAGCTCAGCTACTCGCTCTCCATGCCGAACTACATGGCGTGGTCGTCGAAGACGCCTTCGTTCGGCGTTCCGCTCCCGCAAGCGAGCGTGCCGGACGTCGATGAAGACGAAGAAGACCAGCCCGCCGAGGTCACTCTCTCCGGTGCGCCCATCGTCTCCGATTTCAAAATCAAGCTCGAGGTCCCGGAGAAGTACAGCATCGGCCTGCCCCTGCCTGCTTCCGTCAAGCGTGATTACGGCTACTACTCTGTCGCCTATGGCAAGGACAAGAACATCATCACCGCCGAGCGCAAGCTGGTGCTGAACGTTCGCGATCTGCCCAAGGATCGTCTCGGCGACTTCGCCGCCTTCCACCGCATCGTGAACTCCGACCAGGCGCAGCTCATCGCATTGGAGACAAAGTCGACCTCTGGCCCCATGCTCCCCGAAGGCCTCAAAGTCGACGACCTCATCGCCGCCGGCGGAGCCGCGCTCCAGAACCAGAATTACGAAGCGGCCATCGAATCGTTCAAGCGCGCCACCGAGCTCGAGCCGAAAAACAAAGCCGCGTGGCGCGGACTCGGCGCTTCTTACCTGCAGTTGCAGAAGAAGACGCCCGCTATTGACGCCTTCAACAAGCTGCTCGAAATCAATCCCTACGATGAGTACGCCTATCTCGGCATCGGCTACGCGCACATCATCGACCACAATTACGACAAGGCCGTCGATTCTTTCCGCAAGCAGGTGGAAGTCAACCCGCTCGACGCCAACGCACAACTATCGCTCGCCAGCGCGCTCGTGCAACTGCGTCGCTGGGACGAAGCCCTGCCCGAGATCCAGAAGTCCGCACAGCTCATGCCGCGCAGCCCTGACGTGCAGTCGTCGCTCGGCCAGGTCTATCTCGAACTCAAGCAGCCCGACAAGGCTCTGGAAGCTTTTAACAAGGCCGTTGAACTTGGCGCCAACGCCACCATCTGGAACAACGTCGCCTACGAGCTCGCCAACCACAACCTGCAGCTCGATCGCGCCCAGCAGTACGCGGAATCGGCAGTCACCGAGATCGCCACGCAGCTTCGTAACGTTGACGTGGAACGCCTCCAGATCGACGACTTCCGCCGCGTGAACGCCATCAGCTCCTACTGGGACACGCTCGGCTGGGTACACTTCCGTCGCGGCAACATCGCGCAGGCGCAGAAGTTCATCGAGTCCGCCTGGCTCCTCGGCCCCAACGGCGAGGTCGCTTACCACCTCGGCGAGATCTACGAGAAGGAAGGCCACCGCGACCAGGCCATCCAGATGTACGCCGCCGCGGCAGGCGTGAAGCGCTCCTACCAGCCAGCCCGCCCGAAGCTGGAAGAAATGCTGAAGGACAAGAAGAAAGCCGACGACCAGATGAAGGCCGCCGCCGCAAAGTTCGATCCCGATGCGAAGGTTGACCTCGGCGCCGCCAGCAAAGCCGACGGTTCCGCCGACTTCGCCTTCGTCTTCGGACCGGGGCCGCGCGTTGAAGGTGTGAAGTTCCTCAGCGGCGACGACAAGCTGAAGGGTCTGAACGATAAGCTTGCTGCGTTGAAGTACCCGGTTGAGTTCCCCGACTCGACTCCGACGAAAATCGTCCGCCGCGGCACTGTCACCTGCAAGAGCGCCACGTGCACTCTGACGTTACAGGCCAGCGACGAAGTCGTCAGCGCCGAATAAGCATCGACGACGTAAGTGACTTGGGTGCCCCACTCAACCTTGAGTTGGTTGAGTGGGGTTCTTCCATAATCAGATGTTCAGATAGTTCAGATAGTCAGATATCCCGATCAGAATCCCGGCGGCCGCTGGTCCATGACGTTGAAGATCTTCTCCAGCGCCATCCCCGCGCTCCCCAGCGTACCTTCATCGAACAGCCGGCCAATCAACGTGATCCCGTGCGGCACTCTCCGTGGCGGCGAGAACTTCGGCAGCGGATGCTTCGGGTCCGGCGCCCAGTCGCTTCGCGCCTCGCTGACCTCAACAAATCCCGCGCGGAACGTCAGCGACGGATGCCCCGTGTTGTTCGCAATCACCAGCATCTCGTCGCGCAACGACGGTACCAGCAGCATATCGACTTCCTGGAACAGCCGCGCCATCTCCTGAGCGACTTTGCGCCGGAAGCGGTCTGCCTGAACGAAATCCACTGCCGACAGGAACCGCGACTGCCGAAAGATATTCGGCCAGGCATCCGGCACTTGCGCCTTCAACTCGTGCTCGCGCCCGTTGAGCGTCAGTTGCTCGAACGATGCCGCCGCCTCGGCGAAGAGGATGACGTTCAGCGAATCGTACGGCCAGTCCGGTAGCGAGACTTCACGCAGCCTCATCCCGGACTTCTCGATCGCCTTCAGCGCCGCGCGGTCGACATCCGTGGCCGGAGCCTCGTTCATCCATTTCGGGAAGTAGCCGACCTTCAGGCCACTGACGCTTTTGGCAGCGTCAAAATTGAGTTCAGTATCCACGCTCTCCAAGTCACCCGGCTCAGCCCCCTTGATCGCGTTCAGCACCAGCAGCGTGTCCTCCACCGACCGCGTCATCGGGCCCAGCTTGTCTAGGGTCCAGCACAGCGTCATCGCCCCCGTTCGCGGGACGTTGCCATATGTTGGACGCAGGCCGACAATTCCACACCGCATCGTCGGCGAGATGATGCTTCCACCCGTTTCGCTTCCAATAGAGAACCCAAGCAAGCCCGCCGCCGTCGCCGCGCCGGGCCCCGCGCTCGACCCCGACGAACCTTCCTCCAGCAACCACGGATTCATTGTCTGCCCGCCGAACCAGATATCGTTCAGCGCCAGAGCACCCAGGCTCAGCTTGGCAATCAGCACCGCGCCCGCCTCGTACAACCGCTTCACCACCACCGAATCCGTCTTCGGCACCCGATCGCGGTAAGGCTCCGCACCCCAGGTTGTTGGAATATTCGCTGTATCAAGCAGGTCCTTTACGCCGAAGGGAATCCCATGCAGCGGGCCGCGGTACTTCCCCGCCGCAATCTCCGCATCGGCCTGCTTCGCCTGCTCCAGGGCATGATCCGCCGTCAGCGTAATGATGCATCGCAGCTTGGGATCGAACTTGCGAATCCGCTCCAGATAGATTTGCGTCAGCCGCGTCGACGTCAGCTTCTTCTGCTCGACCCACCGCGACAGCTTCGTTACCGGAGCGTAGGCTATGTCCTCGTCACTAGCAGGCAGCCCTCCAGCATCCGCCTTGCTGCGCGCAAAGCGCGGCGGCACCTTGTGGATGATTCCCTCGAATGGGCGAAAATAGGGCTCTACCGATATTGGTACCCATACGGACGCCGGCGCCAGCGAATCTTCCGGGATGAACTTCCGTGGCCCCGTTCTCCGTTCGTACAGCGCAGCCATGTTCGGACGCCAGCTCTCCGCCGCCATCTCCGCATCCGGGCGCGACATCTCGATCTGCACCAGCTTTTCCGCCTCGGTGATCGTCTGCGGAGAAATTTCCGGCCCCACCAGCGGACCAGTCCCAAACGCCGTCGGGGCTCCCGGCGTCGTCTGCTGCTGTGGCGGCACATCCTGCGCCTTTAACGTCCGTGATACGGCTGCGCCGATCAACCCCGCCGAAGTAACCGTCAAGAACTGCCTGCGCGATTTCGCCATGCTGCCTCCGCCGGGAATTGTAGTCGAGCGTTCATCACGGGAGCGAACGTTTGCGATATCATGCTTCCGCGGCGGGCGTTCCAAGCCGGCTTGGATTCCAAGCCTCTGTGGGGTTACCCCACGGGAACGGGAAGAACTGGACACACAACGCATGAGCGACGCTGCGCTGCCACGCAGAACGGCTCGCGCAAGGACAGACTGGTTGGACGCTCGCTTCATCTTCATCCCGGCATGGCCTTTTCTCCGTTAGTCGAGGCTCTCGCCCGCGCGTTCCTGCGCGACGAACCTGACGTCGAACAACTGGTCGCGCGCGCCAGCCACGTGCTCGGCGAGAAATGGCGCTGGCTGCGCCCTCTCGCAAAACGCTATGTGGCGGACTTCCGAAAACGCCGGCCTCGGCGCCGTGAGGTCGTCAGCTTTCTGCGCCACGATCGCGGCCTGCTGCGCGCTTACGAGAAGTACAGGCACGAAATACACATCGTTACGTTCTTCCCCGATACCCAGGAAATGCGCCCTGTCGCCGCCGCTTCCAATTGGGACGTTCCAGCCATCCGCAGCGAAGCCGAACTGGCATCGTGGCTTGGGCTTGGGCTAGAGCTGAACGAACTCTACTGGTTCGCCGACGTCGCAGGATTTGGGGCCCGTATCGGAGCACCGCTTAAGACTCGTCACTACTCCTATCGCATTCTCACCAAACGCTCCGGCAACATTCGTTTAATCGAGGCTCCGAAGTCGCGTCTGAAGAAGCTGCAGCGCAAGATACTGGCCGACATCCTCGAACGCATTCCCACTCACGACTCCGCCCACGGCTTCGTGAAAGGCCGCTCCATCAAGACATTCTCTTCGCACCACAGCAATAAGCATGTGGTCCTTAAGCTCGATCTGCAGGACTTCTTTCCCAGCTTTCACGCAGCACGCATTCAGGCTCTCTTCCGAACCATCGGATACCCAGAGCGCGTCGCCGACCTGCTCGCCGGACTTTGCTGCACTTCGACTCCGCGTGAGCTTTGGAAGCAGGTTCCGTTCGACGTCAACTCACAACAGTGGCGGGAATCGCGCGACCTCTACTTTCGCACCCATCTGCCGCAAGGTGCACCGACCTCCCCTGCACTGGCCAACATCTGCTGTTATCGACTGGATTGCCGCCTGGCCGGTTTGGCGAAATCCGTGGGAGCCGCTTACACACGGTACGCCGACGACCTCGCCTTCTCTGGCGACGAGAACTTCGCTCGTGGAATCGAGCGCTTCTCCAATCACGTCGCCGCCATCCTTCTAGACGAAGGCTTCTCCGTGAATTTTCACAAGACGCGCGTCATGCGACAAGGTGTTCGCCAGCAGCTCACCGGTCTTGTGGTGAACCGTCATGCCAACCTGGCGCGCGTTGAGTACGACCGCCTGAAGGCGATCCTTACGAACTGCGCCCGGCTCGGGCCGCAGACGCAGAACCGCGATGCTCTTCCGCACTGGCGACAGCATCTGGATGGTCGGGTGGGTTTTGTGGAGATGGTGAACTCATCGCGGGGGAAGAAGCTGCGGGAAATATTCGATCGAGTTCGATGGGAGTAGCCGGCTCGATCTGCCGCGGCTGGCGCGGTTTCATTCGCGCGCTGGCTGCCAGGATCGGACGCAGCAGCAGAACAGCCAGTATCAGAAAACCCAGCATGGCAACGGTTGGACTCATAGATCTCCCTAAATCCAGCTACTCTTATTTGATATCCACGCTCCTAAGTTTCTCGTAAAAGGTGAATAAAGATATCGTAAGGGAGTGCGGCGAAAACGTCCCGCGCCAATTCGTCATCCTAGAAACTAGCGACGACACCTCGTGCGAGACGACATCCCCATGGCGGAACCGCTACGTAATGACGAGCCTCTCAGCAGCATGAGATTCCCTGAATCTGCGGCGAGCACGGCAAACCGGCCTGCTGCCCTGCTTCCTGATTCCCTCCCCGATCGGCCACTGGGCCAATGGCCGCCGATGGGGTCTTGCGAGAGGCCTCTTGAGAATGCCGGCGAGCGTGTCGGCTTAGCTCTCGGCGCGGTCGTCAATCAAACCAGAGAGCTGGGCGAGATGATGCAGGACCGGATGTCGGAGCTGAAGCAGAAGTTCCGCGTCATTGCCGGACGGCGCTCCGCCCAGGTCAAGGAACGCGCTTCCGAGCTGACGGACGAAGCGCAGCAGGCGCTATCGGAAATCGCGCTGGAGACTCGCCGCGAAGCCCGTCATTGGGAGTTCCGCGCCCGCCTCTACGCCCGCGATTACCCGTTTCACCTGATCGGTGGCGCCGCGGCGGCGGGGTTCGCGTTTGGAGTTCTTGTGCGTCTCTGGAGGGAGGAATGAACGGCAATATCTACAACATCGATGATCGGCGGCAGCGTCCGCACAACGACCGCCCGCTGTCGGAAACCTTGAACGACGCCAAGACCGAAGCCAAGGCCTTTATTGAAACCCGCATCGCGATGTTGCGATCCGAGTTGAAGGACAAAGTCGCGATGGTGAAAGTGGCCGCGCCCCTGCTCTTCATCGGAGCGATCTTCGGCGTCAGCGCGTGGTTCGCACTCACCGCGGCGTTGGTTACGCTCGTCATGGTCGCGTTCCAGCCAAGTCCGTTTGCGCCGTTCCTAGCGTGCATCATTGTCGGTGTCGTTTACGCGGGGACTGCTGCCATCGCCCTCTGGATCGCGAAAAGCCGCCTGAGCTCTCAAAGTCTCATGCCGGAACGCACCATGACCGTGCTCAAGGAAGATAAAGTCTGGCTGCAGAATGAAGCGAGGAACCAGTCATGAGTCCATTTGAACCCACTCCCGAAGTCCCAACCCGAACTCTCGAGCAGCACGCCAGCGAACAGCGCCGCCGACTCCACAATACGGTTTCGGAACTGCGCGAGCAGGTTCGCGACACCGTCCGCGAGAAGCTGGACGTCCATCGCTACGTCTCCGATTACGCTTGGCCAGCCGCGGGAGCCGCCGCCTTCGTCGGCCTTTTATTCGGTTTCAGCACCGCCGGAATCTTCAGACGCCGCGCCTGAAGCACCTGGTTAATCCCGGCGCTTCAGCGTGGGACGCCCGTCGTCGTCCTTGCTGCCATTATCTTTTCCGTCATCGCTGGTGTTGGTGCGCCGCAGCGTCGGCTGATCTTTCTTGTCCTTGTCGTTGACCTTGCGCTTGTTTTCGATCTGCGCTAAACGCGCTTTCACCTGCTCGAACTCCGACGTGTCTTCTACGTACTGTCCGCGCGGCGGCAGAATCGAGGCGATCTCGGACTGCGCCTTATCAATCCGGTCCGGCGTCATCGGGTGCGTCGAGAAGGCTTTCGCCAAGAATCCGGGCTTCTTCTTTTCTTGCGCCTGGAGCTTCTCGAAGAAGCTGATGAACGACTGCGGATCATAGCCCGTCTTGTACATGTATTCGAGGCCGAGATAATCGGCATCGGCTTCGAAGTTGCGCGAAAACTTCATGAACGTGGCGGGAACCGCCAGGCCCGCCGCCTCATAAGCCGCGTATCCGACCCCGCCGCCGACAAAGATCAGCGGAATCGTGGCAAAACTGGCTAGTTGGCCGCGAGTCTGCTCGCGCGCGGCGTGGCAAGCTGCTACGTGCCCGATCTCGTGCGCCATCACGCCTGCCAGCTCCGCCTCGTCATCCGCGGCGAGAATCAACCCGGAATTGACGAAGAAGAACCCTCCCGGCAGCGCAAAAGCATTTACTTCGTCGGAATCAATCACCTTGATCGTGAATGGCACCTTGGCATCCGAATTACGCACGATGTTCTGGCCGATCCGGTTGATGTATTCGCTCACGATGGGATCGTTGACGACCTTCGACGACGCCTCTACCTCCTGCGCAAACTGCTTGCCCATCGCCACTTGCTTGTCCAGCGTGTACCAGTTGCCCAGCCCGCGGCTGCAACCAACGTTTCGGTTACCGATCGCCGTCAAATCTTTCAGGCCGCCATTCTTGTAGATGGTGTCATCGTCTTCTGTGGCCGCTGTTTTGGCTTTCGCATCGTTGCCGGCCATGGCCGCGGCGGCGAGCAATGCCACCGCCACGCCTGTCGCCAAAATCCTCTGAATTCTGCTTCTCATCACTCCTCCTGCTGCAGTTCTGAATATTCACGAATGCTTTTTCGCTTGCGCGCAGGTCGCGCTCAGGAACGGCTCTTCAGAAGCTGGATCGGAGGCGGACGGCTGTGAAGGCAGAAATCGGCCCCACTGGAAAACGGGGTTGCTTCTGCGGGAAGGCCGCCGTGACGCGGATCGCGGCTGGGAACAACGGCTGGCTCAACTCGACGGGGTGGAACAAAGTTCAGCTCGGCCGTGATCTGCGATCCAGCCTTGGAGTGCGGCTCGGTGGCGAGGACCGTGTCCGATGTTTGCAGGCGCGGAAGCTGAAAGCGGGGAACCGCAAGCAGAAGCAGCAGTAGAAAAACCAGTCCATATTCCGGCCACGAAAGTCCGCAAGACCTTTGTCCATGGCGATATGCAATCCGCCGCCGGTCGGGCACAGCTGCTCCTCGTCTTCCTACGATGCCGGGACTGGCCCAAAAGGTGCCCGGATGCGTCATTTTTGCCGCTCTCCGTTCCAGTCGCTCGCTATCCCGATTTCCTCAGCCCTTCCCCCTAAACCCCGCTGTATTTATCAGTTATGTCCGCCTAGGTACTAGTAAACGCTACCTTTGTCTCTGCTAACGTGATATAAACCCCTGATTAGTAGCGGGCTCCCCCGCACCAGTCTGTCCGGGTGATGTGTATTTCCGGGTCCATTGGAGGAAGCGTGTCAGAGACACGAACTGGGAAGCGTTTCGATTTAAAGTTGCCGATTTCTATCGAAGCCTCCGACTCGGCTAACAAACTGGAAGGAACTACCGATAACCTAAGTGCGGCCGGTGTATTTTTGCACGCCAGCACGCAACTGAAAGTCGGATCCAAGGTTAGCTTTGAAATTGTGCTACCCCGCGAAATGACCGGCGGGAAGACCGACGTAAAGCTTCAGTGCCGCGGCACCGTGGTGCGCACCGAAGCGGGCGGTCCCGAAGGCGACAAGGGTGTAGCTTGCGTTATTGACGGGTACGAGTTCGTTCGGACTTCGTAGGGCACTTACATGCTGAAACTTGTAGTCGCAGACAAACAACCTGTGTTCCGCGCCGGTATCGCTAAAGTCCTGGCCGTGGAAGACGAGATGCGCATAGTCGCGCAGGCCCAAACGCCAGACCAGATTCCCATGGCCCTGGAGCGCTTTCGGCCCAACGTGATCGTCTGCTCGGTCGGCTTCTATCCCGACCAGCACGAGCTCACGCAGGCCATTGCGAAGATCAAGGCGCGCCTGGTGATGATCGCGGAAGCCGGCGAAAACGCCGCTCCGTTCCTCAGCCAGGGAGCGCACGGCGTCGTCTATCGCAACGTGACTGGACCGGCGCTGCTGGAGTGCGTGCGTGCCGTCTCGCGCGGCGAAACCTACGTGCAGGACAATGCCGTTCCCACCGAAGTGTCGGAAAACGATATGGTGGGCGCGCGCGTCGTCGATCGCCTGACCAACAAAGAGCTGCGCATTGTGGCGTTGATCGTACAGGGCTACAAGAACAAGGAAATCGCCACCGAACTTGGCACCACAGAACAGGTGATCAAGAACTACCTGCGCAACGTGTACGACAAGATCGGCGTTTCGGACCGTCTGGAATTGGCGCTGTTTACGATTCACCACCGCATCCTGGCGGAAGCGGCGGCGGCGAGTGCCGGCAACATCGCTCCACCACCGGCGGAGTCGAAGGCAGCCAACGTCAGCTAGCCAGTCAACCGCAGACAGCAAACAGCATTCAGTCATTCGACCCCGGAGAGATCCGGGGTCGATGTGTTTGAGGGCGATATTCCTGGGTTGGCATCTAACCCAAATCTACTGCAGAGCCGAAGCGATTTGGTTGAACAATTCCCGATTCGAAACTGAACCCCCCACGAATTTTCCCGGACGCACGCATCGCGCGTGAGCTTCGCCAAGGCCCAACTTTTTCTCGCCTGAGCAACGCGGTCCTAAAGGCCAGATCTTCCGCGCCAACAGTCGGCCGTTTGGGATTCGAACGAGCCACACTTCCGCACGATTTTGGATGCTTTAACTTCTAGGATGGCAGATTGTGAAAATTGGATTGATCGGAAAGCCAGATCAGTGCGTAACTGACTTGCTTTGGGTTTTGAGCAGCTCGTTCACGATGGTAACCAGCTCCTCGGGATTCACCGGCTTCTCGAGGTAGAGATCGGCCAGAGGTTCGGCGGCCTGAAAGGCTTCGGCCACGTAGCCGGAGACCACCACCACTGGAGTTGTGGAATGGTTCTTGGCGGCCTGGACCACGGCTCGCCCGATGTCGTCACCCAGGCGCCAGTCGGTGACGACGGCGTCGTAGGGTCCGGCTTCCAGTTTGTCGATGGCTTCGTGCGCAGAGGTAGCTGCTGTGACCGTGTGACCGGCGGATTCGAGGATCTTGCATTTCAGGTTGACGACCGTAGGTTCGTCGTCAACACAAAGTATGCGCGCCATTCAGGAGTCCTTTGGCCGGCCCATCCACCCGCCGGCGATCCCCATTGCTGGCAGCACCCGAAAGTGCTGCGCTTCCGTTGCTTAGTATTGTCAGGCCCGTTAGGACGGCTGTCAACGAGCGCCGATGCAAGAGAAAGCTTCTACTCTCGTTTGGATGCAAAAAACGGTAAAGTCGAAACGGTAAACGGTAAAGTATTAAGAAAACGGTAATGTACAGCCCTTTGTCTTCCTTCACCGTTTACCGATTACCGTTTACAGCTTCTTGCCGATCGACTTGGCCTGCGTAAACAGGTATAGGTAATCCGGTCCGCCGGCCTTGGAGTCGGTCCCCGACATATTGAAGCCGCCGAACGGATGCGCTCCCACGATGGCGCCCGTGCACTTGCGGTTCAAATACAGGTTGCCGACGTGGAACTCGTCGATGGCGCGCTGCAACTTCTTCTCGTCGCGACTGTAGACAGCGCCAGTAAGCCCGAACTCGGTGTCGTTGGCGATTTCGAGCGCGTGGTCGTAGTCGCGGGCCTTGATAATCGCCAGCACCGGCCCGAAGATCTCTTCCTGCTCAAGTTTCGATCCCGGCTGGATGTCGGCGATGACGGTCGGCTCAAGGTAGTAGCCTTCTTTACCCTCAACGCGCTTTCCGCCAGCGAGCAGGCGTCCGTCTTTCTTGCCGTGCTCGATGTAGCCTAGGATCGACTTCATCGAGGTCTCGTTCACGACCGGCCCGACCTTCTTGTTCTCCGTGGGATCGCCGATCTCGAGTGCTTTCACCTTCGGGATCAGCTTGTCGATGAACTGGTCATAGATTTTCTCGTGCAGGATGAGCCGCGAGCAGGCCGAGCACTTCTGACCCTGGAAGCCGAATGCCGCTTGCACCGTGCCTTCGACAGCCGCGTCGATGTCAGCGTCGTCGTTCACGATCATGGCGTCTTTGCCGCCCATCTCGAGAACGGTGCGCTTGATCCAGATCTGGCCCGGAGCTTGTGTTGCGGCCGATTTGTTGATGTGGAGGCCGACTTCGCGCGATCCGGTGAAGGCAATGTAGCGCGTTTTCGGGTGAGAGACGAGCGCGTCACCGAACGTTCCTCCGCCTCCCGGGCAGAAATTCACCACGCCGGCGGGAAGTCCGCACTCTTCGAGGATGGAGAAGAAGAAGCGGGCGATCGCGGGCGAGTCGCTCGACGGCTTCAGAATCACGGTGTTGCCGGAAACGATGGATGCGATGGTCATGCCGGCCATGATGGCGCCGGGGAAGTTCCATGGCGGAATGACGATGCCGACGCCGAGCGGGATGTACCGCAGCATGTCGCGCTCGCCCGGGAGTTGCACCACGGTTTCCGCCTTCGACAGTCGGATGGCGTCGCGGGCGTAAAGCTCGCAGAAGTCGATGGTTTCGGCGGTATCAGCGTCGGCTTCCGCCCAGTTCTTGCCAACCTCGAAGACCATCCAGGCGGAGAATTCGAACTTGCGCTCGCGGATGACGCGCGCCACCTGCAGCACGAACTCGGCGCGCTCTTCCATCGACTTGCGCGACCAGGTCTTGAAGGCTTCCTGGGCGGCATTCATCGCAGGTGCGACGTGCTCTTCTCCGGCTTTGGAGAAGGTGCCGACGATTTCGCTCGGCTTCGCGGGGTTAAGGGACTTGATCTTCGAATCGGTCTTGATGCGCTTGCCGCCGATGACCAGGTCGTAGTCGCGGCCGAGTTCCTTGCGGACTTTCTCGATGGCCGCGCGCATGGCCGAGGCGTTCTCTGGCTTCGAGAAGTCCACGGACGGTTCATTTTTGAAAGGCGTGAGTTTAGAAACGAGGGGCTCGGGAGGAGCCTGTACGGTCGCCATAAATGCGTCCTCTCTGTCAATTCCGGGCTGGGGGCCCAAACCTCAATTCTACAGAAGAAGTAGACAGTTGACAGCATTCAGCCAGAGGACGTTGCCGGAGAATGCTGGAGGGAGCACGGGTCAACCGTGGAAAGCTGCAGACTCTCGCCCATTGACGCAGCTCGTGGATGAGAGGCGAGTTCCAAATCCGTATTGAAGAGCTGTGTATTTGACGTTTCTCGGTTTAGAAAGCGTCGCCCCCGCCGCCGCCAAATCCGCCGCCCGAGAAACCGCCACCTCCGCCAAATCCGCCACCTCCGAAACCTGATCCCGAACTGCTGGCGCGAGGCGCGGAGACGAAGGTGTCATGCGCCGCCGAAGTCATCGTCCCCATGCTATTGGTGAAGAAGATGGGATTGAACATCGGGTATCCGGGACCGTATCCGCCGTAAGGTACATACCAGCTCGGGGGATTCTGGATAAGGCCTTGGAAGGCGCTCGCCCACTGGTGCTCAACGCCGAGTGCCATCGCGTAGGGCAAGAACTTCTCGAAGGTGTCAGGCGGCATGCGCTTCAGGCGGTCGGCATCCACGCGGTTCATGAACTCCTGGAAGCCAAGGATGTGAATCTTGGTGCGGCCGCCGAGAACGGACTTGGCGGACATTTCGCGCCCGAAGAGCCAGACGGGAAAGATCGAGAGTGCTCCTCCCAGGAACAGAGTGGTAGGGGAGTCGAGAAGATTGACGAGGCCCAACCACTGCGCGAGCGCAAACGGCACGGCGATGATGAAAAGGGCGAGAACCACGTAAGCATGTGCCGAGTCGGGATCGACCAGGTACATTTTCTTGTTCTTGAGCTCGGCCTTGATGTCCTGCTTGATGGTCGGAATAGCGGTGTAGAAGCGGTTTTTCAGGCTGCTGAGCGTGGTCTGGTCGCCGGCGCTGAAAATGTTGTTGTACAGCACCAATTCGTGAGAGGCGAGGTTCGAGTCGGTCGGCTTCAGGCGCTCGAAGACATAATCCTTGTGCTTGAAGAGCAGGCCCTTGTCCTCGGTCTCGTGAATCTTGATGTAACCCTTCACGGCGAGATCGACGACGGTGGAGGTGATGTCGCGCGGGTCGGTGGAATCGTCGATGAGGGTGCCAACTTCGGCGGGCGTCATGCCCTTGGGCGGCTCGTACATGGGTGCGACGGAGAGGCCGGGATCGGGATCGCGGCCGATCAGGTACCACATGCCGAACATGATGGCGCATGCCCACACCGGCAATAGCACTCCGGGATTGCTGCGAAGAAACCATACCGCGCGTGTTAAGGAACTCGGGGGTTTCAGGATTCCCTTCTCGAGCGCCATGTCGATGGTGAGCCCTTCGCGCATGGAGAGCGGGTTGCTGGTTTCGAACTGAACTTGCGAGCCGTTGACTTGCGCACTGGCTTCGGCGGCGGTTGAGCCGTAGATGCCGGTGTAAGCTTTAGCACGAACGTTACCGGCAGCGTTAGAGGGGAATTGGACCACGGCGGAAGCGTGGTCGATGGGAACTACCCAATCGTTGCCCGTGACATTCCAGTAGAACTCGTCATAGCCATCAAAAAAACGCGTCGCGTTGGGAGCAGAGTAACTGATCACGACGGTCTTGCTTGTATCCTCGGCGCCCGGAATGTAGATGGTCAGGGTGCGGTAATTTCCTTCTCGCTTGGAGTCGTACTTGAGCGGCTGGCCGTCGCCGTCGGTCACTCCGCTGACCTTGAGAAAAAGTGAATAGTTCGTGCCAGTGGGGCCAGGGTATTCGACGGGAATACGGCGATGGATTCCGTGGTACTGGCCGTTGAAGACGAAGGTTATGCGCTCGACGACTAAAACACCACCGGTCTCGTCGACTGAAATATTGGCGTTGAAATCGGAGATGCGATAGTCGCGGGCAAAGGCGGGCAAGACGAAAAGGATGAGGAGGAGAAGAGCGAGAAAAACACGTGTGCGTAGTCGCATGAAATTGGCACCTGCGAACAGCAGATCCCTCGGGGACTCGCGTCCCCTCGTGATGACAACGTTTTGAAACTCTCTGTTCACCACGGCTGAAGCCGTGGGCTGTTCCCAAAACCCTGCAAACCTAGAACTTAACCTGCGGCGCTTCGCGTTCGGCGGGGGCCGTCAACTCGAAGAACTGGCGCTGCTGGAAGCCAAACATGCCGGCGAACACATTTCCGGGGAAAGTCTGGATGCGCGTGTTGTAGTCGCGAACAACCGCGTTGTAGTAGCGGCGCGCGTTCTGGATCGCGTCTTCCACTTCCTGCAGCGATTGCGTCAGCTGCGTGAACTGTTCGGACGCCTTCAACTCGGGATAGGCCTCGGCAACAGCAAACAACTGGCGCAGAGCTCCGGTGAGCTGGTTTTCGGCTTGGGCGCGATCTTCCGGAGCGGTGGCTCCCATCGCCGCCGAACGCCACTTCGCAATGTTCTCGAACGTTCCCTTCTCGTGCGCGGCGTATCCCTTTACGGTTTCTACGATGTTGGGAATCAGGTCGTGACGGCGCTTGAGCTGGATGTCGATGTCGGACCAGGCCGAATCGGCGCGCACCTTGAGTTGCACCAGGCCGTTGTAAAGCCCGATGAGAAAGACGATCACAATGACGATGATTACGAGAATCAGGATCAGAGCCATGCCGCCTCCGTTACAGGTGGATACGGAATTGTAGAACAGAAGTTCCAGAGGACCACTTACGCGTTGGTGTATGAACCAGCCGAATTACAGGGCAGCAATATTGCGGGAGAGTAATAGAGATTGTTTATTGGATATTGTTTATTGACTATTGAAAACACTCGGCTCCACGCGTGGTGTCTTCAATAAACAATAATCAATAAACAATATCCAATTCTTAGACTTCCGCTTCCACCGGCGCATTCTTCCGCGGGCGGCGGTTCGACTGCAGGATCTTCTTGCGCAGCCGCAGCGACTTCGGCGTGACCTCCACCAGTTCGTCGTCGGCAATGAACTCGATCGCCTGCTCGAGATTGAGTGGGCGAAAGGGCACCAGGCGGATTGCTTCGTCAGCCGTCGAAGAACGCATGTTGGTAAGCTTCTTCTCTTTTACGGCATTGACGTCGAGATCGTTGTCGCGCGAGTTCTCACCGATCACCATACCTTCATAGACTTCGACGCCGGGGCCAACGAAGAGTTCGCCGCGCTCCTGCAGGTTCCAGAGCGCATAGGCGGTAGTGGTGCCGTTGCGGTCGGCGACCAGCGCTCCCGTCAGACGGTGCGGAATTTCGCCCTGCCACTCGGTGTGACCGTCGAAGAGCGAGTTCATAACGATGGTGCCGCGGGTGTCGGTGAGCATCTCGCTGCGCAGGCCGATGAGGCCGCGACTGGGGATGCGGAACTCCATGCGGACGCGCCCGTAACCGTGGTTGTGCATCTTCTGCATCTCGGCCTTGCGCATGCCGAGCTTCTCCATCACGACACCGACGAATTCTTCCGGGATATCGATGGTGAGGAGCTCGACCGGTTCCATCAGCTTGCCGTCAACGCGCTTGGTGACGATTTCGGGCTTGCCGACAGCGAGTTCGTAGCCTTCGCGGCGCATCATCTCAATAAGAATGGAAAGCTGCAGTTCGCCGCGACCGAGAACTTTGAAGTTGTCGGGCGAGTTCCCTTCTTCGACGCGAAGCGACACGTTGGTGAGCAGCTCTTTGTCGAGGCGCTCGCGCAGGTTGCGCGAGGTGACATATTGGCCTTCCCGCCCGGCGAAGGGCGAAGTGTTCACCATGAACTGCATGGCGATGGTGGGTTCGTCGATGGAAATGTGCGGCAGCGGCATGGGCTCATCAACGTCGGTAATGGTTTCGCCGATGGTGATTCCTTCTACGCCAGCGACGGCAACGATGTCCCCGAGTTCAGTCTCGGTGATGTCCACGCGCTTGAGGCCATTGAACGAGAACAGCTTCGTGATCTTCGTTTTCTGGAACTGGCCATCGAGCTTCGCAATCGCGACTTCCTCGCCAGTAAACATGCGGCCGTTGAAGACGCGCGCAATGGCGAGGCGACCGAGGTAATCGGAATAATCGAGGTTGGCGACAAGGATTTGCAGCGGACCTGTCGGATCGCCCTTCGGCTCGGGAATCGTGCTAACGATGGCTTCGAAGAGCGGCTGCAAGTCCTGACCCGGCTTTGAGAGATCAGTAGTCGCGGTCCCGAGTTTGCCGTTCGTGTAAAGGACCGGGAAATCGAGCTGATCTTCTTCGGCATCGAGATCGATGAACAGGTCGTAGACTTCGTTCAGCACTTCCTGCGCGCGGGCATCGGGGCGATCAATCTTATTGATAACAAGGATGGGCTGCAGCTTGGCTTCGAGCGCCTTGCTCAGGACGTAACGCGTTTGCGGCAGCGGGCCTTCGCTGGCGTCGACTAGCAGCATCACGCCGTCCACCATCTTGAGTGCACGTTCCACCTCGCCGCCGAAATCGGCGTGGCCGGGAGTATCCACGATATTGATCTTCATCTCGTGGTAGAAAACGGCCGTGTTCTTGGCGAGGATGGTGATGCCGCGCTCGCGTTCGAGGTCGTTGGAATCCATGACCCGCTCAATAACGGTCTCGTTGGCGCGGTAAATGCCGCTCTGGCGGAGCATGGCGTCGACCAGCGTGGTCTTGCCGTGGTCGACGTGGGCGATGATGGCGATGTTACGAATCTTGCTCAAAAGAAAACTTCCTTTAATTAATGGATAGCGTCAGGCGAAGGGCTTTACGTGATCCAGGAAATGTCGTTAGTCGTTGGTCGATAGATGTTCGCGGGTCTTGCTTTACTTGAATGCCGTTCTTCCATTTTACCAGCTAGAGACCCCACTCAAGCCAAAAGAGGGCTTGAATGGGGCACCCGAGCAGGGCAATTCTTGTCGGACATGGGCGTTTTCATTTAGGGTGTGGCCGCCGTCATGGAGGCCATTTTCATGCTGCGTCGCTGTTGGCTCGTCCTGCTGCTTCCTTCGCTAGCATTCGCACAGTCTTCTCCCGAACATAAGAGCGTCGCCGACCGCCTGAAGGCCGTTTCATCGCTGGAGTTAACCGATTGCAAATGGCACGCTGACGATTTGCTGACTCCGGAGGACCCGGCGTTGAGCGAAGCCGACTGGACGCCGATCAAGCGCGGCGAGCAATGGGACGCGAGTCCACGGTGGTTTCGCTGCGACGTCACTATGCCCGAGCGTATCGGCGGACTGAGCACGCGTGGCTCGAAGGTGTGGTTCGACGGCGGCGCGGGCGAGGCCGACACCAACATGCTGCTGTATGTGAACGGCAACCTGGAGGCAAGCGGCGGCAGCGATATTCAGCCGACGGTGCTGACATCGAGTGCCAAGCCGGGTGAGAAGTTCGTGATCGCCTTCGTTGCGCGGCAATACATCAAGCCCTCAGGGTTCGATGGCATCACGCTGCACTTCGAACCGGCAGTGACCATCACCCCGGAGCAAGCACGCCAGGAACTGCTGATTTCCGATGTTTTGACCAACGGCATTCCCGAGGCGGGCGCCGACCGAAAAGCCATGGTGGAAGCCGCGTTCAAGGCCGTGGACCTCGCAGCGCTCGATGCCGGCCGCGACCAGGTGTTCTTCGAGTCACTGGGTGCAGCGCACCAGAAACTGGTTCCGCTGCGTGACTGGATGAAGCAATACTCGGTGCGCGCGACGGGGAATACGCATATCGACATGGCGTGGGAGTGGCCAGCCTCGGAGACTGTCGAGACCGTCCGCAACACATTTGGCACTGCACTGCAACTCATGCGCAAGTTCCCCGACTTCACCTTCACCATGTCGACGGCCCGCGCTTACTCGTGGATGGAGGAGAAGTATCCAGCGCTGTTCGACGAAATCAAGCAGCGCGTGAAAGAGGGCCGCTGGGAGCCGATTGGCGGCATGTGGGTCGAGCCGGATTTGAATCTTCCCGATGGCGAGTCGCTGGTACGACAGATCCTGGTCGGCAAACGCTACTTCCAGAGCCGCTTTGGCAAGGACATCAAGATCGGCTGGAATCCGGATTCGTTCGGCTACAACTGGCAACTTCCGCAGATCTATAAGAAAGCCGGATTCGAATACTTTGTAACGCAAAAGATATATTGGAACGAGACAACGAAATATCCCTACAAGCTGTTCTGGTGGGAGGCTCCGGATGGCAGCCGCCTGCTCACCTACTTCCCGCATGACTACGTGAACTCCATGGACCCGGTGAAGATCGCCACCGACCTCGCCGATTACGTCCCCAACATGAAGCAGCCGCGCATGATGCACCTGTACGGCATCGGCGACCACGGCGGCGGCCCGACACGCGCGATGGTCGAGCAGGCGCGCGAGTGGCAGAAGCCCGACGCGATCTTCCCCAAGCTATTCTTCGCGACGGCGCAGGGCTACTTCGACGAACTCGATAAGACCATCGACAAATCGAAGGTGCCAGTCGTCAAAGACGAGCTGTACCTCGAATTCCATCGCGGCGTACAGACCACGCAGGCGGAGACGAAGAAGCGCATCCGCTTCGGCGAAGAGGCGCTGCTGAATGGCGAGAAGTATGCGTCGATCGCCACGCTGTTCGGCTCGCCGTATCCGGCGCACTCGCTCGACCTCGCGTGGAAACAACTGCTGTTCGATCAGTTCCACGACATCATGCCGGGATCGGGCATTGGGGTGAACTATCTTGAAGCCGGGCGGGCGCTGGATGAAGTGCGGCGGGTGGGGCACGACGTAGAAAGAAATGGGAAGGAGTCCATCGCCGCGCTAATCAATACGAAGGGAGACGGCGTACCGGTAATCGTGTGGAATCCGCTGAGCTGGGATAGAAGCGAGGTGGTGGAAGCGAAGGTACAACTGCCCGCGAATCCGCCAGAGGGGTTTGCCATAGTGGATGATAAGGGTAATCCCGTTTGGGCGGACCGGGTATCGATCGTAAACAGCTCCACAATTCGTGTTCGCTTTCTGGCGGAAGTACCCGCTTTCGGTTACAAAGTCTTTCGCGTTGTCTTTCAAAGAACACTCCCCGCGGATTTTGATTTAGTGGCTCGCCCTGGTCATTTCGAAAACAAGTACCTCAAGGCCGATATCGATATGACCACCGGCTGCATCACCAGCCTCGTCGAAAAGAAAACCAACCAGGAGACCGTCGCCAAGGGCGGTTGCGCCAACCTGCTGCAGACTTTTGTCGACGAGCCGAAGCGTTGGGACGCCTGGAACATCGATGCCGATTTCGAGAACCAGAAATGGGACCTCACGCAAGCTGACGAAGTGAAGCTGATCGAACAGGGTCCGCTGCGCGCGGTGATTCGCGTGAAGAAGCACTTCCAGAATTCGCAGTTCGTGCAGGACATCACCCTCGAAGCGGGATCGCCGCGGCTCGATGTGCACATGTCGGCCGACTGGCACGAGAAGCACATCCTGCTGAAGGTGGCGTTCCCGGTGAATGCGACCAACAACAAGGCTACGTTCGAAATTCCGTATGGATCGATCCAGCGGCCGACAACCCGCAACACGCCGGAGGAGAAAGCCAAGTTCGAGGTTCCGGCGCTGCGCTGGGCGGACTATTCAGATGACAAGCTTGGTATCAGCCTGCTGAACAACTGCAAGTACGGATACGACGCGAAAAATGATTCGCCGGCGAACCTGCTGCGCCTCTCTTTGCTGCGCTCGCCCGAGTGGCCTGATCCTACGGCCGACCAGGGTCATCATGAGTTCACCTACTCGTTCTACCCACATTCCGGGACGTGGCGCGAAGCCGAGACAGTCCGGCGCGGGTACGAACTGAACTATCCGATGGTGGTGACGCAACCAACAGTGCACGCGGGTCCGCTGCCCGCGACATATTCGTTCTTCAAGATCGACGCGCCGAACGTGGTTCTGACGGCAGTGAAGAAGGCGGAGGACGATAACGCGCTGCTGATCCGTTTCTACGAGTGGGCGGGGAAAGAGAGCGACGTAAAAATCGAGGTCCCAACAATCGTGCTCGCATCGGAGACGAACCTGATCGAAAAAGAGGAACGAGATATTTTCCCTGAGCACACATCGGCAGGGCCAGGGCACTCCGCCGAATCGATCGTCACGATTCATACGAAGCCCTATGAAATCAAGACTGTAAAACTTAAATTCTCCAACGTCGCTCCGCCCGAGGTGCCTCCGCCTCCGAAATAGCACTGCACTAAAATGGGGCAGATGACATCGCCTCCCGGGAGTGGGAAAATTGTCCCGCTCCGGGAGGCGTTTATGCCGGTATATGACTACTTTTGCGAAGCCTGCCAGAAAGAATTCGAACTCACCCTGACGCTGCACGAGCACGACGAAGAGAAGATCAAGTGCCCGAAATGCGGCAGCAAGAAAATTCACCAGGTGGCGGCGGCGTTCACCGCGGTGACGTCACGAAAGAGTTAGACCATCGGCTTCACAGCATGCCGCCGGTCTTAAGGGTCAGGTTCTCGAGCGCGAGTTCCAGTTTCACGATGGCCTCTTCCAGCTTGGGATGCTGATCGAGTTCCGAACGCAGCGCCGTCAGCAGACCGTGCGCTTCGGTGACGTCTCGCAGTGCCTGGGCTTGGCGATCATCTGACGGTTCGAGTGCGGCCATATGCTGATCCTTCGTTCTCTATTCTAACGCCGGCTTAGCGGAGCCAACAGCAACGAACGCGCGCTTCAACTCCTCCTGCTTCTGCAGCAAGCGCAGGTAAGTAGTCTCTTCGGGCGCAGCTTTGGCCTTAATGATTTCGAGGGCCTCCTGCTTTCGATCCTTTGGCCATTGCTCAAACTTCGGAATCAACGACAGGGCGACTGCGAAATCAGAAAATGCCGTGCGCTCGACGTCCAGCATTTCCTCGAGTTCGACTCTGAAGTTTCCCGCTATTGACTCAATCGACGCGCTCCGCATCTTCTCGGCATTACCGCCGAAGCATTCCGTCATCCTGCGCTGCGTCGCAAGCTGGATGTTTCGCGTCGAGAAGGAGTCGTACAATCCGCGCGGCGCATTGCCGAACTCGTAGAAAACGTGCCCGGCAGCCAGCCTTCGTAACGTTCGCGCAGAAGTCCGGTGCTTGGGGTTGCGCGCGATCTTTCTTTCTTCCGCCTCCGTCAATGCCAGCAGTTCCTGGCGTCCCGGTCTGAATCCCAGTTTGCGATAGAACCAGAACGCGCCCGACTGGATCGCCTCTTCATTGTCATGCCCGAGTTGATACGGATAGACGGAAAAGCAACTCACTCCCGTTAATTGATGGAGCAGGTGAAGCACCTTAGCGTAGGTCCACGCCGTCTCGCCATCGCGATAGGTATAGAACGTATTGAAGCCAACCTCCAACCAATCAAACAGCGAGATGGCTTCCAGGTAGTTGATGGGCACTCCGTTCTTGAAAGTGCAACCGGCGTGATAAGCGCGCAGCGGCAGGCGACGGTCGGGCGGCAAGCCCCACACGTAGATCAGCACTCCTCGCCCCACCTCGGCCTCGTAGACGTGCTCGGCATCGCCGCGCGTGGTGCCGTAGAGTTCTCGCTGCCGCACCACCAGCGCTTCGCGGGCGAGATCGAGAATCTGCTCGCCTTCGGCGTGTGCAAGCTTGCGCAGCGGAATCTCCGGCGACGCCAGTTCATCCGCGAGCGATACTTGCTTCCGTGGAATCAAAGGTTCTTTGTGAAGGAAGAGGTGTTCGGTCGGATGGCGCGCATATGTGCGGCTCGCCGGGCTGCCGCGAAGATCGAGTTGCACTTCGATGCCAAGCGCGTCGTAGATTTCGGTTTTGTCTTTTGGCGAAAGCGGCAGGCGACCAAGCTGCTCCATCAGCCAATGCCACTCGCGACCCTTCGCTCCTGCAGCCGCGGAGAGCAGGTCGGCAAAAGGCACGTCAGGTTCGACGAAGGTATCGTCCTCGATCAGTGGCATAAAGCGCGGCAGCGCGTTGATCAGCTTGCTGTAATTGTCGTCAACGTTGAACTCCGCCGTTACCTGTTTGCCGTAACGGCGAGCCAACCATTCGGCTACTTCGTAGGTGTGCTCCTCCGCGAGCACAGTACCGGCTATCCCGGAATAGGGTTCGAGGTCGAAGCTTTCCAAATCCGCCCCCGCGGCGCGCAGGCATTCCACCTCCGGCTCCACCATCGCCAGCAGGTGATCGGCTAGCTTGGCCACGGCGCGGCTTTGCGGAAACGCGCGTAGAAACAGCAGCGTGTCGTGAAACCGGACAAGCAGGTCCGCGGTGGGAAAGTGAAAATGCTGCACCGCCGACAGCTGCCGTTCAACGCGCTCGGCGGCTCCAGGGCCGTAATCGCGTCGCAAAGCTTCCAGTTGCTCCACCTGGGCAGCCAGGCTCTTGGTCATGCCAGTTCCTCGCCAGCAAGAGTGCGCGACAGTGTAGCGCGAAGTTGCCGGTTGTGGCAGTGCGTTACAGAACACAATGGCGTTACCATGCTAAAATCCGCCGCCTCAGAGGATGCCATGGCCGGCTCACATTCGGTCGTTACCGACAGCGTCGTCAATTTCCTGAAGGCAATTCCGCCGTTTCAGTTCGTGCCTCCGCTTGAACTGGCCGCGCTTGCCCGCGTCGTGTCATTGGAGTTTTTCCCGAAGGACACCGTCATCCTGAAAGCCGGGATGCGCCCGGCCGATGCGCTTTACGTGATCCAAAAAGGCGGCGTCAAACTGGCGCTGCGCACCCAGGTGGGCAAAGAGCTCGTCCTCGACATGCGCAGCGAGGGCGAAGTGTTCGGATTGCTCTCGCTGATGGGCGGCGACGTGGCGAGGCTCGACGTAGTCGCGCTGGAAGACTGTCTCTGCTACACGATTCCTGCCCCCGAGATGCAGCAATTGATGGCGCAACACACCGACGTCTCCGATTACCTGGTACGCACTTCCGTGCGGCGCTACGTCGATCGCAGCCTGAGCGAGTTGCGTTCACAGACGCACTTGATGGGCGACGCCGAACGCTTGCTCTACTCCCTCAAGGTCTGCGATGTGACCAGCAAGGCGGTGGTCACGTGCTTCGAGCATACCTCCATTCGCGAAGCTGCCCGCATCGTCGCCGATTCGCACGCCACCTGTGTGGTCGTCGTCGGGTCAGACAGCCAACCTCTGGGAATTGTCACCGATCGTGACTTCACCCGCAAAGTCGTTGCCAGGGGCCTGCCCGACAGCGGTCCCGTCGGTCAGATCATGAGCGCTCCGGTGATCACGGTCGAACAATCGGCGCTGGTCTTCCAGGCGCTGTTGGCGATGCTGACCCACCACATCCAGCATGTTTTGGTGACCGACGACGGCACGCCGAAATCCATGCTTACCACGCACGATCTCACCCTGCTGCAGGGGAAGTCGCCCCTCAGCGTCGTCCGTCACATCGAGCAACAGCGCGATCTGGCAGGGCTCGGAGAGGCTCAAAAACGCGTCTCGGCATTGCTCCCCCTGCTCTTGCGCGAAGGCGCAAAGGCCAGTCACATCACGCGCGTGATGGCCGAAATCAACGACCGCCTCATCGCAAAGATTTTCGAGATGGCGCACGCCGAACTCGGGCCGCCGCCCGTTCCCTACTGCTGGATGGTACTCGGCAGCGAGGGCCGCCGCGAACAGACCTTCAAAACCGACCAGGACAACGCCCTCATTTATCACGACGACGCCGATGCCGATGCGCAAGTCTATTTCGCCCGCCTTACCGCCTTCGTCCGCGACGCCTTGGAAACGTGCGGCTATCCGTTGTGCACCGGCGATTTCATGGCCAGCAATCCACGCTGGCGGATGTCGTTGCACGGCTGGAAGGAGAGTTTTGGCAAGTGGATCGCCGAAGGCGAACTGCACGCGACGGAAGATGCGCTGATCCTGCTCGACATGCGTCCGGTGGCCGGCGATCAGGCTCTGTTCCACGAACTGTCGGCGCATAACCGCGAACTGCTCAAGACGGGAGGATTCTTCAAGTCCATACTCGCCAGCGTGAGCATCGTGAATAAGCCGCCGCTGGGCTTCTTCCGTACCTTCGTCGTCGAGCGCGATGGCGAGCACAAGGAGGAACTCGACCTGAAGATGCTGGGCTCAGGGCCCATCGTGAACGCCGCCCGCCTCTTCGCTCTCGATAACGGAATTGAAAGCACTAACACGCTCGATCGCCTCGCAGCCCTGCAGCCGCTTCATTACCTGGATGAAGAACTGCTGAAAGACCTGCAGCAGGCGTTTGAGTTTCTAACCTTGTTGCGTCTCGAACAGCAGTTGCAGCGCGCGCGAACGGGCCAGCCTCCGACCAACTACCTCAAGCCCGATAAGCTCACCCATCTGCAGAAAACGATGCTGAAAGAAACCTTTCAGACGATCGGGCGAGTGCAGTCGTTCATCGACCAGCGTTTTCGCACCGCCGTCTGGCAGCAGATGGGCCGGTGACGATGCTGCCCTGGTCGAAGCGCAGGCCGGACCTTCCGTTTCCGAAGGACACGCCGCTGCAGTCGGTGCGCTACGTCGTGCTCGACACCGAACTTACCTCTCTCGATAACCGCACCAATCGCCTGCTCTCGGTTGGCGCCATCGCCATGAATGGCGCGCGCATTCTCATGGGCGAGCAGTTCTACCGCGTAGCAAACCCCGGCGTCGTCGTGCCCGAGCAAAGCATCGTCATCCACAAGCTGCGCCCGGCGGACATTCAGAATGGCGAACCGATGGGAAAGGTGCTTGCGGACCTGCAGGGGTTCATCGCCGGCGCGGTGCTCGTCGGCCACTTCGCGGAAATCGACATGAAAGTGCTGCGCAAGGAACTCGCCGCCCTCGGCAGTGAGCTCGCGAACCCTGCGCTCTGCACCGCCCGCATCCAACGTTGGATCGTGCAGAAGCAGCGCTACTCCGAAGACCAGTTTCACCGGCTCGAACAGGTAAACCTTGCGGCGCTGGCCAAGCTTTACAAGATTGAAGTAGCTGAGGCACACCACGCCCTCGACGACGCCTTCGTCACCGCTCGCCTCTGGCAGAAGATGACTTATGAGGTTGAGAAGTTGGGAGTAACGACGATCGGCCAGTTGCTGAAAATCGGAGGCTTATAGCACCGGCGTCCTCACCAGCTGTGGCGCGGGCATCTTGCACGCGGCGCGGCTATTTCAGGTGCTCCGTCATACTCTTAGTCCACTCGGGCAATCGCGCGTTCCACTGCTCCCAGTTGTGGCCGCCCTTCACGACGTGAAACTCAAACTCGAAGAAATTCTCCTTGAGCAGAGTTGCGAACTGGCGGTTCGCCGGAAGCAGCCCCTCCTGGTCCCCGCAAGAAAGAAAAAGGTACGGGGCTTGCACCTGATTGGCCCTGCGCGCGATCACAAAGGGATCGTTGTCGTGCCGATGCTGGCTTCCCCATGGTCCGAAAATCCTGCGATGCTGATAGTACTGGCCCATGCGCTTGATCGAAAACGGCCGGCTGGGAACATCGAGCGCCGGACTGATCCCCGCCGCAAACCCGAACAGATCCGGATGCTTTAACGCCAGCGTGATGGCTCCAAATCCGCCCATGGAGACGCCAACAATGGCACGATGCGGGCGTTCGCGCTCGGCAGGAAAACGTCCCTCGACATCGGCGATCAGGTCTTTCACGATGTAGTCTTCGTACCTGTCCTGCGGCGGGTCGACCGCATTCGTGTAATACGACGAGTTGCCCTCGGGCATCACCAGGATCCAACCGTTCTCCGCTAAACGCGCTACATCTGAATAATTCGACCAGTCGCGAAAACCTCCGCCTCCTCCGTGCAGCAGGTAAACCACCGGCAACTTCTTGCCCGAAAGAATCGCCGCCGGCAGAATCACCCGATAGGTCATCTCGCGATTCAGCGCGGCGCTGTAAAACGTTACATCCTGCAGCCGGACATTCTTAGTCAGACGCGGCGAATCCCCAGGTTGGGCCGGCGGCTTCTCGTGGCAACCGACGCTCAGCGCAAGAATCACGAACACGATCATGAACTGACCGGCCCGGGACATGGTCCGATAATATCCCGCTGTTTCGCCGAGTCAGATAGCCAAACGGATACCGCGCCACCCGATCGCTGACACCGATTTGAAAACCTCTCGCCGCTGCACTACGATGTCGCCCACCCGCCCCATGGCCAACATCACTAGTCCACCCACGGCTACCGCCACAGCGACCCAGAAACCCAAATTGCAACCGCAGCTGCGCCAGATCGGATTCCTCCCGCTGCTCGCGCTTTTCTACGGCTATACCGCCGGAGGCCCCTTCGGCTACGAAGAGATCTTCCTCGGCTCCGGCCCCGGCATGGCTCTCGTGTTTCTCACCTTCGTTCCTTTCTTTTGGAGCATCCCCATTTCTCTCGCCGCCGCCGAACTGAACAGCGTTCTGCCTGTCCAGGGCGGCTTTTACCGCTGGGTGCGCACTGCCTTCGGCGACTTCTGGGGATTCCAATGCGGCTGGTGGAACTGGACCGGCACCTTCCTGCTGAACTCCGTTTACGGCGTCATGCTGATGGACTACCTGCATGACTACTTCCCGTGGCTCACCGGGCATTGGCATTGGCTCGGCGCCGCGCTGACGCTCTGCTTCTTCGCCTACCTGAACATTCGCGGCATCCAGATCGCCGGAGGCCTGGCGATCTTCCTGCAGTTCGTCATCTTCATCCCGGTCGCCTGGCTTTGCCTCGTGTCGCTGCTGCACTGGCACTACAACCCGGTGCTTCCGTTCGTCCCGCCCGGCAAACCGCTGGGCAGCGTCTTCGGCAAAGGCCTGGCGCTGGCAATGTGGAACTACGCTGGCTACGAGCAGCTCTCGACCGTGATCGGCGAAATTAAGGACGCGAACAAGACCTTCATCCGCGTTCTGGCATGGAACACGCCGATGAACATCCTGACCTTCACCCTGCCCGCTTCTCTGGCTCTCGCGGTCTTAGGAAATTGGCAGATGTGGCAGACCGGGTACATCGTCACCGCCGCCGGCATGATCGGAGGCACCGCGCTCGGACTCGCCATGCTGATCGCTTCCATCGTCGGCACGGCGTCGCTATGCAATAGCACGATTCTCTATACCACGCGAATACCAGCCACCATGGCCGATGATGGCTACCTGCCGGAATGGCTCGGCAAGATCCACCCGCGCTACCGCACTCCCGCGCGCGCGATTGCGATCTCGACCGTCGTCTATTGCCTGCTCGCCGGAACGAACGTGGTGGATCTGGTGAACATCTACATCTGGACGCGCATCGCCACCTCGATGCTCACACTGCTTTCTGCCTGGCAACTGCGCCGCAAACTCCCTGACGCCCCACGCACCTTCCGCATCCCCGGAGGCGCGATTGGCCTCGCTGCTGCCATTCTCTTCCCTGCCATCCTGTGCGCCGTGAAGATCTACTACAGCGAACCATACGTGTTCCGCTACAGCCCGCTGCTGCTGGCAAGCGGACCGGTGGCGTACCTGCTGTTGCGGAAACAGTTCCGTCTGAATGCAGCAAAAGTCTGAGCGATTGGTGCCGGGAGGGGGGGTCGAACCCCCACGAGGGGTGAACCTCGGCGGATTTTGAGTCCGCTGCGTCTGCCAGTTCCGCCATCCCGGCTTAAGGTTGGCTGTCCTTCAAGTGATTGAAGGGCTGTGACAACTAGGGTACTTGAGCGCCGCGCTGAATGCAATTGGTGCATGATTCTCGGAGAGCGTGACCGAAAACGTGACCAATCCCTGGGTTCATTATCATCTTACAAACTCGTCCTCCGTCAGAGAGCCAGCGGACACCTCTCAGCCGTTGGACTCAGCTATCCGCTAATACTGAGCCCCGACGAATGGCCTCGATCTCAGCTGAAATCACCGATCTATCAGCATCGCATTCCAGGTACTTGACGTTTATCACACTAGCGGACTCTATGTCGCACAACAAAACCAAGATGGAAGCGTGGACGTCGTGAAAAGGCAACTTACGGACACCGAATACAAGGACGCAATGGAACTATTGAAACAGATGGATAATGACGGGTTCAAACCAGGCCAAAGGGAAGCGAGTAATTAGCTGCAGGAGCCGTGCATGACTAGCATTAATAAACCACTGTTCGCACTCGCTGTATTATGCATTCTAGTTCAGGGAGGGTGTAGTCCAACAAGAAAGAGCATTGAAGGCAAACTTTTGTCCACCATCCAAGAGCGCTGCAAGTCTGTATCTCCTTGCGTTATAAGAATGAGCGAAGTTACAGATTCTGTTTGGGATAGGATGTACGTTTTCGACTACACCATGGACAGAAGGGCGATTGAAAAGAGAATTGGCGCAACTCTTCATAAGTATGAAGAGTTGCATACTACAATCATTCTGATGCAGGGCAACACAGTTTCCTATTCTGAAAGCGATACAATCGACCCAGAACGGCTGAAGAACAATCAGGTGGTATTTGAGGACATTCCTCCTCAGTCACACTTTGTCGAGTATGATCGGCAAGTGACTTTTACTGTGAGCAAACACGAGCTACCGGATGGATCTTACTTCGGTCTTTCTGCTTCGAAATGAAAGCGGAGCTTCTCAATCCCCTAAGGCGGTTAGCGGAAGTGAGTTGGCGGATTTTGAGTCCGCTGCGTCTGCCAGTTCCGCCATCCCGGCTTGAGGTTGGCCTGATCAGTATCGCACAAATCCCCGCCAAACCATACCGGCCTGCGAACCTACTCGAATTGCTTGCGGAATGCCGCGAACTGCTCTTTCAGGGCATCGACCTCCGACTGCAGCGTCCTCACCTGTTCTTCCAGTTGCCCCATCCGGTGCGACTCATCGGTATAGACCGCGCTGGGCGGCGGTGGCGTCCATGCCTCCACCGGACCTGCCAGCAAATGCGCGAAGCGCGATTCCTTCGTTCCCGGCAACCTCGCCAATTGCGCCACCAGCGAGGGTTCGCGCTGCGCCAGTTGCTGCAGCGCCGATTGCACCTGCTCGAGATCCTCGAAGCGATACATGCGCTCGGTCCGCCCGCGCAGTTCGCCCGGAGTCTGCGGCCCGCGCAGCAGCAGCACGCAGAGGATCGCGATCTCGCGACGGCTGAAGTTGAAGCGCTCGAGGCGATGCTCGTATTTCGTCACGCGGCTGTCAGCGCCGCCCGCCGGACCGGCCAGATGCTTTTCTTGCAATGCGAGCAGCGCATCGCGCACGGTGTTCTCGCTCAACTCCATCACCGGTTCGCGGTTCGATTTCTGGTTGCACGCGTTGATCAGCGCGTTCAGCGAGAGAGGATAGTAATCGGGCGTGGTGATTTCCTTTTCCACCAGCGCGCCCAGCACGCGGACTTCGACATCGTTCAGCAGGATTTCCACGCCGCGATGATACCAACCGCAGCCGCGATTCCCAAGCTACTCGCCGGATGCCTTCAATTTCGCGATCTCACGATCCAGGTAGGCCAACTCGCTCTGCATCAGCTCGATAAAGCGCGAGTTCTGCGCCTGCCGCAGTTGCTCCACGACATGCGCGCGCTTCATCTGCAGCGTTTGCAACATCGCCATCGCATGACGTTTCTCTTCGGTTAGGCGCTCAGAAGTTTTGGTAGGCTTGGTGAACTCGCTCTGCTGCTCTTCGACGGACTTGGACTCCCAACCGCGCGCCATGCTTTCTATTCTACGCGGGTTTCTCGCGGGGAGCGGACACTCCTGTCGCCAGAGTTACTGCTGGAAGCCGGTAATCAGCACCACGTCGCTCTTGGTGATTCCATGCGTCATGTAGAGCTGCTTGCCGTCGGGCGTCCACGCATAGGTAAACGAATCCCCCGACGCAAAATTGGATACCTGCTTCAACTCCCCACCTTCGACCGGTTGCGCCCACACGTTCCTCGCTCCATTTCGCGTCAGCAGAAATTCAATGCTCTTTCCATCCGGCGAGAATCGAATACCATCGGCCCCCAGTGGCATGGGAAAATCGTGCAGCGTCTTGCCGCTCTGCCGATCCATGATTCCGATATCGGTGCGAAACTGCTGCTCGGGAGAACCGTGAAGGTAGCCCGCATATTTACCATCGCGCGAGAAGAATATGAAGCCCGCCGCCGGCACGTCCTTGGCTGGCTGAACCTCTCCCCCATCGATCGGCACTGTGTACATCGTGCTCCCGTTGGGATTGGAAAAGTAGACCGTTTTACTGTCGTTCGAACAGGTCAGGTTGTTCACGAGTGTGGGACCGGCAACCTGTTTCAGATTGGAGCCGTCGGTATCGACACGCCACAGGCTGGTGGCGTTGTCCTTCAACCCAAGGAACAAGGCCGTTTTATCGTCTGGGCAGAGCACTCCTCCCAGGACACGCTCGAAACCGCTTACCAATTGCGTTTGATTGCTGCCGTCGAGGTTCATCGCGATCATCTGCCCGCGATTGTTCACTCCAAAAATCTTGGAACCTGATGCCGCCAAACCAAACACCGGCTCACCCGATGTGATCTGCTTTGCTTTCGTGGCATCACCATTCGGCAACATGTAAATGTCGCTGATCTGGTTGATCTGAATCGCCACCATCTTTTTGCCGTCGCTGGTGACGTTGAGGCAGCACCCGCTGTAGAGGCTCAAATCGTTGGTGAACCGCTGCCGCTTCGCGTCCGGATACGACAGGAAGTAAATCTGGCTGGTGTTCTGTTTGCGATCCACCGCCTGCAGCAGCATGCCGCTGCCATCTGCCATCCACACCAACGCGTTCGCGCCATCTTTGTCGCGATAGAAGTCCTTCACCGTGCCGGTCACCGGGTCAAGTAGCTCGACAGCCCATGCAACTTCCTTATCCACGAATTGCTGCACGATGAGCGCCACGTATTTGCCGTCCGGCGACCAGCTCACCGTCGGCGGCGGATTGAACGATTTCACCGACCCGACCACCCGCTCCCCGCTACCGTCCGGGTTAATCGAAAGGATGTCCGTTTTCCCCTGCTGCGGCACGCCGCGCGCGAACACCAGTTGCTTCCCGTCGGGCGAAAACGCGGGGGCGCAATCCACATCCGTCGCGATCTTGCGCGCCTCTCCTCCCAGCACCGGCATCATGAACAGGTAGCGATAATTCGCCGTCGCCTTATCCGACCGCACCGCGTAGATGTAATTACCGTCGGGCGAAAACGTTACCCCGCCGAAGACGGTGCCCTCCGGCTTCAGCACCTCGACATCGGTCCGCGTGGCCACCTGCCTCACCCACAAGCTCTGCTGCTCTCCTTCGCGCAGCACATAAACGATGTAGCGCCCGTCCGGAGAAATTCCGACTTGCGTCGCCTTTCCCGAATCGGTCAGCTTCTCCAGTTGCATGTTCTGCAGGTTCAGTCCGTGGTGCGGCGCGAACAATTTGTAGACAAGGCCGGCCAACGCGATCAGCACCACCGCCGCTCCGATCAGCGCGCCGATTCGCCCCGAACGCTTTGCCGCCTCAGGCGTACCGGACGCCGCTCGCGCGATGCCGCTTGATCCCGCTGCCACCGGCACGCGTCCCGAACTCGTGTCGCGCTTCAGCCGCTTCAATTCGGCGCGCATGTCCGCCGCGCTCTGGTAGCGCAAATCGCGGTCTTTCTCCAGCGCCGTGCGGATAATCTGTTCCAGCTTGGCCGGAACGCTGCCGTTAAGCTCGGTCGGAGCCACCGGGTCGCGGTTCAGGATCGCGTCGAAGATCACCGCTGACGTCTCGCCATCGAATGGCAGCTTCGCCGTCGCCATCTGGTACAGCACTGCTCCGAACGAGAACAGGTCGGTGCGCGCATCCAGTTCCTTGCCGCGCGCCTGCTCCGGCGACATGTAAGCGATGGTCCCCACCGCCGTTCCCGGATTCGTCAGGTTCGAATCGCCCGCCGTGTCCTGCGTCGCCGCATTACCTGCGGCCTGCGCGACCGTCTTCTTCTCCGACACCAGTTTTGCCAGCCCGAAGTCGAGTAGCTTGGCCTGTCCGCGCGTAGTAACAAAGATGTTCGCCGGCTTGATGTCGCGATGCACGATCCCGCGGGCATGCGCCGCGTCGAGCGCGTCGGCAATCTGGATCGCTAGGTCGAGCAGTTCCTGCAGTTCGAGCGGTTTGCCGCCCTGGTGCTGGTCGAGTGGCTTGCCCTCCAGCAGTTCCATGGCGATGAAGTTGTCGCCGTTCGCCTCGCCGATCTCGTAGATGGTGCAGATGTTCGGGTGGTTCAACGACGACGCCGACCGCGCTTCCATGCGGAAACGTTCCAGCGCCTGCGGATGCGAGCTGAGTTCGCGCGGCAAAAACTTCAGCGCGACATGGCGCCCGAGCGTGAGGTCTTCCGCTTCATACACCACGCCCATGCCGCCGCTGCCCAGTTTGCCCACCACACGGTAATGAGAGATGGTTTGCCCGATCACAGGTTCGACGAACGCTCCGCAGTGATGTTATGGGTGGGCAGCGATGCGGGTCAATACGTCGCTCTATCGCCCGATATCTTCTTTCCTTTCGCGCTGGGACGAACGTATAATCCCGCTCATCCCTCATTTTTCCCATGCTCTGGATTGCTCGCCCTCAGGAGACCCTATGATCGAGAAGCTCCACGACCTGATTGGCGGGCGCGACGTGATCTCCGCTGCCATCCGGGTTTTCTATGACCGGGTCCTCGAGGACGAAACCCTGCGGCCCTTCTTCGCCTCAACCGACATGGCGCGCCTGCGAGCCGGGCAAGGGATGTTCGTCTCCATGCTGCTGGGCGGCAACGTCGTTTACATGGGCAGGGACATCGGCGCAGCGCATGTGGAGTCGAGAAGCCGCGGGCTTACCGACGCCCACTTCAACACATTCCTGGCGCACTTTCGCGCTGCGCTCGACCAGGTCGGGATTGACCCTGACAAAGCGGAAAGAGTCATGCTCCTGCTCGAAACCAAGCGCTCGACCATATTAGGCGCCGGGACCACCTAACGAGTAGGTTACAGATTTACTCGTTTCATCGCCCCCTCCGGATACCGTGCCCCCGCCACCGCCTCGGCCGGAATCGCCTCCGCGATCCGATCCAGATCCTCCGCCGTCAGCTTCACCTCCGCTGCCTGTGCGTTCTCCTCCAGGTATTGGATCCGCTTCGTCCCTGGAATCGGCACAATGTCTTCACCCTGCGCCAGCAGCCAGGCCAGCGCCAGTTGCGAAGGAGTGCATCCCTTCTCCCGCGCAATCTCTTCCACGCGCACGGTTAGCCGCGCGTTGCGATCGAGATTCTCCCCTTGAAACCGCGGAGCATTGTGACGGTAATCCGTCGGCAACAGATCTTCCTTCTTCTTGATCGTTCCCGTCAGGAAGCCGCGCCCCAACGGGCTATAAGGCACGAACGTGATCCCTAGTTCGCGCGTCGTGCTCAGGATCTCTCCCTCCGGATCGCGCGTCCACAGCGAGTATTCCGTCTGCAGCGCGGCGATCGGATGCACCTTGTGCGCCCGTCGAATCGTCTTCGCACCCGCCTCCGACAATCCCAGGTAGCGCACCTTCCCCTGCTCCACCAGCTTCGCCATCGCGCCCACCGTGTCCTCGATCGGCGTGTTTGCATCTACCCGATGCTGGTAATACAGGTCGATCACGTCGAGCCCCAGCCGCTTCAGGCTCGCATCGCACGCTTTCATCACGTACTCGGGCTTGCCGCTCACGTCCACCCACGCGCCCTTCTCGTCGCGGATGTTGGCGAACTTCGTCGCCAGAAACACCTTGTCGCGGCGATCGCGAATAGCGCGCCCGACCAGCTCTTCGTTGTGTCCTCTTCCGTAGACGTCCGCTGTATCGAGAAAGTTAATTCCGATCTCCAGCGCGCGATGAATCGTCGCCACCGACTCCTCGTCGTTGCGCTCTCCGTAGAACTCCGACATCCCCATGCAGCCGAGCCCGATCGCAGATATCTTTTCGTTGGTCCTGCCAAGACGGCGATATGGCATTACATCCTCCAAGGTGGCTTGTTCGCTTTGTCATCACGAGGGAACGCAGGTTCCCGAGCGATCTGCTTCTTGCGGTTGCCGGTCCAGCGTCGCCTACTCGATAAACTCGCCTACGATCGTCCTCTGCACCTCTCCCGCTGCGTTCAGCACCACCAAGTCCGCCTTCGCCCCGGGCGCGATGACACCTACGTCTTGATGACCCAGCGCACGGGCAGGATTCAACGTTGCCAGCTGAATCGCGTGCTGCAGCGGCCAATTCGCGAATTTCCTGACGTTCTGCACCGCGCGGTCGAGCGTCAAAACGCTCCCGGCCAAAACACCGTTGGCCGTGCAACGGTCGCCGTTGACCTCGATTTCGAAACCGCCAAGCCTGAACTTGCCATCCCCCATGCCCGTTGCGCTCAGCGCGTCCGTGATCAGCACGGCCTTGTCGCGCCCTTTCGCCCGCAGGAACAGGCTCACCATCTCCGGGTGCACGTGCACCCCGTCGGCGATGATATCGGCGCTAACGTTATCGTTATAAAGCACCTCGCCCAGGATGCCCGGCTCGCGGTGATCGAGCGTCCGCATGGCGTTGAAGGTATGGGTGGCATGACGCCCGCCCGCCTCGATTCCACCCTTCGTCTCCGCGAGCGTGGCATTCGAATGTCCCAGGCTGACGCAGACATTTCGCGATGCCGCAACCTTGATCGTCTCCACCGCTCCCGGCAGCTCCGGCGCGATCGTGATCATCGCCACGTTGCCCTGTGCGGCCTGCCAGAACTTCTCGAACCTCTCCGGCGAAGGCTCCACCAGGTTTTCCGGCGGATGCACTCCTCTTTTCGCGTGGCTCAGAAACGGGCCTTCCAGGTGCAGCCCCAATGGCTTCGCCCGCGAGCGGTCGCGCCCGAAGCTCTTCGCCTCCGTCAACCAGCTCAGGGCTTTGTACGTCACATCCAGCGGCGCCGTCACCGTCGTCGGGCAATAGCTTGTAACGCCATAGTTCGTCAGGTGACGCTCGAAGCGCGCCAGTCCCTCGCGGTTCAGGTCCATTAAATCGTGCCCGGCCCCGCCGTGAATGTGTATCTCGATGAACCCGGGAGCCAGGATCGAATCCCCCAGGTCAATGAAATGCGCGCCCGACGGGATTTCCACCGCGGACCGGTTGCCCACCGACACGATCCGGCCGTCTTCCACCATGACGACAGCATCTTCAATCGCGTCGAGAGGAGTAAAGGCAGTGCGA
>Ga0335069_10001449_pt1 | contig 38437 bp, 33 predicted proteins | sample Lox_Sample_11_FD_206714 | JGI IMG/M metagenome (GOLD analysis project Ga0335069, IMG submission 206714) | Soil microbial communities from Loxahatchee National Wildlife Refuge, Florida, United States - Lox_Sample_1.1 | ecosystem: Environmental > Terrestrial > Soil > Wetlands | place: USA...
AAGCGGTGGAAATCGGCACGGCCAATTTTGTCAATCCCCATGCCACGCTCGATGTGATCGAAGGAATCAAAAATTATCTCGCCGATCATAAAATAAAAGATATCAACGATATCATCGGCACTTTCCGCAACTAAATCAAAGCGCTATCTTTGTTGGCTGCGTCGTCGGCTTCCTCGACGTATCAAAAATACGACTGCGGAGCCTCCTCCTTGCCGCCTCGATATCATCTTTGATTTAGAAGCGAAATAGAACTTCAGGAGAAATTAAATATTATGATGAGAAAAAATACTGAAGAAATAATTAAAGGTGTTTATTTAATCGGCGGACCCGGTATAACATCCGCAGATGACGCGGCGATTTATCTGATCGATTTCGCGGGAGACCTCGTTATGATTGACTCCGGAGCCGGAAAAAGCGCCTCTCAAATCGTCCGCAATATTGAAATGCTCGGCCTGAATCCCGTCGATGTTACCCATCTGATATTAACGCATTGCCATATAGACCATATCGGTTCGGCGCCTTTTTTCAAAAAACAATACGGCACAAAAATTGTGATTCACGAACTCGACGCTAAAGCCGTGGAGAGCGGCGATTCTCAAAAAACAGCGGCCAACTGGTACGGAACTACCTTCCCGCCCACGGCGGTAGACCAAAAATTTAAGGACGCCCATGAAACATTGATATTCGGCCAGGAAGAATTGCATTGCCTGCACACGCCCGGCCACACGCCCGGTTCAATCTCTCTTTATCTGGACAGAGAAGGGAAGCGCGTTCTTTTCGGGCAGGACATTCACGGGCCGTTCCATAAAGCTTTCGGTTCCGATATTGAAGCATGGAAAAAATCCATGCAGGCCTTGCTTGACCTTGAGGCCGATATCCTTTGCGAAGGCCATTTTGGAATCTTTCAACCCAAAGAGAAAGTCCGCGGATATATAGAAGGGTATCTGGAAGAGTACGAGTAGTGGGGGCTGTTGACCGGGTGTGCATTCCCGCAAGGGAGGCGCAATAATGAACAATAATTATCCTTGCCGGTAAAAGCCGAAAGGCTTTTACAAAACGCCCATCTGCTGTGTTGCGCTACAAACCGCACCGCTCGACGTATGTATATATACGCCTCACGGTTCGGTTTTTTGCGCGCCTTGCATCTGAACATTTTTGAACAGCCCCAAAACATGGGGTTTTTCATTAACCCCATAAACCTTTTATTACCGCCAGCCGAAATCAATATTCATATCATTGGGCGCTTCCAGTTCAATACTGTTCTGGATTGTTTTTTTCTGGCCCGCGGGCACATCCAGAAGCCAGACAAATTTTGAGTGATCTTTTTCCGTTGGTTCCGGATTTTGTTTGAATTCCAACTTTATCCGTTTATCACGCGCTTGAGGCGCCGGTTCTTCGATACGCAGTTTGATATCGGCCGTGCTTAAATTCTTCGCTTCAATCAGCCATTGCCAGCTTCTGGTTTGTTTGTCCTGAAAAATAGTTTTTTCGCCGGACTGGTCGGCGATCGTCGAACTGGTGACGGAAATCAGAGGGCTTGTTCCGAAGAAAAGCGTCCCCTCCGAACCGGCAAAGGAAAACTCGCGCTTGCCCAATACCGCTCCGTCAATCACAAAAATGGCCTGCCCGGAAGGTATATCGGCGGGCTTTTCCAGCTTGACCTGAGCGCGGACAAAAGCCTGCGGATTTATCGCGGGACGCGCCATAAAAAGAAATTCGGCAGGCCAGGTTTCATCCTTGATTTTCAGCCGCTGATGGCTTCCGGCCGCGACATTTATTTTGCCCAGCGACCAGATGGAATAAGTTGTGTTTATGCTCTCAACCGGCTCCGGCGCCGCGCCCGGAGCTTCTTCTTCGCCTGAATTCTGTTTTGCCCCTTCCTTCGCCATGAATTGCGCCGAGGCCATATCGGCGGCGGCCATTTTTCTTACAAATTTACGGGGTCTGATAATCCAATCCGGCATATCGGGCGGATTGACGTTGGTTATGGGCTGTAACGTGGCTAAATTCAGTTGCACCTGTTTCCAGTCTTCGCCGGAAGATTGCCAGACTTCCGCCTCCCAGGAAAAAGCAACACTTTTATCCGCGGGCAGCGCCTCTACCCGATAAAGGGGAAGCCAGCCGCAACCAAAAAGTGTATAGGTGTAGGGCAATGCTATTTCGTTTTGACCGGATCCCGATAGCGTTAAAGTTACGTCCCACGCGGTTTCTTTACGGCCCGCGGCCTGATTTAATTCGTCCTGAAGTTTCTTAAGGTTTTTATCGATTTTTTCCAACTGTGTCTCGGCGGCAAATTTTTCCTGCTGATCTTTGTGGACATTCCTTCCGATGGCATCGGCTAATTTATAGGAATCGGCAACCGTTTTTGTTTTTGCCTTGGTTTGCGCCAGCCAGAATTGTAGCTGTGCATCGAGTGCCTCCATTTTTGCCTGCGTCTCTTTCTTCTCGCCATCTAACGCGGTTATCTGTTTGCGCAACTCGGCGATTCGGGCCTCATCCTGAACCGGTATGGGTTTTGCCTGCAAATCTTCTATTTTTACATGGCTTGAAGGCGGAAGCGATACAACGAGCGATTCCGGATCGGCCTGCGGAGGCAGCGTGATAACAGCCTTGCATTTACCCGAACATTGAGGTTGAATTTTTGTTATTTCCGAAATTTTGGCGGAATTGGGGTAAAGAGTGACTTCCTTCACGGCCGCCATGGAACAAACGGGGAGCAGCAAAATTAAAACAATCATCAACTTGTAGTGGATATAATAATCGCGGGCTTTCATAATTTTCACCTCTCCTTTAAAGCTTTAAGCTTTGTTTTATCTTTGCGGCAATTTCGCGAACCTTGCGCATGACTTCCTCTTCGTCGATTGTCAAGAGCTTGCGATTTTCCATGACGATTTTTCCGTTAATTAAAACCGTATCGATATCGGCGCCGCTCATCGCGTAAACCAGATGCGAAGTCGCGCTGTAAAGCGGCGTTAAATGAGGTTTGTTCAGGCCGATAATGATAATATCGGCTTTTTTGCCAACTTCCAATGAACCGATTTTTTTCTCCATCCCCAGAACTTTCGCGCCTTCGATTGTCGCCATGCGCACGACGGTTTGCGCATCCATCACCGTGGGATCGAGCCTGGCAACTTTATGAAGCCTGGCGGCTGTGGACATTTCCTTGATGATATCCAGATTATTGTTGCTGGCGCACCCATCGGTTCCCAGACCGACGGGAATGCCGGCTTTGAGCATTTCCGGCACAGGAGCCACGCCGCTCGCGAGTTTCATATTGCTTGAGGGGTTGTGCGAGATTTTACAGCGGTGAGAAGCGAATAAATCGATATCTCCTTCAGTAAAACTGACACAATGAAACGCGATTAATTGTTCATCAAGATAACCGATGTCTTTAAGAAACGCGACAGCGCCTTTCCCGAACTTATCTTCGAGCTGTTTTTTTTCGGCGGCGTTTTCCAGAAGATGAATGCCTATCGGCAAATGATAATCATCGGCAAGCCGTTTGGCTTTGGCAAGCTCCCGCACCTCTTCTAAAAGCGGCGTGGAACAGGTGTAAAGCGCGTGCGGCTCGATCATGATATTGACCAGAGGATCGTTGTGCCATTTTTCGATCAGCATTTTTGTGTAGGCCATGCCTTCGGCAAGAGTCTGGTAGCTGGGGGAGGGGAAATCAAAGAGCACTTCGCCCAGCAGACAGCGGATGCCCGCGGCTTTGGCCGCGCGGGCTGTTTCATCTTCGAAAATATACATATCGCAGAAAGTGGTGGTGCCGGACTTAATCATTTCGGCGGCGGCAAGAAGCGATCCCCAGTAGGCAAGCTCCTTATTCACGTTTTTGGCTTCAGCCGGAAAAATATAATTGTTGAGCCAATCCATCAGATCAAGATCATCAGCGATGCCGCGGAAACACGTCATTGCCGCGTGTGTGTGACAGTTGACAAAGCCGGGCATAATCAGAGATTCTCCGGCTGTAATGGTTTTTTTAGCCTGATATTGTTTTGTGATAATGTCCCTGGCACCCACAGCCACGATATCGCCCGCGTTAATGGCTATGGCGGCGTCATCAAGACACGTGTTTTGGGAATCGAGCAGCAGCGCTTTTGAGCCGGTGATGATTAAATCAATTTCCTGCACGTTGAAGTTCCTTATCAGAGATAAATTACGCTTATCATATAAGTTATCAAATCTTCAAGAAAAATACGAAAACAGAAAGTTCATTGTCATTGCGAGTTCACGTAAGTGAACGCGGCAATCTCTTCCTTGTCTGTCCCCCTTTGGAGGGGGTGCCGTGAAGCGGCGGGGGAGGGTGTAAATATCTGGCCGAGTCTTTTTGACACGATTGTTCATTCATGCACCATAGTATTATATTGCTAATCTTTCGTAGGCCTTGTCTTTAGACCCGCTAACCCTAACCTAACGCACTGCACTCCATGACCCTTTTACCCATCTTCAAAAACAAAAATATCATACAAAAAAGTTAATCATAAGACCTTGACAGTACAATGCAAAAATAATATAAGCCCAATGCTTCTCGTATTTAATTCACATGCCTGGGTGGCGGAATTGGTAGACGCAAGGGACTTAAAATCCCTCGGTCCTTGAGGCTGTGCGGGTTCAATTCCCGCCCCAGGCACCAGATAATAAAGGGTTTGCTCATTATTGGGCAACCCCTTTTTTTATAAAATTTATGGATTGTGCCCGTAATTGTGCCCATTTGTGCCTGAAGGTAGGATTCTTGCTTCTGCACGGGAAATTCACCGCTTTTGGGATATACGCAATGGCGGAATCAGAGATGTGACTGACTATCATTTGACCCATTTTGCCTGTTATCCCTCCCATTCACTATCCGGAATAAATTTTGATCCCTCGACTAGCTTGTAATTTCGATATAGGCCGCGCGGATTTATTTCTGTTCGCCATGCCTTCGCGTCAACGATCTTAACTTGATTGACTTTCTTGTCTTTCAAATAATCAAGGGATATATACAGCCGCGTCTTTTCCTTTGAGAAGTCACCACCCCGGCCATTATCTTTACCTTCGGATTTTTGCAAGGCAATGATACAGACACCCTCTTTCAGCTTATTATGGATTTCCCGAATGTATTGCGCGACCTTCCAGAAGTCTGTGGTTATTTCCAGAAAATCGACAATAAAAATTTTCTTTTCCGGTGTAATCAAATCGGCAAAGTTCGCCGCCCTGTGATATGGGCGAAACTTCCAATCCGTGAGTTTTACATCATCAAATAGTTCAAGGCGTTTCCGAAATTCAGTGTCACCCATTTCAGAATTGAGATAAACGATCTCATGCTTTTTCATATTTTCCCTGACTATGTTCAGAAGGAAGGCCGTTTTTCCGGCTGATTTACTCCCTGCTACTATTACAATATTTCCCGGATAAAGTTTGCAGTACTTATCAATACCCAAAGGCAAGACAAGCGGGAAATCATCTGTCGGCGCGGTTAAGAAATTAACAGGCTCAATATCATTTTCAACCCGGCGATATACGCCGCGCTTATCTCCATATTTTTCTAATAAAGGCTTTTCACCGTCACAAAGCCGGGAAAGAACCATCTGGCAAGTTTTCATTTCGCGCTTTGTGGTTATATGCAGCTCCCTGTGGGCTTGTGTGGTCTCGAAGTGGCCTCGTGTGGTTTCAATCCATTCCTTAATTTCAGCGGCAAGGTTTCTTTCCTGTGTCTCAATTCTTTTGAATGCGCTCTGAATCTTAGCATTTATCCATGTTTCATGAGTCTCACCCCAGGAAAAGATAATAGCCGCAAGGGTTTGCCGAATATAATCTTCTGTATTGCCTGTCTTTGCCAGGCAAGAGGCTATATGATAAAGATTATCGTCTCTTTTCCCATGCTCAAAGATGTGGTCTTGTGTGGTCTTTGTGGTTTCATGTGGTTTTTCCAAACCACACCTTCTATATAAAGAATTATTTATTATATTATTAAATGCGCTTAGAAGCGCATCAGGCATTGGCGGCGGCGCGACCTCAGCCAATGACAAACCGTCAAGCCACTCATAACCCCTGCCGTTACCATTCATTGAAGGCGCGGCCACTATATAACCACCTTCACCGCGAATATCCACGCCGGGCATTATTCCCGCCTGAACAGACAATTTTGAATCTGCCGGATATTGGAAATAAAAATGCCATCCCCCGCGCGGTGTCCTGGCTGTAGGTATATTCAAAGAATCCGGCAAGAGTTCCTGAACAGCGTCAAAGCCTTCCTGCGTATCGCAATCGACAACAAACAAGCCTGATATTTGTCCTGTGACAATTCCTAACATTGCATGAGGCCATTTACTCCACCATGCCTTGATTTCACCCGCTGTGGCTTTCCTGTGTTGATAAACAGCCCATTGAATATAAGGCTTCTTATTCTTTTGTAATGGTATGATAGAAAAGTTATTTTCCCCGGCATAATTCAAGGCCGCGCTGGTGAGTATGTTTTTTATATCATTCATAAGCCTTATGCTTACCCCTAATAATATTTTTTACATCGCTGAAACATTCTCTGGGGCGTTTTTCTGATCAAAAGAAAGCTCATTTAAACTATCCCCTAACAGTTCAATTTCTTTTTCCGTGAGTTCGATCAATTGCCGCTTCAGAAAAATCTTTCTTTCGATAATTTCTTTTTCAGTCATGATCGCACCTCTAATTTTTTTTCCCTTGAGCAAATGAAGGGAAAATTTCTTCTTGTTTTTCTTCCAATACTTCAGCAACTATTTTTGCTTCTTCCGGCTTTGGCCTTATGCCCCTTTCAAGAAGGGAAAGCCGCCATTGAGGGATTCCTGTTTTTATCCAGAGATCAATCTGGCTCATTTCTTTTTTTATTCGTGCAAGCTTCATTGCGGAAATCATATATATTACCTCTCGTTCTTAATTTTGATTTAATACTACTACACAGCTTAGATTAAATCAAGTATAAGTTATTGATATAATTATGATTTATTGGGACAGTTTTTTGATAAAAAGAGGCTATTAGGGGCTAATAATTGTCCCAAAAAGCAGAAAATGGAGAAAATAAGATTTTTTAGTTGCTGTTGCTTCTGACGCGGTAAATGTCTTTTCTGATTTTCTGATATGCTTTTTTTGAATCAGATTGATCAATGATTTTGCAATTAATTAACAAGGGCGCCATATGGTGATAGATTATATCTTCGGTTTTCTTATCTTTATAAATATACTTTTGAAAGGCTTTAATTAATGGATCGTATAATTTATAATACATCTGTAATCTTTTAATGTTATGTTTGAATATACCTGATTCCACGATTTTTTTCTTGATTAGATTTTTGAATCGCTGATTACAAAATGGAAAGTATTTATTAATCTCAGATTCGCTAAAGCCGCGATCAATGAAATATTTCTTATAATCATTCAGTTCATCATCTGCGAATCCTTCAATTTCATTTTCAGTATTAGCATTTAAGTAATATCGATTTTGATATGACACCAAAATCTGATCCAAGCTACAGAAAAAGGCATGTGCTTTTACATTAGCCATTATTTTCTCAGTAAGATTATTTTCTGTTTTATGTAAGCGATAAACGCCACGTGGTATCTGAACACCATTTTTAGTTTCTACTTTAAACAAACCACTGTTAAGAATTAAACTTCTTATCTCTACTCGTGTTTTGATCCGGATGGGATTTTTAGAAATGACTGTTGGCATTATGCTTTCCCTCTCTAAGCCCCCTTGTTAACCGGAAAGGGAGGTTTTCCGCTTATTGTCTGGCCTGACTATTCCCGGTTCTTCTTAATTCGAATAATCATTATTAATTCTTCTATATTCTTATTTATCACTTAAATATACTTTTGCACAAGCTTGACAAAATAATTTTATAAAAGCATATAAAGACTTCTTTAATTCATACCAAAATTTTCATCAGAAGCTTTAAGTAACTTACTTGAAAGAGGAATAAATATTTAAAAGGAAAAACGGGTGGTTATTATGCCACCCGCCGTTCATTTGTTTTAGCCTTAAAATCACTCAGCCCTTATGGCTGTGCGGGTTCAATTCCCGCCCCAGGCACCAATTGTCATTACGGATTTTATAAAGAATTCTAATACTCCTCATATTTCATTTGTTATGATTGTCATTTAATAGTTGCAATGTTTTCAAGAAGTTGTATTATGCACGTAAATTTAAAAAATTTGTCTGTTTTCCAACAGGGATCTTGAATGCTTGCACCGCAAATTATTCTTGAGCTGATTGAAAGATTCGATCGGAACATTGAAGCTTACGAGTCCGGCAAGTACAATGAAACGCAGGTGCGCCGGGAATTTATCGATCCGTTTTTCGAGGCGTTGGGCTGGGACGTCGAAAACAAGGCGGGTAACGCAGAAACCTATAAGGATGTCATTCATGAAGACGCCGTGAAAGTCAGTGGTGTCACCAAAGCGCCTGATTACTCCTTCCGCATTGGTGGACAGCGCAAGTTTTTTGTCGAAGCCAAGAAGCCTTCTGTCAATCTCAAGGATGAACCCGCCGCCGCTTTTCAGATCAGGCGTTACGCCTGGTCGGCCAAGCTGCCGCTCTCCATCATCACCGACTTTGAAGAATTCGCTGTTTACGACTGCCGCATCAAGCCCGACCAAAAGGATAAGGCCGACAAGGCGCGCATTAAATATTATACCTATAAACAGTATGTTGAAAAATGGGATGAAATCGCCGCCGTTTTTTCCAAGGACGCTATTCTTAAAGGCTCATTTGATAAATTCGCGGAATCCAGCAGGGCCAAGCGCGGCACATCCGAAGTGGACGGCGCGTTTCTAACTGAAATAGAAAGCTGGCGCGACGCACTGGCGCGTAATATTGCATTGCGCAACAGATTGAGCAGGCGCGAACTAAACGATGCTGTTCAGCGCACCATTGACCGCATTATCTTCCTGCGCATCGCCGAAGACAGAGGCATTGAGGACTATGGCGTTCTGCGTTCACTCTGTAACGGCAACAACACCTATGGAAGATTGCAGGAACTTTTTTATAAGGCTGACGACCGTTACAACTCCGGCCTGTTTCATTTTCGTCACGAAAAAGACGAAGCCGAACCGCCGGACAATTTAACAACAAGGCTGGTCATTGACGACAAGATACTCAAGGACATTCTCAAACGTCTTTACTATCCAGACTCTCCCTATGAATTTTCCGTTCTGCCTGCCGACATTCTGGGGCAGGTTTACGAACAATTTTTAGGCAAGGTTATCAGGCTTACCAGCGACCACCGTGCCGTGGTGGAAGACAAGCCCGAAGTCAAAAAAGCAGGCGGCGTTTTCTACACGCCCACATACATTGTTGACTACATCGTTAAAAACACTGTGGGTAAATTGCTGGATGGTAAAAATCCGAAAACGGCGGAAAAACTTCATATCCTTGATCCCGCCTGCGGGTCCGGTTCGTTTCTATTGGGTGCGTACCAGAATCTGCTCGACTGGCATTTGAAGTGGTATATTGAAAACGATCCCGAAAAATACGCCAAGGCCAAAAAGCCGATTCTCTATCAGGGCGCAGGCGGCGCGTGGCATCTGACCACCGCCCAGCGCAAGCGAATACTGCTTAACAACATCTACGGTGTGGATATCGACATTCAGGCCGTTGAAGTCACTAAGCTTTCGCTTTTGCTCAAAGTGCTGGAAGATGAAACCGGTGAAACGCTTAATTACCAATTTAAATTATTTCACGAACGCGCACTGCCTGACCTAGGTGGCAACATCAAATGCGGCAATTCCCTCATCGGCCCGGATTTCTATGATGGCAAACAGACAAGCTTTCTGGACACGGAGGAAATGCAGCATGTCAACGTGTTCGACTGGCAGAAAGAATTTCCGGAAATATTCAAGGTCGGCGGCTTCGACGCGGTCATCGGTAATCCGCCGTGGGGCGCAAGTTTGGCCGAAAAAGAAAAAATATTCTATTCAAAGAAATACAGTAGCTTTATGGGGAATCATGACAGCTATTTGTTTTTCATTGAAAAGGCTATAGCTTTGCTAAAAGATAAAGGATTTAGTTCATTTGTTACTCCTGATTCATGGATAAAGATACCACAAGCAAAAGAGCTTAGAAAGTTAACACTAGAAAAAATGAGTCTTGTTTTAATTACAATCTTACCGCAAAAGGTATTTGATAAAGTAAGTGCAAATTGTTTAATCTATATTGCGATAAAAAAATCTGGCACTGATATTACATCAATTAATGTAATGTTCCCTAAAAGTATATTGTCAAATATAGCTAAAAATGAATTTGATGATAGTTATAAAATTAATACAAGTTTTTGGAAGACATCAGAAGATTTCCAATTTCAGATATATCAAAAAGATGAGATAGCTAATCTAATTAGAAGAATTAAGACAAATTGTTCTGACGCCGTGAACTATTTAGATGTAATGCAAGGTATTGTGCCATACTCTATAGAAAACCATTCGAGAGAAACTATTGAGAAACGTGCATTTCATTCAGATAAAAGTCTTTCTAACGAATATGGCATTTGGGTTCAAGGACGATCTATTACTCGATATAACTTGGATACAAAAGGAAGCGAATTTCTGCGTTATGGCCAGTGGCTTCATAGACCAAGACGACCTAAATATTTTGTAGGTGAAAGAATTCTTATTCAGGAAATTACTGGAGGCCATCCACCAAGAATTTCAGCATGTTTTTGTGATGAAATTTTGTATCATGATCCTGGAATTATTTCTTGTCTTAACATAGGGAATCTTAGTACAAAATTCTTATTAGGAATAATTAACTCCAATTTTCTTAGTTGGTTTCATCGTTATTCTTCACCTAAAGGTATACGGCATACTTTTCCCAAAGTGCTTATAGGAGATATTAGAAATTTTCCTATACCCAAAATAGAGATGAGTAAAACTCTTGATAAAATTCAGCATGACAATATGGTACAACTCGTCGAACAAATGCTTTCCTTAAACAAACAACTGGACGAAGCCAAAACCGCGCATGAACAAACGTTACTAAAGCGTCAAATTGATACAACCGATAAGCAGATTGATAAACTGGTTTACGAACTCTACGAACTGACGCCGAAAGAAATCAAGATAGTTGAAGGAAATGAAAACGGTGTTAATTGAACCAGCGGTATCTGCTTTTATAGTTTTTAATAAGTAAATAGTTATTATAATTAAAAATTATTACTTTTTTATGCAAATATCTTTTTTATTTAATTTTAGGAGTATTCAATAATGAGAAAAATTATTTGGGATTCAATGTTAGATGCAGAAATGAATGAAAGATATTGGTCGAAACTTAGTAATAGATACTACAATAGGGAACAAAAGACAAAAATATTCCTCGCAATAATGACATCTGGAACCGTTGCAAGTTGGAGCTTCTGGAGTACTTATGAAGTCTTATGGAAACTACTTTCTGCTGCATCAGCACTAATTGCGATTGCTCTTCCTATTCTAAATTGGCCTAAAATAATACAAAGCATGAATGTGCTAACTGAAAAATGGTCATTAATCACAAATGATTATGAATTGCTTTGGCTTGATGTTAAAAAAGGCGTAAAAGAAAAAGATGAAAGCAGAATAAAAAAAGAGCTTAAAAATTTAATGATAAAAGAATGTACACTGAGTCAAAAGGAAGTCAATTTGCCAGACGATCCAAAGCTTTTAAAAAAGTGTATGAATGAAGTAAAAAAATCTAGAGGCATATAAATTATTAGGAGGTTTCACATGTGTGACGATGATAAAAAAAAACAACCATCAGTACCGACTAATGACAGTGATTTTTCAGAGGATATAAGACATCGGGGCGATGTTATTATTGAAAAAATGGAACGGCCAGAACCTTGGCCTGACCCACCGCCTGAAGATCCTGAATCTAAAAAATAATAAATAAACATGCTACTTAATTAATTGCTACTGAAGTTCTTGATTTATTAAAACTCTTGTATTCCCATTCTTGAATGTTTTTGAAGAGGGCTAATAAGGTGAGGAACATGAATAGTTTACAAAGAACGAAGCTTATCAATAGTTAATGATAGTTGTATTTTGAAAAGGTGATTTTTATGCAACCGCGTGCGCGATCTATCTTTGATTTATTTGATGGTAAAAAACGATATGTTGTTCCATTGTTTCAACGGCAATATGTATGGAACAAAGAGGATCAATGGGAACCACTGTGGGAAGATATTGAAAGAAAATTAAGGGAAAGATTTTCAAACAAAAATGGCCCTGCGCACTTTTTAGGTGCAATGGTTATTGATCAGATTAGAGTTTATGGTAATGCAGTTCCGGCACATTTAGTTATTGATGGACAACAACGTCTAACGACATTTCAAATCTTCTTATCCGCATTCAGGGACGTGTGTAATATCGTTAATCAAGAAATATTTGCCGATGAATGTGGTAGATATTTATCAAATACTGGAGTTATGGAAGATAAAGATACAGAAGTATATAAAGTATGGCCGACTAATTTGGATCGAGAATACTTTACGGATATCATTAATGCTGGTTCACGTAATGAAATTATAAATAGGTATCCTTTGATATATAGAAGGAGAAAACCAGAACCGCGCCCCACGATGATAGACTGCTATTTGTTTTTTTATGAAAAAATTAATTATTTCATAAATGACGATTATTTTCCATTAAAAATAGATGAAAAAGTAGCACGATTTCATGAAACATTAAGATCTTGTTTGCAGGTGGTTACCATTGAATTAGAAGGTGAAGATGATCCGCAACTTATATTTGAAACATTGAACGCACGTGGTGAGCCATTACTCCCTTCAGATTTGTTACGTAATTTTATTTTTTGGAGAGCATCACGTAATAAAGAGCCACAAGAAGAGCTTTATTTGAAATATTGGCTTCCTTTTGATCGAGATTTCTGGAAAAAGGAAGAAAAGCAAGGACGCTTATTCCGGCCGTTATCTGATATTTTTCTTCAACATTATTTAACATTAAAAAGAATGGATGACATTGGAATAGGACATTTATTCACTGAATATAAGTATTGGATTAATACAAATACGCCCTTCACATCAGTAAAAGAAGAATTAGAGGATTTAGAAAAGCATCGAGGCTATTTTGTTCAACTTGTCAATCCACAACCGAATACAGCGATTTACAATTTGGCCAAAGTTTTATCAATTTTTGATATTCGTACCATTTATCCCCTACTTATGGGTATTTTAGAAAAAGAATTAGAAGATGAAGTTGCTGAAGGTATTTTCTGTGATCTTATATCTTATGTAGTAAGACGTGCGATATGTAATTTAGGTACAAAAAATTATAACAAAATATTTCTTTCAATTTTGTCGAAGCTGTCTGAAATATCATTAACGCGTAGAGATTTTAGAAAATTGTTACTGGATTTGCAGGGTGAGAGTTCAGTATGGCCGAGGGATGATATATTCAAGGAAGCATGGTTAACTAAACCGTGTTATGATTTTATGATGGCAAGTAGAATACAATATATTTTAAAAAATGTAGAATATGAATTGCATTTTGAAAAAAATGAAGAGATTGAAATTCTATCAGATTTATCAATCGAGCATATTATGCCTGATGCATGGATTGAGCATTGGCCTTTAAAAAATGGACATAAAGGCGTAGAGTTTATGGAGATAATAAATGGAAGTCGTGAAAAAGAGGATATCGATTTAACTCTTATGCATCAGAGCTTAAAACATTCATTTGGTAACTTGACATTATTAACACAGCCATTGAATAGCTCTATTTCAAATAATACATATGCTGTAAAAAAACCTGAAATTGTGAGAAATTCTGCGCTTGCATTAAATCGTTATTTCCTCGATATTAAAAATTGGGACGAAGATGATATAAAGAAACGTGGAGAAATTATGTTTGAATTGGCGCGAATTATTTGGCCATATCCAGAGGCAATACGAGATTAGATTTTATTAGATGCCTTTGAAAAAAAATACCGACTTGACCACAGGGAGTTTCAATTTTAAGCAAATTCAATTTATTTATATTGCTTTGAGAGAATAATACACACTTGCTAATCGGATTCGGGCGGGACTACTTCCGGCAATAGTGCCACTGTAACCCGGATGATCGCCGAGAAGGCTAAAATCGACATTTCCACACTGCACTACCACTGGGGTGACAAGAGGGACCTCTTCGAGGCCGTTTTGATGGATATTAACCGCGACCTGGGGCGCGAGCTTATCGAGGTGGAGAAAAAAATCCATGGCCGCCCTCTGGGGGGACGCATAAAAATAGCCATCGCCGCGATGACGGACTACCTATTTGTCCATGCCGAGATATCAAATCTTGTGCTGCACCGGTATTTCAGCAGGTTTTTCCAATGTTGTGACGGCCTGCACAAACCAGGCGGCCTGCTTGTGATTCAGGTCATTACGATTCCGGATCAGCGCTATAAAGAATACCGCCAGCAAAGAAACTGGATTCAGAAGTATATTTTCCCCGGAGGACTTCTATCTTCGGTAACTGTTCTTAGCGGGGCCGCGGCAAAACTTACCCGGTAAACTCGGTAAAGAAGCAAATTATCCTGCCGGCAAAAAATATATTTTCAAAAAGCATAAACATCGTAACATCGCGCTTTATATGCGTAAGTAGGGTGCGTCTTATCAATATTGTTTTTATGAAATGTTACCAACGCAAATAAAGCTTGACTATTATGCGCTATTACCGTAGTGTCCATTTAACTTCGGATACTTTAGAAATAAAGATGCGAAGGAGAGAGTTGGAATTAGACATTTTGAAGCACATAGGTTAGCCGCCAGTACTTTAGGGTCTTGGTGGCTTTTTTATTTCTGTCATCGTGCTGATTCGACTTTTGAAAATTTATGAAAGGAGGATTTAAGCTATGTCAGAAGGTAAAGTAAAATGGTTCAACGAAAGCAAAGGCTTCGGGTTCATTGAGAATGCTGAAGGCGGGGACGTATTTGTTCACTTTAGCGCGATTCAGACCAGCGGCTTCAAGACACTGCAGGAAGGCGCGAGCGTCAGTTTCGATATTGAGCAGGGTTCAAAAGGCCCGTCGGCAGTTAACGTGAAAGCACTGTAATCAAATTATGTTAACATAAAGAGGCGCTCCGTAGGCTTAAGTCTCATGGAGCGTCTTTCTATTTTTAACCTGTTTGGTAACGCACGCAAGAAAGGCAAAAGGACTTAAAAAATGGGAAAACCCATGTACAACTATGGTAAGACCGCCAACCTCAAAGCGCGACAGCAAAAGCAATTAGAGAAGGCTTTAAAGCGCCGGACAGCTAAACTCAATAAGGCTAACGCGAAGTTGAGCAAACCGACAGAAGACCCGGCTGCGGCAGAATAGAGCCGATGGCGGAAATCACCGCTGCTTTGATTCTATATCTTTTGTAGAAATGGAATCGCAAACGATTTATAACCGGAGGTAAGGTAAAATGTGGGAAGTCGTAACAACTATGGGTGACAATATTATCAGTGACCGGCATGAAGTCCTCGGAGGATGGATTGTCAGAACATTTAAAACAAATGAATATGGCCGTGGGGTGGAACAAAATTTTGTGAGTGACCCATATCACAAATGGAAGGTGTATAAGGAACCCCTTAAAACAAGAAAGAAAGCCCTTTTAAAAATGGAGAGCCGGTGAAACTGCTATAACGGTAAAAGGGTATAAGGTCAAAACAATACGAAACACAATCCTGTTTCACAGATAGATTGAATAAAGAGGCGGTGAACTATGGGAGGAAACCAGCAGGAACAAAAGGAAGGCCCCAGAAGAATTATGGTTAACTCTGATGAGGAATTAATAGAGGCTCTAAAAGAAATAAATGAAACACTCAAAGAAAAAACAAAGATTATTCATAAAATAGAAAAGCGGAAATGAACAACCGGAGAGATTGTCAAATTAACCGGACTTTGACAACAGCCCGTCTTTGGCAACAGCCCGTCTTTGGAAACAGAAAAACAAGTCCGGTCAAATCTTTTTAACTTGAACATTCCACTTTTTCCGCGATCATCAATTCATATAACCGCCCGCCGCTGAAACTCTGCAAATTCAGCAAGCATTTCTTCCTGTAGTTCTCAAATCTTCAACCTTTCAATTGTTATCAATATTATTGACATAAAGAGGCGTACCTGAATTAAGGAATAAAAAATGCCTGAATCCTAACTTGACATGTAGTACAGGGATTTGGGGCAGATCAATATTTTAACCGGAAATAATCAAACCTTGAAAAATAAATTTGACTTTTATTTTTTTTCCATATAGTAATACATCAAATGATGGAATCATATTATGGAAAAATACGATGATAACAGCCCTCGATAAGGCCCGCAAAAACCCCGGATCGATGAAGGCGAAAATCCTTGTCGCCGCCCGCGGTTTATCGCGGAGAGCTTCAATTCTTTTTCTGTTTAATCCTGTTTTTTTCATCGACGAAAACGCAGCGCGGACACCAACCGCCTAATTCTTTTTCGTCAACTAATTCATACGCGGCGATAATAATGAGATCGCCGCGCGCGGCTTTTCTGGCTGCGGCTCCGTTGAGGCAAATAACACCGCTTTCCGGGTCACCGGGAATTGCGTAGGTGGAGAAGCGCTCGCCGTTACTGACATTATAAATGGCCACTTTCTCGTAGGGCAGAATATCCGCCTCCTTCATTAATAAGGGATCAATGGTGATGCTGCCTTCATAATGCAAATCCGCATCCGTAACCGTCGCCCTGTGAATTTTGGATTTTAGCATAAATCTTTGCATAACGACCCGACCCTCCTTTTTAGAATGATAAAGTTATTCAATTATCCAATTCAGTCGCGGAATGTAATCTTCAATTCCCAAAGCCCGACGACGTTTCTCTTCTCCAGATCAAAACCGCCTTTATTAAAAACGTGCAGCATCGGATAATTGTCGGTCAGGACCTCGGCCGTAACGCCCAAAAGCCCCTGACGCTTGGCAAGATATGTCAGATAGGATAATAGCTCCGTGCCTATTCCTTTGTTGCTGTAACAATCTTTGACGGCAAATGCGACTTCCGCCGTGTGGGTTGATCCGTTAATGTAATATCTGCCGACACCGACGATTTCTTCGTTTTCACCCTTGGGCACAACAGCCAGGATGGCCATTTCGGTCGTATAATCGATAATCACCAGCGACTGTAATACCTCATGAGGCATATCTTTTCTGGTAGACATGAACCGGCGGTAAAGGCTCTGCTCCGACAGCGAATAGATAAAGTCCTTCAAACGAGGTTCATCGCTGATTTTAATGGGCCTGAATAAAATATTGAGGCCTGTTTTCGTCGTTTTGTAAGATTCGAGATGTTCGGGATATTCTCCTCTGGTTCCGGTAATGAAATGCTGGTCGCGGTAGATCATATTTCGTTTTTTGGCTTCTTCAATCAGTGCCGGCCTGAATTTGGGATGCGCGATGGCAATGAGTTCCATGGCCCGCTCACGGATATTCTTCCCGTGAAGATACGCGATTCCATACTCCGTCACGACATAGTGAATGTCTCCGCGGGTCAGGGTAACCCCGGCGCCTTCCCGCAGGCACGGAACAATCCTGGAAACAACCCCACAGGCAGCCGTTGATTGCAAAGCTAAAATGGCCTTGCCGCCTTTGGATAAAACAGCCCCGCGCATGAAGTCCGCCTGTCCCCCTACGCCGCTGTGGAAAATGCCGCCGATGGATTCGGCTGTGGCCTGTCCTGTCAGATCGATCTCCAAAGCGCTGTTGATGGCCACCATATTGTCATGCTGGGCTATGATCATCGGATTGTTGGTGTAGTCGATGGTCCGAAAATCGATGGCCGGATTATCATTGAGGTAATCGTACGTTGCCTGATGCCCCATACAGAAGGTCGTAACAGTTTTCCCCGGATTCACGTTTTTTTTCGAGTTGTCGATGATGCCTTTCTTCATCAGATCAATAGTGCCATCCGTGATCAGTTCCGTGTGGATGCCCAGGTGCTTCTTGCCGCAGAGGTTCTGCAAGACGGCATTGGGAATTCGTCCGTATCCAACCTGAATGGTATCGCCGTCTTCAATCAAACGCGAAATATAATTGCCGATTCTGATGGCAATATCCGTATCGGCCTCCGGACCATATTCCAACAGCGTCTCATCATGGGGAACGATGTAATCGATATCCTTGATATTCAGAAAAGAATCGCCGTGAACCCGGGGCATAAAACTGTTTACCTGAGCAACAACAACGGATGCCCTTTTCACGGCCGCCTTGATCACATCAACGCTGATGCCCAGACTCATATATCCAAGATTATCCGGGACGGAAGTCTGGATCAGGGCAATATCCATCTTGGCCATGCCACTGTCGAACAGCTTCGGCGTTTGTGAAAGAAATATCGGCGTATAATCCGCAACGCCCCGATTAATGGCATCCCGTGTGCTGTCGCCGATGAAAAATGAATTGTGGCGAAAATGCTGTTTGAATCTTTCCGCGGCGTAGGGGGCGACTCCCAGGGATCGGATGTGGAGAACTTCGGCATCACAGAAAGCCTTGGGATTCGATTTGACATAATTGATCAGAGACTGCACCAGATGTTGCGGTTCAGCGCAGGCCGAACCTATGAAAATCGTATCCCCCCGATGAATACGGCCGAAGATTACATTCTCCGAGGCAAACTTTTCCGGATATTTATTTCTCCAAATTTCCAAATCCATGCTCTTTCCCTCATTTTCATGCCGGTTACAGAACATTGATGCTGTTTTTAACAGGCATCCTGTTTGCCGCTCAAAACGCTGATATTCATTTGTTGAGCCTGTTTGACTAACTTTTTACTGAAATCAGCGTGAACTATATTTTCATTCTTAACCCAGATTTTCATCTGTTTTGCCTGTTTGATTAACTCTTCCCTGAAATCAGGGTGAGCTATGCTGACAAGGGCTTCAGCTCTTTCCCATGTGGATTTGCCTTTCAGCTGAATCATTCCGTATTCCGTCGTAACATACTGAACCATTGACCGCGGCACAGTGACAATCGATCCCGGCTCAACGGTCGGAACAATGCGTGAATGCAATTTGCCTTCTTTATCCGTATAGGTTGAACTCAGAGAAATAATCCCCTTGCCGCCCTTGGACTGAAAAGCGCCGAAAATAAAATCAAGCTGGCCGCCCGTGCCTGTTTTCTGGTGGATACCCGATGATTCCGAGCAAACCTGACCGTAGAGATCCACTTCAATAGCGTTATTAATGGCAACCACTTTGCTGTTGAAGGATATGATTCTGGGATCATTCGTAATACTGGCCGGATAGGAAGAACACGTGGGGTTGTGATCCAGAAAATCATAGAGTTTTTTTGTCCCCATGGCAAACGTGTAAACTATTTTGCCCTTATCAGCCGATTTCAGACGGCCCGTGACTTTGCCGGCGTTATACAAATCGACGACGGAATCACACATCATTTCCGTGTGAATGCCCAGGTCTTTCAAATCGCTTTCGGCGATCATCTGCCCGATCAGATTCGGCAGACCGCCAATTCCCAATTGAATACACGACCCATCCTCAATTTCCTTCATAATATGCTCGGCAATGCGTCGATCAATTTCCTTGGGCGCTGCGGATTTAACCTCCATCAGCGGCGGGTTTTTTCCTTCTACGATATAATCCACTTTGGATATGTGGATGGACTCTTTATTGCCTCCATAGCAGTAGGGAACATTCTTGTTCACTTCAATAATAATCTTTTTTGTTTTATCCAATACCGCACCCGTGAGCGAATTGCACAGGCCGTAATTAAAATAGCCATTTTTGTCCATCTCGGTTGTTGTAATAAACGCGACGTCGAAATCAAGATATTTCCTGATGGTTCGAGGCCCCTGATGATAGCTGAAAGGGATGTAGTTACATAAATCTTGATCATGGAGACGGCGGCCGGCTGTTGACAAATGCCAGTCGTTCATGATGACATGCTTGCGCTTGGGATCCGCTTCGACAATCTTGGGAATCCGTGATGTACAAACGCATCTTAAGTCAATATCATGAAGTTCGTGAATTCTTTTGGCCAGCGCTTCATCAAGAGATTCGGGTATCAAAATAAATTCACTGTAAAAAATTCTATCGCCGGATTTGACATGGGTTACCGCTTCGTCAGCCGACATCAGCTTTTGCTTATAGTCTGCATATATTTCTTTCATAGTTCATCATCCTCTAAATAAATTTTATATTAAACAATAGTCAGCTCTTATAGTCATACACGCCGCGATTGCTCTTTCTTCCCAGATTTCCGGCCCGAACGAGTTTTCTCAATAGGGGCGCCGGCCGGTATTTATCGCCTAATTCCCTGTGCAGACCTTCCATAACCCGAAGCAGCGTGTCATTGCCGATCAGGTCAGACAGCGCCAGTGGACCAATGGGATGATTGCAGCCCAGGACCATGCCTTTATCAATGTCTTCGGCAGTCGCCACACCTTCCCCCAATGCATAAAAGGCCTCGTTGATCATCGTGCATAGAATGCGGTTCACGGCAAAGGCCGGAGCTTCCTCGACAATAATGCATTCCTTGCCCAGTTTCTTCCCCCAGGCCAATGCGGCTTGCAGGGTATCATCCGATGTCTGATAGGCCCGGATGATTTCCAAAAGACGCATGACGGGGACGGGATTAAAGAAATGCGTGCCGATCATTTTTTCCGGACGGTTGGTAATCGCAGCCATTTCCGTGATGCTGAGACCGGATGTGTTGGTAAAATACAGACAGTCGGCAGAAACAATTTCATCGAGTTCCTTGTAGAGTTTCTTCTTGACGTCCATGACTTCGATAATGACTTCAACAATAACATCGGCATCTTTGGCAGCTTCCATGAGATCAAGAACCGGTTTGATTCTGCCCAGGATGGCGTCTGCCTCGGCTTTTGTCTTCTTTCCTTTTTCCACGTCCCGATTGATATTCTTGGTAATGGCTTTCATCCCGCCGTCGATAAAGCGCTGTTCGATATCCCGCATGGTCACTTCCATGCCCGCCTGAGCACAAACCTGCGCAATGCCGTTACCCATCAATCCCGCGCCTAAGACACATACTTTTTTTATTTCCTTCATGACTGTCTCCTTCGAAAATTTTTATACATACTTGAAGATTTATCTTTCGCGCTTCAACCGGTCTTATTGCTGCCGGATTCGCCCGCTTCGGGCGTTGCAAGAGCCGTTTTGGCCCTCCGTTTGAGTGTAAATTATCAACAAATATCCCAAACGTAAATTCGGTGGAGACCTCATTTTGCCCCGGCAATACCCGTATTTTCCCCCCCGGCACCTTATGCCTCTGTAACAACAAGGATGGAGATTTCAGGTCCTGAAATGCCGCGAACTCCTCCACGTGTTTATCAAGCTTCCGGCAAGCATTCGGCATAAACAAAAAAAGGGCCGGCAAAGACCGGCCCTTTTTTCAGGCTTGCATGATGATCACTGGCAATACTACTTTTGCAGCAACTTGCCGATCGTCATGATTTCCGCCTCTTTGGTGCCCTCATAGAGTTCGAGGATTTTGGCGTCCCGATACCATTTCTGAACATCATACTCCTCCATGTAACCATAGCCGCCGTGGATTTCCACACCCGCATTGGCACAAAAGACCGCCGTTTGTCCGCCCAAATATTTACCCATGGCCGCCAGGGTGTAATCAGGCGTTCCATTGTCGACCAGCCATGCTGCTTTATAGACAAAGCCGCGCAGGGCTTCAATTTTGATGGCCATTTCCGTTAGCTTCTGCATGGTGATCTGATAGCTTCCCAGAGGAGCGCCGAAAACGGTTCTATCCTTGGCATATTTCACGGAAGCAGCCAGACAGGCTTCTGATAATCCCAGGGCCTGGGCGGCAATCATGATTCTGGTGATATCGAAGAAGTGCATCAGCTGATAAAAGCCTTTACCGGGCGTGCCAACCAGATTTGCCTGCGGCACACGAACATCTTCCAGCGCGATTTCCGCTGTATCGCTGGCCCGAAGTCCCAGTTTACCGTGAAGTTTTGTTCTTGTGACGCCTTTGGTGTCGCACGGAACCAGGATCTGGCTGAAACTGGAGTGTTTTTTGGCGTCGGCCTCTGTAATGGCCTGAACGATCATGTGGGTGCTGCAGGTTCCATTGGTGATAAACATTTTGGTTCCGTTAATGACCCAGTCCTTGCCATCTTTTACGGCTCTTGTCTTATAGCCTGCCACATCGGTTCCGGCATTCGGTTCCGTATAGGCTCCGGCAAAAACATACTCGCCGGTGCAGATGGGCGGGAGGTACTTCTTTTTCTGTTCTTCCGTTCCATAGTTAAAAATATTCTGCGCTCCAAAACAGGCGCCATAAAGATTCAAACCGATGCCGATGCAGGCTTTGGAAAGTTCTTCGGTGATAATCGCGTGCCCCAGGAAGCCGACACCTGCACCTCCATACTCTTCCGGAATCCAGGCGCCCAGCAAACCATTTTCCGCCGCCTTCATTCTAACCTCCGGTGTATACTGCTCCTTTTCGTCCGCCTCATGGGCAATAGGCACTATTTCGGCCTGGCCGAATTTATAGGCCATGTCTTTTAACATCTGAAGTTCTTCGGTTAATCGATAATCCATTGTATTCTCCTTTATTTAAATTTGTATGATTTCATTTCACCTTCAGCCAAACCTTGCCGCACTGAAGACTATTTTCTTCTTACAGAAGCTCCAAAGCTGTCGCCATGGACACACCGCCGCCGCCGCAAAGCGTAGCCAGGCCAAGGTTCTTGCCGTTTTTTATCATCGCATGCAGCAACGTGACCATGATACGGCATCCCGTCGAGCCGATCGGATGGCCAAGCCCGATGCCGGAACCGTTGACGTTGGTGATGTCCCGGTTAAGTCCCAGTCCCCTTTCGCAGGACAGATACTGGGCGGCAAAAGCTTCGTTGACTTCAATCTGTCCAAAATCACTGATTTTGAGACCCGATTTCTTAAGCATCTGATTGACGGCAGGAATAGGGCTGGTACCCATGATGGAAGGATGGCATCCGCCGTAACCGACCGCCTTGATTCGGGCCAGAGGCTTCAGTCCCAGTTCTTTGGCTTTTTCGGCGGACATAATGATCATAGCGCTGGCGCCGTCGTTGAGGCCGGATGCGTTTCCGGCGGTAACCTTCCCGACTTCGGGAATAAAGGCCGGTTTGAGCGCAGCCAGCTTATCCATGGTCAGAGCGGGCATGAAGTGTTCATCCTTGTCGAAGATCACCGGCGGTTTGCCTTTCTTGCCGGCAAGGGAGATGGGTACGATTTCTGCCGCAAAATCTCCGTTTTGAGTTGCCCGTTCGGCGTTGTTGTGACTCCGCAGGGCGACTTCATCCATTTCCGCGCGGGTGATACCGAGCATCTGCGCGACAAATTCCGCCGTCAGGCCCATGATGTAGGGTTTGCCCTTGTACATATCGATGGGCGTGCCTGATTTGAGGGGTCCTTTCTCCGGTCCGGGAAGGAGGCGCGATCCGCAGAAAAGTTTGCGTTGCAGAGCGTCTTCGAGGACCTGATCCTGCAAGCGATATCCCCATCTTGCGCCCGACAGGGCATAGGGCACGCCGGACATATGTTCAACGCCGCCGCCCAGAATGACATCAGCTATACCCGCCTGGATCATGGCCATGCCGGATACGACAGCTTCCATTCCGGAAATACAAACCCGGTTGACAGTAACCGCATTGCTCGATTCCGGAATATCAGCCATCAGCGCGGCCACTCTGGCGACATTCAGGTTGTCATGGTGCTCGCAACAGCATCCGTAACGCACATCGTCAATGATCACCGGATCAATGCCGGCGCGCCGTACCGCTTCTTTCATGGCAACACTGGCAATGGCGGGACCGTTCGAATCTTTCAGCGTGCCGCCGAAGCGTCCGATGGCTGTGCGGCAGGCAGAAACAATAACTACATCTTTGGTCTTCGTATTCATTTTTGTTCTCCTTTTATAGAGGTTCTTTACTGATTATTGACTTGATACAAAACTTAGTATCTCCAGAATCTGCATTTTTTTATTTCTTTTCCAAACCGGGTTACCATCCGGATCCATGTTCTCCGCCCTGGCTGACCGGGAGGCGGAATCCGCAGCCCTGGGGGAGACATGGATCACGGAATGGTCGTTGTCTATTTGCATCGTTTCGTTCTTCTTACGGGTTTAAGAATATGGGATTCACCTTTATTTGTAAATCCGGTGAACAACTTATTTCGTCAATTGAATGTCCGCATTTCCCGAATACTATGACCCTATACGGGGGATCATCACCTCTTTTGTATAAAAAGCGGTAAAAGGCTTGTTTCACTTTTAACGGCCGATGTATGCGGGTTTTCGCTTTTCCAGAAAAGCCTTCATTCCTTCTTTTTGATCTTCGGTGCTGAAGCACTGGGCGCAGCACTCGGCTTCCAGACGGGTGCCGCTATCCAGAGACTGATCGTAGCCGTAATTGATGCTGTGCTTGGCCATTTTCAGCGCAAAGCCCGGTAACGCGACCAGCTTCGCGGCAAACTTCTTCGTCTCTGCGAGCAGTTGGCCGGCAGGAAACACCCGGTTGACCAGACCGATTTCATAGGCGCGCAGGGCTGTAATCTGGCCGCCGCCCAAAATCAATTCCTTGGCCCGTCCCATCCCGATGATTCTGGGAAGACGCTGCGTCCCGCCCCAGCCGGGAATCAGGCCAATCAGGATTTCCGGTTGACCGAACGCGGCATTTTCAGAGGCGAAGCGCACATCGCAGGCAAGCGAAATCTCTGTTCCGCCGCCCAATGCAAATCCGTTGATGGCGGCGATGACGGGCTTGGGCATCGTCTCGATCAGCCGCAGGGTTTCGTGGCCCAGTTCCATAAAGGACAGCGCATCCACAGCCGTCATGTTCTGCATCTGTGAGATGTCGGCTCCCGCGACAAAAGCCTTGTCTCCGGAGCCTGTTAAAATCAAAGCCTTGACAGACGCGGAATTCTTGCAAGCCGCAGCGGCATGAAGCAATTCTGTCATGGTCGCTGCGTTCATGGCGTTTAAGGCTTTCGGGCGATTAAAAGTGATAGTGGCAATGCCGTCTTCAATTTCAAAAATAATGTTTTGATAGTCCATCGTTCTTTTCCTTTCTTGTGTAGAAGTATTATTTGTAAGTTCACGTCATATTCCGGTCCTGCCCGCACGGCAGATAACGCGGATAAGATCGGTCATGCCGTCTGTCGTAATAGAATTCTTTAAAAGACAATGATCAACCCCGCTGTCATGGGCTTTTTTGAGGTATTTCGGCTGATCATAGCTTTTGATCCAGACAATGCGCAAACAGCGGCGGGACGTTTTGAAGTTCTCCGTTAGTCCGAAACAGGTTGTTCCCCTGGACTGGATATCGGCACATGCGATATCCGTAGAAAACAGTTTGAATTGCGCCATGAGAGCGGGGGTGTTTGTTCTCAGATATATAACTGACGACGAAAAATTCATCCTGACAATATTCACCGGGAACTGCCCGAAGGTTGGATGGCTATCGATCATCATGATTTTCAGCATCAGATTTTTTCACTTCCTTCTACAGATCAATGGTCTGCCGGAAAAAAGACTAAGGGAAAGGCAAGTGAAAGTAAATCAGGTGATGTCCGCATTTGCGGCCCTGCGATACCTTATTATTTCTTAAAAGACCGGAGAGGATATCCTGTTTTATCCTTTACGGATGAATGATCTCGTGATAGATAATAGTCATGGATACGGAGAAAAAAAGAATCGTCATCGCCGAAGACCATACCATTCTCAGGGAAGGCCTGAAGTCGCTGCTTTCTCTAAACCCTGAACTTGCCGTGGTCGGAGAAGCGCAAGACGGACGCGAAGCCATCCGGATTGCGGCGGAATTGAAACCGGATCTGGTTTTGATGGATCTTTCCATGCCCAGGATGAATGGCATTGAAGCCATCAAAGAAATTAAGAGACAGCATCCGGAAATCAAAATCATCGTTTTCACTGTTTATAAAACGGAAGAATATGTCCTGGCCAGTCTTCAGGCCGGAGCGGATGGCTACATATTAAAAGAAGCCAACTACGCCGAGTTTTTGGTAGCCATCAAGAATGTACTGATGGGCAAGCATTATCTGAGCCCTGAAATCTCGGGAAAAGTCATTGAGGGTTATCTGAAAGGGCAACATGATCACGCACCCCTCACCGTCTGGGATACACTCACCTCACGGGAGCGCGAGATTCTGAAACTGGTGGGAGAAGGATACAAAAACCGGGAAATCGCCGACGATTTGTGCATCAGCATGAAAACGGTTGAAAAGCATCGCGAGAACCTGATGAAAAAGCTCGATCTTCATACAGCCTCGGCGCTTACGTCATACGCCATAGAAAAGGGACTGGTCACCAAATAAACTTTAACGCGATCTACCAGGCTACCACGACGCGATAATGGACGTGCCCTTTCCCAACGCTGTCCGTATCTTCAGGGTTCCTCCGGTATGTTCCGCCCGTTCCAGCATACTCATCAGCCCCAATCCCTCAAGAACTGAAATATCATAGTTCCTGGCAACCTGTTTCAGATCAAACCCCTTGCCGTTATCCTCGATCGTCAGTTGAATCTTGTCTTTTTCTTTTTTAAGAGATACGCGCACGTGATCGGCGGAACTGTGTTTTGCGGCATTGTTGAGCGCCTCCTGAAGGATCCGGTAAATGATGATTTTAAGGGGTTCCGAAATATCCTCCTCTTTAAGCTGAATATCCTGCTCCACATGCATATCGGAATAAACTGCCTGAAGTTCCCGGCAAAACCATGAAATAGTCGCCAGAATACCCAGATCATCAAGAATGGTCGGGCGAAGGTCCATCATGATTCTGCGCACTTCATCAATCGTCTGTTTCAATAAATTTGTGCTCGTATCCAACAGGGCGACTGCTTTTGATATATCCTGTCTTTCAATGAGATGCTGATGGGTTGTCTCCAGACTGAATTTAATCGCCGTCAGATACTGCCCGATGCTGTCGTGGAGTTCCCGGGAAATGTGTTTTTTTTGTCGTTCCTCGACGTTCATGAGTTGGGCGGACAGAGCGCGCAGCTGTTTTTCGGATGTCTGGAGTCTTTGCTGGGCTATCTTGCGCTCGGTGATATCTTCCATATGCGTTATAACGGAATCCGGCGGCATGTAAGTGAAAGTAAAAATGATAATTTTTTCTATTTCCCGGGTAAACATCCGGTAGGGCGTCTCTCTTTTGATGAGGCAATGTTTATTGAAGCAGGTGTTCAAATCCGCCTGAATGTCGGGTCTGTTTTTATAAATGATACTTGCCGGCGTATCCATGAAATTGCCGATCAATCCTTCCGTGAAATTTTCCATTGTAATATTGTAGTCGGCAACAATAAAATCATCGCCCTTTTTCTGCCATGTAATGGTTGGAATGTGCGTGAGACGGAATTGGATTTTCAGACGCTCCTTGTCGACCTGAATCATCTTTTCCATCTGCTTGAGTTTGATTTCACTGTCTTCCAGTTCGGCAATTCTCTTGCGTAAAACGGTTACATCATCAGTCGTTTCCGGATCTAACTTCTGGTTCACCCGAATATCTCCATGTCTTAAAAAATGTTTTATATTTAACAAACTGTAATTTAGCATCTCTGCAAAGAAAATAATAGTACGAATTGTCTCATAAAAAAAACCGAGTTTTATCGTTAGTCGTGCAATTTGATTGTTTTGATAATCTTCATTTTTCCGGCTTCATAAATTTATTTTTTTGCGGGCGCAATCAACAATTCTAAAAACGGGGGAGGGGTATTTTAAATCATTTTTTATTTCTTCCTGTAAAATAGATTATGTAAAAGAGCCGCGTGTGATCAACAGGAAGCCGTGCAGATTATGGATTTTATATAATAAAGTTCCGTCCTGGACAGACAAATCAGCCGATTTCAGCCGGCAATTTTTCCCGTTGACATATAATGATTGAAAGAGTTTCAAAAATTACAGTTGTTTTTCCTCGTTATCTTGTCAACCTGACAAACAACTTTCTTAGGTCCTTATAACGGAGTCCGTCGTGCATAGGATTTATCGAAAGTTACCTGTTTTGTTGTTCCCATGGAGATTATCATACCGCCCGGGAGCATCCGCCATCTTCTGTTAAATGATTTATGTCAATGAACTTTCCGTATCATCACCAGCGCATCCGATCCTTTTTATTTTCTTAACGCATATAATATTCCAACCGGAAATAATCAAACCTTGAAAAATAAATTTGACTTTTATATTTTTTCCATATAAAAATACATCAAATGATGGAATCATACTATGGAGAAATATGGTGATAACAGCCCTCGATAAGGCCCGAAAAAACCCCGGATCAATGAAGGCGAAAATCCTTGTCGCCGCACGTAACTTATTCGGCGAATACGGTTTTCACGGCACGACAACCCGGATGATCGCCGATAAAGCTAAAATCGACATTTCCACACTGCACTACCACTGGGGCGACAAGAGGGACCTCTTCGAGGCCGTTTTGATGGACATTAACCGCGACCTCGGCCGCGAACTTATCGAGGTGGAGAAAAAAATCCACGGCCGCCCCCTGGAGGAACGTATAAAAATCGCCATCGCCGCGATGACGGATTACCTGTTTGTCCATCCCGAGATATCGAATCTCGTGCTGCACCGGTATTTCAGCAAGACTAGGCACGAAATGATCATGGATTTCAAGGTTCCGGAATTCATCGGCGACATCGCCCGTTCTATGGGCCTGACAAAAGACGCGAAAAAAACACCTGCCAGAGGCCTGCTGGAGGTCCTGACAGTCATGAACGGCATCCATAATTTCGTCTCCGGAGAAAACTTCTTCCGGCCCATGGTAAAACTCAATCGCAAAGACTATATCAAAATGGTCAAGGAGACTCTTCAATTCGTCCTCATTCCGGGTTTCACAGCAAGAGAAGGAAAGAAAGATCAGAAGGTTAAACAAAATCCTTAGAATCGGCGATTCACGGGAGTGATCATAATTTTTCTCTATCAGGATCAAATTGGCAGGATCAAATTGGTTTTCAGGCAATTTAGAATCGCCAGAACAGATTATTCGCAAAATTAAATAAAGTTAAGACGACAGGGGTATTTCCAGTTAAACAGATACATTCTTAGAAAAGGAGAATTTGTTTCATGGATATCATTACCTACACGGCGGAGCATAAAATCTTCAGGGAGAGTCTCCGGAAATTTCTTGACAAGGAAATCGTGCCCCATGTTGAGGAATGGGAGGAGGCGGGCATCGTTCCCCGGAGTGTCTGGAAGAAGATGGGGGAACAGGGGTTTTTATGCACGGATGTTCCCGAGGAATACGGCGGCGCGGGCGGCGATTTTCTCTATTCTGTAATTGTCTGCGAAGAACTCGTCAAAAGCAATTTTTCGGGTCTTACCGCGTCCCTGCACAGCGATATCTGCGTCCCTTATATTTCCGCGTTTGCCACGGAGGAACAAAAGCGTAAATATCTGCCCGGCTGCGTATCCGGCGATATCGTCACGGCGGTAGCCATGACAGAGCCCAACGCCGGAAGCGACCTGGCGGGAATGAAGACAACCGCCGTGGAAGACGGCGATCAGATTATTCTCAATGGCCAGAAGACTTTTATCAGTAACGGCATTAACTGCGATCTGGTGATCGTTGCCGCGCGCGATCCGGCCGTGAAGCAGGAACACCAGGCCGTTGATCTGTACCTTGTCGAGGCCGGCACTCCCGGTTTTGAAAAAGGAAAACAGATTAAAAAAATCGGCTGGCACTCTCAGGATACGGCGGAGCTGTACTTTACAGACTGCCGGATTCCAAAAGAAAATCGTCTGGGCGGCAAGGGAACCGGATTTCTCAAGCTGATGATGAAACTCCAGCAGGAACGCCTTGTCTGCGCCGTAGGCGCCGTGATAGCCGCGGAGTTCATTCTGGATTTTACCATTAAATACTGCAAAGAGCGCAACGCTTTCGGGCGGCCTATTTCCAAGTTTCAGCATGTGCAGTTCGAAATCGTCGAGATGGCAACGGATTGCAAACTGGGTCGTACGTTCATTGACAAGCTCATCATGGATCATATCGAAGGAAAAAATATTATTATCGAAGTCGCCATGGCGAAATACTGGACAACCGACATGGCTTTTCGCGTCGCCGACAGGTGCCTTCAGCTTTACGGCGGTTACGGATATTGCGAGGAGTATCCCATCGCCCGCGCTTGGCGGGATCTCCGCGTGACAAGGATTTTCGCCGGAACCAATGAAATCATGAAGGGGATTACGGCAAAATTTATGGGGTTATAGGCATAACCATTATTAAAACTTAAATCGCCAAAAAATATTTAGCGCGAGGTGTTTGCGATATGATGGATTATCCTTTGTTGTTGACCAATTTTATGCAGCACGCGGCCAGGTATTATCCGACCAAAGAGATCGTTTCCGTTTACCCGTCCGGTACTTTTCGTTACACGTACGCCGATTGGTACAAACGCGTAAGCCAGTTGGCGGGGGCGCTTAGCGCCTTCGGCATAAAAAAGGGCGATCGTGTCGCCTCATTCTGCTTGAACAACCATCGCCACATGGAGCTTTATTTTGGTGTTCCCTGCATGGGCGCCGTTCTGCATACGCTTAATATCCGTCTCTCCGTTGAAAATCTTGTTTACATTATTAATCACGCCGGGGACAGAATTCTGTTTGTTGATGAAGACGTTTACTTTCTCCTCGAACCCTTTAAAGATCAGCTAAAGACCATAGAGAAATATGTCATCCTGTCCCAGTCAGGGACACTGCCGCAGACGACTCTCTCCCCTGTAGTCCTCTATGACGATTTTATAAAAGACTTTCCGGAAACCTACGAATTTCCCGTTGACCGCGATGAAAACGAACCCTGCCTCATCTGCTATACGTCGGCGACAACGGGCGATCCTAAAGGCGTTGTTTACAGCCATCGCGGCCTGGTGCTCCACTCTTTTGCCACGGGAGTCGTCCTGGGCGTTCAGGAGAATGATTGCGGTTTGCATATCGTTCCGATGTTTCATGCCAATGCCTGGGGAGCCCCTTTCGCCTGCACCATGCGCGGATTGAAGCAGGTACTGCCCGGGCGGCAGATTCTGGACATGGCGGCGCTGTGCCGGATTATCGCCGAAGAAAAGGTTACCTTCTCCTGCGGCGTGCCGACGATCTGGATTATGCTCCACAATTATCTCGAGGCGGGCGGAGAGCATGACTTTTCCACCATCCGGTATTTATTTTCCGGCGGTGCGGCAATGCCCCGGCATCTCATCGAATCATACGAAAAAAAATACGGCGTATTGATGGCGCAGGGTTACGGCGCCACGGAAACATCGCCGGTTGTCACCCTGTCCGTGCCTAAAAGCACGATGGACAAACTGAGTGTCGATGAAAGAATCGATATCCGGACGACGGCGGGAATGCCCATACCGGGACTCGATGTAAAACTGGTCAACACGGAAACGGGCAAAGACGTATGCATGGATGGCAAGGAGATGGGCGAAATTCTGGTGCGCGGTCCCTGGATCGCTTCGGAATATTATAAAGACCCCAAGCAAAGCGCCATGACTTTCCCGGACGGGTGGTTTCATACCGGTGATATCGGAGTGATGAGCAGTGAAGGTTATATCTCCCTTGTTGACCGGACGAAAGATTTAATCAAAAGCGCCGGGGAATGGATATCTTCCATTGATCTGGAAAACGCCATCATGGGATGCGCACGGGTTTCGGAGGCGGCTGTTATCAGTCTGCCGGATGACAAGTGGCAGGAGAGGCCGATGGCCTGTATTGTGCCTGAGCCTGAAGCGGCAGATACGATTACAAAAGAAGAGATACAGGCTTATTTGAAAGATAAGGTGGCAAAGTGGTGGATTCCCGAAGAAATTGTTTTTATGACAGAGCTCCCCAAGACCAGCGTGGGAAAATTCAACAAGAAAAAACTCCGGGAAACCGTTGTACCGGAGATTCTCAAAAAGAGAGGTAAGGCATGAACGCTGATATTCAGGATAGAGTAGCGGTTATCGATGCCTGCCGGACGCCGTTTATGCGTTCCGGTACGGCCTTTTATGATTTGATGGCCTGGGAGCTGGGCCGCTTTGCCGTCAAAGGACTCATTGCCAGAACGGGGATTGAGCCGTCCGTCATTGACTACGTCATTATGGGGACGGTGGTGGCCGATGTTTCCACAACCAACGTGGCGCGTGAGATCATGCTGGGAGCGGGACTTCCCGGAACGATCCCGGCTCATACCTGCACGGCGGCCTGTGTTTCGGCGAATATCGCTATCACTTCCGCCTGCGACATGATAAATGCGGGCGAGGCGGATACCGTTATCGCCGGCGGTGTGGAATCGCTCTCCGATCCCGCGATAAAAGTCTCGAAGCGCTACCGCCGGCTGATTCTCGAACTCACCATGTTCAAGCGCCCTAAAACACTCGCGGGAAAAATGAAGCTCTTTCGCGGAATGAAAATGACGGACTTCATTGTTCCGGAAAGGCCGGCGCTTTCTGAATATTCCACAAAACTCACGATGGGTGCCAATGCCGATAGACTGGCGCGCCGCCTCGGTATTACCCGTGAGGAGCAGGATAATTACGCCGCCCGCTCCCATCGGTTGGCCGACGCCGCGATTAAGAACGGCGTGATGAAAAAGGAAATCGTTCCTGTTGTTGTTCCCCGGACAGGCCAGCTGGTGAAGGACGATAACGGACCCCGCGCGGGTGTTACGGCTGAAAAGTTTGCCTCGGTGAAACCGGCATTTGATAAGCGCTACGGAACCGTTACCGCGGCGAACTCTTCATTTCTGACGGATGGTGCGTCGGCCGTGCTGCTGATGAAGGAATCAAAAGCTAAAACGCTGGGGTTGCAGCCTCTGGCCTTTATCAGGGCATACGCGCAGGCCGGATCAAATCCATGGGAAGAGCTGCTGCTCGGTCCGGCTTTTTCCGCAGCGAAAGCCTTGAAAAAAGCGGGCATTGCGCTTGCCGATATAAAAGTTTTTGAAATCCACGAAGCGTTTGCCGCCCAGATTCTTGCCAACATCCGCTACATGGAATCCGAAAAATGGGGCAGGGAAAGTCTGGGCCTTTCAGGCAGAATGGGAGTCGTGGATAGAGAACTTCTCAACACGCGGGGCGGTTCTTTGTCCATCGGCCACCCGTTCGGGGCAACGGGCGGCAGGCTGATTGCCAGTTGCTGTAACCGCATGAAGGAAGAGAATGCTCAATTCGGCCTGATTGCCGGCTGTGGCGCGGGAGCCGTGGGCAATACCATTATTCTGGAAAACGCAAAATAGGGGAGGTGGCCGTGAAATATCTGGAACTGGAAAGAACAAAAGATGGAATTGCCGTTGTTACGATTAATTGTCCGGATGGCAAAGTCAACAAGGTCTCATCGGGACTGCTTGATGAAGTAGCCGGTGTTTTGAACGATGTAAGTAATGATACGGCCGTCAAAGGCATGGTGATTGTCAGCGGCAAAGAAGACAATTTTGTGGTCGGCGCGGATATTGATGAACTCAAAGGCATGCGTACCGCCGACGAGGTTACTGCCTATATCACTAAAGGCCACACCATCCTCAACAGTATGGAAAATATGAAAATCCCCGTAGTGGCCTGTATTCACGGCAATTGTCTTGGCGGCGGCCTGGAACTGGCGCTTGCCTGTAATTACCGGATGGCGGTTAACTCTCCGCAGACGGTTCTGGGATTTCCGGAAGTGCAGCTGGGACTGCTGCCGGCGGCCGGAGGAACGCAGCGGATGCCGCGGCTTATTGGTCTTACGGCGGCGCTGCCCCTGATGCTCACGGCGCGCACGCTCCGGGCTAAAAAGGCCCTGAAAGCGGGACTTGTTGATGAACTCATTCCTCCCTACGGTATTAAGGAAACGGGAGTTAAGAAGGCGCTGGAACTGATCAAGAAAGGCCCTGTCAAAAGAGGGCTAAAACGTTCCTTTGTTTCTTTTTTACTGGAGTCCAATCCTGTGGGAAGGGCTATCGTATTTTCGCAGGCAAGAAAAATGATTACGCGCCAGACGTACGGCTGTTACCCCGCACCGTATGCCATCATCGACGCGGTGGAGTGCGGACAGAAACACGGCAAGGCCGCGGGGCTACAAAAAGAAATCGAACTGCTCGGCAAGCTGGTTATGACGTCCCAGTCCAAATCTCTCATGAGCCTTTTTTTCGGCATGACCGATCTGAAAAAAAACCCTCAGAAAAACCTTGCGCGAAAAGCCGGGAAAATGGCCGTCATCGGAACGGGATTGATGGGGCAGGGTATCGCGTCGGTTTCCACCGCGATTTGCGATACCATTTTAATGAAGGATGTAAAACTTGACGACGCCGCCCGTGGAATGAGTGAGATTTGGAAGGGATTGGAGAAGAAAGCCAAATCGGGCGCTATCGCTGAATTTGAAAGGGATGTCCAGTACGGGAAACTTGTGCCCTGCGACGACTACGCAATGTTTAAAAATACCGATTTGATTATTGAAGCCGTGTTTGAGGATCTTGCCGTGAAAAAGAGGGTCCTGGCCGATGTGGAAGCCGCCACAAACGAACGCGCAATATTCGCTTCTAATACCTCGGCGATTCCGATTTCGGATATCGCCGCGGGATGCAGCAGGCCCCAAAACGTCATCGGGATGCACTACTTCTCACCCGTTCCGAAGATGCCGCTTTTGGAAATTATCACGACAGACCAAACGGCAGACTGGGTAACAGCCACAGCCCTCGATATGGGCATTGCTCAGGGGAAAACCTGCATCGTTGTTAAGGACGGTCCCGGTTTTTACACGACACGGATTTTGGCGCCTCTGATAAATGAAGCCATTTTTCTTGTGGAGGAGGGGGCGGAGTTATTAGCTATCGATCGGGCAATGCGTCAGTTCGGTTATCCTGTCGGTCCGATCACGCTCGTTGACGAGGTGGGGATTGATGTGGGCTCGCATGTCGCCATGGAATTGGAAAAACTTTTTGCGGCAAGAGGTCTGCAGTCATCAGGTGCTCTTCCCAAACTCATCGCCGCAGATTATAAGGGGAGAAAGAATAAAAAAGGATTCTACCGCTACGATGCAAAAAAAAGGAAGGGGCCGAAGCAGCCCAATGAAGAAGTGTATGTTCTGCTTGGCGGCGCGCCCCGCAAAGACTTTGACGCAAAATTGATTCAGCAGCGGGTCAGTATGATGATGATTAATGAAGCGTTGATTTGTTTACAGGAGAGAATTATTTCCTGCCCGCGGGACGGCGATATCGGCGCGGTTTTCGGTTTGGGATTCCCGCCGTTTGAAGGAGGCCCATTCCGGTACATTGATCGCATCGGCGCGTCCGGTATCATGACCACGCTGGAATCTCTGGAAAAAACTTACGGAAAGCGTTTCAGCCCTCCGCAAATACTCAAAGACATGGCGCGAAACGGTAAAAAATTCTACGGGGAATGATTCATAAATTGAAAGGGAAAAATGCAGACGCATCAAGATCAAAATAATAAGCGGCGTTACCCGCTTGAAGGAATGAAAATACTGGATTTGTCCACGCAGGTGCCGGGACCGTTTTGTTCGATGCTTTTGGCCGACATGGGCGCGGAGGTCATCAAGATCGAAAATACCGGTGAGGGCGATCAAGCACGACTGCTCCCTTTTCTTTTCAACGGCATCAACAGAAACAAAAAAAGTATTTCTCTGAATCTGAAATCGTCCGAAGCCAAAAAAATATTTTATAAGATGGCGAAGAAGGCCGATGTCATAATCGAAGGTTTCCGTCCAGGCGTTTGCAAAAAGCTTGATATTGATTATGAGATGATCAAAGCAATCAATCCCCGGATAATTTATTGTTCAATAACCGGATACGGGCAGACAGGCCCATACAAAGATAAGCCGGGTCATGACGTCAACTATCTTGGCTATTCGGGCCTTTTGAGCCTGGAGAGCGATTTGAATACCTATGCTAAAATGCCGGGGATTCCCGCCGCTGATCTTGCCGGAAGCATGTTCGCGGCCGTTTCAATACTTGCCGCTCTGATATGCCGGGAAAAAACAAACATCGGACAATATATTGATGTATCCATGACGGCCAGCGTGTTTTCATTGATTAACGGATCCCTTACAGCCGGTTTTCAGGGACAGAACGGAAGCGAAGCGCTATATATACCGCATTACGGCCTTTTCAAAACCAGGGATGAAAAATTTATAACACTCGGCATCGTGCATGAAGAACATTTTTGGAAAAATCTCTGCTCCGTTGTGGATATGGGGAATCTGGCGGGACTGGATTTATTCAACAGAATAGCGAAGCGCGACGATATAAGCAGCCGTCTCCGGGATTCATTTTCTACGAAGAATCGTGACGAATGGCTGAAGTTACTAGGTGAAGCCGACGTTCCCTGCGGGCCGGTTTATTCAATTGAGGAAAGTTTTTCTGATCCTCAGGCAGTCCATCGCGGCTCCGTGTTCGAGATGATTCATCCTGCCGGGGAGAAGATGAAATTCAGGGCGTTCCCCGCTATTTTTTCCGAAGCCGTTACAAAAAAAGATACTCCGCCTCCCTCGCCCGGCATGAACACGCAAGGAATTCTTCATGACCTGGGTTACACGGATGAAGAGATCGCGAAATTGACAAAAGAAAAGATTGTCAAATGATATGTCACCCCAAGACGTTTCATTTGACTGAAACAGGAGGTGTCCAATGCGGGATGTATTTATTGTCAGTGCGGTTAGAACGCCGGTTGGCAAGCAAAGAGGGTATTATCGCCAGTACGTAGCCCCGGAACTGCTCGCCCTTGTGCTGAATAATGTAGCCCAACGTATAAATCTTGACGTGAATCTGCTGGATGATGTCATCACCGGATGCGTGTACCAGATAGGCGAACAGGGATTCAATCTGGCGCGGATGGGTATTCTCTCATCACGGCTTCCGGTGACGCTTGGAGGCATCAGCGTGAATCGTCAGTGCGGGAGCAGTCTCTCCGCGATACAACTCGCGACCGGTTTGATTGCCGCGGGGTCGATGGACGCAGTGATTGCCAGCGGCTGCGAGCTCATGACCAAATACGGCATTGCCTCCGATATGAACTGCACGCTTTCCAACGGACAAAACGCCGGACATCCCATTACAACATCGTATCTGGAGAACTACGGCATCCCCGACCAGATGAGTGCCGCCCAGGCCATAGCCAACCAGTGGAAGATCAGCAAGGAAGAGTGCCAGGATTTTGCTGTCGCGAGCCATGAAAAAGCCCTAAGAGCAACAAAAGAAGGCCGTTTCGAGAAAGAGATACTGCCTGTACAAGGCCTGGACAAGGACGGCAATAAAATCCTTTGCATAACCGACGAGCCAATACGCGCCGGAGTTACCCGGGAAGTGCTTGACAGTCTCAAGATATTGCCCGGTACCGACTGGATGACGGCCGGTCTTTCCAGTACCGTAACGGACGGGGCATCCGCCGTATTGCTGATGAGCGGCGAGATGGTGCAGAAACTGGGGCTTAAGCCGCTGGTTCGAGTCGTAGCCAATGCCGTGGTGGGCTCCGATCCCAAACTGATGCTCACCGGCCCCATGACCGCGACGCCGAAAGCCCTCAAAATGGCCGGTTTGAAAATCGACGACATCGACCTCTTTGAGGTGAACGAGGCCTTTGCGCCGATTCCGCTTGCCTGGGCAAAAGAGCTCAAGGCCGACATGGAAAAACTTAACGTCAACGGCGGTGCCATGGCGCTGGGGCACCCCGTGGGAAACAGCGGATGCCGTCTTAGCGTCACCGCGATCCATGAACTCGAGCGGCGGAAGGCGAAATACGCGCTGGTGACCCTTTGCACCGGCGGAGGCCAGGCCCCGGCGACGATATTCGAAAGAGTTTAGTTCCGCAATTCAATCGGACATAATCGAACACCACTAAAAGTTCTACTTCAACATGCAGCATGTGCTTCTGATGCAATGCCCCCTGGATATTTATTATACAATTACCCACTTTAAAGCGGATACATTCTACCCACCATGCATAAAAACAATCCGGCGGCTATTAAATAATATCTATTGATATCGTATGCTTATCATTAATAGTGATATCAGGCATATTTTTTGCTTTTTATAAATTAAAAAACCTTCAAAAGGAGCCATAAAAACATGAAGAAAACATTTGACATCGTAGCCGTTGTTATCGCGATAATATTTGTTATCGCATCAGTAGCGATTGTCTCTTCAGCCTATGCAATGCAGCCTGCAGAGAAAACCGGTCACCATAAGGAATTCTGTATTAAAAAATATCTGAATCTCTCCGACAAACAAATAGCCAGCATGAAAGAGTTGAGAAACAGCTTCCAAAATGACACCAGGGATATGAGATATGATCTCAAGATCAAGCGGATAGAAATGCGCAAGCTTTTTACGGATCCTAAGACGGATGATGCGGCGCTTTTAGCTAAACACAAGGAGATAAGCGATCTACGTCAGCAATTATCGGATAAGAAAGTGCAGATGAAGATTCAGTGGCGCAAGATTCTTACGCCGGAGCAAATTATGAAACTTGATAAAATTCACCATAAGTTAC